>Ga0102942_1000134_pt1 | contig 25712 bp, 31 predicted proteins | sample SalPon2_C_H2O_MG_FD_78171 | JGI IMG/M metagenome (GOLD analysis project Ga0102942, IMG submission 78171) | Salt pond water microbial communities from South San Francisco under conditions of wetland restoration - Salt Pond MetaG R2_C_H2O_MG | ecosystem: Environmental > Aquatic > Non-marine Saline... | reverse complement strand
CTTGAATCAGGCCTCGGAGAAATAATTCTCACAGTTCTTGTAGCAGCAGTAATCTCCGGAGCAATGTTCGGCCCCTTAGGATCAAGAATAGGAGAGGGATTTCAGGAAGCCGAACAGTTCACAGACCTCACAACACAGGTAACAGTAAGCGACTCTGAGACGCTCGGTGATCTGGCCCAGTACTCATTCTACAGAGCATGGAACTGCGATAAGGTTGAAGAAACAACGTTTAAAGGCCTTACATCAACCAATATCACAGATACCGGACAACTACCCTGTGCAGGAGCAGGAGGAACAACAGCCTCCAGCGTACAGAACCTTTACTCGAATACAGGTAATGATATGGAAGGAAAGTACAGCAGAGTTAATTTTGTCGTAAATGAAACCGTAACTCTGAAGACTGGACAAGGATTCGGCCCTGATGATGGAAAAAGCGCCATGCTTCTAGGTGTTTCAACAGGAGAAGGAACAGGCAAGTCAGGATTCTCTGACTATCTAAGAGGGTCATGCAGCGCCTACGACCCTGGTGTGTGGCGTGACTGGGGTGGCAGCTGGGAAGAGAAAGGCCCGCCATACAGCTTCCAGACTCTCTTCTTCAAGAACGGAGGCGGATCGGACAGGATTCAGCGACAGGGAAACGGACAAACTATCGAGGATTTATACTCTGATAGGAACAAGCCTATAGGTCTTTACTGTTTTCCCTTGCCTACACAGGGTACTCGGCTGACAAAACCTATAGAAAATACAGGTTTTCCAAATGGAGATCCAAATACTTACGATGATGTCGGAGAAGATTATGTAGAAGTAAAGCTATGTCCTGGTGACAAAGGCTATGTTGAAACCAGGAAAGGTTATCCTACCTCTACAGGCGAGTCCACAGGTAACATAGGCTCTACTAACAACAACAATTTGTATGGCATGATACAGATAACTCAAATGAATTCCAGCTGCAGTGTGGATGGCCCTACTAATCCCTTGCAGCCTTATGAGGGGAAGATGTCGGGCTCTCAGCTCTATATAAGGAGTGATGCTCCTGGTGCCGGTTCTCCAGGCCCCACATATCCGAATACGCACAGCTTTGAATTACGGGATATTGGAAATGCAGAAGGTACTTCACCGGAAGATAAGGATGTCGTTGATGCTACTGGAGATAGATGCCAGATATACATGCGTGAGAAGGACGTGGCTGAGCTAGATATAGGTCAGGCCTCCTATAAGGAGGGCGTCAAAATAGATGCCTCTGGCCAGCAAATTTCCGGGCTTCCAGGACATGAAGTCCAAATGTCTGATACAGGCGATCCCGGAGGAGATCCAAATCTTTACGATATCTGGGAGCTTTCCGGCCAGGAAATCTCCAGTTCCGGGGTGCTTCAGAAGTCTTTCGGAGGAGGAGATGGTGAAAATGCGCTTTATGGAGACCTTCTGTGCGCTAACCCTGACAGCCAAAAGGAATACGCACAGTGGCATGTATGTTATGAGGGCCAGCAGATGACGTCTCTTGATATAAGAGGAGAGTACTGGAGCTGTGATACAGAATCCGGTGAATGGACATCAACAGAGCTTTCCTACCCTCAGACTGTAACCAGCGATTACAGCAACTACTTCCCTCCTAACCAAGAATCTGAAGTTATTGCAGAGAACGAAGATGGGAGCTACACCTTTACACCATCTGAATCTCAGGATGATGACCACATATTCTACGACGGCAACATCCCATCGGGGGACAAGACTCTGATCATTAGATTTGAGTTCAGTGAAGCCGGCCACGTCCGGTTTGATCTGAATAATCAGGATAGCGTTGAGAACCCTGCTACATATAATCCTCCGGCCTATGTTGAAACTGACTCCAATAAAGAAGTAAGTAAAGCTATAGGTAATCAGGATGAAGAGACTATAAGGGAGTATGAGCTCGGAAAAACACACACCTTGAGATTCGTAAGAGAGGCCGATAGCACAAGGATTACATGGAATGGGGAGTTGCTTGAGGAAGGATTATCTCGAGACTGGCATAAACTTCAGATAGAGTCCTGGAATCAGTTCACGCCGCCAGAAGTTGAGATAAAAGAAGTCAAAATAGAGAAGTAGATCCGGGCCTTGGTAAATAGAGTCAGGTTTTTGAATTATCAAAAACTAAAGTTATACGATGGAAGTATCAATCAAAACTGTGGCCATGCTGGTCTTGGCGATTATGATTGTATCGCTGATCTTCATGGGTTTCTCTGGATGGTTCAATGATATGGCCTCTAACTTTGCGGGTAACGTCACCTATCCGAGCTAGATTATTTTAACAGGGCCTGCTAATTACTGCCTGTGAAAACCCGGAAAGGCTTCGATATAGCATTGACCATCATTATAGCATTTGTCATAGTGATAGTTCTGGTGGCGGCTCTTGGAGCAATAACTAACAGTTACACCGGGAGATTCCTGGAATTTGGAAATAATGCTACTAACACCTCTCTTGTACCATCAGCAATCTTGATTGGAGGTGTAGTTGTTGAACGTAGCGACTAAGGTGGTTGGAGCACTGGTGCTGCTTGTGATACTGATTTCGGCGCTTTTCGGAGTTGCAAACGACATTATCAAAGATACTGGAGAGCAAGGTGTCGATGCTGGTAACAATAGAACCGGCATTGTTGGATGTGTAGCCCGTAATGCTCAAAGAGATAATCCACGGCAATGGTGCCAGCAAAACACTGATTTCAACCAGAGAGGTGTTGAAATCATAAATGCGTAAAGGCCTTGCAGAGACTGCAACAGTCATGGTTTTGCTTGCTTTGATAGGAAATGTAGCTGTACTCAGTGTTAGTATCGGAGGATTTCAGGATGTGCTTGGGATAGGAGCTGACAGCAATGCTGCAGATAAGATCGAGGAGAGTATAGTAACTCCGGTAAGAGAGGCCTGTTATCAGGGCACGACTGCCGATGAGAGAACACGTGCATTCACTCTCTCGTCTACAGTAAATATTTCGCTGGTTTCTGAGGGGAATGATCCGCTCAATGATCAAAGCATCAGAGGGACGCTGGTAGATGAAAACTCTCAGCTTGTTAATACAGATACTATACAGGACTGCGTTATTGAGTTCTCTCAGTCGCCAGAGGGATACCGGGTTTTCGAGCAAGGGACTGCCTATGAGCTTACTATCGACAACTCGGGTACACAGGACGATAAACCAGCTACATCTATATCGGTGGAGGAAAGATGATTGAGCTCTCCATAAGCAAGGGGATCTCTGGCGCTGCAGTTCTTACTATAACCGCCCTTGCCTTATTTGGTCTCATAGTAGGAGTGACACAGGGTTCTGCAGGAGGAACACTGGAGTTCACAAAGGCTCAGAGTGTAGGCCTTCAGGCAGAGAGAGTTACAAACGCCATGCTGGTTATGGAGACTGTCCCTGAGGGCCATTTAGCTCTTGAGATGAATGATTACGAGCTGCGGTACGATCAAAATGATAGAAACCTGAGCCTTAACTTCTCCGGTGAGATAGGATCAAACGCTATAGGAGAAGGAATGGTAGATTATGATGTGGTTGAAGGCCCGGCAACGTTTAAACCGGTAAACGGCACTTTATGTATACAGAAAGAGCAGAGGGATGCGGGAGCGGCTCTAGTGCTGAACAGGTCGGGGTGTCCCGATACCGATGTCTGAAGAATCTCAAACCGTTCTCTACATAGGTTATTCTGTGATTTTTCTGCTCTCAGTAATGTATGTGATGGGGACTTTTTTCCCTGGTCTTGTCAGTATCGAAAGCGACATAGAGGTCTCACAGCAGGAGAAGTACAGAAAGGCCATAGTGCTGGAGAATCTTCTGTCCCTCGGCGCCGATACTGAGGAGATCTACGGTTACGAGTACACCAACAGGAGAGGTGTTATACCGGTAGAGTACTTCGCCAATAAAGATCAGGGAGAAAGCGAACTAGGATTTAAAACGACGGGCGATCAAGTCGATCACTGTTATATACCAGGAGTAGCAGGTCTTGACGGCGAAAGCTTTGCGTTCCGGATCAAACCGCTGACCGATGAATCAAAAGGCCCCGACGGCAACGACCTAGGAACAAGAAACCAGGATTTTAAATCCATAACCTATACAGATTCGGGAAAAAGCCCCTGTACAGATATAGATCCCCAGATCGCCAGGATAGGAGTAGTCTCAACAGCAATGCTCATAAGGAAAGATAAAAACAACGCTATGCTTCCTGTCAGACTATACGTATACGACAGGGCCTCGTATACGTACATACCGGATGTGGGTGCGCCGTGATACAGATGGAAAACAGTAAAGGCCTTGCAGAGATGATTGGAGTTGTAGTGATGTTTATGATAATTGTTATGATGGGTCTGTACTTTTTCTCGTTGAACGCGCTTGCTGATAATACTCAGTCTGTTACTCAGAGCCAGACTGTTTCGTATCAGTCGGATAACATCCGGCTGAGATCTTCGATCAGCCGTTTGATGGTTGATAAAGTCTGGAGAGCTGATTCTGTGGATTATGGGGAGTACGGCGATCAGGAAGGATACAGCGTTATATCTAAGTTCCTCTCTTCAGAGCAGGGAGAGGATTTATGGCTTAACGGCACCTCTGTTGATTATTCGGAGGCTAAAAGCGATATCTCAAATTATGTTGAGACTACGATGGATCAGAGCTATGGAAACAGGCCTTACCGTGTCGAGCTTCTGAATGCAACAGGCCTCGAGATCTCGGTAGGCGATGTTTCAGGAGCTAATCGTGTTAGTTATCCTATAGCACTTCAAAGCGGTAGGGAAGGCAGGATAACTATTTATGTTGAGTCAGGAGGTGTCCTGTATGTTCGATGAATTGAAAAAGGGAGAGGTATCGCCTTTAATGCCTATGCTGGGAGTAATGATAATGACGCTGATCTTTGGAACTATGTCTCTGCCTATACAGGATTTTTTCTCCTCTGAAACAGACGAGGCCGTAGGAGATCTTGACAGAGCTACCACAGCCAAGACCAGCGCCCAGCTTTACTTTTACAATTACGTGCCGACAGCAGCTACTTACTCGGCACACAACAACTCATATAATCTGGCCAGGGAAGGAGGAGGTAAAGATGTAGAATGGAGTTCTGAGGTCTATACAGAATCAGAGACGCCGCCCATATATCGGTATAATCCCGGAGGAGGGTGCTCCGGCCTCGAGCTGCTGAACAGGATCGAATGCCAGATAGGAGAAAATGTTACTCAGGATCTGAGAGATAAATGGATCTCCGGATCGGAAGAAGGCCGTTGTACAAGACCTAGCTATGATCTTGATGTCTACTTCGATCAATCCAGTCACTCTCTGGAAGGCAATGCATTTGCCTTCTCTCCTATCGAGACTCGCTGCGATTTCAGAGAGGGCCAGGTCCGTTATCAGGCCAATAACTCGTTCCTCAGTCTTGACTTCGATGTGGCTGGCAATAGGTATATCACAATGGCAGAAGAGGCAAACAGAACCCTGAACGGCCTCTATGATGAATGGAGCTCGGATGTCAGCGACAACTATGTCGCCACAGAAACTGAATGTGATAATATAGATTATGAATCTGCAGAGGAGCAGGCCGTCAGCACTGCAGAGTCGGATATAAATCAGGCCTTTGGGGATGCTCCTTCAAGTTCTTCGATCGCCGATATCGTGGTTCAGAACCGCGTGTTAACAGGGCCTTCAACCACTTTCTCGGAAGGAACGTCTACAGATGTTTTCAAGGGAAGCGATTCTCAGAGCTATGAGGATGTAGGAGACTGTGACTGTGATGAGGATGGAGATAACTGTGATCCTGTTTATGAGGCAGAGGTAAACATAACTGTTCAGCGTTCGGATGTTGAACTGGTTTTGATCGATAAGTTCTCGAAGATTCCGGTTGACTCAGGTAAGAGATACATGGAGTTCATCGTAGATAAGTATCAGCACTTCTACCAGCAGGATTAAGCCTTAATTTATATTTCTTGTATCCAAAAAGGTATCTAGGTGAACAAGTAGTGCCAGAGGAAGACCAAGAAAACGACAATACAGTATACGTAGGATCCAAACCAGCGATGAGTTACGTACTGGCGGTTGTAACTCAGTTTAGCGAAGGACATGAAACAGTACACGTAAAAGCGAGAGGGAAGGCAATCAGCCGTGCAGTAGATGTTGCAGAAATTGTAAGAGACAGATTTATAGAGGAATCAGAGGTCGAAGATATCGCTATCGGAACCGATGAGATAGAGACTGACGAAGGGGATGAACTCAACGTTTCAAGCATCCAGATCGATCTCAACAAGCCCTGAAAAGGCCTGAAATACAGCTTCTTTCTTATTTCACCTCATCTTCCTTCTTCAAAGTATTTTTATACAGGCCTAACCAATAACCATCATATGAAAAGTAAAGGCCTTTCACAGGTTCTATGGTTGATAATTGCAGCAGCAGTACTGATGATGGTTTCCATGGCCCTCACATTCACAACGCAGGGAACGTTAGGAGACTTTGCATCGCAGTCAGATAGAAACGCCTGCACTCAGACATTGAGTAATAAGGTTTCAGCATCTGTTATAGGGGACAGCTTCGATGCTCCAGCGACATGTTACTCGGATGACGGTAATCCTGTAGCATACAGAGGAGAAAGTGCTGGTGAGGAAACGCTTACACCTGGCGGCCAGGATGAGCTTACAAAATGTGAAGATACGTGGACCAGTGGTACTTGCTAGTGATTAACGTTGGATAAACTGCTTGAAATCGTGCTGGCTGCAGTAGTAATATCGGTGACCGGAATGGCCCTCTTATTCGTGGTGAATGGCCAGACCGGAAGCTTCACCGACTTCATGGGCAACCAGTCACAGGGAGCTCAATGTGATCTTCAGAAGACTAAATGGGAAAGTGCTGTATGTGGATCAGGAAATCCCAGCGACGTAATAGATAATACTCCTGAGGACTGTAACCCTGAGAACTGGAACAGCGCATCAGTTACCTGTTAACAGCATTTCTTCCACCACTTCTTCAATCTCCCATATCTCATTCTCTTCAAACTCAGGCCTTTCATCCATATTAACGCCGATTAAAGGCACAGGATTCAAGCTGTGAGAAGTATTAGGTGCGTCTTCAGACCCCATATCCTCGCAGTTGCCGTGATCGGCCGTGATAAGCATCCTGTAATCTGTATCTCTCACTTTCTCAACTAGTCTCCCAATGTTTCTATCTACAGTTTCCACAGCAGTTATTGTGGCCTCCATATCTCCTGTATGTCCTACAAGATCGCAGTTAGCAAAATTCAACAGTATAAAATCTTTCTCTCCTTTATCCAGGGCCTCAATTACTACATCACAGATATCATCGGCGTGCATCTCTGGTTTCTGATCGTAGGCCTTTATCTTATCGCTTTCGACAAAATGCCTTTCTTCGTGTTCGAATTTGAGCTCTCTCTGCCCGTTGAAGAAGAACGTGACGTGAGGCCTTTTCTGGCTTTCCGCTACACGAAGCTGTGAGAGGCCTGCGTTTTCTATTTTCTCCCCTAAAGTGTTTTCTACTACCTGTTTTTCGAAGAGGACAGGGTTTTCGAAGTCGTTTCGGTACCGGAACATGGAGATAAGTTCGGGCCTTACCTGATTCTGGAATGGTTCGAAGTCGTCTTTGAGTAATGCTTCGACGATCTGTCTTTCTCTGTCGGCTCTGAAGTTATAGAATACCATCTGATCTTCGTCTTCGAGGCCTTCATAGTTGTCTGAAACTGAGGGTTGTATGAAGTAATCGTAGTCTCCGTCATCGTAGGTCTTCTGGACTGCCTGTCCAGGGTCGGAGAATTCGAAGCCTTCCGCTTTTGCCATCGCTCTGTAGGCTTTTTGTGTGCGGTCCCAGTTGTGGTCGCGGTCCATGCTGTAGTACCGGCCCATGACGGTCGCGATTTCGCCCCCGTATTCTTCGGTCCACTCCTCGATCTGTCCGAGGAATTTTTCCGCAGATTTAGGATCTACATCCCTCCCATCGGTAAAGCAATGGATCCTGACTTCTACATCGTAATCAGAGGAAATTTCGAGTAAGGCCTTGAGATGCTGTATGTGGCCGTGGATTCCGCCGTCTGAGATTATGCCTGCGAGATGTACTGTGGAATTGTTTCTCTCTGCTCGCTGTAAGGCCTCTTTGAGTGCCTGTTTTTCCTGTAGTTTGTTTTCTTCGATTGCTTCGTTGATTCTTGTGAGTCGCTGGTCTATTTTTCGTCCGGCTCCTAGGTGTAGGTGGCCGACCTCTGAGTTGCCTGTGTATCCTTCGGGTAGGCCTACGGCGGGGCCGGATGCGTCTAGCTTGGCGAACCCGTTTTTTGCCATGAGTTTCCCTATGTTGGGTGTGTCTGCCTGTTTGAATGCGTTTCCTTCTGTCTGTTTTCTTAGGCCTACGCCGTCCATCACTACGAGCAGTACTGGTTTCATATCTGGTATTGGGTTTTGGGAGATTTTATTAACAATGGCAGGGATTACTGTATTATGCGGGAGATTAATCAAAATATTGTGAGTGCTCGCAGAAACCTGGAGGAGGTAGATTCTGTTTCCAGAAGCAGTATTGATGGGAAAATAGCTGAACTGAACAGTCGGCTTGAACAGCTTGAGGTCGAAATCTTCGGCAATGAGGAACTCGAAAGATCGCTCTCCGATCATGTAAAGGCACTGCGGTCTGAGGTAGACAGACTTGAGAACTCAAATCCACAAGAGCGGCTAAATGAGTTCGAGGACGAGCTTGTTGAACTGGAGACTGAGATCGAGAGTATAGATACTGAGGAGGATGAAAGCGATGAGATTGGCGAGTTAAGAGAGAGGATAGATGATGAGTTCTCTGAGATCGAGAGAAGGATGCATGAAAACGAATCCGAGCTAGATGAGCTTAGAACAGATGTAGCACATATTTCAGAGGTTCTTAGACGTGTTATCTCAAAGAACTTTTTCTGATGTTGTTCTTGACAGGTCAAAAAAGGCTTTTAACTTTTTGATTACTTCTAGGTATTAAGTGAGGGCAAAATGGCTGAAGACGTTATATTCGGAGGAGACAATGAACAGGAAAACACTGATGAGGAAGAAGAGGATACTCTACTGAAGGAGGAAGAGACCGAAGAAGACGATTCTGAATCTCAGGAAACACTGTTCGGCGGCGAAACCGAAGAAGGCGATAGAGATACTTCCACATCTGAAGATAACGTCGAAGACGACTCCGAGGAAGAGACCGAAGAAGACGATAATAACTCCTCTGAAAGCACTGAGACAGATGAAGACGAGGGTGGAGAAAAGTTCAGCGAAGTAGAGCAGAAAATGGAGGAGATGGAGGCCCGAATCGAAGACATGGGCTCCGACAGCGAAATCGAAGAACTGGAAGATAAACTTGAGTCGCTTGAATCCGAACTTGACAGAATAGAAGATATCGAAGAAAAGATCGACAAGGAAACCGATCAGGGAGCAGTTGAAGAAGTAGAGGAAATCGAAGAGACGTTTGAAGAAAGATATGAATCCCTTCAGGCCCGTATATCCGAACTTGAAGATGAAAAAGAAATAGACGAACTTAGAAGCGAACTAAATGAACTAAAAGACCGTGTAGCGGAAAAAACAGACCTAATAAATGATCTTAAAGATAGAAACAGTGACAGGATACAGGGGCTTGAAGAAAAGATCGAGAGCCAGGAGGAAACAGATACCGAAGAACTCGAGGAAAGAATCGACGAACTTGAAGACCGAGACTTCGAACAGGAGATACAGGAATTAAGAGATGAAATGAACGAAGTCGACGCACAGGAAGGCCTTGAGAACCTCGAACAGAGAATAACAGAACTAGAAGAGGAACTTGACCTTGAAAGCCTTGAAGACAGAATAGACTCCGTAGAATCAAATATAGAGGAGCTGGATGAAGGCCTGGAAGAAACTGCTTCTCTGAAAGAAGAGCTGGGCGACTTAACAGAATCTCTTGAAAGAGTACAGAATCGTGTAGATGAAATTCGGGAAGAAGACCTTTCTGAAGAGGTTGAGGATAATTCAGATGCTGTCGACGAGCTAAAGGTCGAGCTTGAGAATGTAAGAACTCAGGTGGAGGGCCTTGAGGATGATGTAGAGGATCAGGATGTTACGCAGCTCAGTGAAGAGGTTGAACAGCTTAAAGGAATGATTGCAGATTTCAAATGGATATTCAATGACTTTGACGACTTAGCTGATCTTAAACTTCTCTCTGAAGATGAGTACCAAGAGCTGAAGAATTCTGCTTCCGAAGACGATGAGAAACAGGATAGGTTTACCGAGCTTGTCGAATCTCTGAACAGAAACGTTGAGAAGCTGGCTGAGAGCAGCTCCAGTTCTGAAGGCGATGAATTGAAGCAGAGAGTGGACGCGATCGAGAAAAGGCAGCAATCTCAAATGTCTGCAGTTAAAAACAAGCTTTCACAGCTTGAAGGTCAGAACGTAGAACAATCTGATATAGAGGCTATCGTGGACGAGATGGAAAGGCAGGAAGAGGCCATAGAAGATATCAGGGAAGGATACCAAGAGCTTGGAGAAATGATGGAGCTAATCCTCAGAGACTACAGGAACTCTAGGTAAAACTGTCAAGGCCCGACTGCCGTGAAGTTAAAGCATCGGTCAGGTCGTCAAGGCCTGAATCTACCCTGTCCTCTGAGAAGTCGTGGTCATCTACAAGTATCTCCCTAATTTTCTCTTTATCCGGTTCACCGTAGCTGTACTCTATATCTTCCACAGGAGGGCTCTTAAAGAACTCTATAATTTTTTCCGGACTGGTATCGAATTTCCAGTCAACTTTATCATCTTCAAACAGTTTATCCCACGAATTGTATTCTCTAACCAGTTTTAAAGCAGTCTTCGGGCCGATACCATGGATACCGTCCGGATTGAAGTCTGTACCCATAAGTACGCCAATCCAGATGAGTTTTTCATGAGAGATTTCAAGCTGATTGAGAACATCCGAAAGCTCGATACGCTCTGTAGAGATCTCTTTACGGCCCCCTCCCGAAGTCTTTCTGGTTTTACGTGTAGTAAGATTTTTCACCATCCTATCCGCGCCGAAAAGCAGGCAGTCCCAGTCCTGAGAACCGACTGCATAGATATCCCCGGGATAATCCTCCTTAGCCATGTAGGCTGCCTGGGCCTCCCCCTCGCTAGGAGCCTGAACATAAGGAATACCCATAGCATCAAGCAAACGCTTTGACTCCTTGATCATGTCGCCGGTCAACTTAGATGACTGAGTAGCCTTTGAGTAGGCCTCGGAAATCTTACCTTCATCCTTCAACTTCTTCCATTCTTCACGGGCCTCTTCCCTCTTTTTTCTCCTCTTAGTCGTCTCTTTCTCCTTCAGATCAGGTGCTTCTCCGTCGAACACGTATACAGGCCTGATATTGTTCTCCAGCATGTTGATATTGCGGTAGAAAAGGCCTGAAAGATGTGAGGTTATCTCTCCGGAGGAGTCTTTTAGCGGGGTGCCGTCTCTCTGCCGGATGATCGACAGGAACTGGTAGAGCGTGTTCATCGCATCGACCGCTATCTCTTTGTCGTTTAAATCTGCGAACTCTATGTCTTCGCTCTCTACCAGGTCTCCAAGGTTGACTCCCATTACAGGAACTAACTTAGGCCTTCACTGTTTAAACTGTAATCATGGAAGGCCTCTGCGACTACTGTCAGGAGAAGAAGGCCGTTGCCGGCTGCGATGTATGTGGCTCAAAGGTATGTGAGAAACATAAACGAGAGTACGGCTGCGCGGTGTGTAACGGCGGAAAAAGAAGCTTTGGAAATGAAGGAAATGAAGGTAATGACACGTTCAGCTAAAGCTTGTCAAAGTGCTCGAGCTCGTAGCTCTGAACATCTTCAAGCTGTTCGAGTTTTTCCTCTACGGCGTCAGTACCGCCTTCTTCATCAGTAGTGATGCATGAAACCTTTACAGCTTTCAGTCCGAAAGCAACGTTTTCCTCTCCGATATCCTGGACGTCAAGAAGCTCCTCAAGCTGGTCCTTGATATCCTCTAGATCGGTTTCATCGTCTTCCGGCATGATCTTGTAAACACATGAAATCTTTCCCATTCAAAAATCAACCTCGTGATTTTTCGTGACTCCAGAAATTCTTTGAATTTCGTACATTCTTTTGATTCACCTATACAACAGTATATAGAAGAAAAAAGTTAAAACAAGGTTGGAGGCCGATTCAACTACACAACTAGAGGCCCAGCTTGTCCTTGATCTTCTGGATGTACTTCTTCACCATAAAGACCACCTACACCTCAAAATGGAACACAGGACTGTTAAAAAGTTTTGCACTACCCTCTCGAACCGGTTTTAAAAATAGCCTACGTAGTATTGGACAGGCCCTCATGGTCTAGTGGAAAGACGGCACCTTGCGGAGGTGCAGATCCAGGGTTCAAATCCCTGTGAGGGCGAACTGGTTACCACAGATTTCTAAATCTGTTTAAAGCAGATACCTGCTGGAATCTGCGACGCTCAGGTTCGCACGCAATAAGCCACGCGAAGTGGCTTTCACTTTTGTTTCTCGAAATCCAGGGCCTTCGAGTTGATGCAGTATCTTTTACCTGTTGGCTGTGGGCCATCCTCGAATACATGGCCTAGATGGGATTCGCAGCGCGAGCATAGAACTTCTACCCTGTTCATGCCGTGACTCGTGTCCTCTTTCCGTTCTATGTTATCCATTATCGCATCCTTGAAGCTGGGCCATCGATCGGAGTCGAACTTATCGTCTGACTGGAAAAGTTTCTGCCCGCAGGCCTTACACCGGTAAATCCCTTCTTCGTCGTGATTAATGAATTCTCCGGTTCCCGGCGTCTCAGTCCCGGCCTCACGCAGTATGCGGTATTCTTCCTCGGAAAGTTTCTCCTTCAACTGTTTTTCTTCCATGAAGAATGATTTATGGTTGTCTGCCCAAAAACCTTTGTGCATGGAGATTGATATAGGCGACAGGATAGTAGAGGCCGAAATCGCAGACACTGTACTGAAAAGGGCCAAAGGCCTCTCCCTGAAGAATTCAGGTAAGATGCTTTTCAAGTTCAACAGAGACACAAGGGCCAGTATCGATATGATGCTGCTCTCAGAACCACTTTATCTCTACTTCATGAACTCCGAAAAAGAAATTATCGATACTCAGAAAGCAAAGCCCTGGACACGCAACCCGACGACTTGGAAACTTTACTCTCCCGACAGACCTTACAGATATCTCCTGGAAAGCTTTGAGGAACTTGGTATAGAGGAAGGCCAGAAACTGGAATTCGACTTATAAAATTTCCAGTCGAAATCATGGTTGTGGAACTTTCAAAATTCTGCCCGAGATGCGGCGAAGAAACAGAGGCCTTATACGGGGACAGCAAGAAGCTTTGTGCGGATTGCTACACGGATAAGCATAACTTGCTGGATGTACCAGATAAGACAGAGATAGATGTGTGTACGGTCTGCGGCCGGATGAAACACCACGGAGAATGGATAGAGGCCTATACTGTGCAGGACCAGCTGGCGGAGGCCTTCTCCGACTTCGGAGAGGAAGAAGTCGAGATGCAGCTCCAGTTCTGGGAGGAAGAAGATCAGATGTTCGTCAGGGTACACGCAGAGAGAGGGCCTATGCAGGACTCTTATGATACACAGGTGGTTTTCGAGAATCAGCAGTGCCGGGACTGTTCGAAGTTCCAGGGGGGTTTCTATAAGGCGAAGATCCAGCTGCGTGGAGAGGCGGATCTAGAGCCTATATCGAATGATATCGTGGACAAGGCCGCTGAGCTGACGAACGAGACCAGGAAGGATTTTCTGGCGAACGTCGAGAAAAACGATCATGGTATCGACTTCTATCTGTCCACCGAGCCTATGAACAAGAAGATTCTCGGTATGTTGAGAGACAGGTATGAACCTGAAATTGAGCGCTCTTACGAGCTTGTAGGCGAGCAAAACGGCGAGAAAGTATACAGAAACGTGGTTTCCGTAAGAATTGATTGATGCCTTTTCTGCTGAGGTCTTCTCGTGGTTTAAAAAATTTGGTTGAGAATTGTTCTGTATGGCAGGAGATGAAGAAGAGCAAGTAAAAAGAGTACGAAGGCCTCAAGACGATGAGGTACTCGGAATTGTACTTAGAAAAGAAGGCGGTGGAAAGTACCGCGTGTACTGTACAGATGATAGAGAAAGAATCTGTCGGATTCCAGGATCGAAGAAGAGAGGCCTATGGGTTAAGAGAGACTCAGTAGTTCTGGTTGATCCATGGGACATCCAGGGAGATGAGAAAGGAGATATCGTCAACAGCTACTCCAACGCAGAGACACGATGGTTGGAAGACCGTGACTTCCTCGACGAAATCGAGGAATTCCTCTAACGTTTCTACTCTATTAACCTTTTCTCTATGAGAGACGAAAACATAGACTTCCGCGAACGCTGGAAAGAAAGATCCCGTCAGATGTTCGACTCATCTGAAGGAAGAAAAGCTTTCGAAAACGTATTCGACCACGAAACAAAGAAGGCCTTGCTTAAGCTCGGCGACAGAAAAGTTCTAGACCGACTGTACGGGACCATAGAATCCGGTAAAGAATCCTCGGTATTTCTGGCTGATACATCCGGTGGAGAAAGGGTAATCGTTAAGATATACATGACACAGGCCGGTAGCTTCCGTGAAATGGAGAAATACCTTCGTGGAGACCAGAGATTCCGGAACTTCAAATCCGACCGCAGATCAATAATCAATGAATGGTGTAAAAAGGAGTTCAAGAACCTGGAAAAGGCCTCTAACGTGGTTAGATGCCCGGAACCGAAGGCCTTCCAGAAAAACATTCTTGTAATGGAGTTTATCGGCGAGGAGTTCACACCTTACCCCAAGCTGAAGGAGATAAATATAGAGAACCCGGAAGAGGCCTTCCAGAAGATCAAGAAGAATATCAAGGAGCTGTGGAGGGAGGAGAAGATAGTCCACGGAGATCTGTCCGAGTACAACGTCTTGATGACTGAGGAAGGCGAGGTATGGATCGATTTCTCGCAGGGGGTTCATAAATCGCATCCTGAGGCCGTAGAACTGCTGAAAAGAGATGTTGAGAATATGGCTTCGTTTTTCAGCAGGCAGGGTGCTGACATCGATGAACAGGAAGCTGTTGAACAGGTTTTAGAGGCCTTAGAAGACCTGTAAAACAGTTTTAAGGTATAAAAAGCTTGTCGGCCTCATAATATATAGAAAGTATAATGAAGGAAGTGATGGTGCCTGAGGATAGAATTGGAGTGGTTATCGGTTCTGGCGGCGAGACAAAGGAAGAGCTCGAAGACCTGACAGAGTGCGAGGTAACTGTAGAAGACAATCAGGTAGCTATCGACGGCGAACCTATTGAAGAGATGGACGCCCAGAGAATAGTCAAGGCAATAGGCAGAGGCTTTAACCCGGATAAGGCCTTCAAACTTGTCGAACGCGACGTAACTCTACACTTAATGGATATAGGGCGTTTCGCCAACACGAAAAATGCTGAAGAACGTTTGAAAGGCCGTGTTATCGGTAGAGAAGGCGAGACACGTAAACATATCGAGAAGATGGCTCAGGTAGATATCTCTGTCTATGGAACTACTATAGGGATAATTGGAAAGGCCCAGAATATAGAGGTTGCTATGGAAGCTGTCAGGATGCTTCTGAAAGGTAGCTCTCATTCAACTGCATATAATTACCTGGAGAAAAATCAGGATAAGATAAAAAGATAGATTTGGAAAACGTGATATTATGGCAAATGGAGTAGAAGAAGGCATGGATGCAGAAGGCGGAGACCACAGAGAGATTTCCGTCGCAGAATTCTTCGAGAAAAACAAACACCTTCTAGGATTTGAAAACGCTCAGAAATCAATAATAACAGTAGTAAAAGAAGCTGTCGATAACTCACTGGATGCATGTGAGGAAGATGAGATTCTCCCGGAAGTACACGTCCTTATAGATGAGTACGACGATGGAAAATGTCGTGTAGAGATCAGAGACAACGCTATCGGCCTTGACAGAGAGACAATTCCGAAGGTATTCGGTAAACTGCTTTATGGCTCCAAGTTCCACAAGCTTCAACAGTCCAGAGGCCAGCAGGGAATCGGTATCTCGGCCTCAGCTATGTACGCACAGCTGACGACAGGAGAACCTGTGACAGTTTACTCCAAACAGGAAGGAGAGCCATGCCACCGTTTTGTTGTCAGAATTGATACAGAGAAAAACGAGCCAGAGATCCTGGAGGATGAAGTGGTTGATCCGGAAAGCGATGAGTTCCCGGGAGAGAAAGATTATTACTTCGATCACGGAACCAGTATCGAGATGGATATCGAGGCCAAGTATACTCACGGACACCACTCCGTATACAACTACCTCAAGCACACCGCAATCATGAATCCGTATGCAAGAGTCGTTCTGCGGGAGCCTGATGGAAACAAGGTGGAGTTCCCACGGGTATCAAAAGAACTGCCAGATAAACCGAAAGAAATCAAGCCTCACCTCCACGGAGTAGAGCTCGGAGTAGTCCTTAGAATGATCAACAACTCCAACGCAAGAACAGTATCCAGCTTCCTGCAGGAGGAATTCACACGTGTAGGAAGAACCTCCGCACAACACGTATGCGAGGAAGCAGGCATCGACGACGGACGAAGGCCGAATACACTCGAAAAAGAAGAAGTAGAGGATATCCTTCAGGCCGCGGAAAATGTAAAACTTCAGAGCCCTCCAACAGACTGCCTGTCCCCGATCGGAGAGGACCTGATGGAGAAAGGCCTTACAAAAGAACTCAACCCGGAGTTCACAGAAACGATAACAAGAAAACCGACAGTATACAAAGGAAATCCTTTCCAGGTTGAAGTCGGATTGGCATGGGGAGGAGATATCGAAGACGAAGGAAGCTTCGAAGAACTCCGTTACGCAAACAAGGTACCGCTGCTATACAAGAAATCGGCCTGTGTAACTACGAAAGCCATTGAAAACGTTTCCTGGAACCGTTACAACATTAGCCAGACAGGAAACCGGCCTCAAGGCCCTCTCTACATCTCCATCCACATCGCATCTGTATGGGTGCCTTTCACATCAGAAGGAAAGGAGGCAGTCGCTAACTACGATCCAATCCGGAAGGAAATGAAACTGGCCCTTCAGGAAGCAGGCCGCAAGCTTGGAAAGTACCTGAAGAGGAAGGAAAGAAGAGAGATTCAGGAGAAGAAGAAGCGACAGCTCACATCCTACGCTAAAGAGATGGCGCCGGCTATCGCCGACTTAGCGGAAAACGGGAACGAGGAAGAGATGGAGGATAAAATCCAGCAACTAGTACATGATGATTATAACCCGGAGCAACTTTAGGTGGCCGAAAATGAATTTTCCAGACTACAACAGTATAGGTGATCAGTAAATGCCAAAGAAACAATTTGAGAACGATGAGAGCACGTACGATAAGCTTAAACACCTGGGAAAACAGATCAAGAACCAGTTAGAGGATCCTGACTCAGATGATCTGACTTTCGACACCCAGGTGAGAAGCAGATCTAACGTAGAATACGACGAGAAGAAAGGGAGACTGGCCCTGGGAGACTCCTATTCGACAAGGAAGTTCCTAAACATCAGTCACGCCCGGAAATTCATGCAGACACTTCTAGTAGCATCCAAAACCAAGGAACTGGTAGACAGCGGTAGAACAGCATCGATCAGAGAAGTGTACTACCAGCTAAAACACTCGGTACCGGGTCTGGACGAAAACACATTCGATGATCAGGACGAATCCAACAACGTAGTAGTCGATATCGAAACAGCGACAGGAGCCATCAGAGAAGACCTACACCTCTTCGCTGAGAAGAAAGGATCGCTTTTCGGCCCGATAGTCATCAACGACTCAGGCGATGAAATCGACTGCATGAACATGGGAACCTCAGGCCTGGCAATTCCCTCCATCGTCGACCACTACGAATTCGTAGAACACGATGCAGACTTCATCCTCCTGGTAGAGACCTCTGCGATGGTTAACCGACTGGTCGAAGAAGACTTCCACAAAGAACAGAACGCAATCATCATCTCGGCAGGAGGCCAGCCATCCCGAGGAGTCAGAAGACTCATCAACATCATGCACGACAGACTTGAACTACCTGTCTACGTATTCACCGACGGAGACCCATGGGGATACTACATCTACTCAGTCCTCAAATCCGGATCCATGTCCCTGGCATTCCAATCCGACAGACTCGCTACACCCGATGCCAAACTTATCGGAATGACAATGGAAGACATAGAAGAATACGGCCTAGAACATGTAACAGAAGACCTTAAAGGAAAGCCGAAAGACAGCGGAGGCCCAACCAAGGACTACAAACGTATCCACGACGTCATGGACTACGAATGGATGCAAAACGAACAATGGCAGGCCCAATTCCAGAAAATGCTCGACAAAGGAGTCAGGGTAGAACAACAGGCCCTGGCAGCCAACTCACTGGAATTCGTAGCCAATGAATATCTGCCGGAAAAAATCGAGAACGAAGAATTCCTTGACTAAAAATATTCCACCCGGGAATTTCAGGGATTCAATCTTCTCTTTTCCTTTAATCCTAAGATACTAATTAAGTAGAAGATAAACAAGGATTATGGAGATCTTCATACCTGTTTCGCTGGCTCTTGTGATAGGGCTTGTTCACTTCTTCGGCGAGGAAATCGATGAGTATACAGGTACCTACAATTTTCTGATCGTTTCTTTCTCTGCAGGCCTGACGGTATCCTACTTTTTCTCCACCCTTATCCCCGAAGTAATGAGTAATCTCTCCTTCCCGGTCCAAAATGCATCTATACTGGCTGGCTTCTCCGCTTTTTACGTTCTTGAAGAGGTGCTTTACAAGAGAGGACAGAACCTTGGAGAGATTAAGACAGAGTTCAAAGAGGCCCACTCACTGTTTATAGTGTTCTATCATGTTGTGATAGGGATGATACTGGGATTCCTTGCCAGCGAGTCTTTCAAACAGATGCTACTGTTTTTCTTCCCTGTTTTGCTGCATACACTTGTTAATTCGCTTTCAATAAAGGAGATGCATGAAGAAATGCTTCAGAACATGTACGTCAAAGTTTTTGCCTCTCTTGCAACCCTTGTAGGTGTACTGATAACATTATCTTTTGATATTTCGGCAAAATTAAGTTACAATCTTCTTGGGATTGTCGGAGGAGCATTCATCTATATCGTGATCCATGATGCTCTTGATCCGCGCAGGGAGAGGCCTGTAGGCTTTATCTCCGGTGTCTCAGCTTTCATCGTATTCATGCTTGCTGTGACAGGCATCTAATCACTTTTACCAGAAAGTGTGAAGAGATGTTTCCACATGTTCATCTGCCTGTAATCCATCCAGGAAACTACTAAAACATGTGGGAGTGTTAGAACGGAGATAAAAACGAGGTAAACTGCGATCAATGTCTCGATCGTTACAGTACTGAAGAAAAGAGAAACTGAGGCCCCAAACATAACCAGTGAGATCAGAGTTAACTTGAAAGTGTTTCTCCCGAGTTCCTTAAGATAGCCGAGTTTTCTCCCTTCCTGAACTTTTTCCAGCAACGCTTCGTCCTTGATCAGGCTGAGTCTTGCTATATGCCTCAGCGAATGCCATGTACAGAAGTAAACACCTACAGCGAAAAGCGGAGGCAGTAAAAAGAAGAATACCAAAAGTACAGCGATCTCAAGATTATCGTAAAGCCACAGCTTCAGCTGTGATCTGCTTTCTGCTTTATAAAGGCCTGAAATAATATTTATCATAGCTAAAATGCCTATGAAGACAGTTAAAGTTAGAGAAACCTGCGTTGAAACCATATAGTTCAGTGAAACTGTGTTTACTGAAAGCTCTGTCAGTATATCTGAGAGGAAACCGGTGTATTTCTCCGGATGAGCTATCAGAGGCACCAGCATAGGTATCCCGCCTCTCAAAACCAGTGATACAGTACTGTAGAGTTTGCTTTCTGTCATGAATCCAAAGCCAAAGTTTTTCAGCACATAGAGATCTCCCTGACCCCAGTGAAACCACGTCATCAAGATAAAGAAGATTAGGGAAAACACGGGAGCGATAAACCAGAGGAAAACGTATAAACCGCCTATTAAAAGATACAAAACCGATACGTACAGGATGCCTTCCCTGACCGATATATCGGCGAGTCTTCCTGGAACAAGGTGATCCATTGCGCCGTGCGGAAGACCGAGAAACACCATACTTATCAGGAAAGGCACTGCCTGGACACTGTAAGGTATATCAGACAGTAAAGGCGAGAATACAATTGAGATTATCAGAGTAAGTACTCCCGCACCTAGACTCAACCACTGGAACTTCTCTGTATTACTTACCATAGCCTACTGATTCTCTCCCTTATCTCATGTAAATCCTGAGTCGAGTTTAACGTCCAGCAATACAGTATCACTCCCTGTACCACCATAATATTTGTGAAAAGGAAAAATATCATCTCCTCAATCGGCAGTCCAAGCAGTTCCAGGCCTGTCCTGGTCTCCAGAGGCAGTATCCAGAGGCCTCTGCCGATAGCTACAGCATCGATTATCCACAGATACAGTGCAGGTACAAGTATCCCCTTCAGCAGTGTATCATACTGTTCAAGCAGTTTCTCTCCCCCGAAGATCCACTGCAAAGTGATCACAGGCCCTGCCCATGCAACGATAGCTCCCAGATAAAAGCCTGACTCAGGGCCGAAGAGTAACGTCCAGAGACCCAGTAAACTCAGAACCAAAAACGGCAGGCCCAGCAGAGGCCTCCCAAGTATTCCTGCGTTTTCCGTACTCTCTGCGTTATATCCTATATGGTAAAGGAAGAGGGATGCTCCAAGCGTTTGAATTATGAAAAACAGGTATTCTCCCAGCGGTATCCCCAGTATCCACTGTGTTACAACGGTTTCCCCGTAGAACCAGACGCCTTCTTCGATGAGGAAATGATCCCAGGGAGAGGTGTACAGTACAGCCAGAAGGATCATCAGAAGGGTTCCCTGCATGAATTCCTTTTTCCGGCCTCTGTCTCTGGAATAAAGGTACCCGAGCACCAGGACTGGCGGCAAGGTGAAAAATACGTGAAACAGCAGGTAGTTTAGATTCACAGCAGTTTCTACATATTTATTGGAAGATTCCGGATTTAAGGCTTTTCTGCCAGTGAATAAACAAATTTTATTAATCAAATAAATCTAAGTAAGCTATATGGTATATGAGGCGATTGCTGCTTCCGGCAGCACACCTTACTTGATGGCTTACATCGCCACCGCTTTTCTGAGCGGCTTAATGTACCTAACTCTCAGGAAGTATAAATGGACAAATGTACCTCTAAAATTCCCGCTTATACACTTCTTCATTGTAACATGGTCGGGAATCATGTATCTGAACTTCCTCAACGGAACAGCGTTGAGTGACTTCGGATGGTACATGGACTGGATGATATCCACCCCGCTAATTCTACTGGCATTAGGCCTTACAGCCATGCACGGTAGAGAAACCAGATGGGACTTGCTAGGTGCTTTAATGGGCCTACAGTTCATGCTGGTGATTACAGGGATCATCTCACAGGAGTCAGGAATGACCTATGCATACTGGATAGGAAACGCCTTGCTTCTGGGAGTATTCTACCTAGTCTGGGGACCACTCAGAAAGATGGCGAAAGAAACATCAGATGTACTTGCAAGAAGCTACACAACGCTTTCAGCATACATCTCGATCTTCTTCGTACTGTACCCAACAGTCTGGTACCTGAGTGAGACAATCTACCCAGCAGGACCTGGAATCTTCGGAGCATTTGAGACCTCCGTAGCATTCGTGATCCTGCCATTCTTCTGCAAACAGGCCTACGGATTCCTGGACATGTATCTAATACATGAAGCAGAGGAAAAGATGTAAGCCAGAAAAACTTTACATCCATATTCTTTCCTTTTTTCTTTAATTCAAGGCCTCAGCCAGCATCTCCCTCAGTTCATCTCTGCCCTCTTCAGAATCAGAGGTAAGAAGTACTTTCTCGGCTTCCACATCAAGGCCTTCAATCTTGTTAATTAACTCAGGATCATCGATCGCAGACACTATCACAGATGCCTTTTCAACCCTGAGTTTTTCCCAGGCCTCATCGGAGTGGAGATCAGCCAGGACATGTGGAAGGCCTTTCTCCTCAGCATCCTGTACTCGTTCAAGGCTGTAATCTGCTACAATCACGTCTTTATCCACCAATTTTTCCAGATCCTTGGTTTTCCAGTCATAACCGGCTAAAATCACATGTTTCTCTATATCATTCGGCACAAAGCTTTTCTCCGAATCTAACTCGTAATCTGAAAAGATCCTATCAAATATATACTGTTCTCTGTCCTCTACCAGATGCGCTATCAATGTTGTAATAGTGAAACCTATCGCAACTGTCTCGAAGACCGGGCTTTGAGTTAAAGGAGCAAGTAAAAGAGAGCCGACGACCACTATCTCGGAGATCTGGGCGGACTGAACACTCGCCATAAAACTGGTTCTAAGATCGTATCCCTGAAGCCTCAGTACCTGTGTCATGAAAAGAGGCCTGATAAAGGATGCGAAAAGAACCAGGCCTGTCACAGCTCCAACATACCTGAGACCTGGCAGGGTCAGTAGATAACCGATTGAGATGAAAGATAAGGCTGTGAAAAAGTCTTTGACCGCTGTAAATCTTTCTCTAACCCTGAAACCTAGTTCCGTGTTGACAAGTAAGAGGCCTGCTGCATAGATACCTGCGAGCGCTGATACTCCGGTGCTTTCAGTTATCCAGACCAGAGATATCAGTGTAGCGATACCGGATAGAAGCACTAACTCGTTTTCACCACCGGTAATCTTCAAAATCAAGCTGCTGAAATACTCTCTCATCAAAATTGCAGATAAGATCAACGCCATAGAGACCATCAATCCAGTAAACGGCACTATACCTCCAACCGAGGCCAGAATCAGTGTAAGTACCACTATACCAAACAGATCATCGTAGAAATCTATATCCTCAGTGATCCAGCCATAGATATGGTTTTTCCTGGCCTCTTCCTTCACAAGGCCTGAATCCAGAAGCGTAGAACCTAGAGAAGCTGTTACACCAAACAGAAGCGACTCCAGAGAGTTAAAACCGAAGTAAAGCGAGAGGCCTGTCACACCAGCGAAAGAGACCAGAGACAGCCACATCGAGGCCTTGAAAGAGTTTATAGCTGTTGATCTCTTGGGATCTAAAAGCCTTCCTGATGTACTGTAGAAAATCAGTATGCTCAGGCCTAGTAAGGCGATCTCTCTCATTATTTCGGCTTCTATGAACTCGTGTGAGACAATTCCTCTGGACTGGGCGATAGAGACCAGCGAACTCAGTAAAAGGCCTGAACCAAGATAAATCGGTATCTCTGGGATATCTGTACGGTTCAATGCTACTAGGAGAGTTCCTGCTATCATCAAAGCCAATGATATACTGATTATCATAGTTTTGCCTCCAGTTTTTCCCTCAGAATTTTCTCGACAGATCTATCTTCAAGTATCACGTGTTCTGCACCGTTTTCCATCAGTTCCTCGGCCTCTTCCTCATCATCTGAAACCGCTACAAACACTGTTTCAAGGTTCTGGGCCATTTCATTATCAAGGTCGAAGTCTTCCTCCAGGCTGATTACTGCTGAAGCATCCTCGATTCCTGCCTCTCTCCTGACCTCAGGATGCCTTGGATCGCCGAATACAAACTCCTCGCCTTCCTCTTTGAGCTGTCGCATCTCATGAGGATTCGCCTCTACAAAGACAACTTCTTCAAACCTCTCATCCAGTACAGGCCTGATAACCTCATCAAGCCGGGAGTTACCGAAGACCACAGCGTGATCCTCTGAATCCGGTTCCTTCTCCTCCTCTCCGACCACATCAAGGTAAGGCCTGAAGTACTGATAAATCCGGTCGTTGTACTGGATCAGGTAAACAGCGTAACCGTTGGTTATCAGCTTGATTAATGTCATATAACCCAGGATTCCAGCAGTCAGTAATCCTTGATCGACTGCTACTGCGCCAGCAACCAGTCCAAACTCTGACATCATCACCAGGTTGATAGAGGACTTGAAACTGGTCTCAGTGGAGAAATCCTGCCACCGAGTCAAAAAGTACATTACAACGAATGCAGAGCTTGAAAGAATCACTATAGCGATTAAAGCCTCCTGCCAGTAAGCAAATAGCTCTGAGGCATTAAGTGAAAGGCCTATACCCGCAAAGAAAACAGCCAGAAGCAAGTTCGTGAGAGGCCTTACCTTTTCCTGTAACTCTGTGCTGTAAGGTACCTGCCCCAGGCTTATTCCTGCTAGGAATCCTCCTATCTCCAGTGAAAGGCCTAAGATATCAGCCAGCGCTATGAAGAGGAACGCCCATGCCAGGCCCTGAATAAAGAATGCGTGTTTGTTGTTAGAGAGATCTCCGAGTAACTTGCTTTCTATGGTTTTTGATGCGAGGAATGATACTGCTCCCAGTGCAACACCCATGAAAATTATTCTGCCCAATGTCAGGACTAGATCGGTCGCTCCGGATATCTGGCCTGCTGCCAGGAAACCTAAGACGACAACCATGAATATATCCTGAAGTATCAATACTCCGATATCCACTCTTCCAGCCCTTGTAGAGGTTTCATGCTTGTCCGTCAACATCTTGACAACTACAGGGGTCGCCCCGAAAATTGTACACATAGAGATATAGAAGGAGTTCAAAAGACCGAAACCGAGGAAATAAGCAACCGAAAACGCCATTAACTGTTGGGTAATGACCTGGACCAACGCAATTTTCCCAACCCGAGAGAGAATGCTTCTGAAAGCATCAAACTTCATCTCAAGGCCTATAAGAAAAAGAAGCATCGGAAAACCCAGTTCCTCAACAAGCTCAATGAACTCTGTGACCTCAACTATATCCAGAAAAACAGGACCCAATACAAGGCCTGTAACAAGATAAGCGATTACTGTCGGCTGGCCAGTCCTGGAAGCAATTACCGCAAGCAGGAAAGCAGTGACCAGGATAATCCCGAAATCAACAGGGATGAGGGACGCAAACAACATAAAAATAGATTAAGATAAACACCGAATAAATAAACTACGAATTATACCGTACTAAAACACCGGATCCGCACAAAAGAGGCCTACTGTTTAAAAAATTCTCGGCCCACCAAATAAATATAGGTTACAAAACGTGGCCCAGGTAGCTCAGCAGGTAGAGCGCCACGCTGTTAACGTGGTGGTCGCAGGTTCGAGCCCTGCCCTGGGCGATTATACGAATGTGAAGTTGACTCGGCGTTTCAGGTTGCCGAGCGTGTTTCACATCTCGAACTCACCCTGGTCTGGGTGTTTCACTCAAAGTGAAATTACCTTGGTGAGCAAAATCGCAAACAAGATTTCAGATTCGGAATAAGCCCTGGCTTGGGCGAGATACATTTCCTCAACGAGTTGGGCTTCTTAACGAAAAGTCGGTGGAGTTGTTCAAAGTGTCAATAGGAGACATCCACCATCGAGAATCAAGAGTAGAACGAACTATACAAAAACTCAAAACCTGTGAACACATCTCAGACCACAACAGAGAGCTTCTGCTGGATTTCATCCAAGCTCAAGACCTTTCTCTCGACCGAACCTGTAGATACCTGTATAGCTTGTATCAAATTACAGAGATAGTAGACTTCGAGCTTAACGATCCTGATAAGAAAGACCTGGTAGAATTGGTTAGGAAGATACATCAGGACGAGCTAAGAGACGATGCTTCGAAGTATCAGAATTGACTGTTTTGTTCCAGTAGCCAGTACCAGACCGGTTT
>Ga0102942_1000130_pt1 | contig 25940 bp, 24 predicted proteins | sample SalPon2_C_H2O_MG_FD_78171 | JGI IMG/M metagenome (GOLD analysis project Ga0102942, IMG submission 78171) | Salt pond water microbial communities from South San Francisco under conditions of wetland restoration - Salt Pond MetaG R2_C_H2O_MG | ecosystem: Environmental > Aquatic > Non-marine Saline... | reverse complement strand
ACAGGAAAGGCTCGTAGAGGTATTGGAACTATCAGGCAGGACGTTAACGTTTCTATTGATGGTGGTGCTCGTGTTGAGATTAAAGGATTCCAAGATGTTCGAAATATTGACACACTCATAGAGAACGAAGTCCAACGTCAGAAAAACCTGATTGAACTAGGAGAAGAACTTGGTGAAGGCGAAGTTGTCGCCGACAACGTAACCCATATTTTCGAAGGATCAGAGAATCAGATAATTTCAACCGTACTAGAAAATAATGGCGCAGTTTATGCCTTCAAACTACCAGAACTGGACGGTAGGATGAAGGAAAAGATCTCGGGTCAGAGATACCTGGCTCTAGAACTAGTTGACTACGCCAAGTCTCGTGGAATTCAAGGAATAATCCACACGGACGAAGAAAAGAACTACAACTTGGAAGAAGAGTTCGATGAACTGAAGGATATCTTCAAAGTCGGAGAAGATGATGCTGTGGCTATTTTAGCAGGTCCAAAAGATAATGCTCGAGAAGCTGCAAAGGCAGTCAAAAAACGGGCGGAAGAGATTTACGAAGGAAAAGTTCCTGAGGAAACTAGAAACGCAGAACAGGATTTCACCACAAGCTATTCTCGTCCACTTCCAGGATCGGCTAGAATGTATCCTGAGACAGATATTCCTTCAATAAAGATCTCTGACGAAAGAATCACGGAATTAGATGAGAATCTGCCTGTTACTCTTGAAGAAAGAAAAGAAAGATACGCAGATGAAATAGGAGAGGAACTTGCAACACAGATAATAAGCTCACACCACTTAGAGAAGTTTGAAGAATTCAAAGAAAAGGTAGACGCAAAACTAGTTGCCAACACTTTCACAAATATTCTTTCCAGGCTTGAATCAGAAGGTGTTAAGGTCTCGAATATTTTGGAAGAAGACTTCAGTGCTTTGTTTAACTCTCTTGATTCAGGAGATTTGGAGAAAGGAGATATCGAAGATGTCTTGAAGGAAATGGCTGAGAATCCTGGGAATGCTCAGGAAGTTATTGAAGAGGTTCTTGAGGGAAAGTCTTCAGACGAAGAAATCCGAGAAGCAGTCAAACAAGTACTTGACCAAAGTGAAGAGATGATAGAGGAACAAGGCGAGCACGCACAAGGAGCATTGATGGGACAAGTCATGGGTCGTGTCGAGGCTGATGGAGGCACAGTGTCTAGGATTCTAAGTGAGGAGCTTGACGAAAGGCTCTAAGCCCTAATTTTTCTTTACTCAACTGTAACCGATCAATTTTTAATATTTTTACTCACGTCTATAAAACAGGTGAAAATATTTCTATGCCAGGACTAGGAGGACAACCAATTTTTGTAATGTCGGAAGACGCAGAACGTCAAACCGGAGAAGATGCACAACAAAACAATATTGAAGCATGTAAAACTGTCGCAGGAGCTGTAAGAACCACTTTAGGTCCAAAAGGAATGGACAAGATGATGGTGGACAGCGTAGGCGACATTGTAGTAACTAATGACGGTGTAACAATACTTGAAGAGATGAATCTCGATCATCCTGCAGCACAGATGATGGTTGAAGTCGCACAGACACAGGAAGAAGAAGTCGGCGACGGAACCACCACGGCAGTAGTACTAGCAGGAGAACTACTCAAGAAAGCAGAAGATCTGCTTGACCAAGACATCCACCCAACAGTGATTACTAAGGGTTACAGACTATCCCGTGAAAAATGTACGGATGTTCTAGAAGAAGTATCTCTGGATGCAAGCCTAAATGATGAAGAAATCCTACGTAAAGTGGCTATGACTGCCATGACAGGTAAGTCTGCAGAAACAGCACGTGAATACCTGGCAGAAATTGCTGTTGAAGCAGTACAAGCAGTAGCAGACGAATCATCAGAAGAAATCTTCGTCAATCAAGACAACATCAAGGTAGAAAAGAAAAAAGGAAGCTCTGTAGAAGAGACTGAGCTTGTTCAAGGGGTTATCCTAGACAAAGAGAAAGTTCACAGCGGAATGCCTTCAAATGTTGAAGATGCAAAGATTGCACTAATTGACTCTCCAATCGAAGTCAAAGAAACTTCTACAGACGCTGAAATCAACATTTCTGATCCAAGCCAGATGCAAAACTTCGTTGAACAAGAAGAAAAACAGCTCAAAGAGATGGTTGAAGCAATTGATGACGCAGGAGCAAACGTCGTCCTATGTCAGAAAGGAATTGACGACATCGCACAGCACTACCTGGCTAAGAAAGGAATCTTCGCAATCAGAAGAGTATCCTCAGGCGACCTAGAGAAGCTATCCAACGCGACCGGTGCAAACATCGTAACAAGCATTGATGAAATAGAGAACAGCGACTTAGGAAATGCAGGAAGCGTTGAACACAGGCATGTCGGTGGCGACGCAATGACATTCGTACAGGACTGTCCAGAAGCCAAATCCGTCTCCATCCTCATCAGAGGAGGAACGGACCACGTAGTTGACGAGATCGAAAGAGCAATGGAAGATGCAATCGGTGCAGTAACTTCCGCAGTTAAACATGGTAAAGTAGTCGGCGGTGGAGGAGCAACAGAAGTAGAACTCGCACAAGAACTCCGCGACTACGCAGACAGCGTCGGAGGACGTGAACAGCTCGCGATCAACGCATTCGCAGACGCATTGGAGGTTATCCCACGTACACTTGCAGAAAACGCAGGATTTGACCCAATCGACTCTTTAGTTGAGTTGAGAAACAAACATGATTCTGGAGAACAGATGGCAGGTCTAAACGTCAGCTCCGGAGAATCAGAACAACTCTACGAACAGGGAGTTGTTGAGCCACGTCAGACTAAGACACAGGCAGTACAATCAGCCTCTGAATCTGCTGAGATGATCCTAAGAATTGACGATGTCATCGCAGCTTCAGGATTCGATGCAGCTGGAGGAGACTCTGGAGGTCCACCTGAAGGCGGTCCAGGCGGCGGCATGCCTGGTGGCGGAATGGGAGGACTAATGTAGTCCTTACCTAATAATTCCCATTATTTTCTCTCATCTTTCTTTACCCACAGATTATAAATACGCGCTAGCTGAATGTTTACGTATAAAGAGGTTTTCAAGAGCTATGGCTAAAGATGAAGTACAACTCGGCAACATGGATGACGATGACTATGAAGTAATCCCAATGGGACCAATAAGAAAACTTGAGAGACGGGTTGAAGACCTTCAGGAGCAACAGGAGCAAGCCGAGCAAACCGGAGGAGGATCCGGAAACGACGAACTGGTAAGAGACATCATGGACATCATGAAGTCCAACCAGAAAATTGTCAACGACATGACAGAGTCAACTCATGAACTAAGAAACAGTGTAGAAGACCTCACCAACAAGATGGACTCAGTAATCGACAACATGAACAACTTCATGGATCTCCTTAACCAAGCATCTGAAATGGATATGGAGGGAGAAGTTGCAGGAAACATTGAAACCCGTGTCGCCAACGCCATTGGTGATAAAATGGATGATATGGTGACTGAGATGAAAGGTTCCAATGAAAAGATTGCAGATAATCTTGAAGAACTCAACTCCCAGATGAGGAAGAATTATTATGCAGGCCAGCAAGCTGCTGGTTCACAACAAAATGCTGCTGTTCAGTCTGATTCAGGACAGCAGGGCGGAAGAGGCAACAGGAATAATATGAACAATGTTGGAGGAAATGCTTCCAATAATGGAAATACTATAGGCTCTGATAATTCGGATAGGATGAGAAAACTGAAGAAGAGATTTAATTCGATGAATAATGATGAATAGAAAAGGTGTAACCCCGGTTGTCGCCACGTCACTACTTATTTTGATTGCTGTGTCGGCAGTTTCTGCATCAGCTGTGTTTTTGAGAGATACAACAGATGATGTTACAGAAGGTGTTAATGACAGGCTTTCTGAGCAGGAAAGGATAGAAGGGACTTCTATAAGTGTAGAGCGAGGATTCAACAATTCGGCTGGAAATGTGACTTTACGGGTTAGAAATACGGGTGAGTACGTGGTTGTCGTCGAAGATGATGATACTGGTTCTGATGATAATAAAAGGTGGACTCTGTACGTTGATGGTAGACCACAGGAGTGGAATTACACCACTATGAGCAATCCTCCTAATTTTGGCCTGGATTCGGGAGAAACAGTTAGTATTGATACAGGCGTAAAGTATCCTTCTTCTGGAAACTACAAAAGATTTGAGATAAATGGCAGGTATGAGACAGAGTCAGGATTAATTTGCAGTAATGGAGGGAACGATGAGAATTGCTAAGATAAATCATCTAACTTATTTAAACCAAGAATAACAATTCTGGTTTAGATACTATGAATTCAATTAATAATAGAAAGGGTATTACGCCGGTTATTGCGATTGTTCTTTTGCTAATGGTTACGGTTGGAGCAGTAGGTGTTGTATATACACAGTTCCAAAGCCTGGTAGGAGATCCAACAGGACAAATAGACGATCAACAGCAAGATCAAAATACGGATTTCTCGGTAGTTAGAGGTGTAACTAATGTATCCAGCATTGATACGTCAGGTAGTCACAGTGTCGATAATTATGGTATTCTGGTATTAGAACTTCAGAACACTGGGAGTGTAGCTAGGAATACGTCTGATTTGGACATGTTTACCACAACGGGTCAAGTTCCAGGTCGTGACGGCGCTCTATGTACTTCACCAGAAAATGCTACTGTAATCAACCCTGATGAAACTATAAAGTGTCATACAGGTATTATTTACCCTCAGGCCACTAATCCTGTAGAAGTAGTTATTGATCTAGCAGGAGTAGAGGGTAAGGATTGGACACACGAATGCAGTCCAAGAAGGTCAGGACAAACATTCTGCATGTGATTTCCTCCTCCAATTTTCCTTATTTTTTTTTTTTTTGATATTTAGTTCGATTTTTTAATTGGATTTATATTTAGGCTAAGCAAAATATAATTTATGAATAACTACAGTCTCGGTCAGATTGGAGCAGTAACAGTTGTATTACTAACTGGAATAACTGTTGGTGTTGCCTCTGTGGTATACGTTTGGGGCGAGCCTATCCTAGATAAAAGAGAGTCTGGAAATGAACTGGATAATGTTGAGTCCATGGTCCTCGACATTCGTGATGAGGTTCTAAGAGTTGATCAGGCTGGTGAAGGCTCATCTGCCGAGATTCCAATAGAGCCAGAGACAGATGAATATAACGTAAATCTTGTTAGCTTGAATGCTTCTAATGATTACATTGATATTGTTGTTGAAGGGGAAGAATTCCCTTATCCTGAAGGCAGCTGGACATTGCTTGATGGTCAGAACCTGAGAAATCTATCTATATCGGGCGGGGACTATGTAATCGAAGGAGAAGATAAAGAAGGAGTGGTACTTGTACGGAGAACCTCAGGGGTTGCTACTTATCGAGTAGAGTTCAGAAATATATACTCTGAGAATGACCAGACACCTCTAAAGAAGATTGATTTAGTCGAAAGAGGTAGCACTGTGACAGGATCAGGTAGCGTATATCTGAGAAATTCAGGCAGTGAAATCAACAGTGGTTCAAATGGGCTTACTGTTTCAACAGGAGAAACCATTGATAGAGAATTAACTGAAATGCAAGTTGAAATGAGGTGAACTTATGTCAAGAAAAGGGCAGTACATGGCGGTAGAAGCCGTATTATCACTTAGTTTGAGTTTGATAGTCGCTTTGGCTGCAATAACTATTTTCGGTAGTTACAGGGATAGTGTTTTGGATGATATACAGGATAGAAATGTTGAGATAGCTTCGTCGGAAATAGTAAGTTCTTTGCACAATCTTGGTTCTATGGGTAGTGGTAGTTCGATTTCTATAGATTTGCCTGAAATAGGAAATGGTAGGGAGTACCGAATCTCTATGGACTCTGAGGAGCTGGAGATTAGAAGCGGAGGTTCTGAATATACTTATCCTCTTGAGTCTGTTAATTGGCCTTCGGACTATCGTGGCTCCGCTGAGGGAACTAGTTTTCGCATTGTAAGAATCAATGGTTTGGTTGAGGTGAGAGCACAATAATGAGTGTTCATCTGAACAGTTTGATGCGTAAACTTAGAAAGAAGAAGCATCCTGAAATGTTTGAAGATGAGGAAGAAGAGAATGAGGATCTTGGTCCCGGAATTCAGCTACCAACTCCTGGAGAGTTTACTGATGATGTTGTAGATGAGGTTAATGATGAAGAAGATTTAACTGATGTTGACATGGCTTATCCTTTGGTTCCCGAAGATCCTGATGAAGGAGAAATGGTGTATGCCTGGGCACATATTAAGTGGAATGATGAGGATGGTGAGCTTGTCTACAAGATAATAGAACCTGAACTTGATGAGAAAACGGAGAAGGCCTATAATAGGATTGTAGAGATAATGGAGAGAAGTTTTGACATTAATTTTGAGGAATTAGAAGCTGATCAGGCTAAAGAATATCTTGAAGATAAGATTGATATGATTGTTGATAAATACAATATTAATGTCCCTGAAAATAAAAGAGAGGTTATAAGATACTACACAAAGAGAGATTTTGCTGGTCTTGGTAAGCTCCAGCCATTAATGAATGATACAGAAGTTGAGGATATTTCATTGGATGGATTGAATATCCCTATTTACGCCTATCACAGAAATCCAAGGTTTGGATCAATTAAGACTAATCTAAAATGGGAGGATGCAGACGAACTTGACAGCTTTGTGATGAAGTTGGCTCAAAGGTGCGGTAAATCTATATCTGTTTCAAGTCCATTGCTTGATGGGTCTCTGCCGGATGGTTCTCGTGTTCAGGCAACACTTGCTACAGATATTGCTCGTAAAGGGTCTAACTTCACTATCAGAAGGTTTTCAGAGGATCCTTTGACTCCTATTCACATGATGGACTTTGATACTGAAAATGCCAGGATGCTTGCATATCTTTGGATGTGTGTAGAGCACGAAAAGTCAATGCTTGTATCAGGAACTACGGGAGCCGGTAAGACATCTCAACTGAACTCAATGTCTCTTTTCATCCGTCCAGAGAAGAAGATTGTATCAATTGAGGATACACCAGAGCTTAGATTGCCGCACGAGCACTGGGTTCCTGAAGTTTCAAGGTCTGGATTCGGATCCTCTGCTGGAGAGGGTGGAGAAGTTACTATGGACAACTTGCTAAAGGAGTCCTTGCGTCAGAGACCGGAGTACATTATTGTTGGAGAGGTTCGAGGAGAAGAAGCATACATCTTGTTCCAGCAGATGGCCACAGGACACACAGGACTTTCCACGATCCACGCAGACAGCCTTGAGATGCTTATGGATAGATTAACTACAGAACCGATCAATCTTTCACCATCTCTAATCGAGACTCTAGATCTAATTATGGTTATTGCAAGGATAAGACGTGGAGGGTCGTATATTAGAAGGATCATGGGTCTATACGAGATCAGGGGTTATGACAAGAGAAAAGGTATAGATGCTAACCAAGTTTTCGGATGGGATCCAGATGATGACACATACGTGGTCAAGAATAACTCTATGATCCTGAAGGATATTGCTGATCAGGCAGGAAAAGATTATTCTGAGATAAGAAGAGAGCTCAAGAATAGGCAGCATGTTTTGAACTGGATGCAGGAGGAACAGATTAAAGATTACAGAAGGGTAGGAGACATTATATCGAGATACTATTCTGATCCTGAATCGATTTTGAAACGTGTAGGGCAAACATTTAATTCTGAAGAAGCCGAAGAACAGGATAATGGAGCTTGAGGAGTATGCTGAATTTTGTTTCGATAAGGTTGGAGGCTTAGCTCTTAGAGCAATTCCCTATTTCCAAGACTATAAAATGGTTCTTAATCAGGCTAACATGGATATATCGCTTCCAGAGTATCTTGCTGTTGCCATATTTACTACTGGGACTGTTGGTGTAAGCATTTTCTCAACTCTTGGGATTATATTCTTGATAAGTTCTGGTATTTCGGGACTAATTACTGCATTCTTCATTAGCTTTATCTTAAGTTTAATTACTGTATTTCTCATTTATATGTGGCCAAAAGGAATAGTAAACACTCGTGCAACTGTAATTCGTGATATGATGCCGTTTGCAACAATGTATCTTTCTACTCTAGCTGGAACAGGTTCTTCTGTCTCTGAGATGTTTGAAGAGCTTGCTGAAGTTGATGAATATGGTGAAGTTGCAAATGAGGCTTCTAAAATTTCAAGAGATATTGAAACCTTGGGCATGGATATATCCGAAGCTCTTGAGAGAGGTGCCGAAAGAACTCCTAGTGAGGACTTTGCAGATTTGTTGAGAGGTCTCGAACACGTATTAACAACTGGAGGTTCCGTCAGAGATTATCTAAAACAAAGATCTGAGGCATTAATGAACGACTATGGTAGGAGGATTGAGCAATTCGCTGACCAACTTGGTTTGTTAGTTGAAATGTATATTACTATTGTAATTGTAGGTTCTATTATATTTACAGCGATGAGTGCTATAATGAGCTCTATTTCTGGTTTTGACCCAGGCTTAATCGTTGCTATACAGGTTTTATTAGTATTTGTAGGTCTACCTATTATTACAGGAATGTTTATTGTGTTCATTAAGGGGATTTCTCCTGGAGGGATCATGTGATGGTTGACTTTTTCAGGAATGACGAGTTCGAGCCTGGCTATTCAATGGAAGATAAAGTTGTCTTTGCATCCATAGGGTTAGGAGGGTTTGTTGCAATTTTAGGGATGGTGTTATTCCTTTCTGTTTCACAGAGGTTTGGTGGATTGACGATTCTTCTTTCCTTAGTTATCGGAATTATGCCATATGGGTTGATGAACTTTCTGAAAACACGTGCTATAAATGATATGGAGAGTGAGTTCCCTGAGTTCCTCAATGACTTGGCAGAGTCAAAGCGTGGAGGTATGACTTTGTTGAAAGCGTTTGAATCTGCCATGGAGAATGATTATGGAAGACTAGATTCCCAGATTGAAAGAATTTATCATGAACTTAGCTGGGGAATTCCATTTCCAGAGGTGATGCAGAGGTTCTCTGATAGGATGGATGAATCAACGGTTATACAGGAATCTATATCTATTATTATCCAGAGTTTTGAGAGTGGAGGAGATATTACAGGAACAATTGAATCTGTTTCAGATGACGCAGGTCGATTGAGGAATTTAGTGGAAAATAAAGATTCTCAGCTCCAGCAACAGTTATTTATCATGTATGTAATTTTCTTCCTGTTTATAGGTATTACTATAGGAATTTATACGATGCTTGCTCAACTATTAGGTCTTGGAACAACTGATGATGGAGCTATTACGGGTATAAGTGAGATAATTGGAGGAGATGGCGGAGGACCTACAAATTTCTGTAATGGGCAAATTGGTTCTGCAAAACCTTTCTGTACTACGTCTAAGATTTTCGGATTTGTACCAGCAAATATCTCTAGCGGCGAGGTTTCATTGACGAGCGAGTATGCATCAAATCATGCATATGGAAGAATGGCGTATTACAAAGCATTATTGTTCACAATGTTGATGGTTCAAGGAGTATTGACAGCTCTCGTTGCAGGTCAAATTAAGGAGGGTTCACCAAGCGCAGGTATTAAACACGCTATTGTAATGTTGCCAATAGCGTTTATAGCATACGTTTCGTATGTTGGTAATGCAGGGATTTAGAGTATGAAATTTGAAAAGGGGCAGGTAACCATTGAATTTCTTTTATCGACGATATTCGTAATCATAGTGCTCTCTACACTACTTTATTTTGAGGCTGAAAATGTTTCTCGTATAGACGAGTCTTATAATCCTGCTGAGGTTAACATGGAATCTCGAAGGATGTCTACGGGATTGATCACTTCTAAAGGTTCTCATGAATTCGGTTCCGGAGGGACTAAATGGGAGAAGAATATTTCTACTCTTCAAAGTATTGACTCTGTAGGATTGTCTTCAGACTACCATGTACTTGAAAGAGAAAAGGTAGAGAACCTGACATCTTATTCTGCGGATGGGTTAAATTACTCAAGGTTTAGGGAGCTTACAGAATTGGAAAACCAATACAGAATTATTTTCACATACTTACCGGTTGTTCATACTTCAAATACTTTTACCAAGAGATCCACACCCGAAAATCCAAATATAACTGAGCCAGATAACAGCGATTACGTAACTGCTGGGAATACTGTGAGATATGGCGATTTAGTCATCGGAAATAAGAAATATAATTTTCTGGTAACTTCTCATGGGGGAGACTGGGATACAGTATACAAAAACAGGCATTCCATTGATCGATGGAATTTCTCAGATACCCCGATTACTGAAGAAGGAGACCTAGTTAATCTTGATTCTCGAGACTTTACGTTGAGAAATATTCAAGATACTTCTGAGAAAGGAGGAACATCTGTATTGTTGGCTAGGCAATTCAATATATTTGGGGCATCTTTTGATACTACTGCCAACATACAGAAATTGAATCGGTATGCAGTATTGAATGAAACAGGCACAAGTTTGCAACCTGTCAGGATGGAGGTGTTTGCATGGAGACAAGATTAAGAAAAGGAGCAGGATATACGATAGAGGCAATTCTGGTTTCGCTTATTCTTTTCACATTTTCATTTGGGGCAGTTGAGATGCCTGATGGAAATGACTGGTCGGAATATAGAGATGAGGTATCTGCTAGAGATTTAACTTTTATGATCAAAAAGTCTGGTGATTTAGATAACTATCTTAAGAACTCTAATGTCGAAGGGGTCCAGACACAACTAAATGAGATATCTGGAAGTAATATGAGAGTTTCAGGCACCGTGGAAAATTTGCCTTTGAATGAAATCCGAGTTGGGTTCCACAAACCTCCCTCTAAAATACATGTAAATAACACTGTAAATGTCCAATCAGGGGATAGGTGTGATGGAAATCTTGTTAGCCTAGAATCAAACTCTGAATACCCTATCAGGAGAACAGATTCTGAGTACCTAGAAAATTACCATGATACTAGATTGTACTTCGGTGATACAGATTCCGAAGAACCTGGAGGATACAATGGGGAAAGAGATTATGACACGGTTTGGGTTGATAATGCCACCAAATGTGTCTTTGAAGAAGAGGAAGGTCCATACAACTTTAATGATATTTTTCTTTGGGGCAACACATCTGATCCTGACTCAAAACATTATGAACTCAAGGATTATGATAATATTACAGAAGAGTTCGTTGTTTATGAGGCGGAGAAAGCCGCTCAGATCAAAAACGAAATGGATTCGCCTGTAAATGGCATTGAGACTGATACTGTTGTTAATACCATTAATTTTTCTACTACTGGTATATCCACATATGACATTCTGGTTTTTCAGGAAAATGAAACTCTACCAAGGATTCAGTCTCATAGCGATCACCTGGAAGATCTTGCGACAAACACTTCTATGTTCTTTATGATGAATATGACAAAGTCCGACACGGAATATTCTATTATCGAAAAAATAGGGTTCAAATGGACTGAAATGAATCTTCCTTCAGCAAGCACTCACAGAGCCACTTTTTCCAATTATGGTGTCAGTGAAACTATAGAAAGCTATTTCATGGGTCTTAGTGGTCAGCAATCCAAGGTTTCCTTGAAGCCAGGAGGCAAAGTGATATCAAATCAGGCTTCAACTGAAACATCAAGAGAGGATATTCTATTCGCTAGGAATATTCAATATGAATCTACACCTCTTGAGGATTCAAAGAGCACTGGTTGGTCATCTATTTCTGGTCCTTGCGGTGATGAATTTGAAAACACCTTTGATATACCTAAGAGAAACTACAGTACGGATACCATTCAAGTTCAGAATATTGATACAGATATTAACTCCTGTAATGGTCCTAGAGGATTGAAAATAGACAAAAATGGGGATGGAGATTATTCTGGCCCGCATCTAGAAGATGAGATTGTAATAATAAATGGGCGCAGATATAGTCCGGATATCTCGAATCCAACCAATGCCAGACTTGAATTTGCAGGAAGTAGGAAAGTAGAACTAGTGAACCATAGAAAAACCTTAGAAAATATGACTGGTAAGAGAGCCGCTAGAATATCCTATGAGGATAATTATGAACAGCAGGATGTCAAAATAATCGCATCAACACTTTATTGGTTAAGAGGAGATAAGACTCAGTTTCAGATCTCTGACTCCTCTAGTACTGTCTCGACCACAGTAATAGGAGGAATAAATAATAAACTATTTATGCCATACAAGCTAGAGATGAGGTGGACAAATTGAAAGGACAGATGATGCTCATTACAGCTGTTTTAGTCAGTTTAGTGATGATAAGTACTGCTTCCGCCGTTGCAAGTGTAGGAGATAAGGAATATACATATATACAGGAAGGTTATTTAGCTGAGATCATAGAACAAGAGTCTTCACAACTGGATAAGACTTTTCGTAAAAATAGAGAGAACTATGAGAAAATGTTAGGTTATTTGGACCAATATGATTCTTCAACATCCTATAATGATGTTGAGCGTTGTTACAATGTTACACTTCAGAACGCTGAGTCTGTGATAAGACTTCAGTGTGTAGGCTGATTAAAACTTCTTTACAAATTCTACTTCATCTTCATCAAACTCGAAGAATTCTGCTAAAGTTTCATCTTCTTCTAGTAGATTTGAAATAAATGGAAGAGTCTTTACGGCTTCGCTACCTGATATATGTAACTTTTCTCCCATTTTTGACGTAACCGAGTCCATTTTTTGCCTTGAAGCCCTTGAAGAGCCCATTTTACTTATTTTGGAAGGGTATTGGTATTTGGTGTATCCACTGTATTTTTCCTCCTTGCTCAATGAGACTCCTACTGTAGAGAACTTGTAAAGGTATTTCAGCAATTTCCAGTTTTGGCGTCTCCTAATTCTGCCGTTAAATAGATCTGCTTTTGAGACCCAGTTGTATGCTTCTGCAACGTCCCCTGGTTTCTCATATTCTCTAGGAACGTTTTCTCTTATCCACTGAAGGAATGTGTCGGGGTCTTCATCTAGGTTGTTTGTGGCATCCTCAGATGTTGATGCTGTAGTTGTTTTGAAAACAATTTTCAACGCTTGGAAAATGTCCTGTTGACTGTCACGTCCTCCAATAGTCTTCAGGTCATCTACAGTAAGTTTCTCTTGACCCATAGAAGCAGCCTGCAGATCATTTATGGCTGAACGCATTTGACCTCCTGCTTGCCTGGCAATTCTTTTTGGAGCACCATCTTCATACTCAATTCCTTCATTTTCCAGAATATCTCTTAGATGGGCTGCAATTGAATTAGTATGAACCGAATCCAATTTAATCGTCTTTGATTTATTTCTTAAGGTTCTTATGCTACTATCATATGCATCATTAGCCGTCATGACAATAGGGAAACGTGTCTCATCGACAATTGTACTTATCTCGGCGACTCCTCCTCTATCACTGTTTCCGGACATTCCATCAACCTCATCGATTAAAATAAGCTTCTTACCGCCGTAGAAAGATGCTTGTCTCGTCGCTTCCTTCAGTTCTTCTTTTAATTTAGACTTTGTTCTGACATCTGAAGCGTTTGTTTCAACAAGTTCATAGCCTAAGTCATTGGCTAAAGCTTCGACTAAAGATGTTTTTCCTGTACCTGCTTGACCGTGAAGTAATACGGCTTTATCTCCTTGCTCCCAGTTCTCAGCCCATTCTTTTACTTCCTTCTTCTCACTTGAAGCTCCACGATACTCTGATAAGCTTTCAGGACGATATTTTTCTACCCACATAGTTCAAACAACCATTCTACGAGAGATGGTAGCTAATACCATGTTGAAGTTTTTGACTTTCATTTTCTCTGAGTTAGTCCTCATCTAATTCTGCAATTTTTGCTAATAGAGCCTCTATCTGTATGTCAGGGCTTCCACCTTCACTAATACGGAATTCAAATTCCCCAAGATGGTCTATAATCTTCAGTTTCCCATGCTCAGAGATATCTAGATCATAGATCTCTCTGTGAATAGAATCTATAACATCTTGACCATCTAGACCTCTTTCAATCATAAGATCAGACAATTGGTCACGTGCCTCCATGAATCTTTCTTTAAGAGCAAGATTCAGTATTTGAGTGATTTCTTCAGGCCTTAAAGAAGCTGCAACACCGTATATATCTTCTTCATCTATTTCATCGTTTTGGATTGAAGCTGTTTGGAGGATGTTTGTTACTCGTCTCAGGTCTCCGCTTGATACACGCATGATCGCGTCTATAGCATCTTTTGAAATCTTGAAACCTTCTTCCTCTCCAAGTCTTTGAATGTATTTTTTGACGTCTTCTTCCTCTAAACGGTTGAACCTGAAAACAGCACATCTTGACTGAATAGGGTCAATTATCTTTGAAGAGTAATTGCATGAAAGGATGAACCTGCAATTGTCGGAGAACTGTTCCATTGTCCTACGCAGGGCTTGCTGTGCGTCAGGTGTTAGTGCGTCTGCTTCGTCTAGGAAAATTATTTTGTAGTCTGCTTCTATAGGCTTTGTACGGGCAAAATCCTTAATTTTATCTCTTACAACATCAATACCTCTCTCATCAGATGCGTTCGTTTCCATGAAGTTCTGACCCCATTTATCTCCATAGAGATCCTTCGCAAGTGCAACAGCTGATGTGGTTTTACCAGTTCCGGCTGGACCCGCGTAAAGCATGTGAGGGATGGATTCTTCTTCAACAAAAGCCCTCAACCTTTCAATTATTTCTTCTTGACCAACTACTTCTGAAAGCGTATCTGGTCTATATTTTTCAGTCCAAACATCAATCACTTTGAAACACCTCTATACTCCTGTAAAACTGCAGTTATATTAGATCTCATTTTTTGATAACCCTCTAACTAAATCGTCTTTATTGAACCTTTTATTCTTTCTCAGATGACATAAAAAATGTGAAAATAGGTATAACAGGTACTCCAGGAACAGGCAAATCAACAATCTCAGAACAGTTGGAAGGAGAAAAAATAGATCTTAAGGACTACATGGAAAAAGAAGGTTTAGGCACTAAGAATGAAAATGGCGAGATTGAAGTAGATATTGAGGAGCTAAGACAAAATATCCCTGAAGAAAGTCAGGAAGATAATTTGATACTTGAAGGACACCTTGCTCATTTTTTAGACCTGGATTACTGTGTGGTTTTGAGATGTAATCCTGAAGAACTTCGTGAAAGACTTTCGAAGAGAGATTACACTGAATCAAAAGTTGAGGAAAATATTGAATCGGAAAAGATGGATCTTATTCTATCTCAAGCAGTTCAAAACCAGGAGGTGGTTTTCGAAGTGGATACTACTGATAGGTCTGTTGAAGAAGTTTTAGAGCAAGTCAAGAATGGTATTAAGAGTAAGAAGGATAGGAAAGGCGTGGTTAACTGGTCTGAGTATCTTTGACTTAGGCTTTTTCTTGAACCCAAGATTCGAGCTCTTCTTTACCCATGAAGCCTTCGTTCTTTGCTACTACATCTCCATTCTTAATCATCAAAAGTGTTGGTAGAGCTTTGACGTTGTACTTCGTAGCTAGGTCGCTGTGTTCTTCCATGTTCACTTTTCCGAACTCTACGTCTTCTGTTTCTTCAGATACTTCTTCGTAGATAGGCTCCATTTTTTGACATGGTCCGCACCAAGAAGCCCAAAAATCAACTACCCATGTATCCTCAGAGTTTTCAACGTCCTCCATACTAGAAGCATCTAATTCGGTTGGCATAGATTTTGATAGTCAACCTATTCTTAAAAAGAGAAAACTTAATGGGAGGTAATCGCCCTATTTTATTCCTCCATGTAAACTGTTCGAATCGGGTAAGGGATGTCTATTCCAGCTCCATCGTACTTCTCTTTGACAAGTTGTGTAACTTCTGAAGCTCCTGATACGATGTTAGCTCTTCTATTGTTGGTCCATCCTCTAAGCTTCAGGTTTACACTGGATCCTCCAAGTTCATCTACGAGCACTTGTGGTTCAGGTTGTTCTTCAACTTGTTCTGCTTCTTCGAGTACTTCTTCAGCTAGTTGCTTTGCCTTCTTGATGTCGTCGTCGTAGCTGATTCCTACAATAACGTTGAAGCGTCTGTCTCCATAACCGGTGTTGTTAATTACTTGCTTGCTATAAAGGTCGGAGTTAGGGATGATGACCTTGCGTCCGTCATAGGTCTTCAGTTCTGTTGCTCTTGTCTGTATGTCTTGTATTGTTCCTTCTTCTCCCCCAGCTTCAATTTGGTCTCCTATCTTGAAAGGTTGATTAATCATAATCAAGACTCCGGAGATAAAGTTGGCTATGATATCTTGAAGTGCAAATGAAACTCCAAGACCAATCAATCCTACAGCTGTTCCAAGAGCTGATAATGGAACTCCTAGAACTCCTAATACTGCAACTCCTGTAAGAGGATAAATCACGTATCCACTAAGTCTTTTAGCAGATCTTTCTGCATGCAAATTGGCGCCTTGAGCCTCTACCGATCTGTCAATTATCATGTTTGAAATCTTATTTAGAATATGTCCTCCAATTAGAACACCTATTGCAAGTAGTATTGTTTCAAGATTTGCAAGCGTTGCCAGATTAAAACCCCCGACCTCCAAAGCTGTCTCTGTTGAATTAGTAGCCATATCTCTGTGTGGTAGGTCATGAGTTAAAAATTCGATTCTTCGTCCTCTAAGATTCCTTGTAAAATAATTTTTCGGGTGCGTCAATGGAAACTTGAAGACTATTAACCATTGTTATTCCAAATGTTTAGCATGGGGGAAATAAGATTTGCAGAAGAGGATGATGCTTCTAAAGAGCTTCCTGAAGGTTTTGAACCATATGTCAAGGAATGGTTCAATTCTGAGTTTCCGGGTTTAAGTGATCCTCAGCAGTATGCTTTTGATTTAATTCATGAAGAGGAAAACTCTCTAATTTGCGCTCCCACTGGTTCTGGGAAAACACTTTCAGCTTTCATGTCCGCTCTTAATGAGCTTTTCAGAATGGGAGAAAACGGCGAACTGGATGACGAGATCTATGTGCTATATGTTTCTCCTCTTCGTGCACTTTCAAATGATATCGAGAGAAACCTTGAAGACCCATTAGAAGGAATAAGAGAAAAAGCAGAGGAAATGGGTTACGAGGTACCTGAAATAAGAAGTATGGTGCGTACAGGAGACACTACAGATGCTGAGAAACGTGAGATGCGTAAAAACCCTCCTCACATAATGATTACAACTCCCGAATCATTGGGGATACTTCTTAATTCTCCAAAGTTTAAGGAAAACCTTAGGAATGTAAAATATACGATTACGGATGAGATTCACTCTTTAAGTGAAAATAAGAGAGGGGTACATCTTTCGCTTTCCATGGAGAGGCTTGAAGACATGGTTAATGGTTCTCCAACTCGTGTAGGTCTCAGTGCAACTCAGGCACCTATAGATGAGATTGCTAAATATTTGGTTGGATATGAGGTAGATGAGAATATAGAGATGAAGGATACTCAAGAAGACCAAGTTGAAAGTGCTGAAATTGAATCGAGAGATGAGTATTCTCCACGAGACTGTACTATCGTTGATGTTGCAGCTTCGAAGGAGATTGATCTTGAGACTATTTCTCCTGTAAGAGACTTGATTCACACTCCGCCCGGAGAGATTCAGGAGGCGATGTACGACCAGATTCATAATCTTGTTCAGGATCACGAATCAACAATAATATTCACTAATACACGTTCCGCGACAGAGAGAATTGTAAATAATTTGAAGGAAAGATTTCCTGATGAATATGATGAAAATATAGGTGCTCACCACGGTTCAATGAGCCGTGACAAACGTTTAGAGGTAGAAGAGAAACTTAAGAAAGGAGAAATGAAGGTTGGGGTGACGTCTACCTCTCTAGAACTGGGTGTTGATATCGGAAGTGTAGACTTAGTTATTCAGCTAGGTTCGCCTAAAGGTGTTGCTCGAGGAATACAAAGAGTTGGAAGGTCTGGACACCAGATAGGTGAGAAGGCTAAAGGGAAAATGATTGTAACAGACAGAGATGATGCACTTGAATGTAGTGTTTTGTCTAAGTGTGCGAAAGAAGATGATCTCGATAAAATACAGATACCTCAGAACTCCTTAGACGTACTAGCCCAGCATATTGTTGGCATGGCTTGTAACCATCGTTGGGATATGGATCACGCGTTTAACGTGGTCAGGAAAAGCTACAATTTTGTAGATGTGGAGTTAGGCGATTATGAAAATGTTTTGAAGTACTTAGGAGGTGAGTACGAGCTGGAGGATCAAAATGTTTACAGGAAGATATGGCTTGATCATGAAGACGGTCTGTTCGGGAGATCTGGGAAGATGACACGTGTAATATACATGACTAATATCGGCACAATACCGGATGAATCTGGCTACGACGTTGTCACACGTGGAAATAAAAACTATGTAGGAACATTAGACGAGGAATTCCTTGACAGGTTGACTAAAGGAGACATCTTTACACTAGGAGGTTCTACATATGAGTTCAAGTATGCTAAGGGTATGAAGGTGTTTGTTGATCCTCAGCCAAAGAAAAAGCCTACTGTACCTTCTTGGTATTCTCAAAGACTACCACTCAGCTACGATCTCGGAGTTAAGATTGGTAAGTTCAGGAAAGACGTGGAAGAACAACTAGATCTTGGAGCTGGAGATGATGATATAATCCAGTGGATAATGCATGAATACTACTTGGATGAAAATACTGCAGAAGCTATTTACAGTTATATTAAAGAACAATACCAGTTCACAGGAGAAGTATCACATCACGACCGTATTACTGTAGAAAGGTACATAGATGACGATAATAGACAGAATTTTATCTTCCAGACAATTTACGGGAGACGTACACATGACGCACTGGCTCGTATACTAGCTCATCTCTTACAGAAGAAGATAAGTAAGAATATCGGAATGGTTATCGACGATAACGGTTTCATACTGGTCACACCTAGAAGGCCTGTGAACATGGAGGATCTTCTCGAAGAACTAGGTGAGTGTGATCTTGAGAAAGAGCTAAAAGACGCTGTTGGGAAGACTGAGTTGATGAAAAGAAGGTTCCGTCATGTTGCAGGGCGTTCGCTTATGATTCTTCGAAATTATCAGGGTAACTCTAAGACTGTAGGACAGCAACAGATGAAAGGACATTTCTTGATTTCAGCCATCCGAAACCAGCATGGTGAAGACTTTCCGATGATTAAGGAAACTTACAGGGAGATAATGGAGGATGCTATGGATATCAAACATACAAAGGAAGTCGTAGAAAGGCTACATGAAGGAGATATTGAAGTGAAGGAGAGAAATGCTGACATTCCATCGCCTTTCAGCCACAATTTACTCCTCCAAGAATCCAGTGATGTGATCAAGATGGAAGACAAAAAGAAACGTCTTCAAGAATTACATGACCAAGTGATGGAGAGAATAGAAGAAGAGTAAGAAACCTACCAACTCTATCATAAATATAGTTTGACAAAGGATGATTATATGCAGGCCATGCAATATATATCAACTTTTTACTCAATGATGGATCAGATATTTTTGAACCCTATGGGTCTGTTAGCTGCATTAGCTATTGTTCCACTACTTACATTCTACTTGATGAAGCCGAAACCCGAAGAGCAGGTAATGCCATCAATAATGTTTTTTCAAGAAGAAAAAGAGCAGGATAAACTTAGAAAAGCTTACAGAACACTGGTTTCAAATCTTCCTCTTCTACTTCAGATTCTTGCAGTATTTTTCTTCGCCTTTGCATTAGCTGAACCATTTACTAATACTCAAGTAACCTCCAATAAGAAAGTAATAGTTCTAGACCGTTCCGCAAGTGTTTCAGCTGACTATAAAAATCTTAAAAACACACTGAGGTCAAAGGCTGGAGAGAAAAACACTTTGATAACCGCTTCTGATAGTATTAAAGTTCGCCTTGAAGAAGCAAGCAAATCTGAATTAAAGTCTCAATTAGAAGTAATAAGCCCTTCAGCCACTGAGACAGATATTGTTTCTGCAATAGAGGTTGCAAAAAGATATGAAGGTGATTTGTTGCTGGCAAGCGACTTGGATCAGACTGTTGACTCTAGAGAAATTCAACCTGTACTTGATGAAATGACTAAGAGAAATATAGAAACTATAAATCCTAAAGTTAACAATAAGTGGGGTATAGTTGGTCTTGAGCCTTCTAGTAACAGTACTGCTGTGGAAATTTACAATTTCGAACAGACAACAAGTAGATTGGAAGTTGAATATAATCAAAAATCAAAAGAAGTAGTTATAGAGCCAGAGTCGACATCAAAAATAAGATTTCAATCTGCTGCTGGCGAAAATACAATAAAACTACCAGAAGATGATCTAAAAGTTGATAATGAAGCTAGTTTTTTCATACCTAAAAATGAAGATATTCATGTCAGCTTTGTGGGAGAGCCTGACAGGTATCTAAAAAAAGCCTTGGAACTTATAGAGGGAATGGAAATCAGTTATAGTGGGTCTGATATTGGGGGTTCAGATGTCTATATTCTTTCTGAAGATATCCAGGGTTCTAGAGCTGATAAATTAAGAGAAGATGTCTCTAATGGCGCAGTGGCGGTTCTGATGCCTGATAATGATGCGATTTCTGGCGTATTTAGTTATGAAGGCTATGGGAAAACTCTCAATAAAACTGTAGAGATTAAAGAACCGCTAAAGGTTTCTTTGGGGAAAACTAAAGTAAGAGATACAAATATTAGTGGTGCAGAATCTCTCACAGGGTCCTCAAAAGCTATTCAGAGAATTAAATATGAGAAAGGGAATGTCTTAATCTATAATTTGGTTGGCGATGATTTCTCACAGAACTTACTTTATCCTGTTTTTTGGAAGAAAATATTGAGGGAAATGGTTAATAGACCGGAAATATCGGAATTAAATAGGAAAACAGGAGATTCAATTAAGGTTTCCGAGATAAGATCTCCTAGTGGTGAAAGATTGCAGGGAGATGTGAAACTTGATGAAACAGGCTTCTACAAATCTGATTCCAGAACTTATGCAGCAAATCTGGAATCAATAGATGAATCAAAAGTGGAGTCTCAGTCATACTCTGTAAATGAAGATGAGGTAAGTAGAACAAGTCAAAAAAGCAGACAAGACCTAATAGTGGTATTAATAATGGTTTTGATTGGAGCAGATATTGCTTACTTAAGGTACAGAGGTGATCTATAATTGTGTTTTTTCAGAACCCAATATTCTTATTGATCTCATTACTATCTCTCCCATTGTTTTTCAGATGTTTTAGAATACAACAGAAAGAATGGAAAATCGTTCTATTATTGAATGGGTTATTAGTGGTCTTATTAGCTCTCTCTGCTGCATCACCGACATTACAAACAGATACAGATCAGGTTACTCAGAGAGAGATAGTCTATCTGGATGATAACTCTGATTCCATGATATCTGAGGGGCCAAATGTTTCAATAGAAGATGTATCTGTTGATAAACGTGTAATTGCCTCAGGGGATAGCTCAGATATCAAAAAATCTCTTCTTAATGCTGTTGAAAGTAATAAAACCTACTTATTGAGAACAGATTTTCAGGGTGTAGGAGACTTAGGTCCGATAATCAATGCCTATCAGGACAGAAATTCCAGTCTAAATGTTTTGAAAACAGATTTAGATAATGAGACATCAGTCAAAATTGAAGGGCCAGAAAAAACTGTTCCAAAAGCTGAAAATAGATTCAAAATTGATGTAAGCTCTACAAATAACAGAAATGTAAACGTAGAAGTGCTTGTTAATGGAGAACAACGTTTGACAAAGGAAACTTCTGGAGAATTTACTTTTACAGAGAGCTTCTCTTCTAAAGGAGAATATCGTGTGGAAGCAAGAATCCAGAACGTTGAAGATGAATACAGTGAGAATAATGTATACTATAAATCGGTTGAAGTTATTGAAAAACAAGAAATATTAATTGTAGGTGATGAAGGCAGGTTAAATGAGAAGTTATCTGATTTTTATGATATCACGAGTAGAAACACGTTGCCTAGCGAACTTTCTAAATATTATGCTGTGATTTTGAAGAAAGAACCTACGAGTAAGTCAAATTTGAGGTCATATCTTATTGAAGGTAATGGGTTGATGTATACAGGCGAGTCATCATTTGATTTATTGCCTGTGAGAGAGGCAGAGATAACCGATCAAACTTCAAACCCTTCAATGTTGATGGCATTAGATGTTTCCACTACTGAATTATGTGGTGAGGGCACTTGTGATAGTATAGATGTTGAAACATCTAGAACTTTTGCATACTCTGTAGTTGAGAGTCTTGAAAGAGATTATCCAGGAACTCAGCTTGGTTTGCTGGCCTATTCTGATGGGTATATCCCTTTGGTGGAGCCTGGATTGTTGAGAGAGAATTCGGCGGATTTAAAGAAGAATATCAGAAGTCTTAGATTGCAGGGAGGAGATGAGTACCATCAGCTTGGTATATCTGGATCTGTTGAAATGTTGAATAGGAGTGGGAATATAATTCTTGTCTCTGATGGTGTGCCTCCAGGTGGTGGCGGGGTTTACGGCCCTATTTATAGAGGCATAACTTCCAGTAATGTTGAGGATGTGACAGATCAGGATTACAAGCGCAAACTACTTAATTATACTGAGAATCTTCCAGAGGATGTCAAGCTTTTCAGTAGCTGTAGGAGAAGAAGGTGATAAAGAACTTCATTTTCTTGAGGACTTGGCACGTAAAGGTGGTGGAACTTCATATGAGTCTGTTGATGAGTTTTATGAGAATCCTCCAGAAGACATTGGTGGCGGAGGCTATGGAGACGAAAGGTTCCTGAAGGTTACGGATTCCGATCATTTCATCACCTCCGGTCTGGATAATCTAAAGCTGGCTACTAGTCAATTTGATGAAGTTGAGACAAAGGACTCTGCCAGTAAACTAATATCTACTTCTGGTGGTAGACCGGCTCTTTCATCTTGGAGATATGGTTTAGGACGTGTAACTAGCTTTTCTACTGGTGGTCAAGATCTTGAGAAGATAATTGACCAGAGACCTTCAATAGTTTCCCGAAGTGTTGCTTGGGTTTCGGGAGATCCTCAAAGGAAGGAAAATTCTACTATCGATATAAATTCAGGTAGACAAGGAGAAGGAGTAATTGCCACTTCATCAATAGATAAAGAAGGATTCAATAGAGTATCAGATAACATGTATCAAAGAGAGATAACTCCTAATAATACGGGTTTTCATAGGTTTAGGAATGAGGAGTTTTCATATAATTACAGGGAAGAGATTGAAGGCTTAGGGTACAGAGATGATAAACTTGAAAAAATAGCTGATTCAACTGGTGGCAGAGTATTAGAAGAAAGTGAACTTGGTGAACTGAAGGAGGATGCATCAGTGAGCAACAAAAAAGTTAGTGATAAGAGAGATTTGTCTAATTATTTATTGTTCATCGCATTGATTTTGTTGCTCCTTCAGGCAGGGTATAGAAAAACTAGAGGACTAATCTGATACAGCAAAACCTTTAATTAAACGGAAATGAAATGGTTGAGTATGGGAGTATTAGGACCTTTAAAAGATCTCGTAAATGGTAAAACCGGTTCTGACAGTTCAGACAATTCCTTCGGAGGAGGTTCTGATTTTGGTGGAGACTCCGACTTTGGAGGATCTGGCGGCTCAGATTTTGGTTCTGATTCCGGAAACTCTGACTTTGGATCGGGGTCTGATTTCGGTTCTGATTCTGGAGGTTCCGGGGGTTCTGATTTTGGTGGCGGTCCCGACTCTGGCGGCGCAGAATCTGACTTTGGTTCAAACAATACTCAACAAAACGGTCCTACTGGACAGGGAAACCCATCTAATCCTCCTATGAATGATAAATCTCCGGCAAATGGGGGTCCAAGTAATCAACCTCGAACTCGTCCTGGTGGGCAATCAGTATCAAAAAATGGTGGTCCGGGAGGCTCAAGCAACACGATGGTAAATAATTCTTCACCTTCCGATGAAGGTCTTGACCCAACAGGGAGGCCAAATTCTGGTGGAGCACCTTCAAATAATTCTACGCCAAATGCAGGGGCTGGTACTCCAGAACAAGGTGGGACTACTCCGCAGCTGAGCAGTTCAACCCGGAAAAAGATGAAAAACGCTGGCATGGACTCTGCGTCTGGTAATTCTGGATCGAATAATGTTTCTAGGGAGGAATTCGATAGGCTTGTCGAACAGAATCAGCAAATTATAGATTTGCTTGATGATTTAGTGACTCAGGTTAAAAGCCAAAGTAGGAGATAAAACTTTAACTTATTGTATTTCTCTAGAATTTCTTCATTAACCCGAAGAGACTCCAAAATCCTTTGATAAGTAGTGCTGTAGCAATATATTCTTTGTAGGCAGTAAGAAATGGTGGTTGGCCTGTAAAAAGGATAGCAGCTGAAAGAACGTCTGCCATTCCTCCTAAGACATAAACTGGAAATGGGAGTTTTATTGGTTTTATTATTGATCCAATGCCTTTTAACATCAAGATTCCTGCATGAATATAAAGTATATTTAAAGGCATGAATGACTCTGTCATATAAACAAGGATTGCTGATATGATGTCTATAGTTCCAAGAGGGTCTGGTCTAAAAATTTCTGACATGTAATTGACTAGTTCTCAGAGAAATCTTTTATTCCAAAGTGACCACTTGATCTGCTGCATTCTTCAATGCTGTTGAGAATCCTGGTTCCATACCCATTACCACAGTTTCTTTACCGTGTTCCTTAGCTTTCTGAATCACAGGCAGGAAATCAGTATCTCTAGTCACTAACACAATGGTATCTATATCCTCATTGAAAATAGCTTCCATAGCATTGACTGCCATATAAACATCTACATCACTTTCTTTTGCTTTTTCTCCGCCTAAACCAAGATCAGCTTCAAATCCTTGAGATATTATAGCCTCAATCAGTTTATCAGATGCATACTGGTTTAGAAAGACTTTACCTATCTTGATGTTTCCAAATTCTCCTGTTTTTTCCCTTAATTCATCTAGATCAAGGTCAAATTCTTTTCTAACTACGTTTGGACCGTCCACAAAGATACCGACATTAGGTTCGTTATTCACTGATTCTCTTATTTTACCTAGTACCATGGTCAAAGGTTGTGGTTAAGCCTTTTTATTTCAACAGCATGACTTAATGAGATTTATGTATTTCTCTTCCATTCTCTGTTGTAGCTTTAATAACTTTTTTTATCGACTTATCCTTAATCTCCGATATCTTCTGAGCAGATTCTACCACATTTAATGGTTCATTTCTTTCTCCTCTGTACAGGTACGGCGAATCTGTCTCTAAAACAATATCTTCAACATTAAGTGCTTTGACTATATCTTCAACTCTGTTCGAGTAGAGAACTTGTGTTGTAACTCCTATCTTCATTCCTTCAGAAGCAGCCTCTTCTGCCAGTTCAGGAGTCCCGTTGAAACAGTGGAGCATTACTTCGGGCAATTCGTATTCTTTCAGTATATTGAAACACTTCCTTTCTGCTTCACGTGAGTGGATTATTATTGGTTTATTCATTTCTTCAGCTAGTTCCAATAGTTCTCTAAAAACTTCTTCTTGATGGTTTCTAGCCTTTTCATCTGTAATATGATGGTGGTCAAGCCCTATTTCGCCGATAGCAGGAGGGTTTTCATTTTTTATCTGTTTTTTAATTTCTTTAACTTCGTCAAAACTATCTCTGTATGTTGGATGCAGCCCAAGATTTGGTATTAGAAACTTACTATGGTTATTGTATAGATTTATCACTTCTTTATTGCTTTCTAGGTTTACTCCTGGTACTGCGACGGATTCAACTTTTTTCTTTGTCTTTTCAATGAGTTTATCTCTATCTTTGTCGAACTGTTCAAACGTGAGATGGCAATGAGCGTCTACAGGCTTCACGGGTGTAGTTCGTATCTTGATTCTTTTTAATTAATGAAGAATGTTGACTTGAGTTACAAGTTTTCTTATATTGTTTAATGTAACAAATTTGATTAGGGGGATTTGCAGAATGCCTGCACTAGTTAAGCAGGTGGGATTCTGCTTGGTGTGT
>Ga0102942_1000128_pt1 | contig 26124 bp, 29 predicted proteins | sample SalPon2_C_H2O_MG_FD_78171 | JGI IMG/M metagenome (GOLD analysis project Ga0102942, IMG submission 78171) | Salt pond water microbial communities from South San Francisco under conditions of wetland restoration - Salt Pond MetaG R2_C_H2O_MG | ecosystem: Environmental > Aquatic > Non-marine Saline... | reverse complement strand
CTTCGGCACGGACGCCATTTCCCGGTCTCCAGCCACGACCTCCCGACCGCCGACGCTTCGCTCACTTCCCGGATCGAACCGGACGATTTGTGACCCCTCGCCCTCCAGAGTCGGTATGCTCATCGCGTTCGACTTCGACGGAACGCTCTCGGATTCGGAGATGACGGTGCTGCTCGGCGAGGAAGCCGGGGTCGCAGAGGAGATCGACGACATCACCGAACAGGCCATGAACGATCGCCTCTCGTACGCCGAGAGTCTTTATGCCCGCGCCGAGTTACTGGATGGACTCACAGCGGACCGTGTCGAGGCCGCCTTCGACCGCGTCGAGTTGCGCCCAGGTAGCGCCGACGCTATCGACGCGCTCGCTTCGGCCGGGCACCACGTCGCGATCCTCACCGGTGGCTTCGAACGAGGTGTCGCGAACGCGCTGGATGCCGAAAACGTCGCCGTCGATACGATCGTCGCAAACCGCCTGCCGATCCGCAACGGAAAGCTCACCGGGGACGCCGAAGGACCGCTCATCGAGGGCACGAAGGACGACTCGCTTGCGGAACTCGCAGAAGAGGTCGGTGTCGAGATGGCCGAAACCGTCGCGATCGGCGACGGCGCGAACGATCTACCGATGCTCGAAGTCGCGGGACTCGCCGTCGGCTACGAGCCCAAGCCGGCGGTCGAACCGCACTGTGACGTCGTCGTCTCCTCGATGGTTGAACTACGCGACGTGCTCGAAGCCGAAGGCGTCCTCTGAACTGACGATCCGACGCCGACTCCTCGACGGGCCTCGTCTGACGCACGTTTATTTCCATCCGCGACGATGGATTCGTATGGGACTCCGTCGAATCGCGTTCGCGCCGCTGTACCGCCTCGCAGACTGGGTCGACGACAACCCGGTGAGTGCGGTCGGCGTCGTGGTCGCACTCGGTGCAATGGCGGTGCTCTTCGTTTCAGTTTCGCTCGGAAACGGCACCGAAACCGGCGCGCTCGCCCTCGATGCAGGTACGGCCGGGATTCTCGCCGAGACCGCACTGCAACGGCCGGCGTATCTCGCAGCCGTGATCGTCGGTCTCGTCGTCGTCCTGTTTTACGACGGATAGCCCGTCGTCAGTTCGTCGCCGTTTCGATCGCCTGATCGAGGTCTTCGATGATACGGTCGGTATCCTCGAGGCCCACAGACAGCCGAACAAGGTCGTCCGTGACGCCGCTTGCCTGTTTCTCCTCGTCGGTGAGCTGCTGGTGAGTCGTTGAGGCAGGATGGATGATGAGCGTCTTCGCGTCGCCTACGTTTGCGACGAGGCTCGCGAGGTCGACGTTGTCGACAGTATCTTTCGCGGCCTCATAGCCGTCTTCGAGTCCGAAGGTGATCATGCCACCGTACCCGCCGTCGAGGTACTCGCTGGCCTCGGCGTGCGTTTCGTGGTCGTCCAGCCCGGGGTAAGTGACCCACGACGTCTCGGGATGATCAGCGAGAAACTCCGCGACAGCCATCGCGTTCTCGCAGTGTCGCTCCATCCGCATCGGTAGCGATTCGAGTCCCTGAACCGTCGTCCACGCGTCGAAGGGTGCCTGCTGGTTGCCGAGATCGCGTAGCCCGCGCGTCCGTGCCGCGTAGGCGAAGGCGGCGTCGCCGAATGTCTCGGCGAAGTTGATGCCGTGATAAGCAGGGTTCGGCTTTGCGACTTCCGGGAACCGATCGGCGTGTTCTGCCCACGGGAAGGTCCCACCGTCGATGAGAATCCCGCCGATCGTGGACCCGGAGCCATGGATCCATTTTGTCGTCGAGTTCCAGATCAGATCAGCCCCATGTTCGATCGGCTGACACAGCGCCGGCGTCGCGAAGGTGTTGTCGACGAACAGCGGAACGCCGCTGTCGTGGGCGATGTCGGCCAGTCGCTCTAGGTCCGGTGTGACAAGCGCCGGATTCCCGATCGTTTCGCAGTGGACGTAGGCGGTGTCCTCGTCGATCGCCTCCTCGTAGGCCTCGTAATCGAGCGTATCGACGAACCGTGTCTCGACGCCACGGCGCTCGACAGTGTGGGTGAGGTACGTGTAGGTGCCGCCGTACAGCGACGAGGCCGACACGATGTTGTCGCCCGCCGACGCGAGGATGAACGTCGCGAGGTCGAACGATGCCATCCCCGACGATGTGGCAAGTCCGGCGACGCCGCCTTCCAGCGCCGCCAGTCGCTCTTCGAGCACCGCGTTCGTCGGGTTCATGATCCGCGAGTAGATGTTTCCCGGCTCTCTGAGGCCGAACAGGTCTGCCGCGTGTTCGGCGTCCTCGAACTCGTATGAGGTCGTCTGGTAGATCGGCGGCGCGCGGGAACCAGTGGTCGGATCGGCGTCCTGTCCTGCGTGGAGTGCGTTCGTATAGAGGTCGTCTCTGTCGAACATAAGCCCATTCGCGTCCGGGGACGTGTTAAGACCACCCATTAGCGGTATCAGTCGCCGCTGTCGGTGACGCCGTTGACCTCCGAAGCGACGAGTCCGTGAGTTACGGTCGTTCGATTCGGAAACGTGCCCACGGCTCACGTGTGTTCGCCGTTCACGTTCGAGATCGTTCGCTGTCGCTCACGATCCCGCTACGCGAGGGGAGGGATTCGAACCGGAGCCGGACGGTCGCTCACTTCGTTCGCGCTGCGTCTCGCAGGATTCGAATCTCCCGACGATGTTTGTGACTCGCGGAATTACCCGTCACAAAACATGCGAGGGGAGGGATTCGAACCCACGGACCCCTACGGGAGCGGATCTTAAGTCCGCCGCCTTTGTCCAGACTCGGCCACCCTCGCGCGGCCGAGAATCGGATGGCGCGACGGATGGATGTTTCGGTCGCCCACTACCAGTCGACCGAGAGCGTGCCGTCGCCGTTCGGATCCGGGGCGATCTCCTCGTTCGTTCGGCGATCGACGACGTGGATCACACCGCGGTCTTTCTTCGCCGGACACGCTTCGGCAGCGTCGATATTGTGCTCGAGATCCGCCTCCTCGAAAAAGTAGACGTCGGGCTTTGCGATCCCGGTCGTGATATCCATCTCCCAGTTCGTCGATACTTCGGCGCACTTCCCGGCCGCAATGCACTTGTTGGCCTCGAAAATGATCTTGTAGGGGGCTTCCTCGACCGGCGGGGCGTCCCCCTCACCGATCTCGCTCGGGTCAATGGGTTCGTCGGACATACTGTTACTGAGTCGCCGCTCGGTTTGGGTGTAACGGATACGACGCGGTATCAGGCCCCGTCTGCCGGCCGAGGTGGCTCCGTCGGGGCTGTGACTGCGCTTTCGAGTTTCCGCAGTCGGTCCGGCCGCCCGATCGCGTAGATCGTCTCGTCGACTCGGATCTCCCGGTCCTGCGTCGGGATCGCGATCACGTCCCCGTCGGCGGTTCGAATCGCGACGACGGCGATGTCCAGTGCGTTGATGGAACTGCCGACGAGTGCGCTTCCGTCCTGAACGGTCACCGCACTCATCGTCTCCGCTGCGGTCCGGAGTTGGGCGGCGAACTCCCGATCGGCCCGCGGTTCGACCGGAAGCGTCACGAGCCGGTATTCCCGGTCCGTATCGAGCCGTTTCGCGTCCGGTTCGTCCATCGCAAGCGTGACCAGATCGTCCGCAGTCCCGCGTATCTCTGCGTTCGTGACGCGCTTCGGACCGGATTCACTCGTCTGACTGCCGTCCGTCCACACCTGTACGGTATCTCCGGGGCCGGCGTCGTTCGGCGGGTCAGCCTTGACCGCGACCGCGGCGCTTCCCGGCGGTAGCGTCGCGCCGATCCCCGATTCGCGCCCGCCAACGGCAAGATACTCGACAGTCCCGTCGTCGCTAAACTCGACATCGACATGGCCGACACCGTAGTCCGTCTGAAGCCGTTCTATGAACCGCGTTCGAAGCTCTTCGACGGTCAACCGGCGTGGGAAGACGAGCGTCTGCCCGGCGAGTTTCCCCATGGTTGCGGTGTCGACGGGATCGTAGCCGTCGATGTCGTCGATCTCCGTCGGCACCTCGACGGATGTTACCCGCCCGACCGTTCGGACAATGCGGCCCACGTCCCTGTCGATCGAGTCGATCGACGTAGTGAACATTCCGGTGCCGATCCGATCACCCAACCGGCCACCGACTGCGGCTGCAATGCCGGCAAGGAAGAACGTGACGGTGTTGAAAACAGCCGTTTCGACCGCGAGGAGATCGATATTGCCGCCGATCACGTCACCGAGTGCGCCCGCAGTGTTCAGGTAGACCGCGACGACACTCAGCCCGACGAGCACCGACAGGCCATCCGAAACGCGCTCGGCCGCGTACCACCGATATACGATTCCGGCGAGCCCGCCCGAGACGGCGGCGAAAACGGTAAAGACGATCACGCGGGCGATATCGATCAGGAAATCGCCGACTACAGCCGTCTGTCCGATCGTGAGACTCACGCTACCGCCTCCTCGAAGGCGTCGAGTTGATCGCGCTTTCCCACGACGAAGAGCTCGTCACCGACGCGTAGTTCGGTGTTCCCCCGGGGGGCGACGAGAAACCCATCCGGGCGCTTGATCGCCAGCACCACGACATGCGTCTCGGGAACGTCCACCCTTCCGATCGTCGTTTCAGCGATCTCACTGCCGGACCGGACCGTCATCTTCCGGAATCGCTTGCCGGCCTGCCGGAGCATCGACACCAGTTCGAATTCGCGACGGGTCCCCCGGGCTCTCACGATGACCTTCGTCCGGCCGGCATCGAGCAACTCGCTCACTTTCGTCCGGCTGACTGCGACGGTCACTCGCCCCTCGCCGCCGGTTGCGGATGGCGCGGGGCTCGGGGGGGCCGGCTCCTCGGTCGGTGTCCCGCCGTCGGCCGCGGTCCGTTCCTCGCGTTTCAGCGATGACTTCACGGCGATGACTGTCCCCGGAATCTCACGCTCCCCGGCGAAGACGATTACTTCGTCCCCGCGGGCGAGTCCGGTCGGGACGAACGCGTCGAGCGAGACGGCCCGTTCACCTACTGGCACGCGCTTCGAGATTCCTGACAGTGGCGGCGCGGCGACGACTGTCGCTCGCCCGCGCTCGTCGATGTCGACCGAGACGTCAACCAAATCGAGTTCGGTCCGGAGCCGTTCGGCAAAGCGTGTCTCGAGCTCCGAGATCGGCAGATCGGCGGGGAGCCGCCACTCGCTGGCGTTGATTTGGGCTCTCAGATCGTCCGATAGCGGCGGATACCCTTCCATATCGACGACCTCGCCGACGACCTCGATCCGGACCTCGCCCCGCGAGCCTACGCGTTCGATGACGTCGCTGGCGAGCGTTCGATCGCGGAGCCGTTTCAGCGAGAGGCGCTTCGGGACCGAACTTCCCATCGCGTCGCCCTTCGCGTGGGCGTACAACGAGAGCATCAAGACGACGATGAGTGCGATGATCACCCGATACCCCGACGCGAGCACTGCGGGGTCGTTCAACGCGAGCAGTCCACCGTTGATACCAGCGAGTGCCAGGGCAAGTACGACGACACCGAAGGCGGGGATCGAGACGCCGGTGACGTATTTGAAGAGGAACCCGAGACCCCAGGAGACGAGTGCGGGAAACATTCCCGTCAACACGCCTAAATAGATCCCAAAGAGGATTTCGAGCGGAAGCGGTTGCGTCATGGGGGTACGGATAACGGCCCGGAATAAACTACTGTCGCCCGTTGCGCTCGGGCGCATTACATCCGATCTACGGTGGAGCGATGACTTCTTAGCGGTCCGCCGGAAAGCACGACTGTAATGTCGAGGCTGAGGGCCGAGGGCGGACAAGTATCCCTGGTCGTGTTCCGGACACAGGCTGCGGTGTTTTTGACGGCTCTCGTTGCGACCCTCTCGGTCATCACTGGAATCGTCAACATCGGGGCGACGACTGTCTCGGGCCCGCTCGCCGTGTACGTCCCCGAGGTCGCCGCCCAGACCGCCGGGTTCACCGGCACGATGACCGGCTTTCTCATGCTCGTTAGCGTGTTCGGGCTCCGGCGCGGTTACCGGGTCGCGTGGTATTCGGTGGTCCTCCTGTTGCCGATAACCGGAATCCAGGGGCTGGTACAGTCGAGTCTCCTCTCGTTGCCACTCGTCGGCGCTTCGGTTCTCGCGATGCCGGCGATCCTGCTCAACCGCCGGTTCTTCGACCGGGCGGTCGATCTGACGATGACACAACTGGCCTCGCTGGCTGCGGTCGTCGCGGTACAGGCGTACGGAACTGTCGGCACCTACGCGCTCCGTGACGAGTTCACACAGGTGAACACGGCCCTGGACGCCTTTTATTTCACACTGGTCACGGCCTCAACGGTCGGCTATGGTGATCTGACCGCCACCTCACAGATCGGTCGGCTGTTCTCTATGTCCGTCCTGCTTACCGGCGTCGCCAGTTTCGGTGTCGCCCTCGGGACGCTTCTCGGTACCCTCATCGAAGCCCGTTTCGCAACCGCACTCGGAAACATGAGCGACAAACAACTCAAGCTGTTGGAGAACCACTACGTCGTCACCGGCTACGGTGACCTGACCGAACCGATCCTCGAGAGCCTCGATGGGAGCGACGCCGTCGTCATCGTTCGTGATCCCGAGAACGCAAAACAGCTCCGCGATCACGGCTACGAAGTTCTCACGGCCGACCCCAGCGACGAGGAGCCGCTTCACCGCGTTGGGATCGAGCGAGCGCGCGGGCTCATTGCCGCGACGAACAAAGATGCCCAGGATGCGATGGTGATACTGACCGCCAGAGAGCTCAATCCGGACCTCCGGATCGTTGCGGCGGCGACCGACCGCGAGAACATCCGGAAACTGCGGCGCGCGGGCGCGGACATCGTCCTGAGTCCCGCCGTTCTGGGCGGTCGATTGCTCGTCGAATCCGCGCTCGGCAACGACGATCCCGAGCGCGTGATCGACCGGATACTGGACATCGAGAACGGTGAGGAAATCCGATAGCGCTACAGCGTGCTCGCGGCTTCCAGTGCGATCTCGATCGCGCGGTCGACGTTGTCCTTTGCCTTCTCGGGGAGTTCTTCGTCCTCGGTTTCGCCCTTCTGCGTCCCGTTGATCAGGTTCCCGTCGACGGTACAGATCGCGCCGGCGGCGAGACCTTTCCGGCGTGCAAGGGTGAAAAGCGCCGCTGCTTCCATTTCGACACAGAGCAGTCCTGCCTCCGACCACGCTTCGACGTAGGCGTCAGTCTCGGCGTAAAAGGCGTCGTCCGTGGCGATCGGGCCGACGTGAACCGGCGCGGACCGATCCTCGGCCGCCTCGACAAGCGCCGACAGCACACCGTAATCGGGGACCGCCGGTACCTCGCTTTTTTCATAACGCTTCGTCGTTCCTTCGTCTTTGGCTGCCCCCGTCGCGACGACCGTGTCGCCGATCTCGATCTCCGGCTGGAGCGCCCCTGTCGTTCCGACCCGAAGGAACGTCTCGACACCGACGGCAGCGAGTTCCTCGAGTGCAATTGCGGCCGACGGTGAGCCGATACCGGTCGAACAGATCGTAAGCTCTTGGCCCTCGTAGTTCGCGTTGACGAGTTTGTACTCGCGATTCTGGGCGACTGTCTCGGCGTTCTCACAGTGGTCAGCGATGCGGTCGACACGGCCCGGATCGCCCGGCACTAGCGCGATATCCGCTAGCTCGCCCGCTTCGACGAGGAGATGCGGCTGTTTTGCCATACCGAACGCTCGCCGGGCGGCCTCAAAAGTCAGTCGGGTTTCATCCTGGGAGGTTCGCCGACCACCGTTTCAGAGCCGACCGGGAAGCGTCGCGAGTTCGCTCGGGTCGGAGATTTCGATATCCGGTATCGAATCCGGATCCGTCCCTGCTACATCGGCCACCTCGTCGCCGACGAGTACTGTCCGATAGCCCCGCTCGTTCGCGGGTCGGATGTCGTACTCGACGCTGTCGCCGATCATGACGTACTCGGACGCGTCAAGCGCCGACGTGACGGCGTCGAAGGGGGCGTCGTCGGGTTTGAATCCCTTGACGTCGTCCGCACAGACGAGTGTATCGACGTGTTCATCGAGCCCCATCGCGGCCAGTTTCCGGCGCTGGACCGGCCCGTAGCCGTTCGTCACGACGCCCACGGGAGAGAGCTCTGAGAGAAGCGCTCCGGTTCCATCGGGAACGTTCGAGGCCGCCAACTCGGCCTCGATGTAGTAGTCCGCGAACGTCCGGGGATCGATCTCTAAGCCCGCCTCACGGGCGGCCCGTGCCGCACCGATGTAGGGGCTTTCCTCGAACGTTTTGAACGTCTCGACGTATCCGGGACCGATCGCCTCCTGGGCCGCCTCGATCGGGTCGACGCCCATCCGCGTGCATGCCGCCTCGAAGATCCCAGGTCTGCCCGGATCGTATGTCACGAGCGTCTCGTCGAGGTCAAAGACGTAGCCGAGAGTCACAGGGGGACATACGGCTGTCGGGCGGTATAGCCGTTTCGCCGCGGCCGTCCCCCGGGCATGGCGGACCCGTCAGGCGATCGCAAAGAGCACGACGTTGTGGAACCCGGGCCCGAGCCCGACGGCGGCGATAAGGCCCAAGAGCAGGAATCCTTCGATCGGCTCCTCGCGGACGTATTCCTCGAAGAGCGCGACGATGGTGGCACCGAGCGCCACCTTCACGAGCACGAACAGCCAGGCCCCGCCGAGGAGTTCGGGGCCCGGGAGCACTCCACCGGCTTCGATAATAATCCGGGACAGCGGTGTTTGCTCTGCGAACCCGAGCACCCCGTAGCCGACCGCCGTCGAGATCCCATCTAGCGTGTGGCCGAAGACGACGACGGGGCCGACTGTTCCTGTCGCCGAGACGGTCGCGAACCGATTCAGCGCCGCCCACGTCGCGGCCGCCACGACGAAGGACGCGAGCAGGATCCCCCCCGAGAGCACTGATGCCGTCCCGACCGCGCCCCGCGTCATTTCGGCGACGGCAACGACAAGTACGACACCTAGGAGTGCGGCTCCGACTCCGGCCAGGATCGCCGGCGCGCCCATCGGCTCCCACGAATCGCTCGGCCGCTCGGCGACGAGCGACCAGAGCAGTCCGGCAAACACGCCGACCGTGACGTATACTGCCGGCGACCCGAACAGCGGGGCGATAACCCCGGCGACAGAACCGGCCTGATAAAGGGCGTACAGCGCTCCACCGGCGGCCATCCACGGGCTGAGCGCGGTGACGGTCGCCGCAGTCACGTGGGGGCGACGGCGGTACAGCGCTCCGGTGGCGACCGCAGCGCCGAAAGCGAGCGCGAGGAGATACGGAACTGGCGGGAGCCCGAAACCGGTCGGAAGGATCACTGTCTGAAACGGGCGCCCCGTCCGTCGAAAGGGTTGCGGTTGCGTTTACGCGTTTCCACCGCCGGTGCCGTCCGTGGTTCGAACACAATCCCTTTTATCTGACCTACCGAACGTGGGCGTATGAGCACCGATCTCACCGACGAGCAACTCGAAAAACACCGCGAGGCGGGCGAGATCCTCGCGACGGTTCGCGCCGAGACCGCAGACCGCGTCGAGGTCGGCGCGGGCCACCTCGAAATCGCCGAGTACGCCGAAGACCGGATCCGGGAACTCGGCGGCGAACCCGCCTTTCCCGTGAACATCAGCGTAGACGAGGAGGCTGCCCACGCGACCCCCGGACCCGACGACGGGTCGACGTTCGGCGAAGAGATGATCAACCTCGATATCGGCGTCCACGTCGACGGGTGGCTCGCCGATACCGCGGTTACCGTCGATCTCTCGGGGCATCCGGAACTCGCAGAGGCCCCCGCCGAAGCGCTCGACGCCGCGATCGAGGTCATCGAACCCGGCGTCGAGACGGGCGATATCGGCGCCGAAATCGAGGCTGTCATCGACGGCTACGGCTACAACCCCGTGGTCAATCTTTCCGGGCACGGACTCGGACACTGGGAGCAACACACTGATCCGAACATCCCAAACCGAGCAGTCGATCAAGGCGTCGAACTCGAGGTCGGCGACGTCGTCGCGATCGAGCCCTTCGCGACAGATGGCGGCGGCAAAGTCACCGAGGGCGCGGACGAAGAAATTTACGCGCTCGAACGCGAAGCGAGCGTTCGCAACCGTGACGCGCGCCAGGCGCTCGAACAGATCGTCGACGAGTTCAAAACCCTCCCCTTTGCCCGCCGATGGCTCGACACCCGGCGGTCGGAGATGGCGCTGCGGCGATTAGCGCGTCAGGACGTCGTTCACGGATACCCGGTTCTGAAGGAGGACGACGGCTGTCTCGTCAGCCAGAAAGAACACACTGTGATCGTCACCGAAGACGGCTGTGAAGTGACGACGCGTCCGCGATAAGCGAGCTCCCGTCTCTCCTCAGGCGTCGTTCATCCGGAGCGTCTGCTCGGCCCCACAGACCTGACACGCCGAGACCCGGTAGGGCTCTCTGGAGTACTCGGCGTTTTTCGTCCGGTCGCTCTCCGTGTGGAGTCGGATCGAAACCTCGTGGCGCGTTTCTCGACCACACGCTTCACAGCGCTCTGTCATCGCACCGTCGAAATCGCCTGTTCGAATTGCCATGTCTACTCCGTTATTCACCCCTGGATAGGATAAACCGGGAACTCCGTTCTGGATCGTTTTCGGTGAATAAACGAGAGGATATAAACGATTCTGAAACCTTTAGATGGTTTAAAAAGCATCCAAAATCAGTTAGAACGCTCTGATTGAACAGCCAAAGGTTTTATATAATATAATATTTCACGCAGTAAATCAGGCGTCGAACCGCGATAGCGACGGCAGTTCCGTTGACAGTCGACTACGGCTAGTATGGCCCTGCCGCCGCACTGCGTTATCGCCCGAGTGTTCCTTGCTGGCACCGCAGAGGGTCCGAAGGACAAACGATTTGCTTCGCGGACGATAGCGTGGAGGTATGCAAGCTGTCGTGCTCGCCGCCGGCGAAGGAACCCGCCTCCGGCCGCTTACCGAGGACAAGCCGAAGGCACTCGTCGAGGTCAACGGCCGTCCCATCCTGAGTCACTGTTTCGATCAGTTGATCGAACTCGATGCCGACGAACTGCTCGTCGTCGTCGGTTACAAGAAAGAAAAGCTGATCGACTACTACGGGGACACTTACGAGGGCGTGCCGATCACCTACACTCACCAGCGGGATCCGAAAGGCCTCGCCCACGCGCTCTTGACTGTCGAAGAGCAGGTCGACGACGACTTCATGCTCATGCTCGGCGACAACGTCTTCGACGCGAACCTTGCCGACGTGGTCAACAGACAGCGCGAGAACCGAACTGACGCCGCCTTCCTCGTGGAATCCGTACCCTGGGAGGAGGCTTCCCGGTACGGCGTCTGTGACACCAACGATTACGGCGAGATCGTCGAAGTGATCGAGAAACCGGACGATCCGCCGACGAACCTCGTAATGACCGGATTCTATACGTTCACGCCGGCGATCTTCCACGCCTGCCATCTGGTTCAGCCCTCCGATCGCGGCGAATACGAACTCTCGGACGCGATCGATCTCCTCATCCATTCGGGGCGGACGATCGACGCGATCCGGATGGACGGCTGGCGGATCGACGTCGGCTACCCCGAAGACCGCGAGGAGGCTGAACGGCGGCTTCAAAGCGATTACGAAGGCGACACGGAAGCAACGAGCGCGACGTCGGAGTGAGACGGGACTGTCCTCACGCGACCGCGAGCGTGAGTCCGACCGAAACGGGGACCAGCGCCGCGAGGTACGCGCTGGCGGCGATCGCCCAGTCCCGGGCGATCGTTCTGCGTCGGGACGCGGTTACCCCCGGCGCTCGTGGTAGGGGGACCGCGACGAAAAACGCGACCATGAGGACGTACAACAGCAGGGTTGTCACGACCAAAGACGACGGTGACGATCCACCCAAAAGCCACTCCGTGACGAGCGAAAAATACACGAACATCAGTCCGGTCCCAAGGCCAGCGAGATAGTGTGCGACCGCAGCGAGACGTGCTGGCGCGGCGTCGACGGCGGTCCGGGTCAACACTCCGGCGGCGACCTGCGGCGGGGTCGTTCCCTCCGGCAACTGTGCCATCACTAGATCCATAACGAGCACTGCGCCGATGGCGGCGACGAGGCCGATCGGAAACCTGAGGACTGTCGGGACCGACGAGAGCCCACTGAGCGCCATACCGGTGTGGTGTGCCGCACACCGTATGGAGCTATCGATCGGGTCGAACGCTCGACCGATATCAATCGCGTCAGCGGCCGAATACGCACTACTTTCCAATCACAGTACCCGGAACACGCGGACCGTATCTCGCTTGCCTGGCTCCTCGATCAGCTGGGCGAGCCCCAGTTCCGAGAACACCGCCTTCCAGTTGCGGTGATACAGCGGGAACTCGTCGCGAACGCAGCTCACTTCCGCGTCCCCTCGGCCACGGTTTGGGCTGTTGCCCTCGTTTTCGGCAGTGATCACGATGTCGTCGGTGACACGGACGACCTCTTCGAACACCCACTCGTTGTCGGGATGGACGTGCTGTAGCGTCTCGACGGAATAGACGACGTCGAAGGCTCCATCGGCCATTTCGGGGAGGACGTCCTCGATGGCCCCGGTGTGGAACGTTCCTGTTGCGGCTAGTTCCGGAAAATAATCAGCCATGATCTCGAAGGACGTCTCGTTGATGTCGATCCCCGCCAGGTCCGTGTATCCCTGCTCGCGCAGATGGGCGAGATGTCGTCCCGAACTACACCCGAGTTCGAGAACCGCAGCGTCCTCGTCGACGTAATGATCGAAGACCGCAGCGAGCGTCTCGCTCACCTCGTTCGGTCCGATCTCGGCGTAATACTCCGGGGAGTACGCCCCGGAACGCTCTGCCCAGCCGCGACGGTTGTCCTCGGGATCCATGTTCGAACGACGGGGACCCCACCGTTAACAGTTGTTGGTACCCTTCTGTGAACGCTCTAGGGTGCCGGCACCCGTCATTGGCCCGAAAGAGCCAAAACGACCGGGGATCAACGTTTCCCTATGTCAGACGATACCGATTTCGATCTCGACGCCGAATTCCTGTACCCGCCCGACGCCGACGTGCTCGACATCTCCTCGTCGGCCGACGGTATCCAGATCCGACTGGCGATCCCCGACCCCGAAACCGGTGATGGGCTCGTCCTCGAGGCCACTGTGGACAGTATCGAGGAGGGCGATTTCGAACTTCCCCTCGACGACGAGCGATACGACTGAGAAGATCCTCCCGGCAGCCGAACTGTCCATCACTTTTCGAGGCGTTGTCGTCTTATTGACTTTTGACCGTGTGGCGTGTGGATTCCATGTTCCGATAGCCTGTTTCAGGTTAGCCCCGAAATATCGTCCAGTCCCTCAAGACGATGATCGCCGACGACACAGAGCCCCCGTCGTTCGTGACCGTGGCGCTCGACGTGGGCTCCGTCGAGGCCGGCATTCCACGCCGCGCCGATGTCGTGGGGGCCGTCACCGACGAGGATCCCGGGGCCGTCGCGCGCGCCGGCTCTCGAAAGTGCCCGCTCGACCGGCGTGGGATCGGGCTTCCAGCCCGTCTCGGCCGTACAGCAGACCACGGTATCGAACCAATCCGCGATATCGAGCTTCGAGAGCACCGGCTCGGTTAAATACTCCTGGCAGTGTGTGACAAGCACCGTCGGTGCGTCGATTTCGCCGACGAGTTCGGCATCTTCGTACAGAAACGTCTCGTCGGCGCGCGCTTCGGCGTCCTCCTCGTCGTGAAACACATCCCAAAAGCGCTCGGGATCCACCCCGGCAGCCTCTAGGGTGGCGTTTCGCTCGCCACCGAAGCCGTGCCAGAACGCTTCAGCCTCCCGGTCGGTGAACCGATGGCCGAGTCTGTCGCCGACCCGTCCGAGTAGGTCATGAACGTACCCCGACTCGACGTCGACGAGGGTGCCGTCGAGGTCGAAAACCCACCGGTCGTACGACGTAGCGTCCATACACGATTCGGTACGGTAGTGGCGGAAAAATACCTTGCGTCGGCGGCCATCCGAGTATGAAGCCCTGATACGGACTGCCGAACGTGAACGCGTCCCGTGGCCGTGACCGGTCGTGTCCGCCGGAGGCGTTAGGTTGCTGTGGCCCGAACCCGGGTTCGTGACTGACCAACCGACGGCTACCGACGCCGCCGATGTCGAGGATCCAACGGTCGTTTCAGTCGTCGGTCCGAGCGGCGCTGGCAAGACGACGCTCGTCGAGGACCTCGTCGCCGCCTTTGAGGACCGACGTGTGGCGACGATCAAATCGATCCACCACGACATCGAACCCGATACGGCCGGAACGGATACTCACCGTCATCGGACGGCCGGTGCCGACACCGCGGTCGGCATCACTCCCGAACTCACTTTCGAGGTCTCCCGCGGCGGCAAAGGCTCTGATCGGACCGACTCCGATGCCGAACTCGCCGCACTCCGACGCACGCTCGATCGTCTCACCGCACGCGGATTCGATCTCGTCCTCGTCGAAGGGTTCAGTGCCGCCCCTCTGCCGACGATCCACGCCGGAGAGCGCGACGAAATCGATCCGAACCGCATCGGGACCGGCGAAGACTCGCTCGAAACACTGCGGCGAGCGATCGAGGCCGCCGATCCGATCGATCCAGAGTCGCTGTCAGGTCGCTGATTACGACGGGCTCCGATTTCGGGAACGATCGGGGCCATTCCCCCGGTTCGACGGCGACACTGCCACCAAAGAGTAAAGACCGTCATCCGTCACTCTCCGGTATGAGCCAGCTTGTCACCCCGTCTCATCGAATGGGTTCGAACAGCACCACCGATCCGTCTGCCACCCTGGGAGGGAAGTCCCGATGACGGCTCCGGACGTGGAGGCGCTCGTCTTCGATGTGTTCGGAACCGTCGTGGACTGGCGCAGTGGCGTCATTCGTGACGGAGAGCAGTTCAGTGCGGACAGAGAGATCGATATCGACTGGGCGGCGTTCGCCGACGCCTGGCGCGAGGAGTATCACCCCTCGCTGAATCGCGTCCGGCGAGGCGAGATTCCGTGGCGGAACCTCGATTCGCTTCACCGGGAGTCGCTTGAGGAGTTGCTCGATCGCTTCGGCGTCGAAGGACTGACTGAGGAGGAAAAAACGCATCTCAACCGGGCCTGGCACCGCCTCGATCCTTGGCCGGACGCGATTCCAGGCCTCCGGCGACTCAAACCCCACTACACGATCGCTCCGCTCTCGAACGGTCACGTACGGCTCCTGACGAACATGGCCAAACGGGCCGGCATCCCCTGGGATCTGATCCTTTCGGCCGAGCTTTCAGGCCACTACAAGCCGGACGACGAAGTCTATCTGACCGCGGTGGATCTGCTCGATCTCGACCCCGAGGAGGTCATGATGGTCGCCGCCCACGAGCAGGACCTCGATGCGAGCCAGGAAGTCGGTCTTCGGACCGCCTACGTTCATCGGCCACTGGAGGACGGTCCAGAGGCGGCCGAAAACGCCGAACGGCCGGCCGAGTCCGCCTACGACATCGTGGCCGATGATTTCGTTGCGCTCGCGGAACGTCTCGACGCTCCGTCGATCATCTAGCGGGACCAGAGGCGTCGGTTTTACAGCTCCCGATTTCGACCGAACCGGAAGGGTGCCTTTCAAGTCCGACGGCGCGATACGTCGGTGTATGAACCCCGGGGATCGCGTCCGTGTCGATCGAACTGATACGACTTACGAGGGCGTTCTCTTGCCCTCCTCGACGGCCGAGGAACTCGTCGTCAAACTCGACGGCGGGTACAACGTCGGCATCGATCGCGCCGACGCCGACGTCGAAGTGATCGAAACCGACACCTACGCCATCGGTGACCGCGGTGACGGCGACGGCACCTCAGAGATTACCTTCGAAGAAGACCTCCCGACCGTCGCGCTCATCTCGACGGGCGGCACCATCGCCTCGACGGTCGATTACCGGACGGGGGCCGTCACCGCCCAGTTCGACGCCGAGGACGTGCTCCGGGCCGTTCCCGAACTCGCCGGTCGGGCGAACTACCGGGGCCGCGTCGTCGCCAACATCCTCTCGGAGAACATGACGCCGGAGGTCTGGCAGGACCTGGCGACTGCCGTTCACGAGGAGATCGAACGCGGTGCCGACGGCGTCGTCGTCATGCACGGTACCGATACGATGCAGTACACTGCCGCCGCGCTTTCCTTTACGCTCGATGCCCCGGTTCCCGTCGTACTCACTGGAAGCCAGCGGTCGGCCGATCGGCCCTCCTCTGATAACGTGATGAACGCGGTCTGTGCCGTCGAAGCGGCGAAAGCGGACCACTCCGAGGTCCTCGTCTGTATGCACGAGTCCGAATCCGACGATTTCTGTGCGCTGCACCGCGGGACTCGCGTCCGGAAGAACCACACGTCGCGCCGGGACGCCTTCGAGACCGTCGGTGCGAAGCCCCTCGGTCGCGTCGAATGGGAGACCGGCGAGGTATCGTTCCGCCGTTCCGTTGCCGCCCGCGGCGACGGCACGAACGATCTCGCGACCGACCTCGAAACCGACGTCGAGTTAGTCAAGTTCGTTCCCGGGACCGACGCTGCGCATCTGGATGTCGCCGACGGTGCTTCGGGACTCGTTCTCGAAGGGACTGGACTCGGTCACGTCAACACCGAGTGGATCGGCAGACTCACAGCGCTCGTCGACGACGGCACGACGGTCGTCATGACGAGTCAGTGTCTCGAGGGTCGTGTCTGTGATCGCGTCTACGACACCGGCCGCGATCTGCTTGAAGCGGGAGTCGTCGAGGCCGGCGATACGCTCCCGGCAACTGCCTACGTCAAACTCATGTGGGCACTCCAACACACCGACGACCCCGCCGACACGATGCGGCGCTCGATCGCCGGTGAACTGCAGGAGCGTTCCGTCCCCTGGACCTGACGCTCTGGCCTCGACTGTGGATTTTCACGGCCTTCCGACGATGACGACTTCACGGAGTTCGAGGGCAGTTTCGAACTCCTCGCGTCGGTCGAGATCGTTGCCGAGTCGCTTGAGATGCTCGGCGTGAACGCGTCGCAGGGCCTTCCACTCGCGGGGCTCGAGATCTAACTCTTCGCCGACTGATTCCCAGTGCCCCTCCTCGACGAAGAACACCGTCTGGGTCTCGTCGGCGTGTGCCCGTTCGTACTGCCGGCGATACGCCTCTACCTTCGGCGCGATGTGTGCCTGTGCCCGATCGACGAGTTCGGGAAGGCGCTCGCCGGAGACCGACGCCTGAGCGGCGGCCAACACCAGGGCGTTGCCGTCGAGCGGTCCGCCGGGCACGTCAGCCACCGGCACGCATGGCCTTCTGGGCGAACTGATCGATAAGCGCCCGGAGCGGTTCCTCCTCGCCGCTGAACTCCACTCTCACCTCGTTGAGTGTGACGCTGGCGCCGGGAACCGGTCGCACTGTTCGCTCCGTGAGTTCGGCCGACCAGTTGTCGCCCTCGATCCGGTCGCCGGCCTCGTCGACTCGCTCGCCGCCGAGGGTTTCGAGATAGTCCGCGGCCAGCCGCTTGGAGATGCCGCGAAACTCGCGGGTTTCCTCCATCTATCCGCCCGCAACCGGCGGGAACACGCTCAGACGGTCGCCGTCATCGAGTGTGGTCGCGGTTCCGTCGATGTGGACGACCTCGCGGCCGTTCTTCAGCACGGACAGTTGCTCCTTGATGTTCCCGTGCTCGTCGAGGACATCGCCGGCGAGCTCGGGGAACTCCGATTCGAGAGCCGCGAGCACGTCGCCGACGACCGTATCCGAATCGTAGCGCCGGGTGAGTTCCTTTTGTCCCACCGCCGACCGGAAGTTGGCGAAGAACCGAAGCTCCAGTTCGATCTCGCCGGTGTCTCTGTCCTCGCTCATGTGTCCGAAAGCCGGATGCCGTCTTCGACGAGTCGAGCGTTCCGCTCGCGGTCGAGGTGGGTGGCCAGCCATTCGTGTTCGTAGAGCTGTTCGATCAGGTCCGCATACAGGTTCCGCCAGGCGATCGCGAAGATCGGCGATTGGCCCCAGGCGCGCAACTCCGGGACGAAGCCGTGGAACCGATCGACGCGGTCCTCGAAGTGTTCGATGAGATCGAGCACGTGGGCAGCGGCATCGCTCTCGTCGTCCGCCACCTCCATGGCTCGCTCCAACCGCGCGTTGTACCCGTCGACGGCCCGGTGCATGTCTTGGCGTGCACTGTCACCGTCGTCGGGTAATGACTCGATGAGTGGCTTGGGAACACCGAGTTCGATTTCGTCCATACCTGCCGATGGCGCGCCACGAACAAAAAGGTGCCCGGCGCGGGCGCTGGCAGTGTCACACCGGTTATCGTTCCTCGCAGTGCCGGACGTCGACCGCGACGCCACGGCTCGCTTCAACCATCGCGCAGCCGTGACAAGCCGCTCGGCCAACGCCGATCGCTTTCGGCCCCTCAAACAGAACTTCGTCACCCGGCCGGATCGACTCGCTAGCGTCGACGACCCCCGGCGCAAGGACGCTCCCGCTCGGTACGAAGCCGTCAATCTCGACGGTTCTGGTTTCCGCGTCACTATCGCGCCACGCACGAGCGCCGGGAAGGGTCAACGAGAGCGTGCCGTACTGGGGAACCATCGTCGCCAGATGCTCGCCGTCGCCGTCCCGGACCCGGAGTTTGGGGTAATATCCCTCGGTCGTCGCGTCGTCGCCGAACACCGCATCGCCCGCTCCGTCACCGAACTGGAAATCCGCGATCGCCCGCACCGTCGCAGCCTCGCGCTCGCTCTTGTAATAGCTCCCTTCGCCGTCGAGGGCAGCGTCGAGGGCGGCGAGCGATTCGTCGGTCGTCGGATGGTCGGCGACGGTGTACTCGAAGGCGATGCCGAGTGCCTCTTCGACTCGCTCGCAGATCTCGCGGTAGTCCTCGGGGACGTGGGCGATATGGCGGTCGTAGTCGGCCCGTTCGAGATACCGCCGGAGGACACTTGCCACGAACTCGATTTCCGTTTCCGTCCAGCGGCCGGTCACGACGCTGTCGTAGTGCTGGGCGGGATAGGTCGTTTCGAGTTCGTTCGGCACGACGCCGATCGGCGAGGTCATCGAAACCACATGCCCCCGGTAGTCGATCGCCCGGCTGAACTGCTCGTGGCTCTGGGATTCGCTGTAGGGTTTCCGAGCCGAGCACGGCAGGAGCACGAGGGGGCCGTCGAGCCGCCGACGATAGCGGCTCGTCACCCGATCGGCGAAGCGCTGGATCTCCGGTCGGCGCAGCGAGTCGTCCGTCGCCGCGAGCAGTTCGTTCCGCCGGAAGACGGGCGTCCGTTCCTCGATATACCCGTACTCTTGATCGAGGCGGCGAAACGTCGCCGTCAGCCACGCCTCGTGGCGTGCCTGGCCCTCGATATAGTCGCGCAGCCGGCCTTCCGTAATACGGCCGCGGACCCTGGCTAACTCGGCCCGGAGTGCGTTGGCGTTGTGTTCGGCGCAGTCGGTTCGATCGAACGCGTCGATCGAGCCCCGACAGGCCTGACACGGACAGGGAAGCTCTTCGAGGTCTTCCAGAAACGCCTCGCCGTCGGCCGTGAGATAGAACCCCTCGTGGCCCCGCGCTCTGGCTCGTTTTTCGTCCACGAGATCGACGCCTGCATACATCAGGGTGGCGACGTTCGCCGGTGTCGCGACTGCCGGACAGTAGAGTGCGGTGTCGTCGGGGATCGCCCGCCGAATCGACAGTACGGCCTCGACGAACGCTTCGGCGTGGCCCGCGTAGCCGCCGGCGTTCGAGAGGACGTACGCATCGGCCCCGTAGTCCTCTGCCGTCCCCGGCGAGACGACGGCGGCGCTCGGATACTCGACGTCCGGGTAGTCGACGGCGAAAGCCTCCTCGACCGGAGGTTCGGTTCCCGGCGGCAGCGCCCGATGCGGCAGGACCGTCAGCGTCGACTCGTCGCCATCGGGAACCGACTGTGGTTCGTGCCACCGGCTGCCGGCGTCAACGACGATGTCGTCAACTGCGGCCGGCGTCGAAACGGCGTCGGTGAGCCGCAATGTCCCCCGGCGGGCAGCCCCGTCGCGGTCACCGATCTCGAAGTACTCAGTCATACCCTTCTCTGTTCGCCGGCGAAGTAATTGCTCGTCGGTTCGAGGACGGACGAAATGAAAGTCAACCGAACGGCACGAACCGAGCGTACGTCAGTCCATACTTACGGCTCCATCGTCGGCCGTCTCAGACCACTCCGTGGCCGTAGCCGAACCGTCTGAAGCGGTCTCGAACGTCTCGATCAGGGACCGTAGTCGGTCGATCTGCTCGACGAGCGTCGTGATGTTTGAATCGACTTCCGAGACCGAAGTCGCCTGCTCTTCGGCGGCGGCGGAGACACTCTCGGTCTCTTCGGCGGTCGATTCTGTTCGTGTTTCCATGTCTTCGACTACCGTCACGATCTCCTGAACGCTCGTCGCCTGGTCGTCCATCGCATCGCTGATCTCCTGTATCCCGTCGTTCGTCCCCGCCACGTTTTCAGAGACGGTCACAAACGCGTTCGCGGCGCGATCGACCGATTCCGACGTCTCTTGGACCCGTTCGTCAGCGGTCCGGATCCCTGCGACTGTCGTCTCGGTCGTCTGTTGCACTTCGTCGATCAGTTCGGCCACGTCCTCGGCAGACCTCTGGGTCTTTTCGGCCAGTTGCTTGACCTCCTCGGCAACGACCGCGAATCCGTCTCCGGTCCCCGAATTGCCGGCCCTAGCCGCCTCGATGTTAGCGTTCAGCGCTAGGATGTTGGTCTGTTCGGCTATCTCGCCGATTACGGCGACGATATCGTCGATCTCTTCCATCTGCCCTTCGAGTTCTTCGATGTTTTCGACCGCCGATTTCATCGTGGTCTGGACGTCCGACATGTTCTCGATCGACTCCTCGGCGATCGTCTCTCCATCCGCCGCGATTTCTGCTGTCTCTTGGGCCGTCTCTGCGACCGTTGTGGCCGTCGAGGAGACCTCTTCGATCGTTGCAGAGAGCTGTGAAATCTCGGTTGCGACTTCCTCAACCGTCTCACGCTGCTCGTCGGATTCGATCGCGATCTGCTCGATCGATTCACTAACCGTCTCGCTTGCCTGTCTGATCTCGTCCGCCCCCGTGTTCACGTCCATCGTCGAGTCAGCGACTGTATCGGCGACTGTCTGTATCTCCGTCATTACCTCCTCGATGTCGGCAATCATCTCGTTGAACGCGGCGCCGATGTCTCTCATCGCTTGGTTTTCGCTTTCGGTATCGAGCCGCCTGGTCAGATCACCGTCCGCTGCCGCTTCGATATCGGTTCGATACTGCTGTGCCTTCTCCTCCAGACGAGCGCTGATTTCAGCCGCCTCGCTCGCCTGCCTTTCGGCCTCCTGCTTTGCGCTGTCTGCCTCACGGAGGCTCTCTTTGAGCGAGACGCGCATCGCATCGAGGGCGTCGTACAGTTGCCCGATCTCGTCGGTCCGCTCCGACGACAGTTCCGCGTCCAGATCACCGTTTTCGATCTCCCGTGCAGTCGTCGAGAGATCTCGGAGCGACCGCGTTGTGTTGCGCCCTACGGCGACGCCGACAATACCGAGCCCCAAGAAAGAGACAAGGGTCAACCCAAGCACCGCGTTCTGGACGAATCCCTGCAGCGCAAAGGCGTTTTCAGCCGGCTGGTGGGTCATGAGCACCCAGTCACTGCCTTCGATCGGCGCATACCCCATCGTCATCCGCTCTCCGCCCATCTCCATTTCCATGTATCCGGACTCGCCTTCGAGCCCCTGCATGACGGCCATCGAATCTACTTCGGCCGTCCCCGAATCACCCATGTTCTGTTCATTGACACGGCCGTCCATATGGCTCAGCGCAACGTATCCCTCGGAGTTGACCACAACGGTGAATGCACCGCTGTCATCGACCGGCCGTTCGAGCGAGTCGGACCTCGCGGCCAGATCGATCGGTATTACGACCAAGTGCTCACTGTCCGGAACAGCGGCGACGAACGCGGCCGAATCTTTTCCTGTGACCGGATCCGTATACACGGTCGTCAGGGTCGAATCACCCGGTTCAGGCGGCTGATTGTCTGCGCTCATCCAGCGGACGTCGCTGTAGGAGGCCCCGGCTGCTCCGTCGATCGAACTCGAAACGATCGTCCCGGATTCAGCGTCGATAAAATGGATTCCATCGGCGCTCTCCGGTAGCCGGGACGTCTCGGTGGCGAGTATGGCTTCGATACGGTCCGGATCTTCGGTCTGGATCCCATCGCGGTTCGCGATCGCTCTCACGTGATCGTGGTTGCGCTGTGTCCACTCGGCGATCTGGCTCGCCTGTATCTCTGCGGACCGAGTCAGCTCCGCCTCCGTATCCGACTGGAGTGCGTCGGCAGTCTGTACGTAGATCACTCCACCGGTGACACCGACGAAAACCCCGATTACCAGAAGCACCACCAGAAGCTTGGTGGAAAAGTTGCTTCGGAGGCGTGTTATGACCCCCTCACTCATGCGGTCTGTCCCCGAACAGTCGTCGTTTCTCTGTCTTTCGTACGGTCGATCCGTCTCCTGACATGCTGTTCAGCAAAATTTAGTGGGGCTGAGAGTAAATACCGCCAGCCGGTTTCGGGCGGTGAGTATCTCTTCAGGATTATATGCTCGCCTGATTATGTGTTTTCCGACTCGCCGAGACCGAGTTCCGCGGTGAGCCGAGCGGTGACGATCTGTTCGACGATCCCGAGCAGTTGATCGTCGTCGCTTTGGTAGTCGGCGAAAATACCCAGCGGAATCTCCCCGCCCGCCATGTCGTGGTGCCCGCCAGCGCTGCCGACGTCCTCGAACGCCGCTTTCAGCACGTTTCCGACGTGGATCCGGGGATCAGGCGATCGTGCGCTGAAGTGAACTGATTCGTTGACGATGCCGAAGACGATGACCGTTTCGACGCCCTCAAGCGTGGCGAGATAGTCGGCAGCCTGCGGGAGGGCGTCCCGCTCCGTCGTCCGGCCGACGTGAGAGATGAGCACCGACGAACTCGTCTTTCGATTCGTGATGGCGGTCGCGATCGCGTCGAGCGTCTTCCCGGTGATCGACGGCGTCGAAAGCTGATGGAGCATCTCTAGATCCGCGTGGTCGTGCAGGAAGCCCGCTGCGTCGTATTCCGCGCTGGTCGCCCCGCGGAGAAAATTGAGCGTCTCCCGGCGGATGGCAAAGAGCAATGCCGTTGCGAGCACGCTATCGGCCTCGACATCGAGAGCGCGGACGTACTCCGTGACGATAGTCGCTGCCGCCCCGATGTCCTCACGATGATCGACGAAGCGGGCGTCGATCTCGTCGACCGGGTGATGATCGATTACAATATCGATCGTGGTTCCCTCCGGAACCCGGTTGTTCGCCCCGGGCACCGAGTGATCGACGAACGCGAGGAGCGAATCCGATTCTCGGTCTTCGATCACGTCCGAGTCGAACGGTTCGAGATCGATATCGAGTAAGTTGACGAACGCGCGGTTCTGCTGGTGGGAGATCTCGCCGCTGTAGAGGATGTGCCGTTCGTCGATGCCGGCGGCGGCTGCGATCCGGCCTAATCCGAGCGCGCTTGCGAGACAGTCCGGATCGGGGTTGTTGTGACAGACGATCGTCAACTCGCTGCCGCCGGCAAGGAGTTCGTACAGTTCGTCAGCGGTGCTCATTGGTTCGTGTATGCCCGGGACGCACTTAGGACTGCGCTGCGGTCTCAGACCGTCGGACAGTCATTCCTCGCCGAGTTCTAGTACGTCGACACGCTCCGGCAACGCGTCGAGCGCCGCGTCGGGCCAGCGCCAGTGGGCGACGGCAAACTGCACGTCGGGATTTGCCTCGACGAGCCGGGAGACTCCCCTCGCCGCGGCCTCGTAGGCTTCCCGATCGAGCCGATCGGGACGTTCGGCGGTCAGCGGATAGCTATCGGATAGCGCCGGCGGCACGGGGCCGAACGGCGGTCTGAGCCGCCACGTCTCGTCGAAACGGCTGTTGTCGCCGCCCGCCGACAGCAGCACGCGCTCGCCGGGAACCGACAGCCGGGAGAGCCGATCGTGGTATCGCGATACTTCCGGACGCCGCGCCGAGTCCGCGGAGAGATAGAAGAACGCAGCCTTCGAGACGGGGTCGTGGCGTTCGAGCGCGGCCGAATCGTCGAGCAGCGTTCGGTAGCCGTCCACCATCGCCGGATGGCCCCGGGCGCGGCGTTCGACCAACTCGAAGAGGTTCCCCTCTCGGATCGCCTGCTTGACCGTGCGTAGTTCCCGATAGCTGACGTGGAGGTTGTGCCTGGCGAGCAGTTCCTCGCGGCGGTCGTCGGCGCATTCGCGGAGCGTGGTCGGCGTGTGCTCGGTACAGACCGGACACGAACACGGAAAGTAGTCGAGATCCTCGAGGTGGTCGGTCCCGGCGACCGTGAGATATCGCCCATCACGGGCGTACAGCGCGTAGGCGGCCGAATCGAACAGATCACAGCCGGCGGCGACCGCCAGCGCGAACATCATCGGGTGTCCCGCCCCGAACAGATGGACCGGAGCGTCAGTGCCGAGACCGCGCTTTGCGGCCCGGACGACCTCGATCATCTCGGCGTACCGGTAGCCGTTCATGAGCGGGACGACCGCGCCGACCGGAAACACGTCGAGACTCGTTCCGTAGGCGTGTGCCGCGGCTTCCTCTCTGAGATCGGCGTGTGTCGATCCCTGGATCGGGGCGTTGACGAGCATCTCGCCCGTATCGACCGATTCGGCGGCCTCCAGGCGGGATTGGGTCGTTTTCAGCTCGCTTTTCGTTCGCTCGCGGGCCGTGTCCGGCGGCGTCGGGATGTCGATCGGCGTCCCGATATCGGAGCCGATGTCGCGCTGGAACCGGAGAATCTCGGCGTTTGTCACCGAGATCTCGCCGTATTCGGAGAGCTGGAACGATCCCGAATCGGTCATGATCGCCCCGGAAAAGTCGAACAGCTCCGCAAGCCCCTCAGAAAGCGCGCGGTCGCGGAACTGATCGCTCCCGTAGAGGATGTATCCGTTCGTAATGAGGATCTCAGCGCCGAACTCGGATTCGAGCGTCGCGGGTTCGATCGTCCGAAGGTGGGGATTGATGACCGGCAACAGCGCCGGCGTCTCGACGGTTACCCCGGCCCGCGGAACGGTCAGTTCGCCGATGCGGCCCGCGCCGTCGCCGTCCCGGAGCTCGAAGATCTCACGCATCGGAACGAATCGACGGTGCGGGGAGGGATAAGCCGATTGGATACCGATGGCACTGTCGGTCGGTACCCCGTCAAGCATTAGTCCGCCCGTCCCGCATCGTCCGGTATGGAATGGCGACTCTTCGCCAACCTCGCCGAGGCCGCTGGCACCAAGCATGTCACGGTGGACGCGGGGCCGGGCGATACGTTCGGTGACGCCTTCGAACAGCTACTTGAGGCACATCCGGATCTCGAACCGGAGGTGCTCGACGAGGACGGTGGCCTGCACGACCACGTTCGCGTCCTCAGAAACAACGAAAACCCCTTCGTGGCCGGAGATGGGTTCGATACCGAACTGGAAGAAGGGGACGAACTCGCGATGTTTCCACCGGTCAGCGGCGGCTAACGACGGCCGACAGTTCAGTGTCAAACGACCGTTTGACGTTACAAAAACGACTCACCGCACTGTCCCGTCTCATCAGCTATGTCCCCCGAAAGACGACCGATTCTCCGACTCGCTGGCCTGGGTATCGTCGGAATCATGGCCGGCTGTCTCGACTCCTCGGACCCGGGATCAGGGGAGGAGTCGGACGACGCGCTCACCGTCAATACTAGCCCCTTGGTCGTCCACGGAACACCCCCCGCCTGGAACACTGACAAACGCGTCGGCCGTGTCATCCTCATCGACAGCGAGGAGCGACGGCGTGCGGCGCTCGATCCCTACGATGTCCCGGACTCACGCAGCGATGCGCTCGAAGAACTTCTGGCGGACATCGACTACGGAAGCGAACGGCTGCTGTTCGCCGAATCCGCCGGACCGGACGCCTGCCACGACCGACTCGAACTGACGAACGTCCGGCTCGCGGACGGGCAGATCCGGGCCGACGCGTCGGTGCTGGATACGAGCGCGGACGACATGATGTGTGCGGATGTCGTTACGTACCCCTCTACGCTCGCACGCATCAGCTTCGAGGGCAGGACCGACCCATCGGATTCTGCCACCGTCGCCGTGACCGACGGCTGGGACGAGACGGCGACGGTATCGGCGGCAGTCGATGACCTGCTGG
>Ga0102942_1000124_pt1 | contig 26574 bp, 18 predicted proteins | sample SalPon2_C_H2O_MG_FD_78171 | JGI IMG/M metagenome (GOLD analysis project Ga0102942, IMG submission 78171) | Salt pond water microbial communities from South San Francisco under conditions of wetland restoration - Salt Pond MetaG R2_C_H2O_MG | ecosystem: Environmental > Aquatic > Non-marine Saline... | reverse complement strand
ACGGCGTGGTATTGCGCCTGTTCAGCCTATAAAGAGCCGCGAGATGACGAACAGGGTGAACGCGACGCCGAGGACGACGAAGGCGGCCCCCTCGAGCGAGGGGTCTCCCGTTTCGATCGGCTCGGTTCGGCGTTCTTCGGCCTCTTCGGCGGCGGCTTCGGCCGCTTCCCGCTCCCTGATGTCTTGAAGCGTGAATTGCCACTCTCCGTCCGACTCGGCCGGCTCTTCGCCCGATCCGTCGGCTCGGTCGTCCGGCCCGTCCAGCGGATCTTTCGCGTCCTCGCCGTCGTTCATACCGATCGTACCGACGGCGGACGCAAATGACTGTCGGCAACGATCACTGGACTTTCGTTCCCGGATCGGCGTCCTCGTGGGTCGTCAACAGGTCTGCTTCGTCGCCCGCCGCGAGCAGCATGCCGTTTGATTCGACGCCGAACAGTTCGCTCCTTTCGAGGTTCGCGACGACGACGATCCGGGTCCCCGGAAGCGACCCGAGATCGTGGAGCTGTTTGATCCCGGCGACGATCTGCCGCGTTTCGACCCCGATGTCCACTTCGAGCTTCGCGAGCTTGTCGGCGCCTTCGATCGGCTCGGCCGACAGCACTTTTCCGATCCGGAGGTCGAGTTCCTTGAATTCCTCGAAGCTCACTCGGTCGTCGGCGACCGGTTCGAGATCCGGCGTTCCGCTGTCGTCCGTCTCCGTCTCCGTCGCCGTCTCTTCGTCCTCGGCGGCCGCAACGCGCTCTTCGAGCTGTCGGTTGAGTTCCTCGACGCGGTCGTCTTCGATCCCTTCGAAGAGCTCGGACGGATCATCGAACTCGGCCGGTGGAGCGGTACGCGCCGCCTCTAGGGTGGCCTCGTGCACGCTGCCGTCTTCATCCAACTGCGTCCACAGTTCCTCGGCTTTCCCCGGCAGCACTGGCTCGATGAGCACGGCGATCGCCTTCGAAAGCTGGACGCAGTCGCGGATGACCTGGGCGGCCTTTTCTGGGTCGTCGTCGGTGAGCTTCCACGGTTCGTGGCGCTGAATGTACTCGTTGCCGAACTTTGCGAGTTCGACCGGCGCACGTCCTAGCCCACGGACGCGGTAGTCGTTGACCGCCGTCCGAAAGTCGTCCATCGCCGACTGGATCTCGCGTTCGACCTCGTCGCTTACAGTCGCGTCGGGCGTGCCGTCGTAGTTGCGTTCCGCGAACAAGAGCGACCGATAACAGAAGTTTCCGAGCGTGCCGACCAACTCGCTGTTGACGCGTTCCTGGAGGCCGTCCCACGAGAAGTTGACGTCAGCCGTGAACTCGCTGCCGGTGATGATGTGATAGCGATACAGGTCCGGATGCAGTCCCGACTCGACGTAGTCGTCGGCCCAGACGGCTCGATTTCGCGACGTCGAGAACGCCTCGCCAGCGAGGTTGACGAAGCCACACGCCATCACGGCCCGCGGCTCGTTGAACTCCGCCCCGCGCAGCATGGCCGGCCAAAAGACCGTGTGGTGCTGGATGATGTCGTGACCGATAATGTGGACGATCTCGCCGCCGTCGGGTTCTGTCTCGGTCCCGTGGTTCTTCCAGACGGCCTCCCAGTCGTACTCGTCGGCACCGACCTGCTCGGTGTACTGCTTCGTCGAGGAGGCGTACTCGATCGGGGCGTCGACCCAGACGTAGAGGACGAGTTCCTCTTCTCCCTCCCCCGGATAGTCGACTCCCCAGTCCATATCGCGGGTGATACACAGATCCTGGAGTTCGCCTTCGATCCATTCTCTCGGCTGATTTTGGGCGTTCTCGGTTCCCTCAAGCCGATCGAGAAAGCCCTGGAGATACTCCTGGAAATCCGAAAGCCGGAGGAACTTGTGGGGTCGGGTGCGGTATTCGGCCGGGTTCCCCGTGATCGTCGAGATCGGATCCTCGATCTCCCCCGGTTCGAGGTGGCGTTGACAGCCCTCGTCGCACTCGTCGCCACGGGCCGTTTCCCCACAGTACGGACAGGTCCCCTCGACGAACCGGTCGGGAAGCGGCTGGTCGGCTTCCTCGTCCCAGGCGACCTCGATTTCCTTTTCGACGACGTGATCGCCGTCGATCCACGACCGGACGAATGAGCGGGTCATCTCCGTGTTCGTCTCGTCGTGGGTGTGGCCGTAGTTGTCGAACTCGACGTTGAACTCGGGGAACGTCTCCTCGTATTGCTCGTGGTACTGCATCGCGAACGTCTCGGGATCGACGCCCTCCTCGGCCGCGTTCACCGCGATCGGCGTCCCGTGCATGTCCGAGCCACAGACGAACGCGACGTTCTGGCCGAGCCGACCGAGCGCCCGCGAATAGGCGTCACCGCTGACGTACGTCCGCAGGTGGCCGACGTGGAGGTCGCCGTTGGCGTACGGCAACCCGCAGGTGACCACCGCCGGAGCGTCCGTCGGGAAGTCCTCGTGCATACACGGTATCCCGGGCCAGGACGGTAAAACACTCCCGCTATCGTCCAGTGTCCGGCCCAAACGCTCAATACTCGATTTCGCTGCCGATACCGGCCGCAAGCCCAAGGCTCCCAAGCACGGCGAGGGCGACGCCGGCTCCCCACAAACGCGTCCACGCAGTCCCGAACTCGAGCAGCCACAGTCCGACGACGAGCGTGAAGCCGCCCGTGACGATGTACCAGACAAACGACTCCATCCGGGCGGTCGTCTCCATTACGGCCCCCTCCTTCGTCGACCGAGTCCGGCGCTCCGGAGCGCCGAACGCCTCGTCGGCTGGACGTACGTGCCGACCTGCCGGCGGGTCCACCACGCGCCCGTCTCGGCGCGCTCCGCCGGATCGGTGAACGAGTACCGATATCGCAGTACGCGGATCTTTTCGGGCGGCTCCTCGGCGAAGGGGTTGTCTTCGATGAGGGCGAGCGCTCCATCGTCGTTTTCGAGCAGCGCTTCGAGAAACCGGCGGAACCACCGCTGGCGGGGGCCGGGTCGTGGCCGCATCGCGGCGAACCACAGTTGCCAGTCCAGCCGGAGGTGGTATGGCGCCCACTGCGACGGCCGCTCGTCCGGATCAACCGGCTGACCCTTGAAACCGTATTCGCGCCAGTCGTCGGGGTCGGGATCGTCGGCGTTCGTCCCCTCGACGACGAGCTGGTAGCGCTGTTTCGTGACCGAGCCGAAAGCGCCGTAGGTGTTGACCAGAGACAGCGGATCGAAGGCGGCGTTCATCGCCTGTGACGGCGAGAGCATGTTCCGGATCGGCCGGACACTCAACACGAGAACGACCGCGGTCAGGCCTATCGCAGCGGCCTGTAAATACGTCGGCGTGGTCGCCGGCGTTCCGACCGACTCCGGAGCGAGCGCAAACAGCATCCCATCGCTGAATGTCGGGATCGACTGGACGATCGTCAGGGCGTTCAGCCACGAGAAGTTTCCCGTCGTCATCAGCCATAGCTGGAAACCGATCGTCGCTGCCCCGCCCATCGACGCGTAGGGCTGGGGGGCAAAATAGAGAAACGGCACCGCGAGTTCGACGACGTGATTGCCCAGCACCTCGACCCGGTGAAACCGATCCGGTAGGTGGTGGGCGAACCAGCTCAGCGGGTTCGGAAGCGGCTGTGTTTCGTAGTGGTACTTGAGGCAGGTTAGATCCCGCCAGCAGTCGTCCCCGCGGATCTTGATCAGCCCCGCACCGAACATATTGCGGAACAGGACCCACTTGATCAACCAGACGACGACCACTGGTGGCCCGGACGCCCCGGCGCCAAGAAAGACGGCGAGAACCCCCGTCTCCAGAAGCATCGACTCCCAGCCGTAGCCGTAGAAGACCCGTCCGGCGTTAACGAAGGAGAGATACAGCCCCCACATCGCTGCCCAGAGCAGCATCGACGCCGGAACCGAGAACGGCTCGGGGAGCCAGTACGGCACGCCGACGAGGGCAGCCACCGAAAGCGCGACGCCAGCCCACGCAGCGACGCCGACCGCACGATCGCTCGGGAGGAAATAAAAGAGGCTCGGACGGTCTTTGAAATTCGTGCTATCGACGTACTCCGCAAGCGGCAACAGGCCGTTTTCGCCTACAAGCGGCCGAAACTGGGTCGCCGCGACGAGGAACGCCGAGAGATAGATGACCGCCAGTGCGCGCTGAAACAGCACGCGAACGAGCCAGTAGCTCTCACTGGCAAGCTCCATGTTCCGGGCCTATCGCTACGATAACATATACGTGGGGGTCGACCGACGCTACGGCGCTGTCCCTTTCAGCGCACCGAGTCGAGCAGGAGTTTCTGCTCTTTCCGTTTGACCTCGTGTTGGACGTCCCGCACAGCGTCGATATTCGCCGAGATTGAGGAGACGCCCTCGTTGACGAGGAACCGAACCATCTCGGGCTTCGAGCCGGCCTGTCCACAGATGCTCGTTGCGACGTCGTACTCCCGGCAGGTCTCGATAGTGTCCCCGATGAGCCGGAGAACGGCCGGATGGAGCTCGTCGAAGCGATCCGCGACGTGTTCGTTGTTCCGGTCGACCGCCAGCGTGTACTGCGTGAGGTCGTTGGTGCCGAAGGAAGCGAAATCGATCCCTGCCTCAGCCATCGCCTCGACGGAAAGCGCCGCCGCCGGGGTCTCGATCATGACGCCCCAACTCCGGAGTTCGGGATCGATACCGACCGACTCCATGAGGTTCCGCGCCCGGATGACGTCCTCGCTGTCGTTGACCAGTGGGAACATGACCTCGACGTTGTCGTAGCCCATCTCGAAGAGCCGCCGAAACGCTTCGAGTTCGTGTTCGAAAAGTCCGGGCCGATCGAGACTGCGGCGGATCCCCCGGTAGCCGAGCATCGGATTGTGTTCGTGTGGCTCGTTCTCGCCGCCTTCCATCTGCCTGAACTCGTCGGTCGGCGCATCGAGCGTTCGGACGCGGACGGGGCGGGGGTAGAACTCGTCGGCGACCCCCCGGACGCCCTCGACGATCTCCTCGATGTAGGCGTTATCGCCGTGATCCTCGATGTATCGCTCGGGTGTCTTGTTCGTCGAGAGGATCATGTGCTCCATCCGGAGTAGCCCGACGCCGTCGGCCCCGGTCGCCGCGGCACGCTCGGCGGCTTCCGGAATGGAGACGTTGACTTTTACCTCTGTGGCTGTCATCGGTTTCACCGGGTTTTCCGGACGGACCGCCTCGACCCCGTCCGTCTGTTCTTGGGGTTCTACGGATCCGCTGCTGACGCTTCCTTTGTCCCCGTCGATCGTGACCGTCTGGCCGTCCTCGAGTTGTTTCGTGGCAGTGCCAGCGCCGACGACCGCCGGTGCGCCGAGTTCGCGGGCGACGATCGCGGCGTGGCTCGTCATCCCGCCCTCGTCGGTGATGATACCGCTCGCGCGCTTCATCGCCGGCACCATGTCCGGGGTCGTCATCTCGGTGACGATAATGTCGCCCTCCCCGACCTTGTCGAGCTGATCGAGCTTCCCGACGATGCGAACCGGCCCGGAGGCAACCCCCGGCGACGCGCCGAGCCCATTCAGGAGAACGTTCCCGTTCCCGCTGCTCGTGTCGGCCCCGTCGTCGGACTCCTCGGAGATTGTCGTGATCGGTCGGGACTGTAGCATGAACACCTCACCGTCGACGATGGCCCACTCGACGTCCTGCGGTTCGTTGTAGTGTGTCTCCGCCCGTTCGCCGAGTTCGACGAGGCGTTCGAGTTCGTCATCGTCGAGCACCTGGGCGTTCCGTTCGTCTTCTGGGACGTCGCGCTCGACGGTCTCGCCCGTCGCCTCGTCTTTGACCATCTTGATCTTCTTGTCCGCGACCGTCACTTCGAGCGTCTCGCCCGTCTCGCGATCGATGACATAGTTGTCCGGCGAGACAGACCCGGAAACGACCGCTTCGCCGAGCCCCCAGGCGGCCTCGACGATGATCTTCGGTTCGCCACTGGAGGGGTGCGAGGTAAACATCACGCCGGACTTGTCGGCGTCGACCATCCGCTGGACCACGACGGCGATATCGACGATGTCGTGATCGAAGCCCTGCTCGTTGCGGTAGTAGATCGCTCGCTGGGTAAACAGCGACGCCCAGCAGTCTTTGATCCGGTCGATGAGGCCCTCGCGAGTGATATTGAGATACGTGTCCTGCTGTCCGGCAAATGAGGCGGTGTTGTGCGTGATAACACTCCCTCGCCCGGCCGCGAAGTTTTCGGCGTCGGGGACACAGAAGTCGTACACTGGCCCGTCGTACTCGACCGTTTCGATCGATTCGATGTCCTCCCAGGCGACCGACTCGTCGAACGAGAACGAACCGACACCCAACTCGGAGACGAGTTCGTCGAACTTACGCTGACTGTACGTTCCCCCAACCCGGGCTTTGTTCCAGGGTTCCTGTCCGGACTCGAATCGGCCCCGGCTGTCGCGGCCGGAGTAGCGCTCTTCGGTCCCGAATCTGACCTCTTTTTCGTAATATGCCGAACCACAGTCGGGGCAGTACCACCGGTCCTGTCCGTCGTACGGGCTCGATTTGTTTATTTCGCTCTCGCAGTCCGGACACCGCGCAACTGTCCGTTCCTCGGTCGGCAGCGTCGATTCGAACCGATCACGGATGTGCTCGGAAAGCGCCTCCGAAACCGTGATCGTTCGGGCGAACTCGGGGTAGTTCTCCTTCTCCGCGTGCGTTTCGATCAGCTCCTCGAGCTGTTTCTGTTTCCGCTCGGATTCGAAGCCGACGCGTTCGCGGAACGTTTCCGCTTCGCGAGCGGGAATGAATATCCGATAGGAGTCACTCCACGCCCCATCACCGTCGCGCTCGCCGATCCGATAATCGATCCCAACTAACTCCAGCAGCCGGACGAGCCCCTCAAGAAGTCGTTCGGAGGTGGTCGAATAACCGATTTCGCTGCTGACCGTCCCGTCGCCGTCGAAACAGCCACGGATGAACTGACCGATGCGTTCCCGATCCCACCCGAAGACGAATTCGGGGACCCGCTTGTTGCCAGCCAGCCGGCCCTTCCCTTCGGTTTCGTCCGGGCGGCCAGCCACAGCGTGAAGGAACCGAACCAGGGACTTACAATAAAACCGATAAGAGTGTTTGTTCTTTGTCTGGCCGTTCCAGAGCCCGAGCCGGTCCATAACCTCGACCGCGCGGTCCAAGACCTCCTCGTCGGTGTTCGTGATCGATACTTCGCTCACCCCGTGGGTACTTCCCTCCGCAACGTAGAGGCCGAGGAAGTACGCGAACGCTTCGTCGGCCACTATCGACGACGACAACGACTGTTGGATCGTCTCGTTCGACGAGTCGTTGTCAATCATCACGCCGCCGTCCGTTCGGAGCACGTCCTCGCCGTAAATGTACTCGGTTACGTCGATCCTGTCCGGTCCGGTATCCATCGGCTCGAGTTCGCGCGCGACGGGCACTTTCTCGTCGCCGTCGAGGTCCTCGATGGTCGTCGTCTCCGGTTGCAAGGTATCCTGATCCAACACGACGAGTGAGTGATCCGGGGTAACGGTGATCTGCCGGCCGGTGCTCGTCGTGATCCGGTGAAGCTCCTCTCCTTCGGCGGAGTGTTCGTACAGCCGGTCGACCTCGTTCCATTCGATCCCGTCGTCGGTCAGCGATGGAACCTCGACGGTCCGCTGGCTGCAGTCGAGCGGTGCGATCTCGTTCATCCGACCGAAGACCGGTTTACCGTCGACTTTGAGTAGGGCAGGTTCGTCGGCCGCGATACTCGGTAAGTCCTCCGCCGTCGCGGAGGACCGAACCGCGACGAAGGCCTCCCCGTCGTCGAGGTCGTCGTACGCGGCGAGAATGTCCGCCCGAACGTCCTCGGGCATCTCGGTTTCGAGAATGAGTTCTTCTGCTTTGGCCTCCGCCTCGGCGAGCGCCTCCGAGTCGTCCGAGTCGATATCGACGGCGTCGAACAGTTCCTCGTCGATCCCCGTTTCCTCGATGAACGCCCGGTATGTTTGTGCCGTGACGACGAATCCCGGCGGGACCGGCAGTCCCGCAGCGGTCATCTCGCCGAGGGACGCCCCCTTGCCACCGACCGTCCCGATGTCGTCGGACCCGATGTCGTCGAGCCAGAGCACGGGCCTGCTGGAACTGTCTGTCCCGTCTGCTGTCATTATGGTATGGTTCATTGCCCCCCAACTTAGACCATTCGTTCGCTGTTCGAAGCCCCGAGCCGTGTGGTTCGGCTCGCTACGTCGATCCCGAGGCCTCGATGATCTCGTCGTCGCCGGTGTCGGGCACTGCGATCGTTCCGTCGAGCGCCGTTACTGCGCGACCTCCGACGGCGACCGGGTCGGTCTGGGCCCGGACCCGAACGTGGCCGGGGCGATCGACGAAGTGTCCCTGTTCGAAGACCATCTCGTCGGGCAACTCGCCCTCGAAAGCCCCGACATCGCGTAGGTATGCCCCGACAGCACCGGCGGCAGTTCCGGTTACCGGGTCCTCGTCGACGCCCACTCCGGGCGCGAACATCCGGCCGTGGAGCGTCGACTCTCCCTCCAGGGTGTCGAACGTGAACGCGTACAGCCCGGTCACGTCGAACTCCTCGGCCAGCGTCTCGATCGCTCCGAAGTCCGGATCGGCTCCGGAGAGCGCCGCAAGGAAATTCACGGGGACGACGAGAAAGCCCAGACCAGTCGAGGCGGTCGCAAGTGGGAGATCCGCGCCGATGTCTGCGAGCGTCGCGGGATCGACGCCGAGCGCCGCAGCGATCCGGTCGTACTCGGCGTCGATCCGGGTCACGTCGGCGACGTCTTGATGCATCCAGACGAGTCCATCGTCGAACTCGACGTCGAGCACGCCCACGTTCGTCTCCAGGGTGTGTGTTCCCTCCTCCAGTCGGTTCTCCTCGGCCAGCCAGGCGTGGGCCGCGACGGTCGCGTGCCCACAGAGATCGATCTCCCCGGAGGGCGTAAAGTATCGGAGCCGGCGGTCCGCGTCCGCGCTCGGTGACAGGAATGCCGTCTCCGAGGCGTTCAATTCGCGGGCGATCGAACGCATCTGTTCGTCGTCCAGCCCCGCGGCGTCGGGGACGAGGCCGGCGGCGTTGCCGGCGAGTGGCTCGCTCGCGAACGCGTCGACGAGAAGAGCGCGTCGGGTCTCCATACACGGACGTTCGGTGGATGGATGTTAAAACAGTCCCCCTCCGTCGCCGTCAGCAGGTATTAACTCTGATCGATTCAATGGGTGTCTATGAGCGATCTCCCCGAGGAATTCAACTGCACCGTCACGAACTGGGAGTACATCTACGGCCTGTGTCGCGACGTCTCCGAGGGAATCAAACGGGCCGATTTCGAGCCCGAGGTCGTCGTTGCGCTGGCTCGCGGGGGCTGGTTCGCCGGGCGTTGTCTCTGTGATTTCCTCGGACTGGACGATCTGACGAGCCTGAAGATGGAACACTACGTCGGGACCGGCCAGAAGGCCAACGAGCCGCAGGTCCGGTATCCAATGCCGGACGGCAGCGTCGAGGGCAAAGACGTTCTCATCATCGACGACATCGCCGATACCGGCGGCTCGAACAAACGCGCTCACGAGTACGTCTCCGAACGGGATCCTGACGCCGTCCGAACCGCGACCCTGCAGTTGCTCCAGACCAGCGAGTTCGAACCCGAATTCGTCGGCGAGCGGCTCGAAACCTGGACCTGGGTCGTCTACCCGTGGAACTTCATCGAGGACATGATCGATCTCATCGGCGGCGTCATGGAGAAGGCCGACGCCGAGACGTTCACGCGCGAGGAGATCCGTCATTACCTGTCGGCGTATCACGACCTGGATCGGATCGAGATGGAGGTTGCCCAGCCCGACCGACTCGATGAAGTGCTTTCCGAGATGGAACGACGGGACGTCGCCACCCCTGCCGGGGAAGGCGTCTGGCGGCTCGCATAATCCGTCCCGTTCAATCGTCCGCGGATGCCGGCTCTTCGACCGAGACTGCCGATGGATCCCGGATCCAGAGATCGCCGAAGAGATCGTCCTGTCGCAGCCGGATCTGCCCGCGGTGTGCCAAAAACAGCAACCCGAGGAACGTATCGACGGTCGACCCGCCGGCCTCCCGAATCTCCGCGAACAGCACTTCCTCGCGTCCCTTCTCGTAGTGGGTCTGCAACCGGCGGTAGACGTCGCTAATGATCTCTTCCATGTGCTCGTCGTGGGTCCGGCCGGTCACCTCCTCGGCGGTCGGTTCGTCGTCCATCCGGAAGTCGTCGGTGCCGCGGTAATCGAGCGTCTGCGTGCCGCGGTTGTAGCCGGACGGCGAGCCGGAGGTGTCGTAACTCCGCGATTCCTTCCACCAGGTGTCGCGCTCGCGCTCGCGAAGGTCGCGAACCAACTCGTCGAGCGTTTCCGGCGTACCACGGGCGCGTTTGCGCTCGATCCGGCGATCGATCTCCCGTTCCAGTTGCGCGAACGGATCGGCCTCTGGCGACGGCCCCTCGCCGGGCGGCAGTTCCCACGGCTCCGGTTCGGGTCCCTCTTCGGGTTCGTCGTCCGTCCACATCGCGTCGCTTTTCATCCGCAACAGCACCGACGCGTAGAACAGCGCCCGCCCACCCGTCCGCAGATCGGCCTCGTCCAGCCGATCGAGGAACTTGTCGGTCACCGTCACGACGTCGATGTCCCACGGGTCGATCTCCCCGTCGTCGGCCAGTTGGACGAGCAACTCGACGGGTTCGACCTCGTCGTCGTCAGCCTCACGCGGATCGGAGACGTCGAACTCCGAGAGGATCTCATCGCCGCCCTCCTCCCCGGACGGGTCGCCGCTGGGGCTGTTCCGGCGTTCTTTTTTGCTGTCGTGGTCCGCGATGTTCAGTGGGATCTCGCCGGCCGCGCCGCCGTCGGTTCGTTTCGGGGACTCCCTACGGTCGTCCTCGCTAGTCATCGGCCGGCACCCCCTCCGCCGACAGATCGATCCCGGTCACTGCCGAGACGTTGTCGTCCTGCATCATAACACCGATGGCTCTCTCGGAGCGCTCAAGCAGTGCCGCCCGGTGGGAGACGACGACGAACTGGGCGTCGCCGGCCAGCTCCTCGACCATCTCGCCGACCATCTCGGCGTTGGCCGCGTCGAGGAAGGCGTCGATCTCGTCGAGCGCGTAGAATGGCGCGGGGTTGTACCGCTGGATCGCGAAGATGAACGCGAGCGCGGTCAGAGACTTCTCGCCGCCGGACATCGCGTCGAGACGCTGGATCGGCTTGTCGCCCGGCTGGGCTTTCATCGTCAGGCCGCCATCGAAGGGGTCCTCGGGGTTCTCCAAGACGAGTTCGCCGCTCCCGTCCGAGAGTCGCGCGAAGATGTCCCGGAACTGTTCGTTGATGCCCTCGAAGGCGTCCATGAACGTCTCGCGCTTGCGGGACTCGTACTGGTCGATCCGGTCTCTGATCTCGTCGGCCTCCTCGACGAGGGTGTCGCGTTTCTCTTCGAGCTCCGAAAGCTCGGCTTCGACCTCCTCGTACTCATCGATCGCGAGCATGTTGACCGGCTCTAATGCCGTCATTTCGCCTTCGAGTCGGGAGATCTCGCTACGGACCGTCTCGTGGTCCGGAATCTCCTCGGAGTCGTACTCGCCGACCTGCGAGCCGAGTTCGTCGACCTCCCACTCCAGCCGCCCCTCGGTGTTTCGAAGCTCTTCGAGTGCCGATTCGGCCCGGGAGACGGCCTCCCTCTTTTCGTCGCGGGCGGATCTGGCGTCCCTGAGTTCGTCCTTCAGCTCCTCGCGATCGGCTTTGAGATCCGAGAGCTCCGCTTCGAGGTCCGCGACGGCTTCTTCCTTCTCGGCGAGCGCCTCCTGTTTTTCCTCGAGATCCGCCTCGAGTTCGACGACGCGCTCTTCGGCCTCCGCTTTGCGGTTCTGTGCCGCCTCGATATCGTCGTGGAGCTCCTCGATCGCCTCCTCCGCGTACTGCTTTTCCAGCTCCAGTTCGTTTCGCTCGCCGTCGATGTCGTCCATCCGGTCTTCGAGTTCCGCGATCTCCTCGCGGATCGTCTCGGCTTCTTCCGTTAGCTCCGGGATCTCCGAGTCCGCGATCTCGGCTTCCAGTTCCTCGATCTCCGCCTCGACGGATTCGATTTCGGCGTCCTTTTGTTCGATGTCGGCCTCGATCGATTCCATCCGCTCGGCGACCGACTCCCGTTCTTCCTCGATCTCCTCCAGTTCGGCTTCGAGCCGTTCGATCCGGCCTTCGACGTCCTCGCGGTCGCTTTCGAGCGATTCGATGTTCGCCTCGATATCGCGGACCTGCTCGGCTGCGTCGGTCTGTCGGTCCCGGGCGTCGTCGAGTCTGGACTCGACGTCCCGGAGGTCCTCGCGGATCGATTCTTTTTCCTCCTGGAGTTCGGTGATGCGTTCGGCTACCCGCTGGAGTTGGCCCTTTCCGCTTTTCGTGAAAGCGTACCGCGAGCCGGAACTCGATCCGCCGGTCATCGCGCCCGACTTCTCGACGAGATCGCCGTCGAGGGTGACGAGCCGATACTCGCCCATCAGATCGCGGGCCGTCTCCATGTCCTCGACGACGAGCGTATCGCCGACGACGTAGGAGAACACCTCGGCGTACTGGGGATCGAAGTCGATGAGATTGTACGCGAAATCGACGACGCCCGGTAGATCGGGTGCAGACGGCAGCGACCGGCTGTGCATCTCCGTCATCGGGAGAAACGTCGCCCGGCCAGCGTTGCGTGATTTCAGGTGTTCGATACATCGCTGGCCGACGCTGTCGTCGTCGACGACGACGTTTGCGAGCCGACCGCCAGCGGCCGTCTCACACGCCGTCGCGTATTCCGATGTGACGCCGCCGAGTTGGCCGACAGTTCCATGGACGCCGTCGAAATCCGCGTTTAGAACGGTCGTGACCGCCCGCCCGTACGAGGCGTCGCCGCTCTCGTCGGCGCGGGCTTCGAGTTCGGCGTACTCTTGTTGTTTCTCTGAAATCTCGTCCTCGATCGCCTCGAGGTCGCCCTGTAGACCGCGTTTTTCGGCCTTCAGATCCTCGACGACCTCGGTAATCGTCTCGCGGTTCGTTTCGGCTTTCCCCAGCTCGTTTCGGAGGTCAGACAGCTCCGCGTCGATCTCGGGGAGCTCGGCTTCGGCCGACTCGATCGCGTCTTTCTTATCGCGCTCTGCGTTCGTCCGACGGCGGGACTCATCGAGCAGCCGATCCTGTTCGCGCTGGAGTTCGTTTCGCTCGTCTTTCAGCTCCTGGATCGTCTCGCGACTCTCCTCTAGGGCGTCCCTGACGGCCTCGTACTCGCTGTCGACCGCCTCGATCTCTTCTTCGACCGCCTCGAGTTCGGCTTCCTTCTCTTGGGCGTCGGCCTTCAGCGACGACTTCTCGACCTTCAGATTACGGATATCCGCTTCGAGGTCGTCGATCGCCTCCTGTTTCCGGTCGACCTGGACGAACGACTGTCGGCGTTCCGCCTCGGCGTCCTCGATACGCTCGTTTTCGGTCTCGATCCGGTCTTCGAGGCGGGCGATTTCGCCTTTGATCTCCTCCATTTCGCGTTTGATCGCGAGCTGTTCGTCCTCGCCCTTCCGTTCGATTTCGGCGTTGAGATCCGCCAGATCTTCCTCGAGTCGGGTCACCCGTCCCTGTCGCTCGTCGAGTTCCCGCTGTCGATCCGAGAGTTCTCCCTCTTTGGCTTCGATCTCTCCGCGAACCGATTCGAGCTCCTCGCGTTTTTCCTCCAGTTCGGCCGCCTTCAGATAGCCCTCGTACTCTTCTTTTTCGGCTTTCAGCTCCTTGTATTCGAGCGCAGTTTCCCGTTCGTCCTCCAGTCGTTCGAGTCGCCCCCGCTTCTCCTCGATCCGGAGTTCGGCCTCGTCGACGCGCTCTTGGACCGTCTCGAGTTCCTCGAAGGCGTCCTGCTTCTTCGCGTCGAACTGTGCGACGCCGGCGATCTCGTCGATTATCGTCCGACGCGATCCGGGCGTCATTGTGATGATCTCCGTCACGTCGCCCTGCATCACGACGTTGTATCCCTCGGGCGTGACGCCCGCCTGCGCGAGTAGATCCTGAATATCCGAGAGATTCACCGATCGACCGTTGAGGTAGTAATAGGAGTAGTAGGTTTCCTCGTCGGTCTGTTTGACCCGCCGGCGGACGGATATCTCCTCCGTGTCACCGATTTTCTCGGACCCGGCCGCCGAGACGACCTGTTGGCGGGTGAGCGTCCCGTCTTTGTTACCGAGAATCACCTCAACCGAGGCCTCCCGTTCGCCGGAGAAATCGTTCGCCTCGTCCTCGTGGCCGGGATTGTAAATGAGATCGGTCAGCTTCTCGGCCCGGATGCCCGAGGTGCGGGCGAGCCCGAGCGCGAAGAGCACCGAGTCGATGATGTTCGACTTCCCGGAGCCGTTCGGACCGCTTATCGTGGTGAAATCCTCGTAGAGGGGAATCCGCGTCTTACGGCCGAAGCTCTTGAAGTTGTCAAGGACGAGTTCTTTGATGTGCATAGCGTCGGGTCAGGCGACGATGATGTCGTCGCCCGATTCGGAGTCCGTCGTGTCTTCGTCCTCGGACTCCGTCGTCGGCTCCCCGTCTGCCGTCGTGTCTTTGTCGACCGTCGTGTCTTCGTCCGCCGCCGTTTCGGCGTCAGCCGACGATTCCGCTCCGATCGGTTGGTGCCGATCCACGCCTCGTCCCTCGAGCACGTCCGGTTCGACCCCGGCTTCGTCCTCGATAGCATTCAGCCGCTCTTTCGTCTCGACGAGTTCGTCTGTCAACCCCTCGATCGTCGCCTCGAGTTTACGGACTTTGGACTCGAGCTCCTCGACTCGGTTTCCGGACATGTCTCCGTGTCCGCCCCCCGAACGTATAAATGTGCGTCAGACATTCCCACTGCGACTGATAGATTTCCATTACCGGGGGGTTCCCGGACCGGACGGCGATCAATCGGGGACAAGTCGGACGATCGGGGCCGGATCGCCATCGATGGCCACGTAGAGATGGCCGGTATCGGGCGCGGTCTCGATCGCTCTGATTCGCCACTCGCGGTCGGCGAGCAGCGGCTCGCGTTCCGCCACGTCCCGCCCGTCGACGGCGAAGCGACCGAGATACTGTCCGGCCAGGTTGCCGGCGAACAGATCGCCGCGCCACTCCGGTATGCTGTCGCCGTCGTAAAACGCCGCCCCGGACGGCGGAAATCCGCCGCTACCGCACTCCCAGTAGTGTACCGGTTCGACGAGATCGTCCCGTTCGTCCGGCGAATCGCCGACCGACTCGTCGGTCCCGTACTCACAGGCGTAGGTCGCGACCGGCCAGCCGTAGTTGCCACCGCCTTCGAGAATATTGATTTCGTCGCCGTCCCGTTCGCCGTGCTCGTTCTCCCAGAGTTCCCCCGTTTCCGGATGGACGGTCAACCCCTGGGGATTCCGGTGGCCGTAACTGAATATCGTGTCTCGGGCCGCCGGGTCGTCGACGAAGGGGTTATCCTCGGGGACCGAGCCATCGGGTGCGAACCGCAGTGTCGTCCCGAGTTCGTTGCTCGGGTCCTGTGCGACGTGGTCGGGGCCGAAGTTCTTGAACTGCCGGTCGCCGACGGTTAAATAGATCGCGCCGTCCGCTCCGAAGACGATCCGGGAGCCGTAGTGGGCGTCCGATTCGACGAACGGCTCGGCGGCGTGAAGCACCTCGAAGGCCGAGAGCCGCGCTGCATCGACGTCGAGCCGCCCCCGCCCGAAATGGGTGCTTGATTCGGCGGCTTCGTTCCTCGCTGAGTACGTCAGATACACCCACGGTTCGTCCGGGAACTCCGGATGGATCGTCACGTCGAGGAGCCCCCCCTGCCCGGCCGAATACACCGACGGTGTGCCATCGATCGGCGTTTTGTCGCCGTTTTCCCGATTCACAAGACGCAGCCGCCCGGCATCGCGTTCTGTGACAAGCAGCCGGTTATCATCGGGCACGAACGCGACCCCCCACGGGTTTCCAAGCCTCTCGGTGACTGTTTCGACGGCGAACTCGGCGGGGTCGCTTCCGTTCTGCTCTTCTCCGCTCGCCGGAGCGTCGGTGCAGCCAGCGAGCGCCCCAGAGGCCGCGAACCCGAGCACCGAGAGGTACGTTCGCCGGTCCATGCCAGCTGTACGGGCTGAAGTGACTTTAGGGGTGCGTCCGGCGTCACCTCAACCCTCGACGGCTGTCGTTAGGCTAAAGCCTCCGCGCGAAAAGGAACGCCTAATGACCGCACAGACCGCCGAGCAGCGAGACCTCACCGCCGTCATCGGGCTCGAGGTCCACGTCCAACTCGAGACGGCGACGAAGATCTTCTGTGGCTGTTCGACCGACGCCGAGGCCGACGAGGAGCCGAACACCCGGACCTGCCCCGTCTGTCTCGGCCTCCCCGGTGCGCTCCCGGTACTCAACGAGGGGGCCGTCGAGGCTGCCGTCAAGATCGGCAAGGCACTCGGCTCCGAAATCCCCGATGAGACTCGGTTCCACCGGAAGAACTACTACTATCCCGATCTCCCCAAGAACTTCCAGATCACCCAGTACGACGCCCCGATCTGTGACGGTGGGGAACTGGAGTTCAGCGTCGGTGGCGAACGCCGGACCGTTGGGATCGAGCGCGCGCATCTGGAGGAGGATCCCGGCAGCCTCTCACACGCCGGCGGCTCGATCGACACTGCCGAGTACACCCTCGTCGACTACAACCGCGCCGGGACGCCGCTCATGGAGATCGTCACCGAACCCGACTTCCGGAGCGCCGCGGGGGTACGGGCCTTCCTCGCAAAACTCACCGAAGTACTGGAGTATCTCGGCGTCTTCGACGTCACTCGAAACGGTAGCCTGCGGGTCGATGCGAACCTCTCGATCGTCGAAGACGCCCCCGAGGACGGCGATATCGACGAGGCGACACTGGAATCCGCCAATCGAACCGAAGTGAAGAATATCTCCAGTCACAAGGGTGCCGAGAAGGCGCTGGCCTACGAGGAGACGCGACAGAAGAACGCGATTCAGCGCGGCCGTGAGGTCGAACAGGAGACTCGCCACTGGGACGAGTCCCGCGGCATCACTGTCTCGATGCGCTCGAAGGAAGCCGAGAAGGACTATCGATACTTCCGGGAGGCCGATCTCCCGCCGCTCCGGGTTTCCGACTGGACCGACGAAATCGAGATCCCGGAACTGCCCGACGCGCGCCGCGAACGGTTCCGGGCGGAGTACGGTCTCGACGGCGAATCCGCCGCGAAACTCACCTCGACGAAGCAGGTGGCCGACTTCTACGAGCGGATCGCCGGCTCGTTCGACCCCGACACCGCCGCGACGTGGGTGGCGGACAACATCCTGGGCGAACTCAACTACCGCGATTTAGAGATCACGGACATCGAGCGCCGACTCGAGGAGTTCACCCGGCTCATCGAACTGGTCGACGCCGAGGAGATCACGGTCAAAAACGCCGAGGAGATCGTCCTCCGGCGGATGCTCGACGACGGACTCGCCCCAGAGGAGATCGTCGAGCGCGAGGACCTCGGCAAGACCGACGCCGACGTCGTCGAGAGCGCCGTCGCGGAAGCGATCGATGAAAACCCCGGCGCGGTCGAGGACTACCACGCCGGCGAGGACGGCGCGCTGAACTTCCTCGTCGGACAGGTGATGAGCAAAACACAGGGCAGTGCGGATCCGGGGACGGTCAATGAACTCCTGCGCAAACAGCTAGAGTAGCGGCGTTTCGGGCGAAATCGACTATGTTGTGGATCACGCGCGTACACGTCCGCAAGCGAGTTTTATCGCGATTACAAGCCGTTCCGACGAAAGGTTGAAAAACGGAGTCGGCGTACTCGCTGTCAACGTGGAACTCATCGTTACCGAAAAGGACAACGCTGCGCGCCGGATCGCCGAGATCCTCTCCGGCGACAGCGCGTCCACGGAGCGACGCAACGGCGTGAACGTGTACCGTTGGGGGGACAAACGCTGTGTCGGGCTGTCGGGCCACGTCGTCGGCGTCGACTTTCCACCGGAGTACGCCGACTGGCGCGACGTCCAGCCCGCCGAGCTCGTCGAGGCGGACATCGTCAAGACGCCGACCCAGGAGAACATCGTCCGGACGCTCAAGGAACTGGCTCGGAGCGCCGACGAGGCGACGATCGCGACCGACTACGATCGTGAGGGCGAACTCATCGGCAAGGAGGCTTACGAGCTGATCCGCGAGGAGACCGATATCCCGATCGACCGGGTCCGCTTTTCGTCGATCACCGAAAACGAGGTGCGCGAGGCGTTCGAAAACCCCGACGATCTGGACTTCGATCTCGCGGCGGCCGGCGAGGCCAGACAGATCATCGATCTACTGTGGGGCGCTGCACTCACCCGGTTTCTTTCGCTATCGGCCGGACAGCTCGGAGAGGACTTCATCTCCGTCGGCCGCGTACAGTCACCCACGCTGAAGCTCATCGTCGACCGCGAACGGGAGATCCAGGCGTTCGAGCCCGACGATTACTGGGAGCTGTTCGCGGACCTGCTGAAGGGTGACACCGCCTTCGAGGCACAGTATTTCGCCCGCGAGGACGGCAACGAACAGGAGCGCGTCTGGAACGAGGCCGACGCGACCGAGGCGTTCGAACAGCTCCAGGGCGCTCGCGAAGCGATCGTCGAATCCGTCCGGCGACGAACCCGGACTGACGAACCGCCCGATCCGTTCAACACGACCCAGTATATCAGTTCGGCCAGTTCGATCGGGCTCTCCGCCCAGAAGGCAATGAGCGTCGCCGAGGAACTCTACACCGCCGGCTACATCACCTACCCCCGAACCGACAACACCGTTTATCCGGACGATCTCGATCCAGAGGCGCTGCTCTCGACGTTCACCGACCACTACCTCTTCGCCGACGACGCCGATTCGCTTCTCGATGCCGAGGCGATCGAACCGACCGAGGGCGACGAGGAGACGACCGACCATCCGCCGATCCATCCGACAGGTGAGATCCCCGACCGCGACGACCTCTCGGACGACGAGTGGGAGGTCTACGAACTCGTCGTCCGGCACTTCTTCGCGACCGTCGCCGACGCCGCCGAATGGGAACACCTGAAAGTCGTCGCCGACGCCAACGGCTGTTTGCTGAAAGCCAACGGCAAGCGGCTCGTCGATCCCGGCTACCACGAGGTGTACCCGTACCGATCGACCGCGGAGAACTACGTCCCCGACGTCGAAGAGGGCGAACTGCTCGGGATCGAGGACGCCCGGATCGAGGCCAAACAGACCCAGCCGCCCCGTCGTCGGGGGCAGTCCCGACTCATCGAAGAGATGTCGGATCTCGGCATCGGGACGAAATCGACCAGGCACAACACCCTCCAGAAGCTCTACGACCGGGGCTACATCGAGAGCGACCCGCCGCGACCGACGAAGCTGGCGATGGCCGTCGTCGAAGCCGCCGAGCGGTTCGCGGATCGGATCGTCGACGAGGAGATGACGGCACAACTGGAGGCCGACATGCAAGCCATCGTCGACGGCGAAAAGGACCTCGAAGCGGTGACCGACGAGTCCCGGGAGATGCTCGAGGCGATCTTCGAGGAACTGCACGACTCCCGATCGGACATCGGCGAACACCTCCGGGAGTCGATGAAGGCCGACCGGACGCTGGGGCCGTGTCCCGAGTGTGGCGAAAGTCTGCTGGTCCGTCGATCGCGTCAGGGATCGTACTTCGTCGGCTGTGACGGCTTTCCGGACTGTCGGTACACGCTGCCGCTACCGAATCAGGGCGAGCCGACCGTTCTCGATGAGACCTGCTCCGAGCACGATCTCAAACACGTGAAGATGCTCGCCGGCCGGAGTACGTTCGTCCACGGCTGCCCGCAGTGTAAGGCCGACGAAGCCGACGAAACTGACGACGAGATCATCGGCGACTGCCCGGAATGCGGGTCCGAACACGGCGGGGAACTCGCGATCAAACAGCTCCGGAACGGCTCGCGGCTCGTCGGTTGCACCCGGTATCCGGAGTGCGAGTACTCGCTCCCGCTGCCGCGGCGCGGCGATATCGAGGTCACCGAGGAGGTCTGTGACGAGCACGAACTCCCCCATCTGCTCGTCACCGACGGCGATGACGACGACGACCCCTGGGAACTCGGCTGCCCGATCTGTAACTACGCCGACTACAGGGAGCGACAGGCGGCTTCCGAGGTCGAGGACCTCGACGGGGTCGGTGCCAAAACCGCCGAGAAACTCGCCGCGGCCGGCATCGGATCGCTCGACGACCTCCGGGGCGCTGACGTCGAGGCCGTCGCCGACGAGGTCCAGGGCGTCTCCGAGGATCGGCTTCGCGAGTGGCAGGCGGCGGCGAATGCGAGCGCGGCCGCCGACTAATCGGGGGATGTCGAAGCGGTTTTAGCTTCCCACCGACACAGAGGGTGTATGACCGCGCCCTGGGCAGAGTGGGACCACATCGTGAAAATCGATCCCGACAAGACGCTCGTGGAGGGCGAGACCTTCGAGGACGTCTGTGCGACCGGTACCGACGCGCTTGAGATCGGCGGCACGACCGGTATGACCGAAGAAAAGATGGCACGCGTCGTCGAGGCGACGACGGCGTACGATATTCCGGTCTATATCGAGCCGTCGAACGTCGGCGCCGTGGTTCACCGCAACGGGCTCGACGGCTACCTAGTCCCGGTGGTGTTCAATGCCGGCGATATGTTCTGGGTGACTGGGGCACACAAAGAATGGGCCAGACTCGACAAGAACATCGACTGGGACTCGACGTTTACCGAGGCCTACATCGTTCTTAACCCGGATTCGTCGGTCGCGACCTACACCGACGCCGACTGTGATATCGACGCCGACGAGGTCGCCGCCTACGCGGAGGTCGCAGAGCAACTGTTCGGACAGCGGATCATCTACGTCGAGTACTCCGGTACGTTCGGCGACTCCGAAATCGTCCGGGCTGCGGCCGATTCCGTCGAGGCGGCGAGCGTCTTCTACGGTGGCGGGATCAGAGACTACGACGCCGCCTACGAGATGGGCCGACATGCTGATACCGTCATCGTCGGTGATCTGGTCCACGACGAGGGTGTCGACGCCGTTCGAGAGACGGTCAAGGGCGCAAACGACGCGAAGTCGGAATCCACTGACGACGTTTGATTCGGTTGTCTGTCGACGGCTCACTCGTTCGTCTCGCCAACGCTTAAGCCGACGCGTCCGAATTTATCAATCATGTTCGATCCCGACGATCTCGAAGCGATCCGGGAGGGTCGCGACCGATGGGACGAGGAGACGTATGGCCCGACCGTCGAACGCTTCGGGGAACGAAAAGCGGAGTTCACAACGGACACTGGCGGCCAAGAGGTGGATCCGCTGTACACACCTGCGGACGTGTCTGATCTCGATTACGAGGACGATATCGGATATCCCGGCGAACCGCCGTACACCCGCGGTGTCTACTCGACAATGTATCGCGGTCGGATGTGGACGATGCGGCAGTACGCCGGTATGGGGACGGCAACGGAGACGAACGAACGGTTCAATTATCTCCTCGACGAGGGCCAGACCGGGCTCTCGATGGCGTTCGATCTCCCGACGCAGATGGGATACGACTCCGATTCGGCGATGGCCGAGGGTGAGGTCGGCAAAAGCGGCGTCGCCATCGACTCGCTGGACGACATGGAGACGGTATTCGAGGGAATTCCGCTTGACGAGATCTCGACGTCGATGACGATCAACTCGCCGGCGTCGGTGCTTTTGGCGATGTACATCGCCGTGGGCGACAAGCAGGGCGTCGACCGCGAGGAACTGCGCGGTACCATCCAGAACGACATTCTCAAGGAGTACATGGCCCGGAACACCTACATCTTCCCGCCGGAACCCTCGATGCGTATCATCACGGATATTTTCGAGTTCTGTGCCGAGGAAGTGCCGAACTTCAACACGATCTCGATTTCGGGCTATCACATTCGGGAGGCGGGCGCGACGGCGGCCCAGGAAATCGCCTTCACGCTCGGCGACGGCATCGAGTACGTCGAGGCCGCGATCGATGCCGGCCTCGATGTCGACGAGTTCGCCCCACAGCTCTCGTTCTTTTTCAACGCCCACAACAATATCCTCGAAGAGGTCGCGAAGTTCCGGGCCGCCCGACGGATGTGGTACCGGATCATGGAAGAGCGCTTCGACGCCGAAAAGGAGGCCTCGAAACAGCTGAAGTTCCACACCCAGACGGCCGGATCGACGCTGACCGCTCAACAGGTCGAAAACAACGTTGTCAGGGTTTCCTACCAGGCGCTCGCGGCGGTGCTGGGCGGCACTCAGAGCCTCCACACCAACGGCAAGGACGAGGCGCTTTCACTGCCGACTGAACAGTCCGTTCGGACAGCGCTCCGAACCCAGCAGATACTCGCCCACGAATCGGGGGCGGCGGATACGATCGATCCGCTCGCCGGATCGTACTACATCGAGAGCCTCACCGACGAACTCGAGAGCGAAGCGTTCGAGATCCTCGACGAGGTCGACGAACGCGGCGGTATGCAGCAGGCCGTCGAAGACCAGTGGGCCCAACGGCAGATTCAGGACGTCGCTTTCGAGCGCCAGCGGGAGATCGAAACCGGCGAGCGGGTCATCGTCGGCGTCAACGAGTACGAAGTCGACGAGGATCCCAAAGAAGACATCGAGGAAGTCAGCGAAGCGGAACAGCAGAGCCAACGCGAGCGTGTCGCGGAGATACGAGCAAACAGAGACAGTGAGGCTGTTGACGCCGCCCTCGCTGCGCTGAAAGACGCCGCCCAAAGCGATCAAAACGTCATGCCCTACATCATCGACGCAGTGAAGGCTTACGCGACGACCGGCGAGATCTGTAACGCACTCCGTGACGTCTTCGGCGAGTACGACGGGTAATCGATCCGGCCGGATTGGCCACCGGTGCCGTGTTCTTTTCCGCGCGCTTTTAATGACTGCTACCGAACCGTCGATATGCGCTTCGATCATATCGGCGTCGCAACTGAGGACGCCGAAGGGCTCGCGTTTCTGTACGAGGACCTGCTCGGCTGTTCGATCGTTCACGAGGAGCGGTTCGAGGAGCTGAAGATCCTCTTCCTGGAGCTCGAAAACGGCTATTTCGAACTCCTAGAGCCACAAGACGACGGCACCATCGCACGATACCTCGACGAGAACGGGGACGGAATACACCACGTCGCCGTCGAAACAGACGATATCGAGCGGGCGCTCGAGGCCGCCGACGCGGCTGGCGTCGAGTGCATCGACTCGGAACCGCGACAGGGGGCGTGGGGCCATCAGGTCGCTTTCCTGCATCCGGCATCGACTGGCGGCGTGCTGATCGAGTTCGTCGAGCACTGATACGGACCGGTGTAACGATTTACCGAGTGTCGCCCGTTTAGGCCGGCGGTGAGTCATCCACGACTACAACAATCCGTCTGAGCGACTGCGGTTTCATCGACCGTACTCTGTGGACTGGCGAACAGGCGGCGTGCTATCGACCGCGATCCGTGCGCCGCACTCCCGCCCCGGCGGATCGCGGCGATCGGTCAGCTCATACGGCCAGTGGCCGTGTTATTGTATATAAACAGACGGACGCTGGCTTGGAGTGACCTTCTCGAACCAATACAGTCGATCAAAGCTCCTTTCAGCCGAAGTTCTCGGCCTTCAGTTCCTCTGTATCGAATCCCGCGGCTTCAACTGCCGCCTCGGCATCGGCGAGGAAGTCGGCGAAACCGTACACGAACACCTGTTCGTCGGACGCATCGGTGAGTACGTCTCCGACGGCTTCGGTGAGTGCCATCGATTCGGTGAGGACGAACACGTCAGCATCGGCGGCAGCGAGTGTTGCGAGCCGGCTTTCGTGGATCGGCTCGTCGTCGCGGTAGACGACCGCTGCGCTCCCGCCGTCCGCCAGCGCACGCTCGGCGATCGCGACGGCGGGGCCGATTCCGGGGCCTCCTGCGAGGATGACGACACGGGATTCGCCATCGTAGTGATTCTCCCCGAACGGCCCGGTGATCGTGATCTGATCGCCGGCGCGGAGCGACAACAGATACTCGCTGAAATCTCCGCCGGCTTCGGGATCGTAGCTGACGGTGAGTTCGAACTTCTTCTCCGTGTCCGGCGACGAGATGGTGTAAAATCGTCCGACGGATTCGCCGTCGAGCGTCGTAGATAGTTTGACGAACTGTCCGGGAAGCGCATCGAACCCCGCCGGCGTCGTGATGTCGATCGCGACCGCATCGGTTCCGATATCGCGAACGTCGGCGACGGTCGTCTCGAGCGGGTCCATACACAGTATGGGTCGCTCCGATCGCAAGGCGCTTTCGAAAGGATCGGCCGCGATCCCATCGGCTTCGAATCCACCACGACATTCGGGAAATGACCGCACTCAGAGGGCGCTTGCCGTCGAAAACAGCCCCCGTTGCGGCAATATTCAGAAGGCTTAACGTCCGTCGTGTAGAATCCCGATGTAGCATGCCAGAGGACCTAAACTGGGCCGTCGGCGGCGAAGCCGGCGACGGGATCGACTCAACCGGGAAGATCTTCGCCCAGGCGCTCTCCCGTGCGGGGCGTCACGTCTTTACCTCGAAGGACTTCGCATCGCGGATCCGCGGCGGGTACACCGCCTACAAGGTACGGACGTCGGTCGACCGCATCGAGAGCGTCGTTGATAGACTCGATATACTGATCGCGCTCACCCAACGGACGGTCGAAGAAAACCTCGACGAGCTCCACGAGGACTCGATCATCATCTACGACGGCGAGCGGTCGATGATGTCCGACTTCGAGGCCCCTGGCGAGATGACTGGTCTCGACGTGCCGCTGAAGCGGCTCGCCGAGGACGCTGGCGGCGCCATCATGCGGAACATCGTCGCGCTCGGCGCGGCGTGTTCCGTCTCCGGGTTCAAGATCGAATATCTCGACGAGTCGCTCGAAAAACGGTTCGGGGACAAAGGCGAGGCGATCGTCGAAAACAACAAGAAAGCGGCCCGTCTGGGGGCCGAACACGTCGAAAAAGAGTACGATCTCTCGACGCCGTATAATCTCGAAACGACGGACAACGACTACGTCCTTCTGAACGGCGACGAAGCGATCGGAATGGGCGCGTTGGCAGCCGGCTGTCGGTTCTACTCCGGTTACCCGATCACGCCCGCGACGGACGTGATGGAGTACCTGAAGGGTCGTATCGAGAACTACGGCGGGATCGTCGTACAGGCCGAAGACGAACTCTCGGCGATCAACATGGCGCTCGGTGCGGCTCGCGCGGGAGCCCGCTCAATGACCGCCACCTCGGGTCCCGGCATCGATCTGATGACCGAGACGTTCGGCCTCGTCTCCACGTCGGAGACCCCGCTGGTTATTTGTAACGTCATGCGCTCCGGTCCTTCGACCGGAATGCCGACCAAACAAGAACAGGGCGACCTCGATCAGATGCTCTACGGTGGTCACGGGGAAGTGCCGCGGTTCGTGTTGGCACCGACGAATATCGCCGAGTGTTTCCACAAGACGGTCGAGGCGTTCAACCTCGCCGAAAAGTACCAGCTTCCGGTGTATCTCACCGGCGATCTCGCCCTGGCAGTCACCGAACAGACGTTCGAACCCGAAGCGTTCGACATGGATTCGGTCGAGATCGACCGAGGCAAGGTTGTCGACGAGGATGACATCGACGAGTGGCAAAACGAAAAAGGGCAGTTCCAGCCCCACGCCATCACTGACGACGGCATCAGTCCACGGTCGTTCCCCGGAACTGGTGGCGGAGCCCACATGTCGACCGGCCTCGAACACGACGAACTCGGCCGCCGAACCGAGGACACTGAAATGCGGATCGAGCAGGTCGACAAACGCGAACGAAAGGTCGAAACCGCACAGGAGGAAGAAGACTGGGGCTACCGCGAGTTCGGCGACGCCGATGCCGACACGCTCGTCGTCTCGTGGGGCTCGAACGAGGGCGCGATGCGGGAAGCGATGACGCTTCTCGAGGCAGACGACATCGATGTCCGGTTCATCTCAGTCCCGTACATCTTCCCGCGACCGGATCTCACCGAAGAGATCGAGGCGGCCGAAGAGACGATCGTCGTCGAGTGTAACGCGACGGGTCAGTTCGCGGATCTCGTCGAACACGACGCGCTCTCTCGCGTGAAACGAATCAACAAGTACAACGGCGTCCGCTTCAAGGCGGACGAACTCGCCGAGGAAGTCAAAGCGGCTCTCGGCGAACCGGCGGAGGTGGAGGCCTCACAATGAGTTCCGACATTCGATTCACTGACTTCAAATCCGACAAACAGCCGACGTGGTGTCCCGGTTGCGGCGACTTCGGGACGATGAACGGCATGATGAAAGCGCTGGCAAACACTGGCAACGATCCCGACAACACGTTCGTTGTCGCCGGAATCGGCTGTTCCGGCAAGATCGGGACGTATATGCACAGCTACGCGTTACACGGCGTTCACGGCCGCGCGCTGCCGGTCGGCACGGGCGTCAAGATCGCCAACCCCGAACTCGAAGTGATGGTCGCCGGCGGCGACGGTGACGGCTACTCGATCGGGGCCGGTCACTTCGTCCATGCGGTCCGACGGAACGTCGACATGACGTACATCGTCATGGACAACCGGATCTACGGGCTGACGAAGGGACAGTTCTCGCCGACTTCGCGGGAGGACTTCGAGACCTCGACGTCCCCGGACGGCACGAATCAGCAACCGGTCAACCCGCTTGCGTT
>Ga0102942_1000121_pt1 | contig 26651 bp, 29 predicted proteins | sample SalPon2_C_H2O_MG_FD_78171 | JGI IMG/M metagenome (GOLD analysis project Ga0102942, IMG submission 78171) | Salt pond water microbial communities from South San Francisco under conditions of wetland restoration - Salt Pond MetaG R2_C_H2O_MG | ecosystem: Environmental > Aquatic > Non-marine Saline... | reverse complement strand
GTTCCGGACGGTCGTCCGGGCGATCGCCGCCCAACACGACCTGCACGCGACGTTCATGCCCAAGCCGATCCCGAAGATCAACGGCTCGGGGATGCACACTCACATGTCGCTGTTCAAGGACGGGGCGAACGCCTTCCACGACGAGGACGACGAGTTCAACCTCTCGGAGACGGCTCACTCGTATCTGGCCGGCGTCCTCGAGCACGCACCGGCGATCACGGCGGTCTCGAACCCGACCGTCAACAGCTACAAGCGGCTGGTTCCCGGCTACGAAGCGCCGGTTTACGTCGCGTGGTCCGACCGGAACCGCTCGGCGCTGATCCGCAAGCCGGCCGCCCGCATCCCGGCCGCAAGCCGCATCGAGGCCCGCTTCCCCGACCCGTCGTGTAACCCGTATCTGGCCTTTGCGGCCCTGATCCACGCCGGTCTCGACGGGATCGAGAAGGGACTCGAAGCGCCCGACCCGATCCGCGAGAACATCTACGAGTTCGACGACGAGAAACGCGAGGAGTACGGCATCGATACCCTGCCAAGCAACCTCGGCGAGGCCGTCGATGCGCTCGAAGAGGACGACGTGATCATGAACGCGCTCGGCGATCACATCGGCGAGAAGTTCGTCGAGGCGAAGACCGAGGAGTTCACCGACTACCTCGTCGACGTCTCCGAGTGGGAACTCGACCGGTACCTCGAGAAGTTCTAACGCGGCGGCACCCAACAGCGGGCGATTTTTTACGCCGGATCGGTCGGTCAGTTGAGTTGTGCGACGAGTTCGCTGCCCTCGACGTACGGGAAGCCGTGGCGATCGGCGTACGCTCGGGCGGCGGCCGGCGAGAGCGCGCCTCCGGTCTCGTCGTCGAGCATCTCACAGACGACGACGGCCGGCGGCGCGCCCGCTGCCGCGGCGAGTTCGAGCCCGAGTTCGGTGTGGCCCTTTCGATCGTCGAGCAGGGCCGGCGCGCCGCGCAGCAGGTGGACGTGACCGGGTGATCGGAACTGTTCGGCGAAACTGTCGGCGTCGGCCACGATCGCGCCCGCTGCGTCGTCGCCCGCGACCTGCATCTCCCGTTCGATTTCGCGGGCGGCCGAACCGAGCGCCGAAATGGTGAGCGCGCGATCATCGTCGGTGATTCCGGTGAAGGTATCACGATGGTTGACCGTCAGCGAGAACGACGATCGCTCGTCGTACCCGAGATCGTGGTCGGCCCCGGTGGGGTGATCGATAAACTCCTGTCTGAAGGGGAGCTCCCAGACCGTACAGACGGTGTCGGAGAGCGCCACGCAGACGAGCCCGCCAGCGTCGTTACGCATCCGAGCGACGTCTTCGGGCTCTACTGCGGCGGCCGGGTAGACGAGATCCACCTCGCCCTCCCGGTCGGTCGCGTCGTGGATCAAGACGGGACCGCCGGCGGCGAACGCCGAGATAGCCGCGTCGACGCCGGCGGTCGTCCGGGCGGTGTTACTGCTCCGAGACATGCACCCTCACCCTGTCGTCGTCCTCGATGTCGAGTGCTTCGCGGAGTTTCACCGGAGCGATGAGTTCGAGTTGGTCGGCCCCGTGGTGGGTCCGCTCCGGGGAGATGACGTTGACCTGCTCGTATCGGTCCTCGCCGGTCTCGATCGTCGCCGGCCAGCAGAAAGCGGGCCCGTAGGTTCGCTCGTCGTCCTCCCAGCCGTCGATCCCGATCGGATCGAGGGCGTCCATCCGGGCGCGCGCCCGAACGCTCTCCTCGTCGAGGTCGACGTTCAGCGTTCCGGGGAACGGCTCGTATCCGAGCCGATCGCGAAACTGTCGCATGTAGCCCGACAGCGAGATGTAGTGTTTTCCTTCACCCATCCCGCTGGTAACGGTGCCGCGAAGCGTCACGTCGGCGTCGCCCTCGAAGAGCCGACGGTAGTCGGCGTACTCGCGCTGGAGCGCCCGCTCGCCGGCGTCGGTGAGTTCGATCCGCTGGCCCTCGCCGGTCAGTTCCCGCGACAGGTAACCGGCGTCCTCGAGCCGCTGGAGCCGCCGGGAGGCGGTCTGGTTCGACGCGTCGAGTTCGCCTGCCAGTTCCGAACACGTGATGCTCGTTCGACCCTCGAGCGCGCCGTCGAGGGCGACGAGTTTCAGCGTCGCCAACTCGTCGTGTCCGACACGCCCGGTCGTCTGTGCCATGGCTAAAGGTAGGGCCCTTCGGGTCTTAATCGTAACGGAAATGATAGCCATAACAGAAATGGAACGGCATCGGCAGGTCCGCGCTATATTTGACCTTGGGGTGTCGGATAATAAAAGCTGCCGGACGCGGTCCCACTGGTCGGGACGGGACGGTGGGTGACCGGCGGTTCGTCGGCCGGGGGATCCGTGCTGTCGCACGTGCTTTCGTACAGATTACGACGGCACTGGTGGCCGAAGCCCCGCCGTATCACGGCTTTTGGAGACGCCCGATTCGGCGAAGTACCTCCGACGGTATCAGGAGTCGGCGTATGGACGTTCGCTCCAGAACTCGCTGCCGCCTTTCAGTTCCGGCACCATCGTATCCGCCTCACGGGCCAGAAGGGCGACACGGGAGGCTTCGCTTTCCTTGAGTACGGGATGTGTCGGAAGGAACTCCTGGACGGCCTCGGTGAACGCCACGACGTCGTCGTGTTCCGGCATGATATCCCGGTCGAGTCGATCCCGAGAGTTGCCGACGTGCATGTAGGCTTTCAGTTCGACGAAGTCGGCGTCCGCGCGGTCGAACATCGCCGCGTACCACTCCGGATGGTGGGTGTTACGCCCGGCCAGGAGCGTCGTCCGGAGGACGGTCCGGGTCTCGTCTTTCGCCGCCAGCACGTCCAGCGTCTCGATGAGTCGCTCCCAGGCGTCGTCTTCGACGGGGTTTACGACCTCACCGAAGGTCTTCCGGTCGGCCGCATCGACGCTGACGTACAGCTGTGTCGGATCACACTGTTCGAGAATCTCCGGCCGAGTCCCGTTCGAAACGAGAAACGTCGTGATTCCCCGGTCGTGGAACGCCTCGATGAGTTCGGGAAGGTACGGGTACAGAGTCGGTTCCCCGTCCAGCGAAATCGCGACGTGACGCGGCTTCATCGCCTCCTCGAAGACCCGATCGGGGACGTCGTCGTTGCCGCCGAAGCCCGACAGCAACTTCCGCTGGAGTTCGACCGATGCCTCGGCGACGGCGTCGGGGTCATCCCACTCGACGTCGCCGAGTTCGTAGGCGTGACCCGCGTGATCCCGCCAGCAGAACACACACCGCTCGTTGCACTTGACGACGGGCGTCATCTGGATACAGCGGTGTGACTGGATCCCATAGAAGTGGTTCTTGTAGCATCGACCCTCCCCCCGAAGGGCGTTGGCCGTCCACCCGCAGGTCTGGGCGGCGGTGTGGTTTTCGCTGTGGTAGTCGGGGTCATCGACCTGCTTTGGCATACGAAAGGCAACTGTCGCGGCACGAATAACGTTCACGGGTCGACAGGACGGTACCGTGCTCTGAGATCGATAGGCAACGGGTAGGCTGCTGTTGGACCACTTTGTACAGAAATTAGAGTGATAACAAAACGTTCAAAAGGTAATATTCGTTAAGGACAGGGGAACAACATCTACAGAACGCTTTTCCGGACACACGCTCGTAATTCATGTTGAATGATACCACAGCCCACTATCGAGGGCGATAGCCCCGATATCCCCCCGGTTCCGGAGGTCGACTCCGAGGAAGCCTTCGACGGCGACGTGACCCTGTATCTCCGTTCGTCCGCCCCGGACGTCGCGCGTGATCGACAACGCGCCGCGCTCGAACGTATGAAAGGATTGCGGGCCGCCGACGCGATCGAAACCCTCGAGACAGTTCAGTGGCCGAACAAGGTGAGCGAACCGGCCGACGGTCCCGACTCTGAAACGGTAGCGTGCTACGACGAGTTCGCCGATACCGTCGGCGAACGATCGCTCGAGCCGTTCTTCGAACAACGCCCCGGTGTCGGTCGTCTCGAACGGGTTATCGTGCTGCCGGTGATCTGTATCGCCGCCCGTCGGGAGGGCGAACTGGTCGGCGTCTATCCTCGCTGGAACGACGGGACTCACGAGAGCGTCGAGGACGGGATCCGCTCGCTCGCGGCGGGCGACGTCCGGAACATATAGGCAAAGCCGAGCGCGTCTTTGTGGGGGAACACGGTGCCTTTGTGGGTGTGTCCACAACGTCGTGTATGTCCGACGATCACGGAGGCTTCGAGGACGCCCGAGAGAGCCTCGATGGGCACCCGATCCGGAGCCTGCTCGCTTACGCCCGGCCCTACTGGCCGCGGCTGACCGCCGGAGTGCTCGCCTCTTTCTGTACCCGGTTCGCGCGGCTCGTCCCGCCGATCATCGTCGCGACGGCGATCGATCGGGTGGTGCTGCAGTCGGGCGATCCCGGCCTGCTCTCTGATGCTGGAGTGATCCCTGGCGGCGAGATCACCGGTGAGGTCGCCCGGATCGCGCTCTTAGAACAGCTCGTGATCATCGCCGTGCTGGCGTATCTCGTCCGGTCGGTGACGCGTTTCGCCTCGCGGTATCTGCTTCAGTCGACCGCCCAGAAGGTCCAACGCGACCTCCGCGACGACACCTACGACCACATCCAGCACCTCTCGATGGACTTCTTCGTTTCCCACCAGACCGGTGGCATGATGTCGATCCTCAACAGCGATATCAACCGGCTCGAACAGTTCCTCAACACCGAGTTCCGCCAGTTGATCCGCGTCGTCGCGACGGTCGGGGGGATCTCGATCGTCCTGTGGACCTACTCGCCGAAACTGGCGCTCATCGCGCTGGCGCCGGTCCCGGTCATCGGCCTCGCGAGCGGGCTGTTTCTCAACTGGATCGAGCCCCGGTACAAATCGATCCGGGAGACGGTCGCCCGGCTGAGCACGCGACTGGAGAACAACCTCGCCGGCACCGCGGTCATCAAGACGTTCAACCGTCACGCCTTCGAGCGCGATCGGGTCGCCGATCAGAGCCAGACGTACCACGACGAGAAGGTAGCGGCGCTGCGCATCCGTCGAGCCTTTTTCTCCTCGCTTCGCTTGACGACCGGCATCGTCTTCGTGCTCGTGCTCTACGTCGGCGGGACGGACATCATCCTCGGAGATTCCGGCGCGCTGTCAGCCGGCGCGTTCGCGCTGTTTTTCCTGTATCTCCGTCGGCTCTACTCGCCGATGCGCCGGGTCGGGAAGTCGGCTAACAGATATCAACTCGCCAAGTCAAGCGCCGAGCGCGTCTTCGGGTTGCTCGGCAAGGAGCCGACGGTGACTGACCCCGAGGAGCCACACAGTCCCGAATCCGTGACCGGCGACGTCGTCTTCGACGACGTGACGTTCAGTTACGGCGACCGCGAGCCCGTGATCCGGGACGTCTCGCTGGACGTGCCGGCGGGGACGACGGTCGGCCTCGCCGGCCCGACCGGCGCGGGCAAATCGACGCTTTTGAAGCTCTTACCACGGTTTCACGACGTCGATTCGGGCTCCGTTCGCGTCGACGGTGCCGACGTCCGCGAGTACAGTCTCAGAGCGCTCAGATCCGAGATCGCGATCGTCGAGCAGAACCCGTATCTGTTTTCGGGAACGATCGCCGAGAACGTCGCCTACGGCGATCAGAAGACACTGGACGCCGAGTGGAACGACGCCGGGACCGTCGAGGACGACGTCCGCGAGCGAATCGTCGAGGCGTCCAAGGCCGCCGAGGCCCACGAGTTCATTCGAGAGCTGCCGAAGGGCTACGACACGCTCGTCGGCGAACGCGGCGTCAAGCTCTCCGGCGGACAGAGACAGCGACTCGCCATCGCTCGGGCGCTGCTCAACGATCCGTCGATCATCGTCTTCGACGAGGCAACCTCGGACGTGGATACGGAAACGGAGGAGTTCATCCAAGAGAGCCTCGATCGGCTCATCGAGGACCGGACCGCCTTTGTCATCGCCCACCGGCTCTCGACGATCAGGGACGCCGACCGGATCGTGGTCATGGACGACGGCGAGATTTCCGAGTCGGGCACCCACGAGGAACTGCTCGAACTCGGCGGCGAGTACGCCGATCTCTGGCGAAGCCAGGCCGATTCGGCGCCCCGAGCCATCGAGAAGTGAACGTCGGTCCCGGCGGAAGCATGAGGAACCGACCGGCGATCGAAACGACGCCGGCCGCAAAGCCCGGCGAGTCCAACCCGTTATCCCTATACCCGACGCTCGGGAAACAGAGGTATGTTTCGTCCCTTTCGCGAGTCGGTCGAAGCCGCGCTGACGGCGGCGCTTGAGGCCCGCGACCTCCCGGCCGACGACCTCGGCATCGAGGAGCCGCCCGAGGACGTCGACGCCGTGCTCGCCTCCAGTATCGCGTTCCGACTGGCCGGCGAACTCGAGATGGCGCCGCCGCAGGTGGCCGGAGAGCTCACCGGGGAGATCGACGCCGAGGACTACGAGTACGTCGAGCGCGTCGAACCGGCCGGTCCCTATCTGAACTTCTTCCCTGACGAGTCGTACTTCGAAGGGACGCTCAAGGCCGGACAGTCACCCTCATACGGGACCCTTCCCGCGAAGGACACCTCAGTCGTCGTTGAGCACACCTCCGCGAACCCGACCGGTCCCGTCCACGTCGGGCGGGCGCGCAATCCGATCATCGGCGACGCCGTCGCGAACCTCCTCGAATACGCCGGCTACGACATCGAGAGACAGTACTACGTCAACGACGCCGGCCGGCAGATGGCGGTGTTCACGTGGGCCTACGAGCGCTTCGACGAGTCGGAGCTACCGGAGCCGGCCCGCGACCGCGCCGAGTACCGGATGGTCAGGTACTACCGGAAGGGCAACGAGTTCTTAGAGAACGCCGATAGCGAGGCTGTCGAAGCCGCCGAAGACGAGATCGAAGCCATCCTGCAGGGGCTGGAGGCCGGCGACGAGACGACCTACGAGCGCGTCACCGAGGTCGTCGATACGGTTCTCGACGGCATGAAGGCGTGTCTGGGCCGATTGCCTGCCGAGTTCGACGAGTTCGTCAAGGAGACACAGTTCATGCGGAATGGATCGACCGACGACGTCGTCGCCCGGCTGAAAGAACTCGACGGAGCGGTCTACGAGGAGGACGCCTGGCAACTCGAATTCGAGGACATCGATAAGAACCTCGTCTTCCTGCGGGCGGACGACACGTCGCTGTACACCACCCGCGATCTGGCCCACCACGAGTGGAAACTCGACAACTACGACCGGGCAGTGACGGTGCTGGGCGAGGATCACAAACTCCAGGCGCGACAGCTCCGATCGACGCTTGAACTGCTCGATCACGACACGGACGGTCTCGAATCGGTCATCTACTCGTACGTGAACCTCCCGGAGGGGAAGATGTCGACCCGGAGAGGAACGGGCGTCCAGCTCGACGATCTGCTCGACGAGGCGATCGATCGCGCCCGCGAGGAGATCGAAGACCGGCTCGACGATCGGCTCCGAAACGACGAACTCGACGACGACGATGTCGAACGGATCGCCCGCCAGATCGGTGTCGGCGCGGTCAGATACGATATCGTCTCCAAGCAGCCCTCGAAGGCGATCACCTTCGAGTGGGATCGGGCGCTGGATTTCGAGGCCCAGTCGGCGCCGTACGTCCAGTACGTCCACGCGCGCTGCCGTGGGATCGAGGGCGAGGCGGCGGACATCGACCCCGAACCCGACGTGTCAGTGCTCGAAAGCGACGCCGAACGGGAGCTGCTCTCGACGATCGCCCGCTTCCCGGGCGTGATCGAGGCCGCCGCCGAGGACCACGAGCCCCACCGGATCGCAACCTACACCCGCGAGATCGCCGACCGGTTCAACGGCTTCTATCGGGAGTGTCCTGTCACCAGTGCCGACGACGAGCGGACGCGACAGGCCCGGCTCGCGCTCGTCGTCGCCGCCCGACATACCGTCGCGAACGCGCTCGATATCCTCGGTGTGGAAGCGCCCGACTCGATGTAGGCCCGTGGCGAGCCACCGTCTCGCTCCGGATCGACACCGCCGCCCAGCAGATTGATTGCCGAGCCGCACGAAAGACGCCCAACGGAGGTTTCCAGACAGTCCCGTGCCCCCCCGCGTCGTCTCCCTATTGCCCTCGGCGACGGAGATCGTCGCCGCCCTCGGCATCGAGCCGGTCGCCACCTCACACGAGTGTGACTACCCGCCGTCGGTCGCGGACGCGCCCTCGGTCGTCGAGTCGCGGATCGACGCCGACGCTTCGAGCGCCGAGATAGACAGCCAGGTACAGACCGCCGACGCCGAGGGCGGCGTCTACCGCATCGACCGCGAGGCGCTCGCCGCCGCCGACCCGGACGTTGTGATCTCTCAAGGGATCTGTGAGGTGTGCGCCGTCGACACCGTCGTCGTCGAGAGCGCGATCGAGGAACTCGGGCTCGACTGTCGGCTCGTGACGACGGATCCACACAGCCTCGGGGACATTCTCTCCGATATCGAGCGGATCGGGGACGCACTCGGGCGATCGGAGCGGGCGGCCGACCTCGTCGCCGATCTGCACGACCGGATCGATCGGGTCGCGACGACGGCCGCCGAAAGTCCCATCGAACCGACAGTGGCGGTCCTCGACTGGCTCGAACCGCCGATGGTCGCCGGGCACTGGGTGCCCGAACTGGTCGATCTCGCCGGCGGCGAGTACGGGCTGGCCGATCCCGGCGACGCGTCGACCCCGCGAGAGTGGACGGCGATCCGCGAGTACGACCCGGACGTCCTCGTAGCCGCGCCCTGTGGGTTCGGTCTCGAACAGACCTTCGAGAACCGGGCTGATCTGACCGACCGCCCGGGCTATACGAGTCTCAGAGCCGTCCGGATGAACCGCGTCTACGCCGTCGACGGGCATCATCTGATGAACCGTCCGGGACCCCGTGTCGTCGAAACGCTCGAAACACTGGCGGCCCTACTGCACCCGGATGCGTTCGACGAACCGGACCCATCGATGACCCGCTCGTTTTCCGATCCGCCGACATGACGCTCGTTCTTTCGGGCCCAATACGGGACGCCATCCGCGAACACGCCCGTTCCGGGGCCCCGGAGGAAGTCGTCGGGGTGCTCGCCGGAGATCGGCGGGGCACGAAGGCGTCGGTTTCGCGGGCCTATCGGACGAAAAACACCGCGGATCGACCGAGGACACGGTACGAAATCGATCCGGGCGAGGAGATCGAACTACTGGAGCGAATCGACGCCGCCGGCCTCGAGTGTGTCGGCTTCTATCACTCCCATCCCGAGGGGCCGACAGCCCCGAGTGAGACCGACGCTCGGCTCGCGGCGTGGCCCGGATATTCCTACGTCATCGTCTCACTACGATCGGGAACAGCCGACTTCGGGAGCTGGCGCTGGGACGGCGATCGGTTCGAACGCGAAGAGGTCCGGGCCGAGTGAGCGGCCATGTATCCGCCGATCGAACCGAGTGGATCGGCTTTCATTGCTCGATTCCCGCGAACGTATTAGATACCCCCTATCCCAAGGGTTAATACTGACCTATGAGTTTACGCAGTTCTCGCGGAATCGACGACGATTCGAGGCGAGGCGTCGATGGGGCATCGCTGACTACCGACATCGGGATCGATGGAGACGAGATCGAGTGGCGCTCGGCGTTTACCCGGTTCGATGCGGACGACGCGGCGCAAGTCGAAGCGATGTCGGGGACGTTCGAACGGATCGCCGACGATCTCGTCGACGAATTCTACGATCATCTCCAGTCCCATTCGGAGGCGGTCGCCGTGCTGGATTCTTCCTCGAAGCCGGTCGAAGCGCTGAAAGAGACCCAACGGGAGTACTTGCTCGATCTGGGACGCGGCGAGTACGGACAAGAGTACTTCGATCGTCGGGCCCGGATCGGCAAGATCCACGACATGCTCGACCTGCCGCCGAAGATGTATCTCGGCGCCTACTCGATCTACTACGAGGGGATCGCCGACGCCATCGCGACGGACATCGAGTCGGAATACGCCGGCGACGACACCACGACCACGGCCGTCGAGGCGGCGCTTGGGCGGTTCGTCTCGACGCTCAAGCTCATGAATCTCGATCAACAGGTCGCGATGGACACGTACATCCACGCCTACAGCGAGCGGGTCGAGACCGAACTAGAAGCCCGGGCCGATCTGCAACGGGAGGTCCGTGAGGAAGTCGAAGAGCCGATCGACGACCTACAAGAGGGTACCGAGCAGATCCTCGATGGAACCGAAGGTATCGCGACGCTCGCCGACGAGCAGGCCGAGGGTGCCTCCCAGGCCGCAAACGAAATCGGCAATCTCAGCGCGACGATCGAGGAGGTGGCCTCGACGACCGACGACGTGGCGTCGAAAAGCGAACGGGCCGACGAACTCGCAGCGGAAGGCCGCGACTCGGCCGAGGATGCGATCGAAACCATGACCGACGTGACCGAGGCCGCCGAGGCCGTTACCGACGACGTCGAGACGCTTCACCAGCGGGTCGAAGAGATCGACTCCGTCGTCGACGTGATAGACGACATCGCCGAGCAGACGAACCTGCTCGCGCTGAACGCCTCGATCGAGGCCGCCCGGGCCGGCGAGGCTGGCTCCGGGTTCGCCGTCGTCGCCGACGAGGTGAAATCGCTCGCCGAGGACTCTCAAGAACAGGCGGGACGCATCGACGGGATGGTTTCGGAGATACAGGCGGACGCACTCGAGACCGTCGAGAGCCTCGAGACGACGAACGAGGCCATCGAGCAATCGACCGACGAGGTGAGCGGTATCTTGGAGCGACTCGAAGATATCGCAACAGCGATCGAGGACGCGACCGATGGGATCCAGGAGGTATCGCGAGCGATGGACGAACAGGCGGCGAGCACGGAGGAAATCGCGAGTATGGTCGACGAACTGGCCGATAACTCCGAGGCGCTCACCGACGAACTCGGGTCGATCACGGAAGCCAACCGGGAGCAAAAGCGGAGCGTCGACGATATCGCCCGGACGCTCGATCGGCTGACCGATTCGATGAGCGCCGACTAGTCGACGGCAATCGTTTGATCGAGAACCGTACAGCGGACGGATCGGGCGGTGGTTACTTTTCGACCGGCGTTTTGACGACGGTGACCGGGCTGTCGGCCAGCCGCGTCACCCGTTCGGCGACGCTTCCGAGGAGCCGCCGGTACTCGCCCGAGCGGTTCTTCGAACCGATGACGGTCAGGTCGATGTCGCTGTCCTCGGCGTACGCGAGGATCTCCTCGTGGGGGACCCCGTGTCTGACCGCCGACTCGGTTTCGACGCCGGCTGATTCGGCCGTCTCGAGTACCTCGTCGATCGCTTCTTCGCCGGCCTGCTCGAGCGCGCTTTCGAGGCCCTCGGATTCGTGAACGTACTCGTCGCCCGGATAGGAGCTGTAGGCGTCCGCGTCGACGACGTAAAGAACGTGGAGTTCGGCGTCGTATCGCTCGGCCGCATCGAGCGCGTGTTCGATCGCTCGCTCGGATCCGGCACTCGTATCGATCGGCAACAGTAATCTGTCGTACATACCCGGAGGTGCATGGGCGAGGTACCTATTCGTTTCGCCAGGTCCTGCCCGACGGGAGGTTCACAACAGTTTATTTCTCGGCGTGACAACGTCGGGGTGAACCCGATGTACGACGATATTCTCGTTCCGACCGACGGCGGCGAAGGGATGGACGCGGTCATCGAACGCGCCGTCGACATGGCGGTACAGCGCGGGGCGACCGTCCACGCGCTGTCGGTCATCGACAGCGAGGTCTTTCTCACGCTCGACGAGGAGTTGACGGACGCCGTCGAAGGGGAACTAGAGATGAACGCGAGTCGCGCCGTCGGGCGAGTCACCGACATCGCGGACGACGCGGGCGTCGAGAGCGAGGCCACCGTTAGGCGCGGACGGCCGGGCGAGGAAATTCGCCGATACGCGGCGGAGATCGAGGCCGACCTGCTCGTGATGGGAACCCGCAGAAAGGACGGCCACGAGCGCCGGATGCTCGGGAGCGTCGCCCAGGACGTAGTCGCGGAGGCCGCCCAACCGACGCTCGTCGTCCCGCTCGGATCGACCTGAAACGAAACGGGAGGCTTCCCGGCATCGGCACCTCCCGAGAGTGACCCGCCGAACGTATTTTCGACAATCGTCCGAGGTGCGTGAAGAATAATGGATAGATGATTGTAAAATGAATAATAAGACGTCTGTAGACAACTCTTATGCCGACTCGGCCGACCGTTCACACATAGATGCTGGAACGACTGTATTATCGACGACCGGCGGACGGACGCTCTGGAGGGGACGGTGGCTGAGGCGATGTGCGAGCGGACGACAGCGTTTCGGACGGATACGGACGCGATACGGGACGAATGCGTCTCATTCGTTCGTTCGACTGTGACCACGGCAGACGCCGACGGTGTCGTCATCGGACTGGACGGTGGCCTCGGGTCGACGGTCGCTGCGACGCTCGCTGTCGAGGCGCTCGGTCCCGAGAGCGTCTCCGGGCTCGTGCTTCCGAGCAGCAAGATCGGCTCGCGAAGCGCTCAGAACGCCGAAGCCGTCGCCGACCTCCTCGGGATCGACGCCGAGAGGATACATCTCCAGCCGTTGGTCGTGCGTTTCAGTGAGCTGGCCCCACAGACGGATCTCCACGGCGATCCGATCGCTCGGGAGAACCTCGTTGCCCGGCTCCGGATGACGATGCTGTATCTCACGGCGAACGCGACAGAACAGCTCGTCGTCGGTACGACGAACAAAAGCGATCGCCTGTTGGGCTCGTTCACGAAACACGGCGACGGGGCGGCCGATCTCCGGCCGCTGGGCGGGCTCTACCGAACAGAAGTCGAAGCGGTCGCCGACGATCTCGAAATTCCGGCGTTCGTCAGAGAAACGCCCGCCGCGGTCGGCTTCTATCCTGGTCGGTCTGACAGTCACGATCTCGACGTGCCCCAGTCAGTGATCGATGCCGTACTCCGACGGCTCGTTGAGACGGACGACGACCGCGACCGGATCGCGACGACGCTCGATATCGACCGTGAGACGGTCGATCGGATCGCACAACACCACGAAGCGACCGCCCACAAGCGCCGCCATCCGCCGACGCCTAGGGCACCCTGAGAACGCTAAACCGCACAGGTCTCCTCGTACTCGACTTCGTGGATCGACTCGATGCCGCCTTCGCCACAGATCGGACAGTCCGGACGGGGCTCAACAGCGATCTCCTCGAAGGTCATATCGGCGGCGTCGTAGAAGATCATCCGGCCGTCGAGCGTTTCGCCGTACTCCAAGACGAGTTTCATTGCCTCGGTGGCCTGGATACAGCCGACGGTGCCGGGCAACACGCCCAACACACCGGCGGTCGCACAGTCCGGAACCGTACCGGGCTCAGGCGCCTCAGGGAAGAGACACCGGTAACACGGACCGCCCGGGTTCGCCTCAAACGTCGTCACCTGCCCCTCGAAGCGCAGGATTGCGCCGTGGGCGAAGGGGACGCCCGCGAGCGTACACGCGTCGTTGACGAGATACCGGGTCGCGAAGTTATCCGAGCCGTCGACGACGATATCGTAGTCGGCCAGAAGCGACTCGATGTTGTCGGGTGTCACGCGCGTCTCGTGAGTCCGGACATCGATATCGGGGTTCTGTCGTCCGATGAACGCGCGCGCCGAGTCGACTTTCGGGCGGCCGATGTCGGCGTCGGCGTGGACGACCTGCCGCTGGAGGTTCGACCGTTCGACGACGTCGTCGTCGGCGATGCCGATCGTCCCGACACCGGCGGCCGCCAGATACTGGAGGATCGGAGAGCCGAGTCCCCCGGCCCCGATACAGAGGACCTCGGCGTCGAGCAGCCGCTTTTGGCCCTCGGGGCCGATGTCGTCCATGATGATGTGTCTGGAGTACCGATCGAGTTGTTCGGCGTCGAGAGCGAGCCCCGTCATGGGCTATCGTTGCGGCTCCATGTACAAATCCGCGGGGGTCAGCTCTCGTCGTCGGTGCCGTCGGTCCGTCGCAGTAATGCGAGGAGTGCGAGCGGTGAGAGGAAGGCAACGACAGCCGAGAGCCCGAACAGCGCGAAGACGCTGTTGTCGACCTGGAGCGCGGGCGGGGTTTCCCCGGTGCCACCGTTTCCGTCACCCTCTCCGTTCCCGTCACCGCCGTCGTCCGAAGACGACCCACTCTGTGTCTCGGGTCCGCCGACGAGCGTTTCCCCTTCGGTAACGTCCGGAACGCCCTCGCCGTTACCGACGACGACGGCGCCTTTCATTCCGCTTGTGGCGTGCGGGACGCAGACGTACTTCGAAATGCCGTCGCTTTCGAACGTGAGTTCGTACTGGGTTCCGGCTTCCTCGGTCCGCTCGCTCTCGTAGCGTTCGCCCGTCTCCCGTTCGGCGACGTTGTGACCCCCGCCCTCGCCGGTCCACTCGAAGAGGACCGTGGTACCGGGATCGACGTGGATCGCTGACGGGCCGAACGCCAGCGAGATATCGCCGACGCCGACCTCGACCGTCACCTGATCTTCACCGGTCATATCGACGGTCCCGTCGAAGTTGTTGGCGTCCTCGAACCAGCCGTCGTACTCGAATGACTCCTGTGCGTAGGTCGGCGTTGCCGCGCTCGTCGCGACAGCGGCGGTAGCCGCGCCCGCGCCAACACGGAAGAGATCGCGCCGACTCAGGCCGGCCTCGTCGTTCGTAGACATCGTTATTTCGCGTTGTTGGGGGGCATATTTGAGGATTGCCAAACGCCGCGCGCGGCTGTCGGGTCGCGGTCGGTCACCGGGACGGTTACTCGCTGTCGTCGAATTCAAGCGCGACGGAGTTCATACAGTAGCGCTCTCCGGTCGGATCGGGGCCGTCCTCGAAGACGTGTCCCAAGTGCCCCTCACACTGGGCACAGACCACTTCGGTCCGAACCATCCCGTGGCTTCGGTCCTCGCGGAACTCGACGGCTCCTTCCTTCGCGTCGTAAAACGATGGCCACCCAGAGTTCGAGTCGAACTTCGTCTCGGAGTCGAATAGCTCGGCCCCACAGCCGGCACAGCGGTAGATCCCCTCGTCGCCCTTGCCGAGATACTCCCCGGAAAACTTGGGTTCGGTGCCCTGTTCGCGGAGGATCCGGTACTCCTCATCGGTAAGTATCTCTCGCCACTCCGCGTCTGATTCCGGGAGTTCGTCCGTCTCGGAACGTTCGTTCGTCTCGCTCATACGCCCAGTTAGGGCTCCAAGGGTTTTGTCGTTGTCCCCGAGGAGGCGGGACCCGCAAGGCCAAAGAGCGTTCCCGTGGTTTCTCCAGGTATGCGCACGGAAGCAGAGGTCGAAGACCGGATCGCCGAACTCGAAGCCCAGTACGACGACTACGACCCGCCGTCATCGGAATTCGAGGACACGGCCGAAGTCGCCGTCCTCCGGGCGATCGAGGAGCTGGAGTGGGTGCTCGAAGAGTACGACGGAGCGGAGGGCTTTACGACCTCATAAGCAGAGATTTGCAGTGGATCACTCGTCGCTTCCGACGCTGCTTCGGGTGTCTTTGGCCCGCGCGCCGGAACCGAAGAGGCGTTCCTTGATTCCCCGCTCGTGTTTCTTTTCGGCCAGGAGGACCGAACACTCGACGTCGTAGAGGACGTCCAATACGAGCGAACCGCGGACGAGCCGCGAGAGCAATCCGCGTTCGGTCGCACCGATGACGAGCATCGTCGCGTCTGTTGCGGCGCTGGCGATGTTTTCCTCGATATCGCCGGATTCGATCCGCAACTCGGCGTCGCCGAGATGGTGTTCGTCGGCCCACGATTCGAGGAACGCTCGCCCGTCGGATCGGTCGTCGGCGACGTGCAAAAGTGTCACCTCGGAGTCGAACTCGGCGCGCAGCATCCGGGCGACGGCGGCCGAGAGATCCGAGTCGGGACCGCCGGCGGTCGGCACGAGTATTCGGGTGGTGTCGAAGCCCCGATCCCGGAAGACGAGGAAATCACAGGGAAGCGAGTAAGCCAACTCGTCGATGGCGGATTCGGCCCGCCCCGGCGAGCCGTGGGAGTCCTCGCCCCATCCCATCACTGTGATATCGGCTCCGAAGGTCCGGGCGGCATCGAAGACCTCTTCGAAGGTCCGGTGTGAGAGGACGACGTGTGTCTCGATGTCGGCCCCGAACGTCTCCGCGTCCGCCTTGGCACGGTCGAGCAGGTCGTGGGCGGCGTCGTGTGCGCCGCGGTCGCGGGCGGCCGCGAGTGAGGTCTGGTCGGGGACGTTCGCGATGTTGACGGCGACGACCGTGCCATCGTTTTGTTTGGCGATCGCCGAGGCGAGCGTAATGAGGTGTTGTTCGGTGGCGGGGTTGGCAAGCGGCACCAACACCCGGTAGTCGTCGCCCTCCGGTTGGACGGAGGTCGCCGCCGACACGGCCGAGTCCGGGAGTTCCTCCGAGCGATCGAGGATCCAGCCGGCGAGGACGCCACGGGCCTCGACGCGGCTGCGTGCATAGAGGAAGTACCAGAGCGCCGCGAAGAGGACGAGTCCGGCCGAGAGCGCGATGACGAGCGGCTCGATGTACGCGATGAGTGCAAAGGACGTGATCGCGCCGATAATCGGGACGACAGGGTATAGCGGCACCTCGAAGTCGGGGTCGTAGCCGGGGGGTTCGGCCTCACGCATGACGATCAACGCGAGATTCAACAGCCCGTAGACGATCAGATGGAGCACCGACCCGGCGGTCGCGAGCAACTCGAGGTTCCCGCCGAGCAGGAAGACGAGTATCAACGCACCCGTGAGCGCGATCGACTTGTACGGCGTGCCGAACCGCTCGTGGATCTCGTTGAGATCCGGCGTGACGATCTTCTCTCGGCCCATCGCGAAGTTGATCCGCGACGACGAGAGGATCGAGGCGTTCGCCGACGAGGCCGTCGCAAGTAGCCCGCCGAAGAGCAGAAGGCCCCAGCCGAGCAGGCCCATATCGAACCCGAAGAGGCTGTACTGCCCGAAGAGCAACTGGGCGGCGTCGACGACGGCCGTGTCGTTGCCGGCGACGAGTTCGTTCGGCACCGCCGCCAGAAGGACCAGCAGAAAGAGCCCGTAAACGACTGTCACGAGGACAACGGAGCCGATGACGGCCCGCGGCAGGTTCCGGCCGGGGTCTTTGATCTCCTCGGCGACAGAGGTGATCTGAACGAATCCGAGATAGGAGACGAAGACGATCGCAGTGACCGGCAACACCTCGGCGCTCGCGCCGGGGGGCGCGAGCGGCCGCAGCGATTCGAGGTCGGCGTTCAGCAGTCCGACGACGGTGAACAGCCCGAGGATGCACAACAGCAGGAGGACGATAACGATCTGGAGGCCGCCGGTCTCCTTGGCACCGAAGTAGTTGACGGCGATGAAGAGCAACGCCCCCACGAGACCGATAACCTGTGCCGCCTCCAAGAAGAGCGGCCCGACGGAGAGCGCGGGTGCGCCGACGAGCGTGTTGACGTACTCGCCGAGACCGTACATATAAAACGCGGAGGCGAAGGCCAGTCCGAGCCAGTTCGCCCACCCGCTGATGGAGCCGAACATCGGCCCGAGCGCGCGGTTGATATAAAAGTACGCACCGCCTGATTTCGGCATCGCCGTGCCGAGTTCCGACGCCGAGAGCGCGGTGAAAAGCGCGATCACGCCCCCGAGGACGAAGGTCAATGCGGCGAGCGGCCCCGCCCGGAGCACGGCCGTCCCCGGCAGGACGAAGATACCGGCTCCGATCATCGTTCCGACGCCGATGGTCAGGGCCGCGAGCGGTCCGAGGTCCTTCGCGAGTTCCTCGTCGCTCATGACTCGCCTCCCCTCCGTCCGTGGCCGAATATCCAGCAGGTGAGCGTGTGACGACGGAGAATCATACTCACTTTATTTACGGCTTCGGGTTTATGATTTCCTAAACGGCTGAGAGCCGAAACAGAACTCAAAGACACGTTCGAAACCTCGCCAACGCACGGATTACACTGCGGAACGTCGATGGGTCTGGCTGGAAGAAAGCGCCGTCTCAGCGCCCGGCGGCTCCCTCCGACGGTGTATTAACACTGGAGAAGTTTATGATTCGGTATGGCCAGCGACGAACCATCAGACCTACTCGGCCACGTTCTTCTGCCGGTCGCCAACGAGAACGACGCCCTGGAGACGGCGAAGGCGCTCGAACCGTACGAACCGGACCAGGTGACGGCGCTCCACGTCGTCGAGAAGGGCGGCGGCACCCCGGACAAGACGCCCGTCGAGCAATCCGAGGCGCTGGCGGCGGAATCTTACGCCGCCGTTCGTAGTGTTTTCCCTGACGCAGGAGATCACACCGCCTACGCGCGAGACGTCGCCGGCGCGATCTTCGACGCTGCCGAAGAGGTCAACGCGAGCGCGATCGCCTACCGCTCCCGCGGTGGCAATCGGCTCATGCAGTTTCTCTCCGGTGATATCTCGTTGAAGCTCGTTACGAACGCCGATCGACCCGTGATCGCGCTTCCACGCGAGAACGGCGAGGAATGAGTGGCGGTGCGGCGGGTGACTCGCCCACGATCATGGTCGCGCTCGCCAACCCACGGACTGAATCCGCGCTCGTAACGCTTGCTAGCGCGTTCGCGAAACAGCAGGCCGGAACGGTCCTGGCGGTACATATCGTTCAGGTTCCCGACCAGACCGCGCTGGAGGCGGCCGCCGAGAACGACCGGGTCGGGGCCGAGTCCGAACGGCTGCTCGCGGCCGCCAGAGCCGACGCCGAATCGCTGGGCGTCGAAGTCGAAACGAAGACGATCCTGTCACACCGGGGGATCGAGGAGATCTTCGACGCCGCCCGGCGGAATGACGCTTCGGCCGTCCTACTGGGATACGGCGGCGCTTGGTTCGCGGGCGGGCGCGTCGAGGGCGCGCTCCAAGAACTGGCCGGCGATCTCCCCTGTGATCTCCTCGTATTGAACGACCGGGGGTTCGATCCCTCGAAGGTGCTGTTGTCAACCGGCGGCGGCTACTATTCCGCTCTCTCGGCCGCCGTTGCCCGGGCGCTCCGGGACGTACTCGGGGCCGAGGTGACGCTTCTACACGTCGCCGACGACGAAGCCGACGGTCGGGCGTTCCTCGAATCGTGGGCCGACGAACACGGCCTCGGCGACGCCGATAGGTTGGTCGAAACCGGCGATACCGAGACGGCGATCGAGCAGCACGCAGCCGATCACAGCCTCATCGTCGTCGGCGCGACGGGGCGGGGACTGCTCGCTAGGGTAATCGATGGATCTCTCACGCTGTCGGTCCTCGAAGGTCTCGAAACGTCCGTCCTTGTGGCCGAACGGCCGGTCGATCGGCCGATGCGCGAGCGGCTGTTCGGCCGCCGGTGACGGCGTCAACCGGACCGCGCTCAGGCCGTCTTTCGCTCGAATTTCTCCCGTACCTTCTCCATTTTCGGCTGGGCGTGGAACGTACAGTAGGCGTCGTTGGGGTTCTTTTCGAAGTAGTTCTGATGGTAGGCTTCGGCCTCGTAGAACGTCTCTAAGGGTTCGAGCTCGGTGACGACGTCGTCTTCGTACTCGTCGTCGAGCGCGTCGATGTAGGCCCGAGCCTGCTCGTGTTGGTCGTCGTCGTGAGACAGGACAATCGAACGGTACTGGGAACCGACGTCCGGGCCCTGGCGGTTCAACTGCGTCGGGTCGTGGATCGTAAAGAACGCTTCGAGGAGCGTGCCGTAGTCGACGGTGTCGGGGTCGTATTCGAGTTGGACGACCTCCGCGTGGTCCGTCTCGCCCGAGCAGACCGCTTCGTAGGTTGGGTCTTCGACGCGGCCGCCCGCATAGCCCGATGTAACCGATTCGACGCCATCGAGCTGTTCGAGCGCCGCTTCGACGCACCAGAAACAGCCGCCGCCGAACGTCGCCGTCTGCGTTTCGCTCATTACTAACTGTTCGGGCTGCAGCCACATTAAGCCGGTGTGTGGGATGGATTCGAACCCGCCGGTTCCGGGGCGCTTTCGGGCCGCCGAGGAACGGAACGACTCGACACGCGTACAGCAAACATTACATCGGTGTAGTCAAAAAGTGTCGATACACATGTCGGACGGAGACAACTCGGAGGTCGAGCCGGGGATACCGGACAGCGACGGGAGATCGGACGGAAAATCGAAACGGCGGCGATTTCTACAGCTAGCGAGTACCGCTTCCGTTGGCGCTTTGGTCGGATGTATCGGCTCCGAGAGCGGCGGCCACGAGGCCGAGGCCGCAGCGGGTCGTGCGGACGACTGGTGCGTCGAAGAGAACGACGTCGAGGTTCCGGACGCCCTCAAAACCGCGGAGAGCGTCAACGGGGTCGAGCGGAATCCCGACGAACTCAACACGCGACAGGAGGCCGCCTACCAGTGTTATCCGCAGGGGTATGCGCTCTGTGCTAACTGTACGTACTTCATCCCGGCGAAGCCGGGCGAAGCCGACACCGGAGACGCCGGTGCGTGTGCGATCGTGGAAGGCCTCGTCCGGTCGCGAGACTACTGTGCGCTGTACCAGCCGAACGAGGATCTGGAGTCGTATCCGCCAACGGACACGGCCCAGCAGGACGAACAGGGAAGAAGGGAAAACAGCCAGGAGAAAGCCCCGAACGTCAAATAGTCGCACGGACCGACGGACTGTCTCCTTGTAGATCGACGCCCCCGAGAGCAACACGAAGACAGTTCTTTGTGCCCCCGGCCGAACGATCCGATATGTACGACCGGATCCTGCTGCCAACGGACGGAAGCGAAGGGAACGACCGCGCCGTCGGCGAAGCGATCGATCTGGCCGCCGAGACGGGGGCCGAACTCCACGTGCTCTTCGTCGTCGAGGAACTCCCGTACGCGCCCGAGATGACCGAGGACCGCCTCGAAGTACAGCTGCGCGGGATCGGCGAGGAAGCGACCGAGACGATCCGCGAGCGCGCCGAGGAGGCGGGCGTCACGGCCCAGACCGCAATCGAGGACGGAACGCCGCATCTGGAGATCCTGGGCTACGTCGACAGAGAGATGATCGACCTCGTCGTCATGGGCACCCACGGCCGGAACGGACTGGACAAATACCTGCTCGGGAGCGTCACCGAGCGAGTCGTTCGTTCTGCCGATGTGCCAGTTCTCACGGTCCGGGTCGACGGCGACGACAGGAATTGAGACAGCGTGGCTGCGGCGGATGCTTCCGCCGCACCGTCACCGGTAGCCGAACGTCCGGAGCGCAGCGAGCGCGGCCGCGATTGCGATCACGGCTGTGCCCATACTCACGAGTAGGTACTCGACGGAGACAGTGAATCCGTGCACGACGGCCAGTACCGTTCCGAACACCGAAACCGCGGTCAGCCAGATGAGCCCGAGGCCGACGAGCGCCGTCCGGAGTTTGACGAGTCCGGAGGCGGGAGCAGCGGCGGCCTCCGCGTCCGGCTCCGGGTCGGCGTTGGCCGAACGGTCGGCCCCTGCCGGAGCGTCGTCCATACCGGACTGGGGGAGCGCCGGTCGAATAAGCCCTCGTGTCGCGGCGGTAGCTTATTGTCGGCCGGCGCACCCATCGACTGGTATGCCCGATCTCTCGATCTCGGAGACACAGCGCGAGGAACTCGAGACGATACGCGAGGAACTGGAGGCCGCCTACGTGGGCGAGTACGGTACCGTCAGGACCGAAGACGCGATCCAGTATTTGCTCGATACGTACACGCCGCCCGAGACAGCCGACCGGGAGCGATCGCCGGCCGATATCGAGGGACTGACAACGATCGACGGCGTTGGCGAGGCGACCGCCGAATCACTCGCTATCGCCGGATTCCGGTCCGTCGATGACATCGCAAGCGCGGATCCAGAGACACTCACCGAGGTCAAGGGGATCGGCGACGAGCAGGCCGTCGACATCGTCGCGGCGGCGACCGAGACCGAGACCGGATCCCCGGCCGAAAGCGGGGCGGGCGACGACGAAACCGAGACGGCGACTGAGGCTACCTCGGAGTCGGAACCCGATCAGGGGACGGGCGCGGAATCGCCAGAAGACACCCTCCAGCAGGCGATGAGTCTGCTCGACGCCCACGACGAGCGGTGGCGCGAATCGGACGGCGACGAACCGTACGAGGTCGATCTTCCGGACGGGTCGACGAAGGCCGTCCGGACGAAAGACGATATCAAACGGCTCCTGTTCAAACACTGGAAGTAACGCGATCGTGGACCGTCACGCCATACGGGACGCTTCGACGTCCGGGTCACGCCGCTCTCTGAGGATATCCATCGCGGTAACTAGGTCGGATCGGGTGACGAGGCCGACGAGAGCGCCGGAGTCGTCGGTGACGAGCAGGCGGCCGATGTCGTCGCGGACGAGTCGCTGCATCGCCTCCATCGCCTCCGTGCTGACGTCGACGGTTCGGAGATCGGTGCTCATCACGTCGCCGACGGTCGTCGACGGGCGGCGCTCGGGATCGACGTCCCGGACGTCGTCGAGCGTGACGACGCCGTCGAGTCGACCGCTATCCACGACCGGGTAGCCCGTGTGGCGCTCGGAAAACATGCGTTCGAGGACGGTATCGAGCGTCGTCTCGGGGGACAGCGTCCGGACGTCGGCGGCCGGCGTCATCACGTCGCCGACGGCCACGCCCTCGAAAGCGGCCCGGAGCGTCGTCTGTCGGCCCTCGGCGCCCGCAGCCATATAAACGAAGAAGGCGACGGCGATGAGAAACGGATTGAACACGAAGAGACCGAACAGCCCGAAGACGATCGCGAAGAGTTTGCCGACGCGCACGGCGAGTTGGGTCGCCTCGACGTGGGTCCGCGTCCGGCCGAGCAGCGCCCGGAGCACGCGGCCACCGTCGAGCGGGAACGCCGGAATCATGTTGAACCCGGCGAGAATGATGTTCAGCAAAGCGAGATATCCGAGCACGAACCGGAGGGGATCACCCGAGAGCGTATCGAAGCCGACAAAAAACACCGAGCCGAGAGCGACGCTGACGACCGGACCGCCGATCGCGATCCAGAATTCGTGGTGCCATCGGCTCGGCTGGTCTTCGGGGCGGGCCACGCCGCCGAGCAGCCACAGCGTGATCGACTCGATCCCGTAGCCGTAGTGCCGGGCGACGGCGGCATGGCCGAGTTCGTGCAGCAGAACACAGACGAACAGCCCGATAGCCGACGCCGCGCCGATCAGCCACGGCGTCACTCCGGCGGTCAGCGCGTCGAGATCGAGCCCGGCATCGAACCCCTGATTGAACGCCGCGGCTGCCTCCCCCATTCCGCTGCCGATGAGGTACACCAAGAGCGGCAGAATCAACAGGAGCGTCACGTCGATTTTGATCGGAATCCCGGCGACAGAACCGACACGGAACGCCTTGAACATATGTGGAACGTCTATCAGGACGGCAAAGAAGGTTTCCCGCACGCCCGGAGACCGCTGCTGTCGATCCCCGTGACACGCCGCAAAGACGACCGGCGGCGTCCGAGGCGGCAGTGACCGTATCTACAGCGAGCGGCGGGAACCGCACGTTTCTTACCCGACTGCCGCGTTTCGATATCCAAATGGACGAGACCGTACTGCTCACCGGGGCGAAAGGGTCCGTCGGGACGGCCATCCGCCAGGGGCTGGCCGACGAGTACGACTGGCGGTACCTGTTTCACAATCCGCCGCCGTTCGAGCCGGAACATCCCTCGCTCGTGGGTGACGTCACCGACGAGGAACTCGTCGCCGATGCGTGTGAAGACGTCGGCGCAGTCGTCCATCTGGCCGGCGATCCGCGCCGGGACGCACCCTGGGACTCAGTCCTCGAAAACAACATCCACGGAACGAAGGTACTCTACGAGGCCGCCATCGACGCCGGGGTCGAAAAGTTCGTCTTCGCCTCCTCGAACCACGCTGTCGGCCACTTCGAGACCGAACGGGAACCCGACCTCTACCGGGCCGACGACGACTTCAGACTCGACGGCACCGAACTCCCGCGCCCCGGAAACCACTACGGGATCTCGAAGGCGACCGGCGAGATCATCGGCCGGTACTACCACGACGAGTACGGCATCGACGTCTGTAACGTCCGGATCGGCAACCTCACCGAGGGACATCCGCCGATCGACTACGAGCGCGGGCAGGCGATGTGGCTCTCATATCGGGATTGTGCGCAGATCCACGCGTGTGCGCTGGAGGCCGACTACGACTACGAGATCGTCTACGGCATCTCCGACAACGACCGGAAGTACTACTCCTTAGAGCGCGCCAAGGAGGTGCTGGGCTACGAACCACAGGACAACTCCGCTGAGTGGGACGGCGGCGAAAAGGTGACTTAGGCGAGTTTAGGCTGTCAAGTGGATTTTTATATCACCAGTCTGAGAATCTTGAATAAGCCCTTTATCGCTTATTATACTTCTTCAGAACTTCACAGACGTTCTCATCGCGAACGACCACAGCATTATGTCGCTTGCTTCCCAACGAAGGAGGGATGACAGACACGGAGACTGGACCGGAGAAGCAAGCAAGCGACGGGAACCGACGTGGGGACGGGAGTCCGGACTCGCCGCCGGAGTGCCACCGCCGCAGCTGCACCGAACGGGCAGCGTTTGTCGTCCTCGAACGGTATCAAGAGGAGACCGGACACGGTGCCGTTGAGGCAGAAGCTGCCCTCTGTCAGGAGCATGCTGCCGAAGAGCGTCCCACGAATCTCGACGGCAGTTACGCGGACTACGTGTTTCGTGTTGAGTCGCTCTAGAAGCCACGAGACACGGACACAGCACGAACAGACCATCGGTGCGCTGATCCCGTATTCTTCGGGGGGCAGTTCGGATCACGTGTCGGGGTAGTACCCACACCACGCAGACGGGAGCTGGCGGAGCTAATAATTGCCTTTCACGTGGTGAACATCTACGAACCGCGATACGACATCGAGGAGACCGCCATACCCGAACTGCACAGGGACTCGGGCAAGTGGGACGAAATAGAACGGGAGGCGGACCACTTGCTCTCTGAGGCAGAAGAAATCGCCGCCGAGTACGATCGGGAGATCGACACCGACTCCGATACCGGTGATCCGGTGAGCTAGTTGATCGCGTCTGGGTAGTTCGGATGGCGACAATGACGAGTAGCGAGCCCGCCAAACAGGACTGTGACAGTCACGCTTCCCAGAGCCATGTGTATTTCATATCCGCCCATCTGCCTTCGCCATACTCCTCGGCAAGGTACGGATCGAAAACGAAGGTAAACCGGCCGGCAGCGAGCAGGAGACATCGCCAGGTGAGATCGGAGCCCGCCTCCCAGTCGTTCTTCCACGACTCGTACTCGATCATCGTCCAGTCGTGTCCGCCGATTGAATAGTCGTACGTCTCTTCGCCAGTGTCCAGATCGATGCTGGTTTTCCGCTGGGCGTCCAGTTCGGCGATGATCGTTTCGACGGCGTCCGTCGCCGATCCTTCGCTCCCGTGCTCGAAGACCTGTAGCGAAACGTCGGTGATGGCCCGATACGTCCCGCCGTCACTCGCTTTGCCGAACGAGAAGACCGCTTCCTGGTCGAATTCGAGCGCGTCAGTGAACGGGACGAACCGGTTCAGTGGCTGCTCGTAGTCTGCCGAATCGTCGCCGTCTCGGGAGGCCCGAAACACGTCGCCGTCAAGGTCGTTGTCCAGACCGTTCGGATGGGCCCCGGCGAAGAAGACGCCCTGCGAGCCGCCGACGTTGCGTTTGAGCGACACTCGCAGTTCAAATACCGGTACCGTGCTCGATTCACGCACCGTTTCAGACTGGAGATATTCGTAGACATCACCCGATAGCACGTCGGCTGACAGTACGTCTTCTTCGTTTACTTCGGCGATATATCGGCGAGACTCGTCCCGGAGATCCCTCGCGATCTCGACAATGTTCGTCTGGCCGGCCGGGTTGTCGGTCACTTCGCCGGCGGCAGTCAGCGTTCCGACCTCGTTACTGATATCGCTGCGTACGTCTTCCGCATACGGGTACCGGGTCGAGAGGACGGTCGCAGCCGCTGAAAATTCGTCGTAAGCGCTTTCAAGCTGGTTCAACGTGTCGTTGCCGCCGGTTTCAGCCTCAATAAGATCGTTGCATGCACCTTTTATATTTTTGAGACCCTCTATGTATCGGGACCGATTCGGGGCGTGCCTGGATCGATACCAGCGTAGTTCGTCCATCAGACGTTCGGTCCGTTCGGGTAATGCCGCCTGCTCCGGCTTTGATTCCGGTTCGGAACCGTTCTCGGAGTCAGATTCGGGATCGGACTGGGAATCGGATCCGGATTCGGCGTCCGGTTGGGAAGCGTCCGTCTCGGGCTGGGAACCGTCGGTCTCGTTTCCCTCGTTTCTGGTACTTCGAACATATTCAGAGCAGCCGGCAAGTCCCGCCGCTGCCATCCCGCCGGCTACGAAAAGAAGATCCCGCCGCTTTCGAGAAGGCATTGTCCGTAGCTTCGCCGGGGGAGGCAATATATGTCCGGGGAGAATAGACTGTCGAGCCGAACGCGTCAATTCGTGTCCACCACGCTGGAATACTCTGTTGATTCTGAGATGACGTCGTCCCGGCGGCCGGAAGTGACATGAGGGGCGGTACGTGGCCGGACCAAACTCACTGAAAATCAGGGGATCGGTATCTCTTTGTGTTTGAGAACACTGGACGCGGTATGGAGTGTCCGATCTGCGGATCCGATCTCATCGCGTTCGACGCTCTTCCGGAAGAGCTCCGAGAACGACTGGAAGCGGATCCCGAGAGGCAGCGTCAGTCGGTCCCCCACCGACGGGAGAAACACACCGCCTGTCCG
>Ga0102942_1000119_pt1 | contig 26756 bp, 25 predicted proteins | sample SalPon2_C_H2O_MG_FD_78171 | JGI IMG/M metagenome (GOLD analysis project Ga0102942, IMG submission 78171) | Salt pond water microbial communities from South San Francisco under conditions of wetland restoration - Salt Pond MetaG R2_C_H2O_MG | ecosystem: Environmental > Aquatic > Non-marine Saline... | reverse complement strand
TGAGCCAGCGACGCGGCTTGCTTAACGAAGCGGAAGAGTAGCTTGGACACATTCGACTCTTCCGCTTCGCTACTGCCTTCAGAGCGACGCTATCCCTTCGCCTTCTGCGGATTCAACAAAGCACAACGCTGTGTATTGTTGCGCCACACACGCAGTTTACGCTTGATGTGGTGCCGATGGATGCGAACGGCTTTCGCGCCAAGCGCCACGCCGTTCGCTCCTTGCTCGAAACGGCCCAACAGTACGTCTCAATTCGACACGTGTACCTCGACCGTGGGTTCTATCAAGTCCACGTCGTCACAGAGTTAGAACAGCAGAACGTGGATTATCATCGTTCGTGCACGCCCGAGTAGTGGGATGAAAGACCGTCTCAGCGCCGGCGCTGAGACGGTCGCTGATGTGTACACGATGCAGCGAAAGCGCAAGCCAACGGCGACGGCAGATGTCACAGTGTTCGCGGTTCCGCACCGTACAAGCGACGACGAGCACGTGTGGTTCGTGACAAGCTTGGACGTAGAGCTGTCGACAGCGAAAGCGTACGCGGCGGCGTTTCGCCGCCGCTGGGGGATCGAAACGTCATACCGACAGATCGGCGACTTCCTCCCGAGAACGTCGTCGCCAACGTTCTCGGTGCGGTTGTTCTACTTTTTGTTCGCGGTGTCGCTGTACAACCTCTGGGTATTAGCGAACGTGTTAGTTTCAGTCGAAACAGTTTCAGAGACACCGCAGATCTCGACACGGATCTTCCGGACATTTGTTTTCTCGACAGACTACGGCTGAGTACACACTCAAACCCGACCGGGATGACCGGTGAGTATGCTCTGTTTCGGAGAGGTATCGCTCGGAAACGCCGCTGACGCGGCGTTTCCTCGCTGTCTCACAAAATCGATCACAGCAGAATCTGCCATGATGTCGGGATTTCTGAACGCAACGGCTTGGGTAGCGCCGAGCAGAATTTGATTCGGCAACTACTGTTCAGCGCGGGGAGAATGTCAAAGTCGGTCGAGAATGCGGTCTGCCGTGTTCTGCGTTCCGTCGTTCTGCTGGTCGTTTGACTCCGCATCTTCATCGTCGTTCCAAGTCGTCTCGGGGCGACTCTGGAGAATATAGAACTGTTTTTCATCGCCATTCTCCTCGATCGCCCACTCGATGTCCTGTGGTTCGCTGTAGTACTCCTCTATCGCCTTGGCAATGTCAGTAAGTTTGATGATCTCGTCGGCGGTAAGCGACGGCACGTCCTTTTTGTCTTCTTCGACGGTGACCTCTTCGGTGCCCGCGTCGGTGGGAACCGTCATGACGTTTTTCTCCTTAATCTCTCGGTCGACAATCTTGTAAACCGGTTTGTCGACCAGGAAACTATCGGGGGTGACTGCTCCACTCACGACGGATTCGCCTAGTCCCCAGTTCGACTCGATACGGACCTTTGACCGATCACCGTTCGCGGGGTTGACCGTGAACATCACGCCGGAGGTTCGCGCCTCGACCATCTTCTGAATGCCGACGCTTATCAGGACCTCGTCGTGGTCGAACCCATGCTCCTGCCGGTACGTGATCGCCCGTGCAGTGAACAGGCTGGCCATGCAGTGTTTGGTGCGTCGCTCTACCTGATCGAACTCCCGTACGCTGAGGTACGTGTCCTGCTGGCCGGCGAAGCTCGCGTCGGGCAGATCTTCGGCCGTCGCCGACGACCGAACGGCCACCTCCAACTTCCCAGAGGGGTCGTCTGCCTGTAGCTGGTCCCAAGCCTCTTTGAGCTCAGCTCTGAGGAAATCCGGGAACTCTGCCGCTTCGATACGATCCCTGACCTCCTTGCTCGCCGCAGCGACAGAGTTGTCGTCGTCGAAGTCGACTTCAGCGAGGCGCTCTTTGATGTACTCCGTCAGGTCCTGTTCTTCGAGGAATGCCTCGTAAAAGTCGGTCGTGACGGCGAACCCAGGTGGTACCTGGACGGATTCGCCAACGTTCATCGTCTCGCCGAGTGACGCGTTCTTACCGCCAACGAGTGCGACACTGTCTTTGTTACACTCCTGGTCTTCAAAGTGAGCCGTGTATGTTGGATCGTTCATGGATGTTCTATGAATTGGATGGTTCTATAGTTACGGGTTACTCAGCCTTCTCGAGAATCTCAACTTCTCCCGCCTCGCCGTCAAGTCGGATCCTGTCGCCGGTCTGGATGACTGAGGTCGCATGTCCAGTCCCGGTGACGGCTGGGAGGCCATACTCCCGACAAACAATGGCAGCGTGACTGGTGATACCTCCGTCGTCTGTGACGGCGCCTTTCGCCCGCGGGAAGACTGGTGCCCACGCGGGGTTGGTGAGCGGGGTGACGAGAATCTCACCATCCTGCAACTCGTCGATGTTTTCAGAGGATTTGATCACGCGAGCGATGCCCTCGACCTGGCCGGACGAGGATCCAAAGCCTTCGAGTTCGGTCTCGTCGCCGGTCTCCGTGTCGACATCAAGCCAGTTGTTGACCTTCTCGGTGGTGATCCCCCACAGCATCTGCATCAGCGGATCGGTCACCTCTTCCGGAGGATTCCCGAGCGCGGGTGATGGGTCCCACTCCTTTGCAGCCTCGAACATTTCACGACGGTCGGCCGCGCGGCCCTTCCACCGATCGGACACGAACGCACCCTTCCCCAGCGCCCAGGTTTCAAGCGCCTCTTCGAGGAGTTCAGCAACCTCAAAGCGGTTAAAGAGGAAGACATCCTCGGGAGCGTCCAGAAGTCCGTGGTTGACCAAGAGCTGCCCAAACTCGTCCATCTTGCGGAAGATGATGCTGTGGAGCCAGTTTTCGATCCAGAACTGGTGATTCTCCGCGTACTCGTAAATGGCCATACAGGTCTCGTAGGCGTGGTCGAACTCCTCGCGCTCGTCTGCGTCTAGGTACTGACGATACTCGTTAACGACTTCGTCACGCTCGTCCTGTAGTCCCTCGAAGTCCCGACCGAGTTCATCACCGGCCTCCAGTCGATCGATTTTCGAGTTGAGGTGGTTAAACGGCGCGTTGAGGTCGTCGATCCAGGAGCCCTTGTAGCTGTGGAACCCGTCACCGTACGTCATGTGGAACCAGGGGTCTTTGACTTCGTTGAACTGCTCCATGAACCTCTGGCCCGCCTCGTTGGCCTGCAGTGCCTCGATCTTCTCGTCAGGCGTCCAGTCGGACTTCAGGATGTCCGTCACGTCATCGCCCAGTTCGATGGCGTATTCGGCCAGCTTATTCAGCTCCGTATCGGGGCGGAAAACGTCTGCCTCAACTGCCGAAACCATCTTTCCGATAGCATCATCGGAGATCCCTGGGAACAGTTCTCGACTCGTCTCGGTAAACTGCATGTACGCCAAGTACGCTAAGTAGAGGAACTCAAAGTGTCGCTGCCAGCCTTCGAGAGCGAGTTCAGTGAGACGGTTGTAATTTCTGAGGACTTCAAGAGTTTCCTGACTCTGCCCTTTTGCTTCTGTAATCACGTCGTCGGAAACGTACTCAGGGAGCTGTTCGGGTACGTTCAGCGAGCGGATTTCTTCGCCGATATCCTTGACCGCCGGCAGCCAGACGCCGTTGTACAGCGCCTCGTAGTTGTCGTAGTAGTACTGGCTTCGCTCCTTGAATATCTCACCCCGCTCCGCCAGCAGCTCTTCGTCCTCGACGTTGATACCGGTAAAGTACGCGTACCCCGCAACGATACGGATATCCACCGACATCGACGGAGGGATAGCGAAGACACGACTTGTGTTCTCAGCCATCGCGATCTGCCACGCTTGGGCGCTGATCGTCATGTCCCACGGCATGATCGGTTCGGTGGTGTCCTTTTTGTCCCAGAACCAGAACCTGTCTCGCTCGTGCTCCATCCGATCCTCGGTCAACTCGAACCGGAAGTACTCTGGGTACATCTCTTCCCACCCTTCCAGTTCCTCCGGGAGGTCCAGTTCCCCCGCAAACGGAAACCGGTCTCTCGACTCTACGCTCTGGTCTGCCGCTGAAGGTGCTCCCTCATCTGTCGCCATGATAGCTAACACCGTGGTACAGTCATTTATATTTTGCTATTAACCATTATATTGTAATCTGAGAATTCGAGATGAGGCGTAATTGTCCCCTCTAAGAGAGAGAATTACATTAAAAGCTCGAAACGAGGGGAAACGTTGATGGTAGTACATTGTGTGAGTTGACTCATGAAAATCGGACTACTGAGTGACGTACATGCTAACAAACCAGCGCTGGAGGCGGTGCTTGATGACATGCCGAAGGTCGACGCACTTGTCCACGCGGGCGATGTCATCGGCTACGGGCCCTACCCACGCGCTGTGATCGAACTCTTCCACGAGCACGATATCACGTCGATTCAGGGGAACCACGACCGAGCTGCACTCGGAGAGTTCCACGACAACTTCCACGAGATCCCAAAGGCGGCCGCGATTTGGACGAACGAGCGGCTGGATGCCGACGAGAAGGCGTACATCGACTCACTTCCAGTCGAGCGTGACCTCTATGACGGCCGCGTCCACGTCGCACACGGCGCACCCGGAAAACCAAACACCTACACCTACCCCGAGGACTTCTCGGCAAACCTCCTCGGAGAGGAGTCGTTCCTCGTCCTTGGCCACACACACCTCCAAGCCAAAGCAGAGTTTGAAAACGGTATCGTAGTTAATCCGGGGAGCGTCGGACTCCCGCGGGACGGAGACTGGCGCGCAGCCTACGCGGTCCTTGATCTCGATGCCGGCACCGTTGACATCAGACGAGTCGAATACCCCAGAGAAGAGACGCAGGCACGCCTCGAAGAGTACGGCCTGCCAGAGGCCCTCATCGATGGACTAGAACACGGCAAACTCGTGTTTGGGCGTGCAAAGCGGTCTGTCGATGACGACGTCGAGTAATACCGACACCCACGACCCGCTCTCATCGTCGTGCATCTCCTCCGAGTTCGGCTGTTTTTCCTCCGCAGCAGCCAACTTCTAAAGCCAGTCGGGGGCTTCCGCTCCGTCTAGAACCGGTAGTTCCGTGGCTCGTGCTGGATCGAGGTCCACTTGGGCTCGGTGAGTTCGTCGATGATCCACTCACTGTTGTACCGGCCCATGCCGGATGCCTTGGTGCCACCAAAAGGAACGTGTGGCTCGTTGTTGATTGGTTGGTCGTTGATGTGGACCATCCCGGCTTCTATTTCATCGGCGACGTCGCGAGCGCGTGATATCGTCGTCGAGTGGACCGACGCGGCTAGCCCGTACTCGGTCGCGTTGGCCAGTTCGATCGCCTCCCGATCGCTCTCGAATGGGATAACAGGCGCAACCGGGCCGAAGTGTTCGTTACACGCAGCGGCCATATCGTTAGTCATCTCTGAGAGGACAGTCGGTTCCACGAAGAGCCCATCGGCAGACCCACCGAGTTCAAGCGTCGCACCCTGCTCGACCGAGCGCTCGACGTACTGCAGGATGTTGTCCCGCTCGGTTTCGCTGATGATCGGACCGATAACGGTGTCCTTATCGAGCGGGTCGCCAACGGGCAGTTCCGCCGCACGCTCGACGAACCGTTCGACATACTCGTCGTACAATGACTCGTGGACGAGATGGCGGTTGATCGAGATACAAATCTGTCCCTGATGCATGAACGACCCGAAGATGCCTGCGTCGACAGCGTTCTGCACATCGGCATCCTCAAGGACGACGTGGGGATTGTTCCCGCCGAGTTCCATCGCAGGCATGGCAAGTTGCTCGGCCGCGTTGCGAGCAACGCGCTGCCCGATGCTGGTCGACCCGGTGAAGGCTACAGCCGACAGGTTTGGGTGAGACGCCACACGGTCGCCGATCTCCGAGCCATGTCCGGTAACTACGTTCAGAACACCGTCCGGTAGTCCGGCCATCTCGAAGAGTCGTGCTATGAGAAGGCCGCCACTGATTGGAGTCTCCGAGGCGGGCTTGAGAACGACGGAGTTACCGAGTGCGATGGCGGGCGCGACAGCCCGGAGCGATAGCTGGAATGGGAAGTTCCACGGGGAGATGACACTCACGACGCCTACCGGTTCGCATTTGACGATATTCTCCTTTTTCGCGACCTTCGATTGACTGTGGCTCCCCGTCATACGGAACGGATAGGTCACCACATCTTGCAGCATCTCTCCCGTCGAGGTGAATTCGCGGGCTGCTTTCGGTCGCGCGCTGCCGGACTCGATCGCCAGCAACTCGGTCAGTTCCTCGTGATTCTCCTCGATGAGGTCGTGGACCTTCTGGATTATCTCGCCGCGTTCCTGTGGAAGAACCTCCTTCCACTCCTCTTGAGCCGACTTGGCCACCTCGTAGGCTTCATCGACGTCGCTGACGGTCCCTGCCGGGACTTCGCTCACTGTCTCGCGGGTTGCTGGACTGTCAACCGAGATACTCTCTCGGCCGTCGGGAGCGCGCCACTCACCGTCGATATACAGCCCGTTCCAGTCTGCATCTATCGTCAGTCTCGCCGTGTCGGGTCGGTTGCGTTGTGTCATTATGTTCTGTGGAATCGTGTGTGTCGGTCGCCGATTGTCTCTGTCAGTGTGCGTGTCCGTCCGGACCGTGAGGCGTCTCGAGGAACTCGGAGAAGATACTCGTATCCTGTCGGGCCAACCCTTCGAGTCCCTCCGCGTCCACGCGGAGACTGAAGTGTTTTTTTGGCGCTTCGATGACGAGCCGATCACCGTCAGGTGTCCGGAGGCTCCGGACAACGATATCGGCGTACTCGTTGCTGAGCGTGAACTCGCAGTCGACCTCGTCTGCCTCCTCGCTTTCGGACCGCTCGACGAGGTCATGCTCGTGACCGAGGAACTCGCCAAAGATATCCAGATCCTGCCACGAGAGGCTCTCTAAGCCTAATGCGTCGGCGCGGATGACATCGGTGCTCGACCGAATCTCCAGTCGCTCGCCTTTCGGGGTCTTGATGTGTCTGACTGTCACCGTCCCCGTGTCGTCGCTGACTGTCGTCTCCTCGGCAACGGTGATGTGGTCCTCAAGTGGGGGTGTGTCAGTCATAGGAATATTGAGACGTTGTCTGTGCTCAGCACGGTCTGGTTCAGGCGAATGTCTCGCTCGACGATCTCGAAGGAGTCGTCTCGTCGTCTGAGTGTGTCGTGGCGTTTGGCCGAGTAGAACGTGTGCTCTTCGCTGTCGCCCCGGCTCAGGTAGATGAGAAGGTTGTCTGTCACCTTCACCGTCTCCTCGTCGTACTCCTGAATCACCACATTTGTCACATAGCGTTCAGTCCGGGTCGGCGGTCGCTCCGCCCACGCGTACTCCGAATCAAAGCGTTTGACGCGTGCTTCTAAGGAGCCGTAATCCTCGTTGAAGTAGTACCCCTTCTCGCTGAACGACTCGGCCGTATTCTCTCGCATCAGCCGCCGAGGCATGCGATAGCTGATATCGTCTGCGATGTGGTCGAACCACTCGTGCAACTTCCGACTGTCGAGAAGTTCGGCCTCGTAGTTCAGGAACTGCCTGACCTCACGCTCAACGAGCAACTCCTCTATCTCGTCTTCCCGTTCGCTGAGTTTCATTGTTCCTCCCGAATGTTCATCGAGGTGCCGAGAGCATCTTCCCGCGCGTTCCCTGCTAGCATCTCGTACCACTGTTCGTGGAACAGCCGCATCCCACCTTCCTCGAGGTTCTCGGAGTACGCGAATCCTGGTCCGTCCCACTCCTCGTCGAGACTCATATCACTCATCCAGTCAAGCCCCATCTGGTAGTTCAACTGGAGGTTCTGGCTCTTCGGGAACTGGCCTTTCGCCATGTCGGTGATACCTTTCCAGATGGGCGCGTCGTCCTGCTCGAAGTTCCCAGTCGGGCCAAAGTTCGACGTATATATCTTATACATGCGGTCTTTGAACTCCTGTGGCGCGTTCTTCGGTGCCAGCCCCCAGCTCCAAAGCTCCATCTGGTTGGGGCCGACCGGCCGCCACTTTCGGATGGTGAAGAACGGCGCGACGTCCTTGTTCGGGTCGTCGGTCGTGTCACCGAAGTGTAAAAATCCGAAGTTTGGGAAGATGCCGCCGGTAAAGGAGAGCGCCTGTCGAGCGACCTGCCACTGTTCTTCGGAGAGCCCTTCTTTCGTGAACAGATCTTCCACGATCTCGTCGGGGTAGGTCATGAACACGTCCTCGCCCTCGAAGCCTCGCATACTCGTGGTGTGACCGTCACAGTGGATGTGCCGGTCCATGCTGTCGCCGGTCCCGGCGTGACCGACGGTCTCCTCGCCGCCCAGTTCGAGATCGAGCACCGAGCCGTGGGCCCAAGCGGTGTGATAGCTATCGCCGTTGAAGTTGTCGGCGATCGTCTTCCAGTTGGCGTCGATGACCCAGCGATGGGGTTCGCCGATAACCTCCATTCCCCCCTCGGGGAGTTTCATGTGGATGTCAAAGTACCACTTGAAGTCACCAAGCCATTCATCGAGCGTCGGTCCCTCTTCGGCGATGGAAGCGAACACAAGCCCTTCGTAGGTTTCGAGCCGTGGAACGTGGACCAGCCCGTGATCTTCACGGTCGAGTTCCTTGAACGCCTTCGACTTCTGGGGCATGCCCGCGGCCTCGCCGTCGTTCTTGTACGTCCATCCGTGGTAGGGACACCGGAAGTGGGAGGTGTTGCCCTGTTCTGCGCGGCAGACTTTCGCGCCCCGATGGCGGCAGCTGTCGAACAGCAGGTTAATCTCGCCACTTTCGGAACGCACGAAAATGAACGTATCGTCACCGATGTACCGTCGGGCGTAGTCTCCCGGTTCGGGAATTTCCGATTCGTGACCGATGAACACCCACGACTGGGCGAAAATTCGCTCTTTCTCCAACTCGTGTAGCTCGTCGTTGTTGAAGAAATCTAGCGGGAAGTGCCCCTCGTCAAGCGCGTCTCTGGCGTCCTGTAAGTCCTGCTCCAGCACGCTATGATTGTCATCTGCTGCCATACGTACACAAGTAGTTCGTATGAATTGTACTTAAAGATGGTGCTTATTGACACAATTGTAATGTTATAGAACTTTGAGACAGTACATATCCTTCTAAGAGGGCAAAAGTATATTACGGAGTTGGTCATATGAGAGTTCATGAGTTCAGACAGAATACAGCGGAGGCCAGTCCCCTGTCGCCGCTGTATGTGCGAGGTGAGACGACATGCGTGAGACCGAAGCAGCAGTGGTACGCGGTCCAGAAGACTACGCTGTTGAACCAGTCCAACTGGACGATCCGGCACCGGGAGAGGTGTTAGTTGACGTGCGTGCGACGGGGGTGTGCCACACCGACTATCACGCGTACACGAGTGCTGACACCGACTTCCCCATTGTGCTCGGTCACGAGGGTGCCGGCGTTGTGACAGCCGTGGGGGACGGCGTCTCTACAATCGAGCCCGGAGACCACGTCGTCCTCTGGGTGCTCCCATCGTGTGGCGACTGTGAATACTGCCGGAGTGGGCGTCCGTACCTCTGTCAGGCGCGTCGAGATACCCGGGGGCGCATGATGGACGGGACGCGTCGGCTCAGTCAGGATGGGACGCCGATCAACCACTTCTACGCCCAGTCGTCGTTCGCGAGCATGGCCGTCGTTCCGGAACGCCAGGTCGTCCCTATCGACGAGTCCGTCCCATTCGAGATCGGTGCGTTGCTAGGCTGTGGCGTCACCACCGGACTCGGTGCCGTCCTAAACATTGCTGATGTCGAGAGCGGCGAGACGGTTGCAGTGTTCGGGTGTGGTGGTGTGGGGGCAGGAGCCGTGCTCGCTGCCAACGCGATCAGCGCCGGGTCGATCATCGCCGTCGATATCGATGGGGATACGCTGGACACGATGAAATCCATTGGCGCGACTCAGGTCGTCAACGCGTCGGAGACCGACCCGGTGGCCGAGATCCGTGATCTGACTGGAGGAGTTGACTACGCGTGCGAGTGTATCGGCGCCCCCGCGACCGTCAAGCAGTCCATCGAGGTGCTTGGTCCGGGCGGGACAGCCGTCGTCACCGGGACGAGCGACTCGGATCCGGCCGAACTCGATCTCGGACTGTTCACGAAAGGAATCAAAATTGTCGGCAACATCGTCGGCTTCACGCAACCCCGAGTCGATATCCCTCGATACGCCAGAATGTATCAGAACGGCGACCTCGATCTGGACGCGATACTGACTCGGCAGTACGAACTCGACGATCTCGGCGAGGCGTTCACTGCGCTCGATAACGGAGAGGTCGTCCGGAGCGTCGTGCGCTTCGACGAGGGTCCCTAGCTGCTGACTCTGTGCCAGAGCAGGTCCCGTCTTACTCGTCTACGCTGAGAGGGTCAAAATACGAGTAGTATAGCAGCGCTAGTGCGGTCTTCGCATCTGTGATCTCACCGTCTCGTACCATCTCCTGTGCCGTTTTGAGCGACAGTAGCTGGGTCTGGACGCGCTCGTCTTCATCCGGATCCCGTTCGGCCGTTGCGCGACAGCCGTCAGCCACAACGTAGTGGATAGAGGCGTCGATAAGGCTGTTTAGCGGCTCGAAGCATCCGAGTAATACAAGCCGGTCGGCCTCGTATCCAGTTTCCTCGCGAAGCTCCCGTCGAGCCGCATCTGCGACACCGTCGTCGTCCGGTTCGATCTGACCGCTGGGGAGGCCGAGGTCGGCTCGCTCCACACTGTGCCGCCACTCGTTAACGAACAATACATCACCCGCCCGCGTGAACGGCAAGACGGTGACGCCGTCGGCCGTATTGAGGTATTCGGCCGAGAAATGCCCGTCTGGACCACTTACGATGTCGCGGCGAACGTCGAACTCACTCCCCGAGTACACCACGCTGCTGGACCGTTTCTCCCAATCATCGTTGTTTGTCATCTGTTGTTGTTCTGCATAGATGTTCATAAGGGGACAAGAGGATTGCGACGGGGACGCTCCTCTCGAATCTCCGAGTCACTTATCGCCGTCCCGGCGGCTGCTGAACCTGATCGGCTGTCGGACCGTCGAGGTCGAGGTTCATCTCGATCGTCTCCGCTTGCTCCGCAGAGATGTCAAAGTCGACGTTCCGGTAGACGGTAATCGCACGCTTGTTGGTCTTCAGCACGTCGAGCGCGAGAGAGTCAAACCCACGAGAGGCGGCGGACGCGACGAGCTGTTTGATAAGTTCCGTACCGATACCGCGACTACGGGCCGCTTCCCGAACGAAGACGACCAGTTTGGCTTCCGAGTCCGTTGATGGGATGGCGCCCGCATGGCCCAGTATTCGGTCATCGTCCACCATGATGATGTTGAGTCCATCTGAGAGGAACTGCCCCAGCCACCGCTCGAGGACGATCTCGTCTGCCGGTGGAATCCCCATCGTCCGGTCGGACGCGTCGAAACTACCGTACATGTCTCTGAGGGCATCACCGTCCTCGTCGACCGGTCGAGCGATGAGAGCGTGCCCATCCGCATCAAAGAATCGCGGACATCGTGGAGGACAAAGCGGTGTTCCGGTACACTCTGTGTTCCGCCATTGATTACATTTTTTTCTTGACTCGCACATACTCGCATAATTGTTCGGAGATGGTATAATATTTCTGGAGAACAAACGCCGAAATACGGGCTCTTCTTCAGATCGAAACACTGGGTAGCGCAATCTTTACTATGCTCGTCGTTGCTATATATCGTATCACCATGGAAAACAAATCGCTGAACGAAATCGAGCCGCGTGACGTGGCGCTTCTACAGGTGCGTATCGCGAACCCCACGGCGTCGAGTCGTGAACTCAGTGATATTCTCAAAGAGGAGTACGATATCTCGCTTTCTCACAACCACGTGAACACGCTGCTCCGGGAGATGGAAGAGGATGACATGTTCCGGCGGACAGTCGTCCCGCGACGGACGCTCTTCCAGCACTATATCTTTCGTATCGGGTTTCACTATCCGAACTTCAAAGACCAGTGGGAGGACTGCCATCGGACGCTCGTGGAGGACCCACACGTCCTGATGTTTTTCAACTCCGATGGCAAATACCACTGGCGGCTCATTACTCAGTTTCGCACGACGGGTCAGATGGACGAGTGGGTGACGGAGTTCGTAGAGGAACACGGCGAGATAATCAGCGAGTTTGAGACCACCTCTGTTCATAACCTCCACAAGTTCAAGACCGACGCCGAGATCTTCGACGAGATGCTCTCTGAGACGGCAGAGGGCAGACAGTACCTGGAGAACCGCGGTGATATCGGTACAGGCGATGACGACCCCGACTCGGAGACAGAGTCGGTAATGCGGTAATCTACCGGAAGCGGGGCGCAACAGCGTCACCCGCGACCCCCGAACCTATCGAGCCAGAACCAATCTGTTCGGCGGTTTTTCACGGACCAACAACAGGGGATATGTGAGTAGTTCACACGAGCCAATCTGCATGCACGATGCAACAGCAGCACCGCCACAGACGGTGGTACTCAAGGAGACTCTAGACGCACTCTCGTCGATCGCGATCGCTGACTGGCCCGTCATCAAGAGGCCATTAACTTGGTGTCTCCAAAGTTTCATTATCGCTTCATCGAATGGGAGAGTATGGCGCAAAATGTCTTCCCCAGACAGAGTATCGACACCGTCCTCGACGCGGGCACCGAGAAGAAATGGCGAACGCTTCAGAATGACGCCCGGGAGTTCACGTGCTGAAATGTTGGCCGATACTGTTTGTGTCGTCGCCGGCGGTGGCAACGGCCTCGGAGAAGCGGCGGCGCACGAGCTCGCCAACAGGGGTGCAACGGTCGTCGTCGCCGACCGCGGCACCGCTGTCGATGGCGAAGGAAGCGATCCAGCGGTCCCAGCCCGAGTTGCCGCGGATATCCGCGAGGCCGGGGGTGAAGCGACGGCCCACCACCTCGATGTGAGCGACTTCGACGACGCCCAGCGGCTGGTTGACGAGACCGTCTCGGAACATGGTCGGCTTGATTTCGTCGCGAACTTTGCGGGTATTCTCAGGGATGGTATGAGCTACAAACTCGACCCCGAGGACTGGCAGGCCGTTGTCAAGACGAACCTTACCGGCCAGTTCGCACCTCTTCAAGCCGCGTGTGCACACTGGCGAACAGAGAGCGACGAGAGCGGTTTCGACCGCCAACGCTCGTATCTCGCGGTCAGTGCCGGCGCCGCTCGCGGGAACCTCGGCCAGGCGAACTACGCTGCTGCAAAGGCCGGCGTCCTCGGGATGGTCCGCTCGGTGTCGACGGAGATGTACCGTTCAGATGTGCGGGTCAATGCCCTAATTCCGAACGGATACACGCGTATGACCGAGACGGTTCCCGAGGAACACCGTCCGTACACACGGGAGGAGATGCCTCCGGAGAAGGTCGCACCGATGGTAGCCTACCTCGCGAGTGAGGCGGCAGCGGATGTGACGGGTTGTACGTTCTACGCTGGCGGCGACCGTGTGGGCGTCCTCGAGGATCCATCGATGGCCGCCGTCGGCGTCGAACCCGGCGGCTGGAGCGCCGAGTCGCTGGTCGACCACTTCGCGGAGGATGTCGCTGCGGACCTCGAGTTAACGCGGACGGACACCCACTTCTAGGCGCTCTGCCCGTGGCAGGTGACCACCAACGCCATCTCACTCGGCGGCCGAGCAAAAGGGCATCTTTTATCATGGTCTCCACCGATGGTCTCTTTATGCGACTCGTCCGCTACAACGACGACCAGCTTGGTTTACTCACAGAAAGCGGTACCGGCGTCATTGCGCTGAACGATCGGCTCGGCATCGACGCCGACGAACCGCTCGTCGAATACATCGAAGGAGAGTACGACGCCAGTGAGTACGAAAACGCCGCTGCAGACCACGACGTGGCCGACGTAGATATCGGCTCGCCCGTCGGGCGGCCCGGAAAGGTAATCGCCGCGCCACTAAACTACGAGAATCACATCGAGGAAGCGCTGTCGGATCGCGACATAACCACCGACGAGTGGTTCTCCATCAAGGATAAGGGGTACTTCCTCAAGGCACCGTCCAGTGTCGTCGGTCCGGACCATGGTATTGAACTGCCATTCACGGACCGTCGAACCGACCACGAGATCGAACTCGCGTTCGTCATGGAGGGCGATATCAAGGACGTACCCGCAGAAGAGGCGTGGGACCACATCTTCGGCTACACTATCCTGCTGGATATCTCGCTCCGCGGCGACCAAGACCGCTCGAACAGGAAGTCCTACGACACGTTCACCGTCATCGGGCCGTGCGTGACAACCGCCGACGAGATCGACGACCCGCAGGACCTCCAGATGGAACTCCAACTCAATGGCGAACGTCGCCAGTACGAGAACACCGGCGACATGGTCTATACCTGTGCCGACATTGTCCAGTACGCCTCGCTCGGAGCCACCATCGAGACGGGCGATGTCATCACCACCGGTACGCCCGAAGGCGTCAGCGAGCTCTCGGACGGCGACACCATCGACGCGGAGATCGAATCCATCGGCTCGATGACTGTCGACGTTACCGAGCGCGACGTAAGCTACGCCGAAGCCGACGTGCAGAAGGGCGGCCAAGAGTAACGTTCCACCTCAACTGCGGCCACTCAGTCCATTCTTTCCGCTCCCGAACATCCACCAGGAGCCACGCAGCCACGCTTCTGAGTAGTACAGATGAAAACGGCTGCCAACGTCCATTATACTCGATAACGGTCCTCGATTTGGTCGTTCCGCGCTCGAAAAGCGGAACTTACGGGGGGAGTCAGATATCCGTACGAGTTACGATGAGGGACTGGCTTCAGCGTAGAAGTTCATCGCTTCGAACACCGGGCGGTCGGTCATCCCAAGGAGGATGGCGTTCTCATCGTCTGGCTCGTGGTGATGGGTCGCGTCCGGCGGGACAACAAAGATATCACGCTCCGACCACTCCAGCGCCGCATCGTCGACGTGGGTCACGCCCTCCCCTTCTACGACGAAGTAGACTTCCGTCGTGTTGTGGAAGTGGGGATCTGTCGCCTCATGTAACAGCTGTGCACGGAACGACATCGTCGGGAACAGCGGCGGCGACCCGGTCGCGGGGTTGACGTACGAGAGACTGTACCCGTCATAAGGGTCTGGTTCGTCATTATCAGCCCGTTGATGAAGCGCCGTGACCATCTCTGACCAGTCGAAGCGATGTGGCGGCGTTGGTTCGCGGATCCCCTGGAATGGGCCGGGGATGCCGTTGTCCTTGTTCTCTGCCTCCGGACGACCGTGTCCGTATTGGGACTCCCAGTATCCCTGCGTCTTGGTGACCGGCTGTCGTTCGAGCTCGTGGTTCTCGAAGGTGTTCCGGGCGTTCAGCGAGTCCAGCACGAGCGGTAAGTCGAGCACGTCGAGCCACGCAGCCGTCTCGTCGGAGTCGTTGACGTGATCATGCCACTCCCACTGTGGCGTCGTGATGAGGTCGTTGTCTTTCATTGGGAACTCCTCGCCCGCCACGACCGTCTTCATGTCTTCACTCCCGTCGATTGAGAAGCGGAGGGCGTTTGCGCCGTGTCGGTGCGAGGGTGCCGTCTCACCGGGCGAGACTGTCTGGACACCGACGTAGATGGTGTTCGAGATCGCATTCCCAAACGATGCGTTGATAGGGACCGCCACTCGTCGCTGGAAGCCCGGCGGAAGGTCTGCGATCGGAACGTCCTCCTCGACCCCGTCGATAGCTGCTTGGATATCTTCCCACTTCCAGATATCCGCCTCTAGGTCGCCAATTGTGTTGCCGAAGTCCTTCTCCACTTCCCATAGCGGGCGGAGGTTGTGTCTTTCGAGGATGCTCTGAGTGTCGGAACTCAACTCAAGTTGTTCTTCAAGCTCTTTGTCTTCTGACTCGGTCTGGGCCATGGTGTGCAAACTCATTAACACACCACCATCTTAACTGTATTGGACAGACAGCACGGAGAATGCCTAGAAAGGTATAGAACGGCGTCTTTCTGGTCAGAGAAAAGGCTACTCGGTGGGTTCTCGTGCCGTCTGCTCGCTCGCTTTGTCTCTCTAAACCTGCGCCTCGAAGACGTCGGCCGTGGCAAACACTGATCGACAGTCCTCACACACCATCTGCCGCTGGATGGCGTACTCCCAGAGTTTCCCGCCGCAGTCAAGGCAGTCGAAGTGTGCTTCTACGAACGGATCCTCCTCAGCGTAGGGGTTTTCGAACTCCGCCATACCAACTCAACGTAGTGGGTGCGATAAAAACCTTCGTTAACTCGAAATACTTTTTCCGTCAGTACGCAGCGTCGGCCTCTCCAAATGGTGCGAAACACAAACCCTTCCCTAAGAGTGTCAGAGTGAAGACGCAATCCCGTGGTGTCGCTCAGTATGGTACCCAGAACTTCTCCGTGAACAGGGTGACCATCTCACGGGGAGCATCACGATCTGCGGATCGTTAGTTTACTGAAGCGGTGAATATGGAGACCGTCTGCTCGATTGCGATTCTTTCAGTTCTTTCCGCACATAATCCATGATGCTCTCGCTTTTATATCCGCTATCGGTGCGAAAAGTGCTTCTCGATCAGTTCGCTCCGATTGACAGTCCCCGTTTCCGTCCGAATGAGTGAATTGGTGGTGACGGCGTACTCTCGGGGGCGTTTGAAATCTGCCAGCGACTCGGTCTCGAAGCAGTACTTGTCTAACTCTTCGGCTGTGAGATCGCTATCGGTGACGACAACCGCAGCGACGACCTCTCCCCACTGCTCGTCGTCGAGGCCGAAGACACAGACTTCCTCCACATCTGGGTGGCGTTCGAGCGTGCTCTCGACCTCGGCTGGATACACATTCTCACCGCCGCTAACAATCATATTGTCCACACGACCGACAATATAGAGGTAGCCATCCTCGTCAACCGTCGCCACGTCGCGGGTGCGCAGCCACCCATCAAAGTACGTCTTCGATTCCGCCTCAGGGTTGTCGATATATCCAGCCGACATCCCCGGGCCACGGGCGATTATCTCGCCACGTTTGCCGGCGTCAACCGTTGTCTCCGGGTCCGGATGCTCATCGATAGAGACCGTCTCGACCACCCGCAACTCCCACGAGAACGACGCCTTCCCGATAGTGCCGGGATGCTCCTTCTGAACGCTCGGATGGGCGAAGGTGAGATTTGGGCCGGCCTCTGTCATCCCGTAGGTGTTGTACACTTGGTCGGTCAGGTGCTTGCTTGCACCCTCAATTAGACTCTCGGTGACGATAGCACCGGCTGTCCTAATATACTCAAGAGAGTCGACGTCGAGCGCTGTCTCGCGTTGGACGCTGATGAGTTTCTTGAGTTGAGTCGGCACAGCGAGCAGGCCGCTCACCTCGTATTCCTCGATGAGCGCTAACGCTTCGGTGGGGTCGAACGATCTCTGGAGGACGACCGTCGCTCCAGCCAGGAAGTGGGGATACAGCCACGCATCAGTCGTCACCATATGGTACCACGGCGTCGTACACAGCGCCGTGTCAGTCTCGTCGATGCCGTGTTCCATTACGACCTGGATAGCCCCGTACCACAGTTGCTCCTGAGTAAACGGGACTGCCTTGGGCACACTTGTTGTCCCACTCGTATAGAGGACGCCACACTCGTCTCCGACCGGGCGAGGGGAGTCGGGGTCGTCGTCGGCATTAGTAACTGTCGGCTCGTAGGGCTCGACCAGCTCATGATCGATGTCCCGATCTCCGGCGTGAAATGCGACGCTGATGTCGGCACGCTCCAGGAGTTCAAGAGCCGTTTCGGCGTTGGCGTCGTCGAAGAGGAGGGCCTTCGCCTTCGCTGTCTCGACCATCCGTGTGAGTTCTGAAACCGGGGCACGGTATGAGAGCTGTACCGTCCCGACACCACGCTTGTTGTTGGCGAGCATCGACTCGATAGCCGGCAGTCCGTTCAGCGCCAGCACCGCGCAGCGCTGGTCACCGATCTGCTGTTGCAGGGCGTTCGAGAGGCGCGTGCTACGCTGATCGAGAGTTCCGTAGGTCAACGACCGCCCGGAGTCCGTGATTATGGCTATCTCGTCCCGATAACACCGTACCGACCGGGCGAATGCCTCCCTGAGTTTCATGATAATTCTGTTATCGCGTACTATATAAACTGCAGTATTAATAGTTTTGATTACACCGACGGTGAAGAGATGGTTCCTCGCTTGACGCGAGGCAGCTCGCCGCTCTTAGCGATATGCCAAGTTCAGTTCAATCTCGTCTGTGGCGGCCTGCAACTGGTCGAAGACCTCTCCCTCACAGCGCTCCTGTGAGAGCCTGTGGGCGGGCCCGGCGATGCTCAGCGCCCCCTGTATCTTCCCTTCGAACGTCAGTGGGATTCCGATAGCGTGGATGCCTTTGAGATCTTCGCTGAGGTTCAGCGCATACCCCTGTTCTCGGATCTGTTCGAGTTCTTCAAATAGCGTCTCGCGTGAGGTAATCGTATTTTCTGTTTGGGCCGGGAGCCCGTATCTGTCGATAATAGCGTTGACCTCCTCTTCAGGCAGATGTGCGAGGATAGCCTTTCCACCGGAGTTGCAGTGCATGTGCGCTCGTTGCCCGAGAATCGTGTTGATGTCAATGTCGTTCTGCCCACCCCGACCGTAAATGTACATAGCCTTGCCGTTGTCGTGGGTGATGAGCCAGGCCATCTCGCCTGTGGCTTCCTCCAACTGATCGACTGCCTCCATCCCCGACCGGAAGATGTTCAGTGCCCTCTTACGTACTGCCCGTAATCGAAAAATCTCAGTCCGAGTCGGTACTCGGTCCCGCATTTTGCCACAAAACCGTGGTTGCGCATAGTCGTCAAGTGACCATGGATAGTGCTCTTCGCGACACCGAGATGCTCCGCCAGTTCGGTCACGCCTGCCCCGTCCAATTCCCGGAGTAGTTCGATGAGAGCGAACAGTGTTTCGTCCGATTTGATTCCCCGTCCGGTGTTTTCGGACTGTCCCATAGCAAGAACGACGTATGTCCCATAATTAAACGTTACTGAGTAGGTGACTGCAGGGGATCCCATCACTCTGTTCGATGAGAGCGAACGGTTGGTAGAGGCTTGACGCTGTTGATCCTTACAATCGTACGACTGTAATACTATCCGTTCGTCACGGGCTCTCGGGCTACCTGTGGTCAATTAGCTTACAACCCACAACCGCTGTCCGCATCTCGATCAGTTTCGGCCGCCGTCTTACAGTATCTGGCTGACGGCTTGATGCAATTTTCGTCTGTGTCGCCAACCCGTGCCACCTGTTCATCACTGACAGGGTCGTGTCCTTGAGGCAACTGTGGGTCGTGTGCCTTTTTTTACCGTCGCGCCGTACAGGATCAGAAATTCTTGTACGTTGGTCGCTTTGCCGCTGTAATCACCGCGCCGCTAGTATGCTGTTCGACAGCATCGAATACATACTGAATCATCTTTTAAAAGGAACTCTCAGCCCTCTCGTCAGACGGAACTACCGGAGCTACTCGGCGATCGGTTAGTGCTGTGAGAGCTGTATCTCCAGTTTGTTCCAATTTATTCGATGACATCGAACATAGTTCTGGTGTACGTCGAGATAGGGGCATCGTTGGCGGCGTCCACGGCCAGCAATGTCGCTTCGTGTCCTCACTCGTCCGCGTGGAAACCGAGTTGACAGAAGCCCCGACGAATTCAATAGCTTGTCAATTGCCGGGGTGGGTGTGAACACCTCACGTGTATATCTGCAGACCTACATCGAGACACTTCTGACAGGGTAAGCGGTCCTACTCGTCTGTTCGTCGCTGTACCATCGCGGTCGCCTCGTACGAGATAATTATCTCGTCCTCCTGATTCAGCCCTTCGTGACGGGTCGTCACGAATCCGCGTGATGGGTTGCTCTCGGAGCGTCTCTTGTCAACGATTTCGGTCCGCATCCGTAGCGAGTCGCCCGGTCGAAACGGCCGATGCCAGCGGAGATTGTCGACACCGACACCGGCCTGTGTCGCCGTGTCCTCGCTGCTCTGCAGGTGGAGACGCATACAGATAGCCGCTGTCTGCCAGCCCGAAGCGACCAACCCACCGAAGACCGAGTCTTCGGCCGCTCGTTTGTCCGTATGAAACGGCTGGGGATCGTACTTTTCGCCGAATTCCAGGATCTCCGACTCGGTGATTTGGTACTCGCCCGAGTGAATTACGTCACCCACCGAGATGTCCTCGTAGAAACGCATACACGTCCCGATGTAGTGGATATACAAAAAAACCGACGCGTCGCTCTCGGGTGACTCCGCTGTGAGTGCCTAGCGAGGATTGCAACTCCGCCGCCGACCACCATCCGACAGTCGAAAAATATATTCAACCCGTTGTAGAAAACTGTGTATGAGCCTCACAGATCTGTTCGATCCGGACAGCATCGCAGTTATCGGCGCGTCGAAGACGCCAGGGAAACTCGGCAACGACGCGATGGCGAACGCAAAGGAGTTCGACGGCCCCGTCTATCCAGTCAACCCTTCGGGGGAGGGTGAGGTCTACGGGTATGAGTTTGTCGCGTCCGTCGGCGACACTGACGCCGACTTGGTGCTCTGCTGTGTCCCCGGACAGGCGACACCGGATGTCCTGGAGGAGTGTGGTGAGGCGGGTGTCGGGGCCGCCGTCGTCTTCGCTGGTGGGTTCGCCGAAGCCGGCGAACGTGGCCAGACGCTGCAAACTGAGGTCCGGAATATCGCCGACGAGTACGATATAAACATTCTCGGGCCGAACACGGCCGGCCACATCATCCCACACCGGAACCTATTCAGTTCCTTTGTCCCGGGCTTCGACGATATCGAGTCGGGTGACATCGCAATAGCTGCCCAGAGCGGCGGTGTCGGTGTGACCGCCACGTTCCAGTTGGATCGCGAGGGGTACGGCACCGCGGGGATGTACGGCCTCGGGAACCGCGCAAACACAGACTTCGACGACGTTATCCCGATTCTCGATGAGGACCCCGAGACAGATGCCATAGCCCTCCATATCGAAGGGACAAAAGAAGTCGATGCCACTATCGAAGCCGTTGAAGCGGCGAGTACCCCGATCGTTGCACTCAAATCTGGCAACGAGATGGAGGAGTTCGTCCAAGCACACACAGCGGCACCGATACAGGCGTACGACCGCTACGACCAGGCGTTCACCGACGCAGGGGCTGTCATGGCGGACTCGATGACTGAACTGTTGGACGCAAGTCACGTTCTCGCACAGTGTCCGCAAGCGGATGGCCCGAATGTCGGTCTCGTCACCGCACAGGCTGGGCCGGGGATCATGATGGCCGATTACCTCGACGAGCGTGGCGCGAACTTCCCCGAACTGACCGATGAGACCCGAGCACGTCTCGAAGATATCCTCCTCGGGTTTACATACGATCGTAACCCTGTCGACACGGGGCGGCCAATGCCGGAGTTCGGCGATGTCATCGACGCCGTGGGACGCGACGACAACGTCGACATCGTCTTAGTGTACGAGATATTCGAACACTCGCTAGGGTATCCCGTCGAAGAGCTCGAGCAGCTCACAAGCGACATCGACAAACCTGTCGTGTTCACGGTCGCCGGTCCAAATGAAGCGCTATCCGACGACCGAAAGCGGATGGAGGATCTCGGCATCGCGACGTTCGATAGTCCCGAGCGTGGCGCTTACGCCGCGTCCGTCCTCGCAGAAACGTCGCGGTAAGGCTCGGCCCATCATATCGCTGTTCTCGTCGCTCCGTTCTGGCTAGGGGTCCGTGGCCCGGCGTCACACGTCTCTGTCGAACGGTAATTATCAGAAACATTTAGGTGGTATCAGTCTACGTACTGTGTATGGGTAAACAAAGCAGTCTGGTAGAAGCGACGGCAGAGTCCAACGACCTGCCAAATCCACGCGACATCGTTGGCAAACACGAGGAAATTCCCATCACTGAGATATTCGACGAGACGTTCATGCAGGAGAACACTGAGTTCGAGGGCTTCGACGAGATGGTCGCTGCTAGTCCGTCGGACGCAGATTCGGCCGAGGAATTGGAACTCGTGCCTGATGGGACCTGGGACGACTTCGTTGCCGACACGACAGTGTTCAGCGACGAAGAAGAGATGGTGTTTGCAGCCCGCGACCACTGGGTCGAGACACAACTCGGCCTGTAAGGTCGACTCGATCGTGTGTTCACCCCTGTGAACAGCGATGTCAATATCCGGCGTCTGAGGGGCTTAAAACCCATAGCTCCTCATCTTAACCACAATGATTATAATGGTCGTGTTGCATGGTTCAAGTGAAAGCAATGAGTACAACTGACACAGAGCAACCAGTGTTGATCGCCGGGGCGGGCCCTGTCGGCATGACGACGGCGCTTGCACTGCAGGCACGCGGTGTACCCGTGACAATACTCGAAGCAGAGTCCGAAGACCGGAATCGGTCAGGAAGCCGAGCGATATACGTACACGGCACGACACTCCACACCCTCGAACGGGTTCATCCGGGGCTCGGCAAGAACCTCGTCGAGGAGGGACTCGTGTGGCCGACACGAAGAACATGCTGGCGAGGGAAGGAAGTGTTCAAGCGGACTTACGACAACCCAGGTGGAACGGGTGACTTCCCTCACTTCACCAGTATCCCGCAGGTCCGGACGGAAGCGTACATGCACGAGGCCCTTGACGAGGCCGGAATCGACATCTATTGGGACTGTGCAGTCGAGACAGTGGAGTCGAGCTCCGATGGCGTCCACGTCGAGACGTCCGATGGTCAGGAGTGGGAGACACCATACCTCATCGGTGCCGACGGCGGCGGGTCGACAGTCCGCAAGGAGATCGGTGCCGAATTCGAAGGAAACCAGTCTGAGAACGCGTTTATTATCGCAGACGTCAACGAAATAGAAGACGAGGACGAGCAGTGGCCCAACGAACGGCTGTTCCACTACGACGATCCGGCTGTCGGTGGGCGAAACGTCATGCTTGTCCCGTTCACCGGCGGGTGGCGGCTCGACATCCAGTGCATCGAGGGCGACGATCCAGAGGAATTGGTAACTGAAGAGAAGATGCGCGAGTTCGTCGTCGAAGTGATGGGCGAAGCGTACGCCGACAAACTTCACTGGGTGTCTAGCTACAAATTCCTACAGGTGATGGCCGACACATTCATCGACGACCACCGACGGGTTCTCCTCGCCGGCGAGGCAGCCCACCTACTAGCTCCCTTTGGTGCTCGCGGGATGAACTCCGGTGTCGCCGACGCAGATGAGGCGGCCTCCGCAGTCGCCACGGCGTACTACTCCCAGGTCGACGCTGTTGCGCGCGACGAGGTCGAACTGTACGCGGCTCGACGGGAGAAGGCCGCCGAGTACAACCTCAACGCGGCTGGACAGGCCCTAGAGTACCTGCAGGGAGAAAACCCCGCAACAGTGCTTCAGAAAGAAGCGGCAGCGTCCCTCGCAGACTACTTCGAGCCGGCCGGGGAGTACCTCGACGACGCGCCGTACGGTCCCCACGATGCCCCACCCATCGTCTCGACCGGGAACTATTGAGCTAACGACCGATTTTTCATCAGTACTGGTTACCCGACTTGGTTCAACTCTCCGAGAGCCGTATCACGAACACGATATCGCCGCGGTTCGCTGGTTTTTCGAGAGCAGCCATCTGTGAGTGTGGTACTCTAGACAGCATATCAATTAACTTATATTTATTCTCTTACATGATTTTAAAATGATATAGTTATAAGATCAGGAGTGACGGTCCCAGTAAATCGAGAGAAGAAGGGACCACTACCATTAGTGAATACGCCCATCAGACACATCCATTGCTGATGGCCAGATAACTCGATATCGGGTTGCGTGCTGCGCGGAAACCACGAAGTCCACCTTCTGCTTGAGCAAACTCTAAGGTTTAATCGATCCACGCTACTGTGGCTCCCAGTTTCTGCCGCTTTTGTGATCTCATCGAGAAATGATTTGTATCCGTCTGGTACAGCGCCGAATAGCGTGAACTCTAACGACGTATTACACCTCAGAGTCTCGCTCCGAGGCACTCGCCATGCTCCAGATGAAGAGCGGCGTTGACCCTTCGAATCTTGCACGACGCACCAAGTCGTGGTAACGTACACATTTATTGGAAAGTGTTGGGCCACAGTAGACACGAGCAACGCAACCATCGAAATCGTCAACGAGATGACGTTCCAAGGTGACCCAGACCGGTTACGACACGTGTTCGAGAACCTGTTCCGGAACGCTGTCGAACACGGTGAATCTGACGTGACCGTTCGTGTTGGGCGTCACGGCAAACAGGTCATATACGTCGAAGACGACGGACCAGGAATCCCAGCAGACAAGCGCGAAGAAGTGCTTGAACCGGGCCATTCGTCGGCTAGTGGTGGCACTGGGTTCGGGTTGACTATCGTAAAACGAATCGTGGAAGCTCACGGGTGGAAGTTGTCTGTGACCGAGGGAACAGATGGTGGAGCACGGTTCGAATTCGAGACCATGGCATAGAGAGGAGGTGTCGAAGAAGCGGTCAGCGACGCAGTCGGCATCGAGTTAGAATACGAGTGTACGTTTGACTGGGTGGCCTTTTGTCCGATGCGAAACTCGGAGTCGGGGCGCTGAGGCGCTACTTTGGAAAGCGACAGGGCGAGAATATCTCGAGACGGGTCCCGGAGACGCGATCAAGATGCGTGGCATCGAGGGACGACAGCGGTCGACGTCAGCGTGAGACGACGATGAATGCGGACGTGAACGGTGCGGTGAACATTCGCAGAAGGATAACTCAGAGTCTCCCGGCGGGGGATATGAGTAACGGCTGGTTGGCACAGCCCGGAGTTTTCCTGTTCGACCGCGAGAGCGGACGGTTCACACCGAGAGAACAGGGAGACTGTAAACCCTAATATCCCAACGCTCGGGATTCCTCCGCCTGAAGGCGGAGGAGGATGTCAATGCGCAAATCCCGACCACTCGGTCACACGACAGACCCGCAACAGGCGTTTTTCGATCTCGTCCACGCATCTCTCGGTATCAATTTCTTATGTGTCAACCGGTGGTGGATGAAGACAAAATGTCACATAAGACAGCGAGATCGTGGTGATCAATAGTTCTGGGGTACATGGGTCGTGGCCGACATCGACCGTAGCTTGTCTATTCCCTCTCGACACGTCGCCGGGACGACTCACCGGTCGGCACTCGAGCGCGTGTGAGAGACGTTTGGTAAGGACTAGATATACCCTCCGGTATTTCCGAAGTAACCATCGGTGAGATCGGCTGAGTCAGGCGATTACAGGGAGTTGAGTAGCAGCGGAAAGTGTGGATTTGGCGTTTGGTCCACTCCTCCACCGTTTCCGGAGCTATACGTGATTCATGTTGATATGGAACGGGTGTCGTTGTCGAGAGGTACGTTGAGAGTTCGATGTTGTCTCTCCCACGCAAAGACCGCTCGAAGCCCCAAAGACACTCAAAGACGGGAGTACACACCACCGTTTCCGGAGCTTTTGTTGACGAAAGAAGAAGCCGAACCCTCACACCACTATTTCCGAAGCTATCTACAAGAGAAGAAGGGGTACCACAAAAGAACCGGCAGGAACAACCGATACTATCGTCGATCAATCGACTTGTGTTTTCTCCAATAAAATATATTTATTTTTTGTAATATTACATTACCCCTAGTACGGCCTCTATTCTAAGGAGATCATATTAATTCTTTTGTCTACAATAAACGTTTCTGATCGGGTTCGGACAAGTTGTGGATAGCTTCGGAAGCAGTGGAGTGACTGTGTTATATAAGGAACCCTAGCTACGGAAGCGGTGGTGTGTGTGGTATTTATTAGTAGGAAAGCTTCGGACGCTTCGGAAGCGGTGGTTTTATCATATCTCCCGTGTGGCAGACTATCATGGGAATGTTCCAACGGGATCGTCAGGTGTTCGCTGACGCCGAACCTCTCGACGATTCCTACGAGCCCGAGGATATCCGTGAACGGGACGAGGAACTCGAAAAATATCAGCGAGCTCTCCAGCCGATCATCGATAACCGCCCGACGTCAAACATTTTCTTGTACGGGAAGACAGGAACGGGAAAGACCGTCGCGACGAAGTATATGCTGTCGCATCTAGAGAACGACACTGCCGAGTACGACGACGTTCATCTCTCGACGGTCTGGGTCAGCTGCGAGAACCTCTCCTCGTCCTACCAAGTTGCCGTTGCCCTTGTCAACGAGCTCCGCAAAAGCCAGGATAAAGACCGTATCAGTGCCACCGGCTACTCCCAGCAACGAGTTTTCGATATTCTCTATGAGGAACTCGATGCGCTAGGTGGCACCGTTGTGATCGTTCTCGACGAGATCGACAATATCGGTCACTCCGACGACATCCTCTATGGACTTCCTCGTGCACGTTCGAACGGATACGTCGACGATGTCCGCCCGGTGATCGTGGGCATCAGTAACGACTTCCAGTTCAGGGACAACCTCTCGCCAAAAGTCAAGGACACACTCGCCGAAAAAGAGATCCTCTTCCCGCCGTACGACGCGAATCAGCTCCGCTCGATCCTCAACCCACGCGCTGAGAAAGCGTTCCACGACGATGTCTTATCGGATGATGCTGTCCCGCTTTGTGCCGCATTTGCTGCCCAGGACACTGGATCAGCTCGACAAGCAATCCGACTACTCCGTGAAGCTGGCGAGCTTGCCCAAGCTGCTGATTCTGACACGGTAACTGAAGAGCACGTCCGAGAGGCGCAAGACGAACTCGAAAAGAACCAACTCTACGAGGGGATGCAGGAACTCACGACCCAAGGTCATGCTGTCCTTTGTGCGCTTGCGTACCACCAGGCGCTCGATGAGGTCCCTGTTCGCTCTCGTGACCTCTACGAGCGATACGTGAAGATCTGCGGCCGTCTCGACGCTGATAGCGTGAGTGAACGTCGTGTCCGTGACCACCTCTCGGATATGAATATGCTCGGACTGATCAACCT
>Ga0102942_1000115_pt1 | contig 26949 bp, 26 predicted proteins | sample SalPon2_C_H2O_MG_FD_78171 | JGI IMG/M metagenome (GOLD analysis project Ga0102942, IMG submission 78171) | Salt pond water microbial communities from South San Francisco under conditions of wetland restoration - Salt Pond MetaG R2_C_H2O_MG | ecosystem: Environmental > Aquatic > Non-marine Saline... | reverse complement strand
GTCAATAGATCTAGAAGGGTTTCTTTATTGTGAGGAAATTCTTTGAATTCAAATTTGGGTATAAACTTCTCTTCTTCTGAATGTTTTTCTTTGAATCTCTGAAGTTCTTCTTCCTTATTCTTTATTTTGATTGTTTTGAACCATTGTGTCTTATCAAGCAAAAGTTTCACTGCTTCAGAAAGATCTTTCATGGGTTTTTCGGAGCTAATCTCAATTTTAACTTCTTCTCCTCTATCTAGACATCTCTCTAACTCTCCGAACTTTGGTTTCATACTGATTAATTGTCTAGCAAGATTAAAAATAACTGAGTCATAACTTTGGTTATGGTAAATTCTAGGATTGCAGTTCTCTGGGATAGCGAGGTAGACTGGCAAGGCGATGAACCTTTCAAGAAGGACTATATAAACAATAGCTACAGCGTATTCTCCGAGATAGCATCAGAACGAGGCTCTGAAGTTGTAATAGGAAAGTTTTCATGGTACGAGGACAAATTGACTAAAGGATACTGTTTCAGAGATGGAGAATGGGTAAAAGTTGAAGATATCTCTATTGATGGAATTTTTGATAAGTTCAAGTTTGATGATGAAACAATTGATTTGAAAAGAAAAATGCACTCTCAGTTGCCTGTATTGAACAGTTTTGAGCTTGAAGAAGTATGTAAAGATAAATTAAAAACATACGAAGAATTCCCTAAACATGTTCCAGAGACTCAGGTTGCTGAAAAACAAAACGTAGAAGAGATGCTTGAAGAAGATGAAAGAGTTGTTCTAAAGCCACGATACGATTTCGGGGGCAAGGGGGTTAAGGTAATAGATAACATAGGTGATTTCCAATCTGAAGAGGATCTTCTTGTCCAAAGATTTGTTGATTCTTCTACAGGTATTCAAGATCTAGGGATAGAAGGAGTACATGATTTAAGAGTGATAGTGGTTGACGATGAACCAGCTACTAGTTTTGTACGTACTCCTGATGAGGGATTTATCAGTAATGTATCTCGAGGAGGGAGTATGCATCACTTTGAGATTGAAGAGATTCCTGAAGAAGCTCTAAAAATAGCTGAAGAAGTTGATGAGGGTTTCAGCCATCTGGGGCATAGAGTTTATGCTGTAGACTTTATCTTTGATTCAGATGGTAAGCCTTGGATACTTGAGATGAACTCCAAGCCTGGACTAGTTTTCTATGACGATGAGGATGTAAGGAGTTGGAAAGAACCCTTGATGGAAAAAGTAGTCGACAACTTATTGAGGATGGTAGACTGAACTAGTTTCTTTCTCTTTTCTTTTCTAAGGCTTTCTCATGCATCCGTTCAACCATTTTCAGCACAACATCTTCTCCTATTATCTGGTTCATTTCCTCACTTATACCAAATGAACCATTCACTTCAAGCACAATCGGGCCATCATCTGTTTCAATAACATCGCTTCCACCAATATCAAATCCTACGGCTCTACATGACTTGTAGGCTGCTTCTCTCATCTCTTCTGTGACTTGTGCTTCAATTCTTTCTCCACCGCCTGAGATATTTGATCGCCAACCATCGCCGCCGCTGCTTCTAGAGTATGCAGTAATGTAGTCTCCAATGGTAATTATTCTCGTATCCTGTCCGCCATGTTCCTTAAACTCTTGAAGGCATATCTCCTGTTCTAAGGATTTCATTGTATCCATTACTGGTTTTAATTCGTTTTCGGAACCTGCACGCATTACACCTTCTCCACCTGCACCACGCACAGTTTTCATTATCACAGGATATCCCATACCTGCAGCTGACTCAACAGCAACTTCGGGACTCAGTGTATATACACTATTAGGTACTTTAACTCCGTTTTCTGACAGTATCTTCATGCTGTAGAATTTATTTGATTCATAACCGTATGTATCGCTTTGTGCTTGAGTTACGACTCCTGCATCGTTTAAAACTTCTACAAGATGTTCTGCAAACATCATGTCGTTATCTGCAATTCTAATGTATACTGCGTCAAACTCTGTAAGATTAGCATTCTTGTAAAGGACTTTTGATTCTTCTTCGCCGTGTATAAACTTTACTCCATCTATAGGTGCAGCTAAGACAGAATCAAATATTTCTTCGGCTCTCTCCATGATCAACTGGTGTTTGGTGGATATGTCTCCATAAACAATACCTAGTTTCATTTTTCTCCTTCCTCCTTTAAAGTGTCTGCAACTGCTTCGAATGCGTTTTTACCAGAAACTTCTGTGTACAATTTTAGGTCAGGATTAGGATTTAGATCAAAAACTTCCTCTCCTCTTAATATTACTTCTATAACTGGCGTTCCAAGTGCCTTCGAAGCATTCTTTACTATTTCCTGTTGCTTATCAGATATATTGGAGTAGGTAAGATTTTCTTCATCAAATTTCCAGCCTTCTGATCCATCTTTCAATGATATTATTTGGTTGCCTGCTATCAGGCAGCGGTATTTTCCACCGCTGTTATATTCATGGAATAATAGAATATCTTCTTCGTATTCTGAACCTTGGGCAAATTCCCCTATTTGTTCAACTGTGTCCAGTTTCTTTGATTCTGATTCTTCTAACTCTTCAAGTCTTCTTGCAATCAAAGGGCCTCTGAGTTCTCTTTCAATATTCCTTGAAGCTTTTTCAGATGCTATAGATGCCGTTTTTGGTGCTGAAATATTTTTTTCGTGAAGAACATGGTATAAATAATTTTTTTTAGATGCTATGAAAAAACCTGTAGCGGTGTGATTGGTTTTTACTCCTTTTTCGCTTATCATTTCGAATGCTACTCTTCCAAACACGGCATTTTTAGGAGATATCTCAATATATGCATAATCAAAGTTTTCAACAGATTCTCCATCTACTTTGACATTTTGTTCGCCATCTATCACCTCAGGTGCTACTGATTCTATCTCTACCTCCTTTATCTCCTCAAATATCTCTTCAAACCTGTTATAGTCTCTATCAGTTATCTTTAGAAGCCTGCTCATCGTCTTCTCCTCTTTTGCTTTTCCAAAGATCTGTTGAGGCCTCCTCAGACCTCCAGTCTTCCAGATAAAGTTTGACTGGTTCTGGCGCTATATCTTCAATGATTCTTCCTTGTCTAATTATTTTTCTTAATCTTGATTCAAGAGTTTTAGAAAGTTCATCATACTCGCCTGGTTCGCTGTAGATCAAATCATTTCTTATTCTCCAGCTGGATATAGTATTTTCTGGAGCTATCACAAGGTAGCCGCCTCCCTCCGTCTCAATTGAGTGCTGTAGTTTCTCCTCGCTGACATATCTAACCCCTTTTCTTGATGGGTCAAGAAGAAGTATGTCACTATCTTCAACTGCTACAGCAAGAGCATAACTTGGTTCATCCTCAGCGTCTTTCCTCATCTTGATGATTGCTATACCTCCATCATTGAACCATGCCTTGAGTTCCTCACCTATTCTAGATACTTTATCATGTTCAATCCATGCAGTATTAAGCTCATGGTTCGTCAGTTCTGCAACTGTCTGCTCCATCTTTTCATGTTCTTCGCCTTCTTCCTGATTCTCTATTTTTTTCTGTATTTTATCTTGGCTCTTCCTATAACCGAGAATCTCTAAAGCTATCTCCAAGTTCACAGGAGCTGAAAAATCCTTTTTTTCTATGTTAAAATACTCGCTGATTTCTTCAAGAGTTTCTAGATCGCTTTTTGTTCTTCTAAACTTCAGGTTATTCTCTGAAATCTTCGAGTTCGGTGTCAAAACGGTATAACCTGATTCTGTATTTACTGTTGTACTGAAGAGTGAGACCTCATCTATCTCTCCTTTTTCATCGTCCATTTTAACTTCTTCTCCAGGCCTCACCATTCTTGAGTTCTTTAGATAGACTCCGGCTGCAAGATTCCTGAAAAGATCTTTAAATCCGTAGAATATTAATGCAGCGATCAAGAATGCTATTGCCCATGAAGATGCATTTATTATCTCTGTGATGAATGTTTCTCCTATCTCCATCCATGAAACAAGTATCTGAAAAAGCAGAATGTAGAGGAAGCCTTTGAATGCTCCGAGTAAAAGTTGGATGCTGCTAATTGAGAATCCTGCATCTCTGATGAAATCTTTCACTTCTTTTTTCTGAAGCGACTTCTTTGCAATCTGGGTAGCAATTCTAATTGAGATTATTCCCAATATTCCTCCAAGTATAAAGGTCGTTAATTTTGGTAGCTGGGCCTGCGCTTGCTCAAGTGCCTGGGTTGTGAAGTTAGTATTCAAATAAAATAGTGCTGCCGTAACTACTCCTCCCTTCAGTATATTTGAGCCCAGACTTAATCTCTCTCTTCTAATAGACTGTGACTTCTTATTCACGTCTTTATTGGCGATCCACCATTTCTCTGATAAGCTCTTGACTAAATTAACTGAAAAATATCCTATCACTAAAATGGCTAATGTGATTGCTAGATGAGCCAGTGTATTTTGACTCTTTGATAATTCAATAAGAAAACTAACAGGTTCTACCATAATCTAGTTGTTACCATTTCCAGTATTAAAACCTTTGATTTTTTATTCGAGGGAAGTTATTTTGCCGTGTCCGATCAATCGCCATCTAGAGCCTATCTGTCTTGAAATAGCAATTCTATCGCCTTTCTCAGCGCATATAGGAACTTTTAAGTCCATCTTCACGTTCTTACCTGCTTGGGTTACTCTTCCGGCAGACTTACCCGTCCCAACGTTTATCATCAAAGGCTCGTGTTCTTTGATATTTTCAATCTTTTTCTCTTCCTCAGAACCAACTAATCTTTCCATGAGTTCTACTTTCATTTCTAAATTAGTAGAGTTCTCAGGGAGATCTCCTTCAAGGCCTAAAACGTTTCCTGCAAGCCCATCAGACTTTGCCATCGCTGGATCAAGCTCTGTTTCTACTGCTAGTAGTCCGCCAGGCTTTCCTTTTTCTACGATGCTGTCTCCATGAATTATACTCTTTACTTCAGTTGTTACAGTCTCCCATTTTCCATCATCTACTTTTCTTCCGGGCTTCAATTCGACTTCTTGTCCGGGTTCTAGCTCTCCACGAACAAGGCTTCCGCCGATAACTCCTCCTGAAATATCTTTAGTCAGAGTACCTGGTTTATTGATGTCAAATGATCTAGCTGCCAACATTTTTGGCTCGGAATCGGATTCTCTTTTAGGAGTAGGTATTTCTTCATCAACAGCTTCTAGAAGAGCATCAATGTTTATTTCATGTTGAGCTGAAACAGGAATTATGGGAGCATCTTCTGCTACAGTGCCCTCTACGAAATCTTTGATTTCTTCGTAGTTTTCCTTTACTTCTTCCTCATCTACTAGATCTATCTTGTTTTGAACAATTACGATATTATCGATTCCAATTATATCTAAGGCGGCAAGGTGTTCTCGTGTCTGAGGTTGAGGACAATCTTCATTTGCAGCTACAAGTAAGATTGCTCCATCCATTATAGCTGCTCCTGATAGTACATTTGCCATCAATGTTTCGTGACCTGGAGCATCTACAAGTGAGACTGTACGCTTGGCTTCACCGTTTCCGTCAACGTTTAGATCTCCTTCATCACTTTGATAGTATGTTATATCTGCATAACCAAGTTTAATCGTAATTCCTTTTTTCAATTCTTCAGAGTGCTCATCTGTCCATTTTCCAGATAAAGCTCTAGTTAAAGTTGTTTTTCCGTGGTCTACGTGACCTACAAGTCCTATATTAGCTTCTGGTATTTTTTCTGTCATGATATCTCGTCCTCTGTAAATGTGTCTGAAACGTAGCTTGTCGTAAGCTCTCCATCTGGTTTTTCAAACATCCTTTCTCCTTTGTATGTCTCTGTTTTCCTTATGGATGTTAGTAGGGGTTTTACTCCGCTTATTTGATATACTTCATCGTTCTCAAGCTCTACTATTTCACCCTCTACATGAGTATATCCTTGGAGGCTTCTTATGTAATCGGAAACCTCAAGGTCTTCCACTGTGCTTCCGAATTCCTCAAGTTTCTCAAGCGATTTATCAATCCAATATTGAGAAACCATTCTCATATATTATTCTTCCAGTGCTTCTTCTACAGATTCTTCTCCTGATTCTACTACTCTGGTATTAAGTTGTTCAATCTGATTGGAAACGGTGTTACCTCTTACTGATTTTCTTTGTCTCTCACCGTCTTCACTTGAATTAAAACCTACTCCTTCTGAAAGTAGGGCCTTTCTTCTCTCTGTTCCTTCTCTGGACTTTTTCATAGGGAATCCATCTCTATCGCTTCCTCCAGTAACTTCAAGTTCATAACCTGGTAGGCCTACAATGCCTCCATCGAATGTTTCTCCAATTTTTTTACCGAAGATTTGTGAAGCATCTTCAACTTCTTTTTGGTATGTTTCGCCGTCCTGTATTCCAATAGTAAACTTCATGTTTGTTCACCTTTACTCAGTCACCCAAGGCGCATAAGCACCTAATGAATTCCGAGCAATTGAAAATTAGTACGCAAATCTTTTGAATACATTCAGTTCTCGCCGTCTTTTTATTCCAGCGAAGCCTTAACTAGATTTAAGTAATGAAATTGAGGAAAGTCTTAGGTATACTTGGAAGTTTCCTGCAAATATACTCGCTGCTACTGGTTTTACCTGTAGCAATTGGAATAATTTATAATGAATCTCTGTTCAATCTGGCTATATTTGCAATTGCATCGCTGTTCTCAGCAGTCATAGGCCTATTTATGAGATACAGTGGAACTACAGGAGATCCTTCTGTGAGAGAAGCAATTGTTGCAACAGTTACTGGATGGGTTCTAGCAGTTCTAATAGGAGCTATCCCTATTTTTCCCTATACTTCTCTAGTAAACTCGGTATTTGAAGCAATGGCTGGCTTGACGACCACAGGCATCTCAATGTTCTTGCATCCATCAAATCTCCCAAATTCGGTACTTTTTTGGAGAAGTTTTATGCAATGGTTAGGAGGGCTTGGAATACTTACTTTCTTTATAGCGGTTATTAGGGAATCTGGAGGTATTTCGCAGAGACTATTCTCGGCTGAAGCACATAAAACTGATGCTGGATCAATAAGACCATCACTTACCAAGTCTATAGTTGATTTATGGAGGGTTTATGGTTTAGTTACTTCAATAATAATCGTGACTTATGTATCTCTAGGCATGGACTTCTTTAACGCAGTAAATCATGCTTTCACGGTTTTGTCAACCGGAGGGTTTTCGACTTCAGCGGAAAGCATGGCGGCTTTCAGTCCAACGATTCAGGCAGTTACTGTATTTTTCATGTTTATTGGAGGCATGAACTTCGTACTTCTATATATGATTCTTAGAGCTGATTGGCGCCCGATATTGAAAAATACAGAATTCAAAACTTACTTGTTTTTCTTCGTAGCTGTCGCAGCTTTGGCGTCCTATGAACTATTTATTTCTATGTCTTTGGCAGAATCAATTCTTCATGGATCCTTCCAGGCTATATCTCTTTTCTCATCAACAGGGTATGCTACAGTAGGGGTTATGGAGTTCCCAAGGCCGTTTTTAGTACTTTTTTTGTTTGTTATGTTTGTAGGAGGTTCTTTAGGTTCTACTGCTGGAGGTTTGAAGATATTCCGTATTATTACAATGTTTAAATTATTAAAAACAAGACTGAAATCTTATTCTCTTCCAAAAAGTGCTATAAACAAAGTAAAAGTTGATGGTGAAATATTAACAGATGATTCTGTGAAAACAATATCTGTACTTCTTTTTGCATGGCTTTCTTTTGCATTTTCATCTTCTCTATTAATAGTAGCTATTGAAAATATTACCTTCATGGAAGCTGCCTCAGCAGCAATATCTGCAGCAGGCAGCATGGGTCCAATGTATATCAGTGGAGAAACACTCGTGGCATTCTCACCTATCTCTAAAATTATAATGATTGTGGGTATGCTTGCAGGTAGACTTGAGATGCTACCTCTTCTAGCAATTTTTAATAGGGAAGCAATCAAACACTGAATTAGTAATGTATGTTATAATTACAGGAATAAACTCTCTTTCGAAAAGATTGGTGTCAAGATTAGAAGGGAAGCATGATGTTGTAGTTATTGACGGGGATAAGGATCGCTGTGAAAGACTTTATTCATCAACTGGTGCAACTGTGATTAATAATTCTCCTTCAACAATTTCAGCTCTTGAAGACGCAGGTATAACACAGGCAGACGTAATTATAGCCTCTCAAAGAACTGACAATGAGAACATGGTTGTATGCAGCCTTGCAAGAAAGTATGGTGTTCCTAAGGTGGTAACGAGGGTAGAGGATGATGAGTATTTGGAAGCTTTCCAAATGATAGGTGCTAACCCTGTAAGCCATAACGATATCTTGATGAGCGAGTTTCTATCTGCAGTAGAACACCCACACTTAGTCAAATTAGCGAATATCAAAGGAGATAGTGAGATAGTGAAAGGGTCGGTGAGAGAAAAGTCGGAGCTCCAAGGCAAAAGTATCGGTCGTGTCGAGAACATGAAAGAATTCCCTGAAGACTTTCAGATAGCAGCTATGGTTAGTGAGGGAGAAAAATATGTGGGGGATTATGAAGGTGCACTAGAAAAAGCAGATGAACTGATACTCATAGGTCCTGAGAGCCAGAAAGAGAAACTTAATTCGTTCTTCCAAAAACAGTAAAGAGGTTAAGTTATAATTACTAAGTATGACAGCGATTGTATGGATCCGCAGATCATTGAGAGAATACGATAATACTGCTCTAGTCAAGGCATCAGAGAATCATGAAACAGTTATTCCATTTTATGTAGTTGATGAAAATTACTTCAAAGAAGCTGAACTTGGTTTCCCACGTGTAAAATTCTGGAATGAATCGTTAAAAGATCTTAAGAGGAAGCTGTCAGAGAAAGATAAAAAAGATCTCATAATTAGAAAAGGAAAGCCTCTCGACCAACTGAATAAAATTGTAGAAGAGGTAGATGCTGACAAAGTTTACCACAATAGAGATTACACGCCTTATTCAAGAGAAAGAGATCAAAAAATTAGAGAAGGTCTTGGAGTTCCCGTTAAGACGTTTAAAGATATTGTTCTACATGAGAAAGAGGAGATTTTAACCAATTCTGGTACTCCTTACAAGGTTTATACATACTATAAGAAAAAATGGTTTGATAGAGAGAAGAGAAGACCTCAGGAACCTCAAACATATGAAACGCCTGATTTGGAGTCTGATCAGATTCCAACTCTAGAGGAACTTGGCTTTGAGAAACCTGAAGATTTTAACTGGGAATGGGGTGCCACGAGAGAAGGAGGCATGAACAGAATTGAGGAATTTAAGGATAAAATCTGGGATTACGATGAGAACAGAGATTATGCTTGGAGGGATGACACAAGCCGGCTATCACCTCATCTAAAGTTCGGTACTGTTTCTATAAGAGAGGTCTTTTGGGAGGCGGAGAGGATGAAAGCCCGTAATCCAAATGATGACACGGATGGCATCAAGATTTGGCAGGAGGAACTGGCTTGGCGTGACTACTACATGCAGATTCTCTGGAACTACCCTCATGAAGTAGATGAGCCATTCATGGACAAGTACAGAGATAATGAGCCAGACTGGGAATCCAAGGATGAAGCTTCAGAGAAGTGGAAAGCATGGATTGAAGGTAAAACCGGTTATCCGTTTGTAGATGCGGGTATGAGGCAGTTAAAGAAGACTGGGTTTATGCATAACCGGTTGAGGATGGTCGTGACTAATTTTTCTTGCAAAGATCTTTGGCTTGACTGGCGAGATGTCCATGACTACTTCTCCAAGATGTTTGTGGATGCTGAAATCTCTGCAATGGTCGGAGGTATTCAATGGAGCTATAGCATAGGTACAGATGCACAGCCCTATTTCCGTGTCTTCAATCCAACCAGTCAGGCGGAAAGATACGATCCTGAAGGCAAATACATAAGGAAATGGGTTCCGGAGCTTGAAGAAGTACCTGATAACCATATTCATGAGCCTTGGAAGATGAACAAATTACAGCAGCAGGACTGTGGTGTTGTGATAGGAGAGGATTATCCTAACCCTATCGTAGATCATGATAAAGAGAGGAAGGAATCAGTTGAAAAATTTGAACAGCTTGAAGGAAAATAAGGAGGTAAAGATCTAGTTGATAGAAACAGGATTAATACTGGCTTTCATTGTGGCAATGATGAAAGGCCTTCAAAGCGTATATCAGAGAAAAGATGCATTAGATACTGATGAATTCGTTACGGCTTTTAGCTCCAGAATGTTTGGAATACCGGTACTAATCGCAGCTTTATTTTATACAGGTATACCTGATTTGAGCGTTCGTTTCTTCATGCTTGCAATACCTTTGGGAGCTGTCACAGCTTTTGCATCGGTTTTAATAGCAAAAGCATACAAAGAATCAGATGCATCTATAGTCACTCCAATGTTTGCAGTTTCACCAATATTAGTGCTTTTTACGTCATTTATCATGCTTGGCGAAGTACCAGATGTAATGGGTGGCGTGGGTGTTTTCCTAATAGCAATAGGTGCATATGCACTGAAGCTCGATGAGTCGACCTCTCCACTTGAACCACTGAAGAGGCTATGGGATGAAAAAGGAGTTAGAATAATAATGGCGGTAATACTTCTCTATTCGGTGACTGCTAATATAGATAAAATCGGTGTACAGATGTCTTCACCAGTAATGTGGCCTTTGGCAACTTATACAATTTCCTCAGTGTTTATGCTGCCTTTGATGATGAAGAAATCGCCTCAATGGAAGTCTAAAATAAAGAAGGAATGGAAACCTTTAGGTCTTTTAGGTCTGCTGGGCGGCGCTGCCATTATTCTACAGATGGCTGCATTAGAGCTTACATTGGTCTCTTATGTTATCTCGATAAAGAGGCTAAGTATACCTATAGCAGTTGCATTCAGCTATTTCATGCTAGGGGAGAAATCAGGTTTCAAAGATAGAATGATTGGATCCTTGCTGATGGTCGCGGGGGTCTTACTTATCTCTATATGATTTCTGTCTCGAAAACGCTATTAAGCAAAAAATTTACTTAAATCCACACCACCCACTATACAATAGTGATAAAGCATCAAAGCTGGTAAAGTACTCAAGACTCTTTCTATAATAACCACCTTAACACTTGTAGCTGGAAGCGTGACAGCGTTAGAATGGGTTAATCCTGAGAATGATGATGTGATTGGACAGGGTTACGTTCTGAATGTATCGGATGATTCCCATAGTGACCATGAAGTGATCTTGTATCATAGTCCTCAAGATGAGGATAATTTCCAAGAGTTTGATACCGATACGGAATCTGAAAGTATTGATGGAACTAATTACTGGACAGGACAATTAGAAGATGAAGGAAGCGGAAGTTATACGGTATTGGCAAACTTAACTAATGGAACAAATACTGAGGATACCGCTGAGATAGATCTTACAAAGGATCAAGGCGGCCCTGATGTAAGATTGGGAGATAGTGAAAGAGATTATGTAGATGTAGGACATGAGATTAGGGTTGTAGCGGAGGACTCTACTAGCAACATTGATGATGTTTCTGCTTATGCAGACGATAGAGAAGTTTTAGATGAGCAAAATGTCGACTGTGCATCAGGTGAAAAATGTAGGAAAGATTTCCAGTTAGATACAGATAATCTTAATTCAGGGGCTCAGATTGATCTTACTTTAGAGGCAGTGGATCAGGTAGGTAATACTGGTTCAGACAGTAAGACAGTTACATTAGATACAAGTTATCAGGCTAGTGCTCCTAAGATTGATGGTTTCGATGTGGATGTTGAAAGCGGTGTAGCATCTGTGAATGGTGATGTTGAGGTAAATGTTAATGTGCCTAATATTGATGACGAAACTAGTGATGCGATGCAGATTGAGTGTATTGTCGATGATGATACTGTAGATACGACAAGCTGGGAAAGCTCAAATGACTTTGAATGTGAGCTGCCATTGGAGGATATACAGAATCAAGAAGTTGATGTTGAAGTAAGGGCTTGTGACCGTGTAAATCACTGTCAAAAGTCAGATATTACTAAAGTAACTTTTGATGCTAGTGATCCTGAAGTTGAAAGATTTGAAACTGTTCAAGACTACAAAGTCTTTGGAGATGACTTCGAAGTAGAGTATGAAGCATCTGATGAAGCCACAAGCATTGAAAACGTACAGTATTTTTTCAGCAGCGCATTTAATGAGGGAGAAGGTTATGAGGCCGATGCTGAAGATGGTAAATTCAACGTTGATACTTCAAAGTTAAATGGAGATTCAAATGAAAGAACGTTGTATATTAGGGTTCAAGATGAATCAGGGCGATGGAGTCAAATAGAAGAAGTTTCTCAAGTTGACTTCGAGTATTATCCTGAAGCCCAGCCCAGAGTTTCTTTGAATGCTCCTGAAAACTTAACTTTGGTTTCAGGTCAGTCTAAGGAGCTCGAAATTGATGTAGAAAATCCTGGTAAACTTAGATTAGGTAAGTTAACTGTTTCTCTAGAATCTGAGATAACTGATTCTTCTGAAGTTGTAGAAGGTTTGGAAGGTGGTGAAACAGTGGATATTTCCTTTGATTTAAGTCCTAATGAAAGTCATCTAGGGGTGTCTGAGGCGGAAATCTCTTCAGATGGTCCATTGCATTCGAAGGATGTCACTTTCCTTGTTAATGCAAATGAAGATCAAAAAGAACAGGTCAGTAGAAAAATTGAGAGTTACTCGACAAAACTTGAGAATATAGAATCAAATATCTCTAAACTTAGAAATCAAGGTCTCAAAAGTGAATTGAATAAAACAATTGTGCAGAATACCTCTGATTTTGAGAAGATGGTTGTTTCAGCTCAGAATTTTGTTGAAGAAGAGAAGTATCATAAAGCGTATAAGACTCTTGAGAATATAGAGAAAGAATATAATAAGGCAAACAGAAGTTATTCAGAAGTTGAACAGCAACATGAATTGAATAAGAGAAATGAAAAATTCATGTTTGCAGGTCTAGCAGTACTCATGTTGAGTTTGGGAGGTATGTATTATACAAGAAGTTCGGATTTTGAGTATGACTTAGCTGATATCGGATTAGAGATGCCTGAAAATGTTGATATTCCATCACTTCCGGAAGATAATTGGTTAAAGTCTGAGTCATTGAGCTTTAGAAATGCATTAAATGAATTTTCTATTGGAGAGAAAATAGGAGAAAAAGTTGAATCAGCGAAAAAGTTTATTGAGAAAGAGGAGGAAGAGGTAGAGCAAGGCTTTGAAGGTTTCAGATAAACTGCTTTGGCTTATGATTTAGACTATTTTCTCTGTATCGCTAAATTTTTCTTTAACCAGTCCTTTATCTCTAATATTCCAGATTATCTGAGAAATTTCTTCAGCATAGTTTTCATCGTCTACCGCAAGGCTTGCTGCATCCTCAATTAGTATCTGTATTTGAGGATCATCTCCAATCGTATTTTTTATGTCCTGATTAGCTCTTGATCCGTTTAGGTAGTTTGATACTGCTGGTTGTGTCATCCCTGTCTTCTGTGCTATTTCTCTCTGCTTCAAGCCATAGCTTTCCTTCATCTCCTCAGCTATCATGCTTCTTACTGCAGGCAAAATTTCTTCGGAGATTACTTCGAGTTCAAAGCGCATGTAGAAGAAAATTTGAATTAAATGGTTAAAAGATAAAGGCAGAAGTTTCAGTGGTCTGCCTGTTTTACATCTCTGGATAGTTTCTCAATGTCAGCTGCTAATGCATCCAATTTTCGTGAGACTCTCTCTTTTTCTTGAATGATGTTCTCGACTTTCTCGTATTTTCTCGCAGCTCTGTCAAGATCATGTTTTTCGACGTATGCTGCTTCTGTATCCATCATCTTTTCGATTATTTCATCTGCTATTTCTCCTAACAACAGGTTAAGGCCAAAGTATACGTTTGAACGTACGTACTGCCCCTCTGATGCTTCTTCTCTAATCATTCTTTTGATTCTTGCATGAGTGAATGGAAGGTCTTCGATCTCCGTGTTTTCGGGTACTTCTACCATAATATCACAGTTTTATTTTCTTTATAGAAGCTTTTAAGCCTTTCTTAACAGTTTCAGGATTTTAATCGGTTTCAAAATCCGGTTTTAAGATAATCAGTAATTATAAAATCTTCAGCATCTAATTAATCTCTATGATTCAGGATTTCTCTGGGTTGTTAGAATTATTGATAAAGGTGTTGAAGGTTCCAGTTCTAGTATTGGCAGCAATATTGCTTTATAGACTTGATAGAGTAATTGCTTCAGGTCTTCATTCAGCTGAAATGATTGAGAACACGGCTGAGAATGTCGAAAAGTCCTCACAAACTATCTACGATATTACGAGTATTCTTAGAATGATACCTGGGATGGATAAAAAATCAAAAGGTGACAAAGATGAATGATTTCGTAGATGCAATAAAGAATAACAGTAATTCTTCAAGTGAAGATGCTAGTAACGAGAATCAGGGAAATCCCAGTAGTGAAAGGTATGATGAATTGAAGAAGGAGGAAGCAGATGTAGATAGAGGTACACCTGCAGAAAAACGTTATCAGGAAATAAAGGATAAGGCTAAGAGAGAGATGATTGAGAAGGAAAAAGAACATGAATCTGAAGCCCAAGAAGAAGATAATGATGATGATGAAAATTCCGGGTTCGTAACGCATTAAAAGAAAAATAAGTCAATTAAAGGATAGTGAATAGTTTATGGAGTTTGATCGGATTCCAAGGATTACGAAGTATCTTTCTGTAATAATGTTTTTTGCGTGGATTGGCAGAAGCACGGTCTGGAACTTTCTACCTGTTTTCTTTGAGAATAATATTAGTTCTGTTTTTCTCGTGGGCGTATTGACTTCTGTACCTGCAGTAGCAACCATAATCTTGGATATTCCTACTGGAAATCTTGTTCAGAGAAGTGGGGAGAAACTGGTTATCTTTATGGGTTTTATTGCTGCATTTTTTCCTCCTATACTATTTTATACAGGGCTAGTGCCTCTTTTTTTCCTTGATAAATTTTTGGAAGGGATAGGAAAGGCATTTATTTGGAATGGGGGATGGAGTCTAACTTTGAAGAGTTCTGACAGTGATGTAGAATCTGAAACAATATCTGTTTTCCTATTAGGTATAAATCTCTCCATATTCATTGGCCCCATAATCGGAGGATTACTCCTATCTGAATATGGTTTCAATCTTTTGTTTGGTCTATGGGCTGGTACGTGGCTGATTTCAATATTCATGTATTACCTATATATTGGTACAGAAAGAGGAGACGAATCACTAAGAGAAGCCCTTCAGGATTTAGAAAGACGTAAGACATACTTGGATCACTGGCAACACTTGAAAGAAAACTGGGTAAATTTAAGACAGATTTTTTCCATAACGTTCCTGTATTCCATCATATTTTCATTTTACTGGCTGGCTATTCCATTGATGTTGGAAGAAATGAATGCAAACTATGTTGAGATGGGTTTAATTTTTGGAGTGGCTGCCTTACCCAAAATTTTCCAGGTCATGTTTGGAGATATGGCTGATAAAATAGGAGAGTTGAAGACGATAAGAATACTTTCTATTTTATTGATTCCTACGCTTTTCGCGATGTCTTTAACAGAGAGCCTAGTTGTAACAGGTGCTCTATTCTTTACAGCACGTTTGTTCTCAGAAGGTATTTCTCCAGCAATTCACTCCAAGTTTGATGCTGCAATACCTGATGATGTAGAAGGTGAGATGACTGGTTTTAATGAACTTGCAAAGCATAGTGGCCAGGCTATAGGGCCTGTATTTGCAGGTACAATTGCGTCAATCTGGAGTCTGAACGCATCATTTGTAGCTGCATCCGGTGTGGTGGGAGTTATGCTGGTAATATCACTTATTGATTTTTGAAATATTAGGAAATTCGAATATCCCAGCTTCTCTAGAAACAGCTACAGCCTTCATTTTTCTAATATCTGTATGATTTCTTAGTACAGGTGAAAGTAATTCGCTTTGAGGTGTTTCATTTATCCTTGTTCCTGTGGATATACTAGAAAAAGCAGGCAGAACAATTATATTGACTTCAGACTCCCCCCTTCCATAAAGTATACTATCAACTTTCTCTACAACCCCTATTTCATCTTTTAGCGACAGAGCCGGGTGTTCATGACCTATAACTATAGAATCGTATTTTTCAGTATTTTTTACATCTTTATGCCCGTGTGTAAATAGTATGTCATCCTCTATATACTCTTTTTTTATTTCAAGTCCGTTTTTTTCTACAATTTCATCTAAAAAGTTGTCATGGTTTCCTTCTACAATAATAATTTCGTTAAACAGATCCTTTATTTCTCTTATAAACTTGTCAATTTCTTTTTTCTCTGAATAATAGTTTTTCCTAAATTCATTTTTCAAATCTCCATTGATGAGGATTCTAGATGCTCCTGTCTCATCTCTGGCTTTCTCCACGTCTTCAATAATTTCTTCTAGCTGGAACTTCGGCACGTATCCTCCTTTAGATGTAACACTTCCCTCTAATCCTAAGTGTATATCTGAGATAACCAATAAATCTAATTTTGGATGATATAGGCAAGGTAGACTATCGACTGTTTCAAAACCAAATATATTCATTTTTATCCATTAAACCTCTGCCAAATCATAAGAAGCACATCAAAAACATTGTCTGATGTAGATGCCTGAACGAATTCAGCTCCATTTTTTTGGGAGACTTCTTCAAGGTCCTCTATATGGTTTTCAAGTTTTTTCTTGTACTTGTCTTTAGTTCGACGCGAAAAAAAGGTTCTTAGTCTAGAGGATGATTCCGGGTCCTTCAGTATTTTATCTCCGGAGAACTCAGGGTTAATCTCAGATTCATCCAGCACGTTGACGACCACTGGTTTAGTGTGCTTCAGACTTTTTAGTCCTGCTGCAATATCTTCTGAGTCGGATAAAAAATCTGAGATAATTATAACAACTGATTCATTTTCAATTTTTTTACTGTATTCTGTTATTGAATCCTCTATACGGCTTTCAGGGGTCTTTTTCAGATTGTTTAGTACTTCAAGCAGTTCTGTCAAATTACTTCCTCTTCTACCTGATGAAATATTCGTAAGAGTCTCTGAAAATACAGAAAAATTATACCTGTCGTTAGTGTTTAAAGTCATTTTGGCTATCCCTAAACCAAGTTTGGCTGCAAACTCGTACTTTTTAGGGGTTCCATAATCCATAGAACTACTTCTATCGAGAAGTATGTGGACGTTAAGTCTTCGCTCCTCTTCAAATCTTTTTACATAGAAGTCTTTTGTCCTTGCGTATGCTTTCCAATCAATCTTTCTGATGTCATCTCCTGGAATATACTCTTTATGATCTTTAAAGATCATTCCGTGACCTGTTCTCTGGCTTTTCTGGTCTCCCTGATTCACTTGAGATGCATTCTTCTTCAGAGCTAGCTGGAAATGCTCTAGTTCCTCTAGGAAATCAAGTTCTATCATAATGATTGAAGTATTTCTTCAACTATGTCGTCAGGAGTCTTTCCTTCTTTTTCTGCCTGGAAGCTCAGTCCAATCCTATGTCTGAGTATAGGTTTTGCCATGTTATCCACGTCAGAAGTTGAAACATGATTTCTTCCTTCTAGGATAGCCTTCGCCTTTGCAGCAAGGACGAGTTGCATGGAAGCTCTAGGGGAAGCTCCATAATCCAGCTCTTCATTTCTTCTTGTGTTTTGGACAGCTAAAATCGCTCTGTCTCTTATATCATCTGCTATAGGGACTTCTCTTGTGAACTCCTGCATTCTAATTAACGATTTACCGGAAAGTACCTTTTGGAGATTTGGATCAAAGTCGAGCTCTGTTGTAAATCTATCCACTATTTTTCGCTCTTCTTTAGTGTCTGGATAATCGAGCTTTACTTTCATCATGAACCTATCTCTCTGCGCCTCTGGAAGAGGATAGGTTCCTTCTTGTTCAATAGGGTTCTGAGTTGCCATAAGGAAGAAAGGTTCTTTGAGATCATAACTCTGATTTCCAACAGTTACCTGTTTTTCTTCCATAGCTTCGAGCAACGCTGACTGAGTTTTTGGAGTAGCTCTATTTATTTCGTCTACAAGTATCATGTTTGCAAAAATTGGTCCTTTCTGAAAAACAAAATCAGTTCCTCTTTCATTTTCCTCAATAATATGTGTTCCTGTAATATCTGAAGGCATCAAATCTGGTGTAGACTGAATTCTTGAGAAGTCTAAACCAACGACATTTGAAATAGTTCTTACCATCATCGTTTTACCCATTCCTGGATTTGATTCGAGAAGAATATTGCCGTCACAGAGGATTGAGACAAGTAATTGCTCTATAACTTCATCTTGGCCTACCATCACCTTGCTTACTTCTTCTTTTACGTCTGAAATTTTCTGGGTCAACTTATCATACTTTGATGCTCTATCAACTGTTCCTAATCCCATACTAAAAGTTGGTAGATTTCCAAACTTAAATCTCCAATGTTTTCATTTGAAATTCCTGATAGCAAGACTGTATTCTTTGGCCAAGTTCATATCTTCATCGTTTTTTTCATCGGATGATTCGAAAGTCAGCTTTTCCGAAGAGGCTTCAAATGAATAATCAGAACTTTCAGATTCTCCTTTTCCACTTATCTCAAAGTTTAGGTTTCTTGACTTGACATCTATCTCTTCAGGCTCACCCATTATATCTGAACCATTCAATACATCTGAACTGTTTTCTTTACTTATTTTAGTATTGTTTTGATTGTTTGCTCCAAGATCTGGTACTATGTTGCTGTCTGTATCAAGTATCTGGAAATTTATCAGTCCTGATCCCACAGTCAAGAAACACAGAAAACCGATTAAGACTATTTTCTGAATAATTTCCCGGCTTGGAATAATGCTTTCAGATGTAATAGATCTAGCTCTTTCAATTAATTCGTCGAATAGAGCTTGAGAAACAGTATTACTCTTGTCAAGATTGTCTCTAGCAGTTCTTAAGACTTCTCTTAGTTCGGGATTCTTTTCTTCGTAAATCTCTAGGTGATATGTCTTGATTCGATACAAAATATCCCCTAAAAAGAAAAAGACTGTGATAACGCTTAATATTGCATAGTTTTCGAAAGACTTTGTTACCTGTATTGAGAAAAGGAATAGTGCAAGATTCGAGACTAGGAAAAATAGTATAGAATCAAGGCTAGCCTGTATAAGATTTACCTTAATAAACTCAATTTTCAATCGTTTCAGCAGTTTTTCTACTTTCATTGGATTTTAGTAACCACGATCCTCACAGTTTCGTTCAGCAGATTCACTGAAGCTGCTATTCGAATTACATATCACATATAGACTATCTCTTAGAGTTTCTACGCTACTATTTAGATTACTTACTGTCAACTCAAGATCTGAGATATCCTCTTCTAGTTTTGTATTCTCTGTTTCCGTCTTCTCTAGTTCCTCTTCTAAAACAGTTATTCTTTCATCCTTTAGATCTAATTCATTATTTTTTTCCCTTATGCTTGATTCCAGATCTCTTACGGTTTTATTCAATTCTTCTTTTTCCTTTGATGTTTTCTGCAGCACTTTACTTGTATTCTCTAAATCTTCCTGTAGTTGGTCTCTTGTGCTCACAAGGTCGCTCAACTCTGTTTGATAGAAAACTGATGAACCTGCAAGTATTGCCAGAACTAAAACAGTAGTTATCAATAAGAAAGGATTGAGTTTCCTCTTCAACATTTGTTCTTTCATCGATAAATTCCTCTATAAATATTATCTGAACTCGCTGTTTTTTTTAGTTGTTCTTTCAGAGAAATTTAAGTATCGCTTAGACTCATTAACAACTGTGAGTTCCGGAGGAAACGAAGATGGGCCAGCATTTGGGCATGTGTTTGAGACAGGGGAAAGATCAGACTGGGAAAAAGAAGTCAGAAAAGGCAAGATTAAAGATTTAGAAGACGTTAGAGATGAAAATATAGGTCCAGGATCAATCAAAGGTTTAATGGGCGGAGGAGACTCTTGGAAAACTCTCAAAGCAAAGTCAGGAACGCAGGGAGGAGCACCTTATGGTCTTGCAATAAACGCTCCCGACAAGTTCGATGATGATCTTGACTATACCGTAGAAAAAGTAGAGGAAAGTGTTTATGTTTCTCCAGACAGTCAGGTTCACAATCAACTGATGCAACAAAAACAACAAGCAGAACAGAGAGTAAAGGAAACTAAGAGAAATCTCTCAGAACTTCTGAAACAGAAACACATGCTTGAACACGATATAAGGAAACTTAGATCCCGGGTAGAAGATATAAGAGAAGACAATGAGACACGTATTAAGGCAGATTTTGTAGAGTTGGTTGATGGTGCGGGTGCTTCCGGAGGACAGGGAGGAGATAGAGCAGCATTGAAGTTTCTAAGAGATCAGAATATTTATCCTTCAATAGTGGCAGATTTTAACGAAATGGATTCTCTAGATGATCTTAAATCAGAAGATGAAGGTGGTACAGGCAAGCTCTCTCATCTACCAGCTAACGTCAAGGCTGTTCTAAAGAAGAAGTACGCCATGTATGAAAAATGGAAGGACATGTATGGTAGTGAAGTACAAAGAAAGCTTGATGAGCTAAAAGGAGAGCTTAAAGGTATTGAAAGAGCTATAGAGGAAACTGAACAGTATTTAGAGCCTTATGTCAGAGATATGGAGATGATTAATAATAAGTCTCAATCTGAGCTTGCAGATGATTTGAGAAGGCATATCCAGTTAAGAGGATATAGTTCACTATTCACAACACGAGAATATATTATTTACAGGCCGCTCAAAAATACAGGGGATGATATTATAGCTATAGACGATGAAGATGAAGCAACCCACTACAGAGTGATTTATTTGTTCATGGCTCACGCTAATCTCGCAGGAGGAAGCGAGCCCTCAAGTCCACAGGGAGGTCCAGACGTTGTGAAGGTTTTTTGGTATCCTGCAATAGTCGACAAGTTTGTCTTTGAAAGAATATTCAAGGCAAGGATAGATGAGTTGGATGAAGATCTTGCTAGAAAGATAAAAGACTATACAGGAGAGCTTGATACTAAGAAAGGCAAAAAACTCTCCAATGCTAGAAGTGAGAAAGGTATGTCTGTGGCTGACTTAAGGGAAAAAATGGGTGAAAAACTAGATAGAAAAATGGATCTTGAAGTATCTGCTAAGATTAGAAGGGTTGAAGATGGTTTGGATGAAATTGAAGGGCCTTTCTCAGAGAAGGAAATTGAGGCAATAGATGAAATACTTGGTACGGCTTTAGCTCCTGATAAAGAAAAATCTGAAGAATTTTACACTGGTGTAGAGGCCAAGATGAAGAAGTTTGCAGGACAAACTGATGATTATGTGATAGATACAGGTCAAGCCTATTATGACCTTAGGAATGAAATGAAATTCCGGTACTATTACGATCTGAAGATTGGTCTAGGTCTCTTCACAATGAAATAGTGGTGTAAAAAAATGTCATTTCTTCTAGACTTCATGGATCATTTGAAGTCCGATGATAAAGATGATGAGTCCAGAGGATTCCCAGACATGAACTATGTCGTCGGTAATACCTCCGGTCTTGATGTTGGTAATATACCCACTGCTATTGGACAAAGAATAGGAGATCAGTCAACTTTAGGAGGTAGTGTTATGGAGGTTCAAATCTATAATCCATCTACTTTCAAAGTGGAGAAAGAGGAGATACTCAATGCAATTAACCAGCTAGATTTAGATATTTCTCTTCACAGTGAACCTGGTATTGGATATGCTTCTGCTTACAAGACGAGAGGACAACAAGCTCAGGGATATGAGACAGTGCATGGCTACTTTACAAGATATTTGAATCAGACAGCTATTTTCAAGAGAGAAAAAGAGAATAGAGCAGAATTTGATTTTGAAATTACAAGAATCAATCCTCATATATCAACTTCTCCAATGCCTGCTTTACAGGAGAGAATGGCCAGCGACGTTGGTCTAGATGTTTTTGGTTACACTATAAGCGATCTAGATGAAAGCACAAGACATCAAAAGAATGAAGAATCTAGGAATATATATGCAAACAAGAAGTTCCTGAGAAGAATGTACTATACGTTCATGAAGAAGAGGACAGTGGATCAAGTTTACCAGCTATACAGTAGTTTCTTCTCACGTTATTCAAATAAGTTTGACAGAATATTTAGAGATGCCCAGAGACAGGCATGCGACCAATTTTATAATAGAGGGCTCTCAGGACAATCAGATGAAGACAAATTAGAGACAAAGGTGGCGCTGGTCTCAACTGCTGGAAGGGCAGACGTAGGGGTAGAAAGTGCATGGCTAGATTTGCTAGAAGATGAATTCAATGAACCTATCGATGTTGAAGGAGAAATGGCTATGTCAGAAATTGGAGGTGAAGAAGTAAGCAACCTAAATGATGTCGATGATATACTACCTCAGTCAGCGAGGCTTACTAGTCTACCAAGGTTATCTGAAGCAGTTTACAGAATAGAGAACGAGGAATTTCTAGTCCAGATGGATAGGGAGGAAGCAATAGATGATGAGGATGTTGCTGAAGAAATAAAGGAAAAAGCTCTTGAGGCCATAAATAATAGGTTAGACAAACTTTGGAGAGGTAATGGAGATAAGTTCTTGATTTCTGTACAGGGAAAAATCAGGGCTTTACAGAACCACTTAGACATTGATCAGCAGCGAATTGTTGACATGGCTACAGATAAAGAAGCCGTTGATTTTGATAAGAAAGATGGCCAAGCTTGGGACCTAGATGAAGCAGCTGAAGAGGTTATGGTCGGTAATTCTGATTTCTTCAGAGATATAGAAGATAAAAGAGAAGATGAAAGATATGACGAAATGATTAGGTTTATCTTGAATAATTTTGAGCAGCAGATGTGGATGGAGTCCAATTTGTTCTACTTTTTGATGCCTGCATGGATGGTTTCAGCTGATTACAGTAATGATAATCACAAAGGTTGGAAGGCACCGAAGTTTATCTGGAACACTATAATAGAAGACAAATGGGGAGAAAAATATGATATAGATCTAAAGAATCCTGCAAAAGAGAACGGTTACTTTGAAGCTTTAGAGAATGATGAAAGGTTTAGGCAAGATGTTTGTGGTGCTGCAGGTGCCTGCTATGTATGGGGTCACTTTACACAGAAACAGTCTCAGTTTGAAATAAGTGATGAAGACTATGTTCAGAATGATATAGGAAATTATACGTGGATTGACTGGATGAATAAGTACGGTATTGGGGTTAATTTTGAGGCTATGGATGGTGACCCACAACAACCTCTGAAAGTCTGGAAGCCTAGACATATTGTAACTGCTGCTAGAGCCATAAACATCACAGCAAGAAAGAGAGCATCTAATGGACAACTTGGAGGTATGGATCAAATTAATTCGGAACTAGATGAGTGTCCTGCAAAGTTCACTATTGACATGGAGCACACTGCTTCTTTCGGCGTGAATCCGTGGAAGGAGATGAAGGACTTGATAAAACAAGAGAGGAAGCTTGCAGATAATAATAGGTATGGTGCGATAGTTGATACGAATAAGCCATTGGCTAAGATGCTTAGAAACTACCATCTAACTAAACCCGGCCTAGAATCACAGAGAGGTTCTAGACATGGACCTTTTGATAGAGGAGATAAGACTCTTTATACGTGGCTATTCCATCTTGTGGAAGCAGGATATGCTCGAAATCCTGAGGAAGTTGCAACTTTAATGTATGAACAGGGCGAAGAGAAGGCTGAGACTACCTACATGGCAAGGATTGCTATGGATTTGATTGAATTGGGTATTCCACCTGAAGAAGTTGATCCGGTAAATGTATCTGCTGAGGGAGACTATGAGTCGAGAGAAGAGGCCCTGATTGCTAAGTTCTTTGGGATTGATGAATCTACTACGGCAGCTGAGTGGGCAAAAATTGAACAACACGCATTTGATCCTCTACAAGGCTTATTACAGGCTGAAGAGTTTGATTACACATATTCATCGGTTGCTGCACTACAGAATGATCTTAGTCCTCGCGAATGGCCGAATGAGGAATATAAGTAATATGTTGAAATATCCGAATTTGAAAAATTGTTTTTACTTTGGAGTGGCAACAAAATGATAAGGTTTATAAGTTTCTTCACATGATGATTCACTGTGAAATCCTATGAGCTCAAAAGATAAGATGAAGGAGATGCGGGAGAAGTCTCAGGAGAGGAGAATGGAGTCTGCTGAAGAGTTCTCAAAAAAATTAAGAGAAAAACTAGGAGAGAAAGTAAAAGTTGTTGCTGTATGGGGTAGTGTACCACAGGGAGAGCATAGCGTAGAAAGCGATATTGATACACTCGTAATTTTAGACGATACCAAACTCAAAGGAGATGTGCCTGAAGATGCTAAAAAGAAAATTAGAAAGAAAGTAACATCTTTAGCAAACGATACAGATGATAGAATAACTATCCAGTATTTCCCATTCCTAACTGAGTTCTGGAACTCACTTAGAAAAGGAGAACCTCTTGCAATTGAAGCAGTAAGAAATGGAGAGCCTGTCTACGACGCAGGTATTTTCATGCCTGCCAAGAGACTTCTCGAAAGAGGAAAGATTTCTGGTACTCAGGAATCAGTAAAGAAGAGATTGAAGACAGCCGCCGCAGGTTACAAGAAGGCAGAGAAAAACATGAAATCTTCAATCCCTCACAAGCTTGAACAGGTGATGGCTAACGCAGGTCAAGCACCAATCATGCTTGTAGGAAAAGCTCCGCCTGGAAAAGAGAAGGTTCCTGGTGTTCTTGAAGAGATGTTCGTTGAGAAGGACATGCTAGAAGAAGAATATGTTGAAATAGGAAAAGAACTCTCAGAATTCGGAGATATGGGAGAAAAGAATCCAAAAGAAGTAACCGGTCAAATGGTTGATGAACATCTTGAAAAAGCAGACAAATTCGTCAAGAGAATGCACAAACTAGTCTCCCAACTAGGATCAAGAAAGAAAGTCAAAGGAATAGTAGACGATTACAAAAAGTTCCTCAAGGCAAACGTTGCGGCTCTAAAGTCTAAAGGCGTAACACCTCCAGAAGACAAAGACGACTTGCCTGAAGCAGTAGAAGAAAACCTAGATGTTGGAGAAGAACACGTCCAGATGTTCGACAGATGGGAAGATGTAATCTCCAAAGTCAAAGACAAGTCAATGGACGAAGTAGACGAAAAAGAACTTTACGACCTCAAGGAAGAAACTAGAGATTTTGTCTCTAGCGTAGGAAAGGACTTGAAGAAGGCAAAACAGGAAGAGGCAAAGGAGATGACTCCAAATGTTGATCCATCAGAAGCTGCAAAGAACGCATCTGATGAAGACATAATCCCTAACCTACAGAAGGAAGCTAAGAAACAAGTAGAACAAGAAGAACAGGAAGAGGAGAAAGAAGAGAAATAAACTTATTCTTCTTCCTGCATCTCTTTAATTTTCTTCATACGAAATGTTTCTTCCCTTGCATTTTCTTCAAGGGTCTGCGATACATAATCAAGAGAATCTTTCATTTCAGGAATGGTTTTGTGTTCCAGTGCGTTTACTCTTCTCTTGGTTTTCTCGATTTCCTCAAGTAGCTTGAGAATCTTTGTCTGTGTCTCAGCGGCTTCGACAACTTTTTCCAACAGTTTTTCATGTTTCTCGGAGGTTCTGTCTATTCTGGATGTGGAGTCGGTCATACCGTACTCTCTTTCCAGTATTTTTCTCTGAACTTCTGTTGACTCAATTTCTGGAACTACAACTCCCATGATGTTCTGCTCTTCAGCTGTGATAGCTGGTTCTGACTGTATAGTCATGGCACTGGAGCGGATAATATCTTCACCATCATACACCTTTGCTTCCTGAAGACTGTTCTTCGCACTAATGTATGACTCCGCAAGTTCTTCGTTTACGTCCCTAGCATCTCCGATAACTTGCATGAACTCATGGATTAGACCATCCCTTTTCTTTTCAAGGATGTCATGACCGTTCTCTGCAAGTTCTATCCGCTCTTTCAGCCGGAGTTCTTCACTTCTTGTTGGTTTTGCATCGTTTGAAATAACAAACACCTCCTATTCTTCTTCCTGATCTGGAAGATATTCTTCACGCATCTCTGGATCAATACGTGTAAGTTCTTCTTCTGGTACGATTGAAAGTAGTTCCCAAGCTAGGTCTAGAGAGTCCTCGATACTTCTGTTTTCTCTCCAGCCTTGGTTGACGAACTCTTCCTCAAATTTCTTTGTAAATTCAAGGATTTTTTCGTCTCTATCAGAGAGTGCATCCTCTCCAACGATGGATACTAGGTCTCTTAGGTTTTCTCCTTCAGCATAGAGTGCGTAGATCTGATCGGAAAGATCTCCGTGGTCTTCACGCGTGTATCCCTCTCCAATTCCGTTGTCTTCAAGTCTTGAAAGGCTTGGAAGGATGTCGATCGGAGGCTTGTACCCACGGTTATCTAGGTCTCTATCAACTACGATCTGACCCTCTGTAATGTATCCTGTAAGGTCTGGGATTGGGTGGGTGATGTCGTCTCCAACCATTGTAAGGATTGGAAGCTGTGTAACAGATCCATCCTTTCCTTCTATAATTCCTGCTCTTTCGTAGAGGTTTGCTAGGTCTGTGTACATGTATCCTGGGTATCCACGGCGTCCTGGTACTTCTTCACGTGCTGCGGAAACTTCTCGCAGTGCGTTACAGTAGTTTGTCATGTCTGTCATAATGACAAGGACGTCCATGTCTTTCTCGAATGCTAGGAACTCTGCAGTTGTCAGTGCTAGTCTAGGCGTAATGATTCTCTCTGGTGCAGGGTCTGAAGCCTTGTTTAGGAATACTACAGATCTTTCAAGTGCTCCTGTGTCTTCGAATTCTTCGATGAATTCTTGGGATTCTTCTTCTGTGATTCCCATTCCTGCGAATACTACTGCGAAGTCTGTATCTTCTCCTTTAACATCTGCTTGACGGGAGATCTGTTTAGCAAGTTCGTTGTGTGGAAGCCCGGAACCTGAGAAGATTGGGAGCTTCTGTCCCTTAACCAATGTATTTGTAACGTCGATAGTGGATACACCGGTCTGGATGAAGTCCTCAGGAAGCTCTCG
>Ga0102942_1000110_pt1 | contig 27686 bp, 32 predicted proteins | sample SalPon2_C_H2O_MG_FD_78171 | JGI IMG/M metagenome (GOLD analysis project Ga0102942, IMG submission 78171) | Salt pond water microbial communities from South San Francisco under conditions of wetland restoration - Salt Pond MetaG R2_C_H2O_MG | ecosystem: Environmental > Aquatic > Non-marine Saline... | reverse complement strand
CGGGCCGGAGACACTGCATCGGAGCCCATTGCCGGCAAATAAGTGATAAACGGCATGATGCGCCATGAGGAGTACATATTGCTCTGCGGTGTCATATAGCAACGGATGGCAGAGACGGTCCTGTTCGTTGACGACGAATCGGAGATGTTGCGCCTGTATGAACTCACCTACGGTTCGGAGTACACCGTGCTGACGGCGGGGAGTGGCGAAGAAGCGCTCGAGGTCTTCGACGATCGTGTCGATTTCGCCTTCTTCGACAGACGAATGCCCGACATGGCCGGTGACGAGGTGATAGAAACGCTCCGAAACGAGGGGTACCGGACGCCGATGGGAATCATCTCGGCGATCGACCCCGAAGTCGAGCCGAGCGTCGAATACGCCGTCTATCTCACGAAGCCGCCGGATCAAGAACAGATCCACACCGCGATACAGCGACACATTTCGTGATACTCTCAGCCGACTCGAACACCGGTCCGGAACGCCCCAGTGGTCGACTCAGTCGTTGTCCGTACCGACGACGTGGCCGTTCGTTCCCGGCTGAAGCCGCAGCGACACTTCGGTCGAAAACGCCGACTCCGGGTCGCGATCGATGTCGAGTTGTCCATCGAAGATCCGCGCCAGTTGCTTGACGATCCACAGTCCGAGGCCGCTGCCGTGTTGGGTCTGGGTTCGAGCCACGTCGTCGTCCAATACTGCCACTTCTGACTCCGGAATACCCGGGCCGTGGTCAGCGACGGTCAATGTGGTCCACTCCGATCGTAATCCCTCTGTTTCGGTGGTTTCTCGATCGATAGAAACGTGTACCCGTGGTTCGCGCTCGGCGTGAACGATGGCGTTCTCTGTGAGGTTTTCGAGGGCCCATCGAACGTTCTCGCTCGCTTCCACGGTCGCCTCCTCGGGGAGATCAGTCTCGATTTGAGCGTCAGGGTACTCGCGTTCGTAGGCTTCGATGACCTGTTCGACAAGCGGGACCAGATCGGTTACGACATCTATTTTGTCGTATTCAGTGTCGAGAATTTCGTTGAGATGACGCGTCTGATCGCTTATTTCGACGAGACTGTGGCACTTCTGGAGACTTTTGTCTACGAACTCTCGGGGCTCCGGATCGCTGATCGCCTCCCGGACAGTGTTCAGGTAACCTGTGACGATGTTGATCTCGTTTCGGAGGTTATGTCGGAGCACGCGGGTGAGCAAGTCCAGTTGTGACCGGTACTGTTCGCGTTCGGTGTTGTCCCGTATCGTGACTAACAGCATGTCGGAACCGTCGAGTTCGGTTCGCGATACGGAGACGGCGGCCGGCATCAGGCTCCCGTCGCCCCGCCGACAGCTCAATTTCTCGGAGACGACGCCACCGTCGGGTCGTAGCGCATTCGTGAGTTCGTCGAACAGTTCCGGTTCGTGAGGGTGGATGTCGTACGGCGAAAGCCCCTCGAGTTCCCCCTGCTCGTACCGGAGCAGTTCGGAGGCGGTCCGGTTCGCCTCGAGTATCTCCTCGCTGTTGAGGTCGACGAGGAGGATTCCGTCGTTGACGTTCTCGAAGATCAACTCCAGGCGGTTCTTAACCGTCCGGGTTTCCGCGCGGGACGCTTCGAGTTCCGCTCTCAGTTCTCGCTCCTGACACAGGAGCGTGAGGATGTACGAAACGGAGCCGGCGGCGATGAGATTTGCACTCGTTTCGGGTATTTCACCGGCAACCGGATCCCTGAAAGCACCTTGCTCGAAAAAGTACGCGAGTTCGGTCGTCTGATGAAACAGCATAAATCCCAAAACGAGGACGACGACCGCGATCCGCAGTTCGTTCATTCGATAGGTCTCGCGAAGCGAATACAGTACGCCCAAAAGCAGCGCTATTCCAGGGAGGAGCGTGAAGACGGCGAGTTCGGGGAGCGCTTCGATCATGTAGTTGGTGAGGCAACGACGCGTTCCGGGGTTCGGCTGTCAGTCCTCCTCGGCACCGACAGCGGCAACTGCTGTCTCTTTCCACTGCTCTATCGCCTCTCTCAGCACCGCTTCACGGTTCGATTCCGGTATGGGGTAATATTCATAAAAGAACCCGCCGCCCTCCGGGATGCGTCGATTCCGGAAGACGAGTCCCGTCTCGTGTAACTCGCTTAGCCATCGATTGACGTTGCTTCGGTCCCGATCGAACCGATCAGCGAGTTGATCGGTCGTCTGCCCGGATTCCTCCAGCAGAGCGGCAAACGTCGCGACCGTCTGACTCCGGAGTCCGAACACGGTCTGCAGGACGTCCCGATACGTCGGGTCGTCGATCCGAAGCTCTTCGACCCACTCGCTTTCCGTCCGATTCGGATAGAACAGCTTCTCGGCACCGGCCGGCCGAGAGAGGACCGGGTCCGTTCCCTGCTGGCTGCTCATTGTACTCCCTCCGAGTCAGTGGGTTCCGGACGACCACACGACGTCACGGCGGAACGACACCGGTTTTTTGCTTCCGGAGTCCGTTCGAGGTTCCCGTGTCCCCACTCGACCATCGATCCGAGGACAGCCTCCAGTGCCTCTCCGCCGTCGGTGAGACTGTACTGGACCCGAACCGGCTTCTGTTCGACGACTGACCGTTCGACCAGTCCGCGTTCTTCGAGCGCTGTGAGGCTTTCGGAGAGCATCTTGCTCGAGATCCCGTCGATCCGGGATTTCAGGCCGCTGAATCCGAGCGTCTCTTCGGTGAGGAGCTGGTGGACGATGACCGGGTACCATTTGTGTCCCACGATGGCGGAGACGTCGATCAGGAGCGTCTGAGTGTCCGTATGCGTGCTATCCATCCGTGCGGGTTCGATCCCCTCTGTGCTCATCGATACCAGAGACCTGTTCCGGACATCCCATGGGTTTCCATGGCAAAGACTTCGGGTAAGCCAAGCCTAGACACGTAGGTACGCCCCCGTTCGAGGGGAAGAATCAGACCTAGTCGGCGTTAAAACCTCCCGACGGCAGTACTACTCCGGGAGGAAAGCCGAAACCAGCTTTCGTTCGGCGGTTCGGAGATGCTGATGCAGCGTCGAAGACGCGATATCGAGCGACGCGGCGATCTCTTCGGCAGTGTGGCGTCTGGGCCATTCGTAGTATCCTTCCTCGTGGGCCGTCTGCAACACGGAGCGTTGTCTGTTCGTCAACCTGTCGTCCCACCCGATAGCAGCCATATCCGGTCGTTGGGAGTGCCGGCGTTTCGCGACCAACTGAACGCCGTCCCAGTGTTCTTCGAGACGGCGTATGATCGCATCGACGTCGATGTCGGAGGCCACCTCGACGATAATACGCGTCTCGCCGTTTTCTGCGATGAGCGATCGAAGGTTCACGCCGGTCTGGGCCAGACCGTCGGGGGGCGGCTCGTCGACGACGACGTGGACGATACACTCGTCGTCCCGGTCGCTGACCACCGTACAGCGTTCGATCGAGCTATATTCGAGGAGGAATGCCGTGATCGCCTCACAGTTCCCGTCCGTGATCCTGACGCGGTAGACGGGCGAATCTTCGCGCTCGACGGCCCGCTGATGGATACACCGGCAGTCGAATTCGGCGGAGAGGTCGCCGAAAGCACTCTCGAACGTGAATTCGAGTTCGACGCTGTCGCCCGTTCGAAGTGTTCTTTGCCGACGGTCGGCGAGAAACGCAAATCCAAGTGCCTCACCGAGCACTTCGAGACCGCTTCGAACCGCATCACCGAACTCGAGTGAATCGGTCGTCGCGATCATCAGTTTGCCGAAAGTCTGTGTCCGGCAAGGGATCGGTGCGGCGGCGGCCAGCGTCTCCTCCTCGCCGCGCTGTGAGTCCAATCGACGCCGAGTCGTGGTCACGTCTCCGCTGTTTGCGGTTTCTTCGAGAAGCTGCTTCCCGAACGGCGACCGAACAAACGTCTCTGGATCGTCGACGAGAGCGGTATCGTCGGCCATCGAGCCCGCCTCGACAGTCACCGTTCCGTCTTCGGTCGTCACGATACAGGCGGCGTCGCACAAAGACGACCCCGCGAGTCGATCACAGACTGTCTCGCTCGTCTCCGTCCGGGTCTTAGAGCCGAATATCGACTGGATTACGTCCACCACGAGCGTGTTGAATCGGTCGGTGACCGCGAGTTCGTCCCGTCGCCGTTCGATTTCCGCCCTTCGGCTCCGGAGTCGCTCCTCGCGATCGGCGCGACTGAGGGCCGCCAGGACGGACTCGCCGAGCAACTCGAGCAACTGAACGTCGGTTTCGTCGAAAGCCCCGTCCGGATCGATCACGGTGAGCACACCCTGGTCGCCGATCGGGACGTGAAGATCAGCACGCGACGACCTCGTGTACACGTCGTCGGCCGGCTCGTTTCGTACGGTTTCGCCGGTTCGATACGCCGTCCCGGCGTTCGAAGCCTTGAGATCGTACGCGACCTCCGATTCCAGGAGTTCGGCGGCGGCCTCCGTCGTCGCCGACCGCCGGAGGTCGTTCGCCGCCGCGTCGTACAGCCGGAGGGTCGCGATTTCGTATCCAAGCGCCTCGGCGACTGCCTCGACTGTCACCGAAGCGGTCTCGGTCTTGTCTTCGGCCGTCATCAGGTCCCGGGTCGCTTCTAGCAGGCCGTTGAGGCGCTGTTCGTGTCTCCGCTCGTCGGTCACGTCTCGTCCGAGACAGACGAAGCCCCCTGTTTCGAGCCGTGTCAGTGAAACTTCGATCGGAAGCGTCGACCCGTCGTCTCGGACGCCGGTGAGTTCACCCTGCCAGTTCCCCTCCGAACGCGTCTGTGGGGCGATTTCGAGATCGAACCGGTCCGAGGGCTCGTACAACTCCCGCCATCGTCTGTCGACGATCGCTTCCGGAGCGTCGTAGCCGAACAGTTCGGCGCAGGCCTCGTTCGCGTACTGTACAACGCCGTCGTCAGAGAGGATTGAGATCGCGTCCGTCGCCGCGGCCAGCGCTTTCGACCACCGGAGCAGTTCACGTTCCTGTTCGACCCGCGTCGAGACGTCCCGGATAGTGGCAAGCAGTAGTTCGGCGCCGTCGACCGAGACCGCTGTCCCCGAGATTTCCGCTTCGATCAGTTCCCCTTCACACGATCGACACGAGAGTTGGTCGGTCCAGCCGTGGCCGTATTCGAACACCTCCTCGGCGAACTCCTTGAACGTCTCGTACTCGTGGGGGTGGATATCGGATGGCCGAACCGACTCGAGTTCCTCGGGGGCGTAGCCGAACAACTCACAGGCCGCGTCGTTGTATCTGACGAACCGATCGTCTTTCACGTCGGCGAGCACGACGGCATCGTCGGCATGTTCGAAGACCCGATCGATCGAATCGTCGTCCGTTGGTCCCTCGGGGCGGTCAGCACCGCTGGCGTGATTTGACCGACGTTCGATGAGTACTGCGACCATCGGTCCAGTCTCCGAGTCCGGGACCGGAGAAACCGTTCGCGTGGTTACGTGAACCGGAAACCGACCGCCGCTTTTTCGAGCGAGTTCGAGCACCCTCCCTTCGGGGGTGTCCGCTGGATTCCATCCCGGAAGCAGCGTTGCCACCGCCTCGCCGATTAACTCGTCGCGTTCGTACCCCGTTTCATCAACAGCCGTCCCGTTGAGATGATAGATGCGTCCGTGACCGTCGATGACGACTACCATCGCCGGTAGTTCCTCGAGAACAGCCGAAAGAAGCGACGCTTCTGAAGCCTCCCGTTCGCGATCACAGGAGTGCTTTTCGGACATCGTTCAGCAACCGGAAATGAAAACAGTAGTTGTCAAGCGAGTCGATACCATCATCTACGATGTGTATAGCTCTCACCGTGCATTGACAAAATTCTGTCGCCGCTCTCTGCCTCGGTCGGCGTTATACTATCGATTTCCGAACCGATGGATCACGATTAGGAAACCGGAAGCAGTTCAAAATCGTCGGCCACCAGTCGCCCGACGTCGGGGGCGTGCCGTTCGTCCGGTTCGCCATCTAGCTGGATGTCGGCCGCCCGACAGCCATCGGTGGCATCGAACGCTTCCGCACAGTAGGCACAGGCAGTGAGCAGGTTCCGATCGTGTAGTTCGAAGAACTTTTCATAGAGTGGGTGGTCGACACGTCGTTTGAGTTCCCCCGGCCATTTCGTCGCCGCACCGTCGAGAAACACGCGGATCTCGTGGCCGCTGCTATCGAGCGTTAGCGCGTACTCGATGCCGTTGAGCACGCTCCCGACTCGGTCCGGCCCGCCGGTTACCAGGAACGCATACTTGCCCATACTCATTACTGCATCGGAAATCGGTAATAAAACGAAAACGCACGTTCGCGTTACCGGCTTACTTGTAGGTAACCGAGTCACAAACGAGGGGATGCCTAACCACATAGGTCGTGGTATTATAATCGAAAAGCCCCGACTATTGGGCATGCCGGAGCTGATATCGAACGGAGCCAACGACGGGACGGTAAGGGAAGTGACCGTCCTGTTCGTCGACGACGAACCCGAACTGCTGGATATATATGAGATTCGATACGGCTCCGAGTACGAGGTTCTCACCGCTACAAGCGGGACCGAAGCACTCGAAGCGTTCGGCGATCACATCGACATCGCCTTTTTTGACAGACGGATGCCGGGGATGTCCGGCGACGAGGCGATCAGCGAGATCCGTGCGGACGGATATCAGACGCCTATCGGGATAATTTCGGCCGTCGATCCCGAAACAGAACTTCAGGTTGAGTGCGACGTTTATATTACGAAACCGATCTGTGAAGATCGGATCCACGCCGCTATCGAACGGAACACAGCGTAGCTCTGCGGATCGATAGCGGTTAGTGTCCCGATTCGTCCCCGGTATCCGTTCTGCCAGAGATTGCCGACGACAGAAACGAGGACAGAAGTTCCGACGGGTGGGACGGAACTAATCGAACTCGACGTCGGTGATTTCGAAGCGCGCGCCGCCCTGAGAACGTTCAGTCACTCGGATCTCCCAGTCGTGGGCATCGACGACCTGCTTGACGATGCGTAGTCCGAGGCCGGTTCCGCCGTCGGACGTCGAGTAGCTGACGTCGAACACCGACTCGCGGTCCGCGGGCGGAATCCCCGGACCGTCGTCCGCGATATAGAATCCGTTCTCCAGTTCCCCGAGGGTTACCCGGGTTCCGCCGTGTTCGACCGCGTTGCGATAGACGTCCTCAAGAAGCTGTTTGAGCCGGTTTCTATCGGCCCGGAGCTCCCGATCCACTTCGACGGTGAGGTCCATCTCTTCGGTGTCGACGTTTCGCCAACAGCCCGTACCGATCTCTGAAAGCGAAACCGATTCGAGGTCGTCGACCCCCTTGCCCGTCCGGAGCGACACAAGAAACGACGCAGAATGTGTAATCGAGTTGCACGACCGTAGACCGGATCGGCGCTCGGTTCGTCACTGTACCAGTTCGACCCGGTCCCGTTCCTCGAAGGGAGTCGTATACTCGATATCGAGCCGTTCGTACACGGTTTCGGGGGTTCCGATGTCCGCGAGTAAGAGCTCACCCGGGACCGTGGTCAATCCCGTTTTGGGGAGCGCAAGCGTGAGGGTACGATCCGGCTCGACTGCGCTCCCGAGCGCTTCGCCGCTCGTGGCGTCGATGCCCGATGGGATATCGAGAGAGACGATAGAGTCCGAGCGATCGTTTATCATGTCGATGTATTCGTCCGTCGGTGATCGCACCTTGTCTTCGAGGCCGTACCCGATGAGCGCATCGACGACGGTCGGTTCATCCGATCGCGTAAGCTGATCGACGCCCTTCGCATGGGGAACACCCATCTCGTCGAGAATGCGATGTTGATGGGCTGCCGCGCCGCTCAGGGCTCCCGGCGGTCTGTCCAGAATGATCTCGACCGGAACGCCCCGGTTTGTGAGGTGCCGTGCACACGCCATACCGCCACCCCCGTTGCCCCCGTTTCCGGCCGCAACGACGACCGTATCCGCATCCCCCTGGACCTCACACACGCATCGCGCGAGCGCCCGCCCCGCGTTCTCCATCATCTGAAGCAGTTTCAATCCGACCTCCTCGACCGCGATACGGTCTACGTCCCGCATCTCGGCCGCAGTGACTGCCGGAACGCTGTAACCGGCCGGCGTTCGGAACGAGATTGAGGGCATACGGTGGTTGTTTCGGAGCGAGAATAAATGTGCTTGCCCCGTGTTGTTGTGACGATCGTGCTGATAGTTTCCTCGGCACGGTTTGGTGAGCCAGGCAGTTCGTCGTGTGCTCCATCCACCTCTGGATGATGTCTTACTGTAATCGGATCAACGCCTGTTGGAGTCACTGACACGACAGCAACCCGGTGGACGTCTCGCCCACCGGCGCACGAACGGTTCGATCGGCATGTTCGTCGAGCGTTTTCCGGTGAGACGGGCGTCGAATCGAGAAGCACTTTCTATCCGCTGCTGCCCGCGCTCGCGACGATAGAAACGTAGCTCACGTCGCCGGCTTCGACGGCGGTTTCAAGCCCTTCGATGGCGTCCATGGTGCGCTGACCGCGCTCGCCCATGAGTCCGAGAAGCCCTTGATAGTCGACGCGATCGGTTATCCGATCACGCATCGCGAGGAGATCATCGTGGTGATCGTGGACCGACCGTATCTCGAAGCCCGCATCGGCGAGGTGTCCCAGCAGTCGATCGCGGCTCCGCGCGCCGTCGAGACAGAGAGCTTCGGCAAGCTGCTCGGGGACGGTAAGTCGCTCGTTCTCAACGACGACATCGGAGAGCGCGATTCGACCGCCACCACGCAGTACACGGTTCGCCTCCGCGAGCGCGGCCGAGAGATCCGTGAGACAGAGCACGCACTCGGCAAGGAGGACGTCGACACTCTCGCTTTGGACGGGAAGTGTAGTCGCATCGCCGCGAACCGCTCGGTCGGTCTTCGGTTCGGGATCGATACCGACAACGTCGGCACCGCACCCTCGGGCCGCCGTCAACGCCTCCCCGGCACCGCAACCGACATCTAGCAACCGCGTCTCGGCGTCGACGTCGGCTCGATCGAGCAATCGTTCTGTCGCGTCCGTTCCGCCCGGATGGAGGGGTCCATCAAGGACGGTGTCGAGCGTTCCCCAGGGGTTCGCCAGCGCGGCGTCAAGTAGCCCGTTCATCACTTCTCCCCGCGCTTCTCGCGGGTACCGCCGCCGTCAGCTACTCGTCCATCGCCTCGGTAGCCGGTCGCCGACTGGTCTTCGGTATTCGGTTCGTCGACCACGCTTCGGCCACCCCACTCGTTTCGGTTCCGGAGCGCGTATTCGCCGTCCTCGGTTGTCATGTTGTAACCGCAGAACGGGACCAACTCACCGTCGGTCGTCGGGACCGAGATACAGCAGTTGCTCAGTCGGTTCACGTCGGCCGCATCGGCATCCATGAATCCGGTGAACGACACCGGAACGACCGATTCGAACAGCTCTTCGACGCCACCGGGGACGTCGACGCCACAGCAGTCGGCTGTTTTGCAAGCCCACTCCTCGCCTGCGGCAGTCCCGGCCAACAGTTCCATGTAATCCCCCTCGTCGACCGTCCCCGACAGCGTGTCCCAGAGTCGGTCGTCGATGTACTGTGTGAGCGGGACGAACGAATCGACATTGGCGTCACAGCCACAATCGGCATCGTTCGGCCTCGACTCTTGGGGCACGAACGCGGTCCCGATCTGACAATACGCCGAACAGCAGGGGGCCGGCAGCATGTCACGCACGTCGAGCGTGTCGAGCTGTTCGGCCAGCGATCGCGTCGCGTCGTCGAGAGCGAACCGACCGTCGTTCTTTTCGTACCGTCCGAAATGCGCCACGGGCTGGAAATTGACGGACCGGACGACGTCTCTGTTTTCGATCGCGAACCGGACGATATCGCCCATTTCGTCGTCGTTGACGCCCGGAACAACGGTCGGGACAAGGACGACGGGCAGTCCCGCCGCACGGCACGCTTCGAGAGCCGCGTGTTTCTCCTCGAGAAGATCGACCTCGCGGATCCGCTCGTAGATCTCGCTTGTCAGCCCGTCGAATTGTAGATATATCGCGGTGACACCGGCCTCGACGAGCGTGTCGGCGTAACCGTCCTCGGTTGCCAGCCGGATCCCGTTCGTGTTCACTTCGACGTGGTCGATCCCCCGATCGCGGGCCCGCTCGACCAATCCCGGGAGATCGTCCCGGACCGTAGGTTCGCCGCCCGAAAACTGGATCGGACGGCCACCGGCGTCCGCAACGGTATCGAGCAGTGCTTCGATCTCCGCCGTCGGGCGATGTTCGCCACCGGGACCGGAACTCGCAAAACAGTACGAACACGAGAGGTTACAGTCGGTCGTGACTTCGACGACTGCCAGACAGGCGTGGTCGGGGGCGACCGTCAGATCGCCCCCCTCGTGCTCTGGGTCCGGGCCGAACGCGGCGGCCCATTCCCAGTGCTCCAGCGATCCCCAGACTTTGCGGCTTGCGATACCATGTTCCGGACACTCCCGTGTAAGGAACACCCCATCGTCGCCCGTCTCGTACCGCCCGGGTACTTCCTCGAGACAGTCCGGACAGAGACTCGTCGTCGCTGCGAGGGCGTCGTCCATACTCGGTGAGAGGAATAAATTCAAATAAGCGTGCCGCGGATGTGCGCCGCCCGGACGGTCGAACCGACGCTCTGGCATCGGTCTCGCCGGGGCGCACAATCGTTTTTTGTCCCGGGAACCGACGAGAGGTATGGCATCGCCGACGAGACGGTCCCGGTCGTCGGCCCCGGACGAAGACGCTGCTGCAACGGTGCTCGCCCAGGATCTACTCGTCGCGTGCAAGCGGGGCGACGAAACCGACCGATACAGGACTGCACTCGCGAATATGAACGAAGAGGCGCTCCGTTCGGTTCGAACCGATCGCCGGACTGCGCTTTCGTTTTGGCTCAACTGTTACAACGCCGGCACCCAACTCCTCCTCAGAGAGCGTCCTGAACTATACGAGAGCCCACTCAGGTTCGTGCGGTTCTTCCGGGCCCCTGCGGTCACTGTCGGTGGGACTCCGGTCTCGCTCGACCGGATCGAAAACGGGGTGCTGCGTGGCGGTCTGTCGAAGTACGGACTCGGCTACCTGCCGAAAATATATACCACGTCGTTCGAACGCCGCTACCGGCTCGAGGAGTGTGATCCGCGGCTCCACTTCGCGCTGAACTGTGGCGCCGAGAGCTGTCCCGCGATCCGGGCCTACGAGCCCGATCGGGTGGACGAGCAACTGGATCGGGCCACCCGCCACTATCTCGATAGGACCGTCACGCACGACTCCGATACCGTTCGCGTGCCCCGCGTTTTCCTTTGGTTTCGCGGCGACTTCGGCGGTCGGTCGGGGATCCGCGCGTTTCTGCGCCGCTACGACGCGATCGCGAACGACGCATCGCCGAAACTCCGCTATCGGTCGTGGGACTGGTCGAAAGCGCCCGCGAAATTCGTCGAGTAGCGCCAGAGCCGTTTTGATCACGGAGCGACTACGAGGTTCCATGGCCCAACAGGTGCCGGATTTTTCACTTCCGAACGTGGCCGCCGGACCGACCCCGTTTTCGCTTTCGGAGCTGTCCGAGGATGTCGCCTTCGCCGTGCTCTTCTTTCAGCGCGATCACTACTGTACGAACTGCCGGAAGCAAGTACAGCAACTTGCCGACCGTCTCGACGAATTTCACGAGCGCGACGCGGAGATCGTCTCCATCGTCCCGGAACCGACCGAGCGTGTCGAAGCCTGGCAGGAGCGATACGATCTCCCCTATCCGCTGTTGGCGGATCCGGACGCGGAAGCGGGAGAGGCCTACGACCAACCTGTCCGGTTCGGAATACTCGGCCGGTTCTCCGATTTCTTCGGCCGGATGCCCGAGGTGGTCATCGTCGACAGACGCGGTGTTGAGCCGGAGATGGCGTACGTCCACCAGGGCTCCTCGACGTTCGACAGACCCGAAATCGACGAATTGCTGATGGAACTCGACGGGCTCCGGACAGCAGGATGAATCGCCTCGAAAGCGACCGAAAGCGAGCGTAAAGACGACGCCTAGCGCCCGGATATGCCGGTGCTATTCGGGATCGTATCCGATGACTATTCCACAACCGCCGCATCTGTACACTTCGGCTGACTGTTCGACGAACTCGAATCGGTCCAGACTGACGCGTGGAACGTCGGGAACCGTTTCGATCTCGTCGTGTGAAAGTTCCATGTCACAGCCGTCACAGAAGAACGGGTCCTGGCTCATACTGTACCGTGTTCACAAGAGGCGCATATATCGGTAGCGGTGCTCATCGGTCGAACAGAATCTACCGACGTCGGCGATATAAATCCAGTAGAGTGGTTGTGATCGTATTGCATACTCGCCGAACGGATAATAGACGACACCGACGACGTAGACGGGAAGCGATCCCATGACAAGCGCATCGCCCGATTCCCTGCGACCACCGGGGAGAGCCGGACGCTCCCAGTCATCGAATCCCTGTCGTTTCCGGACGAGACCGGAAATCTCGGCTGTGTCGGATATCGTGTGTTTGCCGGATTGGAGTGCCAGCGGAGCCATTGAGGAAGCACCGACCCGGAACGCGGGGTCGGACCCCGACAGGGTGGCTCTCAGCGACGAGCCATCGCTCGTCGACAGGCAAAAAACCCGATCGGCGGTGAACTATCCGGTGTCGCCCGGGGACGACAGCCTCGGTATCGGCCGGACAGTCGCGGAATAATGCTCGTCAAACCGAATCAGTACGGGGAGGTAGTAGGATGAGCCACGCCGGCAGTCGATCTCCGGGGGTGAGTCTCGGTCTCCTCGACGCCACGATGGTCGGCATCGGGGCGATGATCGGTGCCGGTATCTTCGTGTTGACCGGACTGGCGGCGGAGACGGCCGGACCGGCGGCGCTGTTAGTGTTCGGTCTCAACGGAAGCGTCACGCTGTTTACCGCGCTTTCGTACGCAGAACTGGCGAGTGCGATCCCCCGCAACGGCGGGGGCTACGTCTACGTCCGCGAGACCTTCTCCGGTGCCGTCTCGTTCGTTATGGGGTGGACGCGCTGGTTCACGTACATGGCCGCCGGCGGGCTGTACGCGCTCGGTTTTTCGTCGAATTTCGTCGAGTTCGTCCACCTGTATGTGCCCTCGGCTCCGGACGCACCGATCGCGTACGCGCTCGCCATCGTCGTGCTCTTCGTCACGCTCAACGCCCTCTCGACGGAGGCCAGCGGCGGTGCCGAGACGGTTATCACGCTCCTCAAGATCGCCATTCTGGGGGTGTTCGTCGCGTTCGGCGTGTTCGCCGTCGAGACCGGCGAATTCTCGCCGTTCTTTCCCGCCGATGGTGGGGCTCGAACGGTGTTGCCGGCGATGGGGTTGACGTTCATCGCCTTCCAGGGGTACGACCTCATCGCGACCGTCACGGAGGAAGTAGAGAACCCTCAAAAGAACATCCCTCGCGCGATATTTCTGAGTCTGGCCGCGACGGTCGTCATCTATCTGTTGGTCGTCATGGTCGCTATCGGGACCGGCGCGGCGCCCGACGTGTTCAAAGACAATATTTCCGTGCCGACGATGGCGGCGCTGGCTCGCGCCCGTCGCCATCTCGATGCCCGAGAGCGATCCGACGTGACGCTCATCGCCACGGGCGGGCTCAGAACCGAATCCGACTTCATCAAGGCGATGGCGCTCGGCGCCGACGGGGTCGCAGTCGCCAACTCGGCGATGCAGGCGATCGGCTGTCTCGGGATGCGGGCCTGTGACTCGAACAACTGTCCCGTCGGGATCGCGACACAGCGGGAGGACCTCCGGAGCCGACTCGTGGTCGATTCGGCGGCTGACGGCCTGCAAAACTTCTTCGAGGCGACCGTCGAACTGATGAAGGTGATGGCCAGAGCCTGCGGCCACGACAGCCTCGCTGGCTTCGAACGCCGGGATCTGACGACCTGGAAGAAAGATATCGCCGATCTGACTGGCGTCGAGTACGCCGGGATCGGGAAGGATGGCTAAGTGTTCGGGAGACGCCACGTCCGCTCCGGAGCTATCGATGGGTTGTATTACGTGATGAGCACCGGACGGACCGCGAGAGCCATGAGTTCCGGGGCTGTGGCTTTATAAACGCGATTCCGGGACCGGATGTGTCTCCGAGTCACGGCCGTCGGACGGGCGATGAGCCCGTTTTTAATACAAAGCTATCAGAGGCTGGCACAAACCTCGCCCGAGTTTTTACTGGAAGCCGATATTGGCGGGATCGGTGTCCCGATCGAGGACTACTTCGAGAACCCCGTTGTTGAAACTCGTCCGTGCGGATCGGTCGTCGACGTAGGCCGGCAGATCGACACGCTTGCGGAACGGACGCGACTCGCGTGCGGCGCGGATCGCAAGGATTCGTCCGTCGCACTGGATGTCGATGTCCTCCCGGCTGGCGTCGGGAATGTCGGCAACGACCCGGATTTCGTCGTCGTATTCGTGAACGTCGACGGGGTCCGTCCCGTCGCCGTCCTTGCCGGACAGCATCTCGTTGATCCCGCCGAAGACATCACCAAACGGATTCTCGTCGTCGTCCGAGTTCCGTCTCATTGCTATTTATACGGTCGTTGCGCGGATAAGACTTCGGTGCGAACGCGTTTCGCAGTTGTATTCGTGATCCGGTCTCGATTTCAGAACCGCTCGAGGATGTCGCGCCGGTTCAGGTCTAGCTCTGTGACCGTCGCCGGCGGCTCTTGGGCGGCCGCGTACGCGATTGCGCCGGCAACATCCGTCGCATCGAGGGTCGATTCGTCGTCGAGAGCCGTCACGTTGGATCGATCCCGAAACTCGGAGCCGAACTGCGTCGTCACACCGGAGGGGTTCACGAGCGTGACACCGACACCGTCAGGGCCCGCTCGACCGGCGATACTCAACGCAAACCCACGGAGCCACCATTTCGAAGCCGCATACACAGGCGTCGACGTGCTGGGGTGTCTCCCTTTGAAGCTTCCCACGAATACGAGAGCGCCGCCGGCAGCTTCTAGGGCCGGGAGCGTCGCCCGCGTCGTGTAATAGGCACCGTGGACATTGGTCTCGGTCACGCGCTCGAACTGTTCGAGCGGCAACTCCGGGATCGGCACGTCACGGACCTCACCGATACCGGCGCTGATGACTACGGTATCGATCCGGCCGAATCGCTCGATCGTCGCGTCGACGAGCGCCTCAACGGCGGCGTACTCCGTCACGTCTGTCGGGACAGCAAGCGCCTCGACGCCGGCCGACTCGCAGTCTGCGGCCACGTCGGCTAGCGCCGAACTCCCGCGTGCTGCAAGGACGACGTCGGCGCCGGCATCCGCGAGACGACGGGCCGTCGCGGCACCGATTCCGGAGCTCGCGCCAGTAATGAGTGCGACAGTTCCGGCCAGACGGCTGGCTGTGGACATACGCTCAGACACGGCGGACAGGTACTTATTCAGTTGCCTCGGTTTGCGGTCGTTCCGCAGGCTTAACCTCGCTGTGCGCGTAGGGGTCCGTGCAGAGCCGTCAATGAGTCAGGCCCGAGAATGGTATCGCTGGAAGCGACGAGCAACAACCGAGTTGTACGTTCTATGGGGAGCGGCAGCCGTCTTCTACGGTGGCGGGGACGTCCTCACGACGATCGTTCTCGTGTACGCGATCCCGGGCCTCGGGGAGGCGAACCCGTTCGTCCACTGGGGGCTTGCCACGTTCGGGGTCCCGGGATTAGTTGTCATGAAAATGACGGTCTTCGCGATGGGCATCTATTTGAGCTGGATCGGGCTCACACACCGGGATCGGCTCATGTACTATGCACCACCCATCGGGATGACGCTTTTCGGGCTCGGAGCGACAGTCATCAATCTCCGGTTGATTCTCTGAGCGCACTATCGGCGTCGTGAATACTGGCAGCCATCTCACGTTCGATCTATCCCAGGATTGTCAGGAGCGTTGCACGCAGCGGCCGATCCACCGCCGGGTCGAAGCGCTCTCGACGTACGTCTCACAATACGACAGGTTATCCGTGTGGCGCTCCTCTCAATGGTATGACGATAGCTACTGGCGATTCGGTGACACTAGAGTACACTGGACGACTGGACGACGAGACGGTGTTCGATACCTCACGCGCCTCCGTCGCCGAGAAAGCGGGACTGGCTGAATCCCAGCCCGACCGCGAGTACGACCCACTGACGGTCGAAGTCGGTGCCGAGCAAGTCATCGAAGGAATGGAAGAAGGGTTAGTCGGGCTGGAGTCGGGTACGACGACGACCCTCTCGATTCCGCCCGAGAAAGGCTACGGCGAACGAAGCCCAGAGCACGTACAGGAGTACGAGACGGAGACGCTCCGGGAGATGCTCGGCGGGCAGACACCCGAAGAGGGTGCGTATCTCGAAGCCAAAGACGGACAGCACGGCGAGGTCGTCCACGTCGATGACGAAACCGTCCGAGTAGATTTCAATCCCCGACTCGCCGGGGAGACGTTGACTTTCGAGATCGAAATTCTCGACGTCAACTGATACTGTCAGTCATATGATTTTTCGAGCGACTGTTGCACAATTCGGTCGGACTCGGGCGGTATGGATCGGCTCTTGTCCCCCGTCGTTCACGTCTGTCCGACTAACGGTATGAGCACCGGCTTCGGTTTTCGCTGCTGATCGACACCTCCGTGGCACCCGACGAGGACTGTCTTCAAAACTATCGGCTGCGGGCAGTCCATCCGATTCCGTTGCCGTGGCGACGCCACCGCGAATGCGTGTCAGCCACGCTGCTCGCGAACCCGATCGCTGGTCGTGACGTTGATATCGAGCTTGTCAGTCCCGCGGATCCACTCCAGATACGCCTCAAGACGGTCGGCTGCGCGTAGTGCCCCGATCGTATCGTAGTCGGCTCTGAGTTCTGCGTTCGTAAAGACGGCATGGAGCTGCTCGTGACACGGTCGACAGAGCAGCACCGTCGGGCTCGTCGCCCGCTCTTCGGGACGGAGATGGTGTTCCTGGACGACTTGCGGGTCGGCGATCTTCTCGTCGGGAATCACGCGCCGACACAGCGAACACGTCGTCGGCATCACCCGAAGTTGGCAACGATGATAAAAAACGATTCGGGAGAGCCTGCTATCGAGTCGGATCCAGTGGCCAATTTCTAACGTGCCGTTTCGGCATCCAGAGTCGTTATTACGGACGTTCAGCCGGCGTTCGGCCCGCTACCGGGGTACATTTTTATTCGTGGGTCGCGAAGGACTGGCCGGAACTTGGATCCTGTCACACGCTCCAAGTTCCCCCTCTGTTTAACGCAATCGACAGAGTAGCGTGTTCCGCATCAGGTCCGGAAGTCGGCTCCGTCACCCGTCCGGCTCGTTCTCCAGCGCCGCGTTACGCAGTTCACGGCAGCGATCGCCGTCGATCGTTAGCTCCGGAACTGCGAGCGGCTTTCCGTCGCCATCGACGGCGACGAACACGAAGTACGAGTCGGTCGTCTCCTCGCGTTCACCGGTTCGAGGCGACTCGCGGAACGCCCGGAGGCGGACTCGAACGCTCGTTCGGCCAGCAGCGTAGGCGTATGACTCGATTACACAGATATCTCCCTGCGGGATCGGCCGCTTGAAGTCAAGTTCGTTGATTTTCGCGGTGACGCAGGTCTCGCCGGCGTGACGCATGGCCGACATCGCGCCGACCTCGTCCATCCACTTGACGACATTGCCCCCGTGGGCCGAGGCGTGATTGTTCGTGTGAGTCGGCTGAACTCGCTGGCGGTTCTCGATGTAGGTGTCGCTGACACTCGACATATACGGAGCACGGTCGCTGAGCCGAAAGGTCCGTCGCCGGGAGCTTTGCCGTCGTCGATCCGGACGGAGACCAGTGTATCGCTGAAACAGTCCGTATCACTCCGATCGGTCGGCCTCGTCGCCGTATTCGAGAAGCGCCTCGAATTCGCTTTCGTCCTCACGTTGGATTTCGGCGTCGCTTTCGACTGCCAGCTCCTGCATTTCCTCGATTCGCGGCACATCGGTGACGCCGGACAACACGACAATGGCAGCGACTCGATCCTCGTTCGCGAGCGGGTAGTCGCCGGCCCTGACCTCCCGGCAGTCGGTCTCGGTTTCGAGCCAATCGCGGGCGCTATCGATCCCCTTGCGGCTGAGCTGGTCGGGCGGCCCGGAGACGATCAAGAGCGCCCGGGTTGCGCTGTCGGGTTCGCACGGCAGCGTCAGCTTTCCGAGCGTCGCTCGCCGGACGAGTGACGTGATGCGGTTCGTCGCGTCCCCTGACGACTGCAGACCGTCGCTGTCCTTCGAGCCCCGGAACCGATCCAGCAATCCACCGCCCTCGTCGGTGTCGATCTGCTCGGAGGCGTAGCCGATCGTCGTGATCCCGCCGTCGCCCAGCGTGTTGATGATCTCCGAAGAGTCGACGACGGACTCGGCGATATTCCCGTCCATCGCCTCGATCTCACCGGCTGAGAAAAGCGTCCCGAACCGGGTTGCGATCCGGTCGTTGATATCTCTGTAGCCTTCCGAGAGGGTTTCGCCGCCCGTCTTTGCGGCACCGTTATCGAAGAGCAAGACACTCTGGGTGGATCGGACGAACCGCTGGAGGGAGTTCGCGGCGTTGCGGTTGTAGATGCCACCCTCGTCGGTGGAGGGGAGGATCCCAAGCCCGTAGACGGGTTCGGCGTATATTTCGCCGAGGCGATCGGCGATGATCGGCGACCCGCCGCTGCCGGTGCCCCCACCGAGTCCCGCAATGATCAGAAAGGCGTCGATCTCGCTTGCGGCGACGCGGCCGATCGCGTCGGTGATCTCGTGGATGTCCTCGCGGACACACTGCTCGCCGATCTCGGGATCGGTTCCGGTTCCGTGACCGCTCACGATCGATTGACCGACAAGAAGCCGGTCGGACTGTGGAACGTTCGTGAGGCCAGTCAGGTCTGTCTTTGCCGAATTGATCGCCACGGCGTGTTCGACAAAGCCAGTGTTTCGCGTAGTATCGTACTCGAGCAACCGATCGAGGATCTTTCCTCCGGCCTGACCGACGCCGACGATCGCGAGTTTCATAGCTCGAAAGCGATGGTCCGGATGTTTGCGACGTCGATCCACCTCGTCACGGCCACGCGGGTGGTGGTCGCTCTGGTGGGTATACTCGGTGTGACGGAGGGCAGCATATATCTCTTGTTCGGACAAGCGATATTCAATCTTCGGGTCAGGGGGACAACCGACCGTCGAAGGATCGTACCCTATCCGGCGTTCTCACGTCGGACCTACTCGAGGTCGAGTTCCGATTCGCCGGCAAGCACCCGATAACTCGCGAGCGTTCCTGCCATCGACGGCGCCTCCGCATCGTCTTTCCGCTGCGTCCCGTAGTCCATCCACTGCCCACGGGAGTAACTGTACATCTCGAACCCGGTCTCGGTCTCGACGACGAGATCGATCACGGGATCGTCGGGTCCGCCATCACGGCTTGCCGATCGGACGGTGTCATCGGGATCCATTACCCAGACGGCGACAGCGTCGCCGTCGAGTTTGGCTTCGGCTTCGGATTCAGAGAGCGGCCGTTCCGGCCATCCGGTAGCTGGCTGGGGTTGTTCCATACCGTATGGAGCGCGTCGACGGAGAAAGGGCTTCGGCCCGATCGGTCTGTTGTCGAACCGGCGATCCATCGTCCGGCACACCGACCCTGTTTCCACCGATTTATACACCGCAGACCATTATTGGCTCACATGCCGACTGACGAGGACGACACACCCGCTGGGTCAGTATCGGACGACGAGACGCCTGTCGAGGAAGACGGCACGACAGCCGAAACCGCATCGCCGGAGTCAGAGACGGACGCCGAAGGCACCGACGCGGAATCGGAGTCCGAGGGAGGCGACGCAAGATCAGTGACAGACATCGAAACGATCGTCATCGATCCCGACGATATCGTTGAGGCTGCGGCCTACAACGGGCAGGAAGACATCGGCCGAAAGGGCAAGGCGGTGTTCGGTCTGACGCCGCCGTTCGGGGAGCGAGTCGAGCCGACTATCCGCCATCTCGCGGACGATTCGACCGAGAGCAAGGCCGAGGACGAGGTCCACCTCCGGCCGTTCCGCTTCGTCGCCGAGGGGCGCCAGGTCATCGAACAGCGGCCCACACGACGGCTCGCGAAGGAGGAACTCGATGCTGATGACCCGGACGAATCGGCCATCGAGGCGTGGATCGACGAGGCGATGGAGACGTGGAAGACGCACGTTCGGGAGAACCTGGTCGGATCGGTCGACATCTACTCGGCGCACGGGATGGCCTTCGTCAGCGTCGAGTACCAAGACGAAAACGAATAGTAACGCGTCACCGCATCAGTACGTACTGGGAGTGGGGAGAGATTATCCCGTCGGCGGTGCCGCCGATTCTTCGCCGGAAGATTCGCCGGGAGTCGGCGCTTCGGGCGGACGAGACGGAGCCGACTCCTCGCTACTTTCGGCGGTGTACGGATCGGTCGGACCCCCCGTCAGGAATTCGAGCGATCGCTCGACGAGCTGTTCGTTGTCCCCTCGGTTGTAATTGAGAGAGCTATAGAGGTTCGAATCACCGATCAGCATGACACTATCACGCTGCATCGCGACATCGAACGAGCCGGGCTCGCGGGTTTCCGAATAATGCGTCTCCTCGCCAGCGACCCTAGCGACCGTAGTCCCAGTCCCGGAGACGGGCGACACGCGATCGAACACGAGTCTGTCGGCCGTCGAAAGTGAGTCTGTTCCGGATCCGTAGACCCGCTGGTAGTTCGCGTCATTATCATGCATGTTGTAGAGATAGCCGTTACCGACGGTGACACCGAACGAAGACGTTAGCGAGACGAGATCGGTGTCCGAACTCGCGTCGTCGGTCGCGACGACGAACCGGCCGTCGTTTTCGACGAACGTCTCGATCGCCTCGCGTTCGTCGTCGTTGAATTGGGTGTTTCCGACGATCAAGAAGGCGTCCGCGTCGTCGAGCGTCTGCCGTAGATCCGTCTCGTCACCGCTCGTCGGAGCGGGGCGGACGCCCGCTATGGCGAGTCCCGGCGGGAGCGCTCCCGAACTGCCGCCGACGATTCGGACCTCGTGGCCCGCATCGACGAGCGCGGTGACGATCGGATCGAGTTCGCCCGGCGATCCATCGGTTGCGATCGCGACGGTACGGGACGGTCCGTCTTCGAGCTCGATTTCGCCCGAGCGAGCCGCGAGTTCCGCATCCGACAGCAACTCTTCGTCGGTGTAGTATTCGCTGTCGACCGTTTCGGCGTTCGCTTCGGTGGGGCGATCCGACGTCATGAACCCGACGGTCGCAGCGCCGGCAACGACGAGGCCGATCACGGCGACGAAGACGACGAGACGGCCAACGTTACTCATCGGCGCTCACCTCCGATTTCGCCGCCTCGCTGTCGACGGTCGTCACGGGTTCGGGACCCGCCGTCGTCACGATCACGTCCTCTTCCGGAACGGTTCCATAGAGGGCGGTCGGAACAGGTGTCTCGACGCCCGGTGCCGGATCGAGGAGTGCGGCGGCATCGGCGGTCTGCGTTCCGGACTCGCCGTCCGCTTCGAAGAGCGGAATAGCCGGCCTTTCGGGCGTCGTATCGAGTTCGACCGTTTCGTATCGGTCGAGACCGGCGAGTTCGGCAGCACGTTCGATCGCCATCCGCGTCGTGCCAACTTCGTCGATCATACCGTTGTGGAGCGCTTCCTGGCTCGGATACACTTTCGCGTGGGCGAGTTCCGCCCGGCTGAGTTCGAGTTTCTCACCACGGTGGTCGAGAACCATCCCGTAGAACCCATTGACCATGACCTCCGCCATCTCGATGGCTTCCGCCTCGGTGAAGCCGCCGGATTTGTCGGGGCCGGATTGGATCGTCCGGGAGGAGGCGTCGGCGTTGAGCGAGACGAAGTTGACGCCGACACTGCCGACCATCGAACTCGGGTTAGCGTATATTTCGTCGGCCGGGGCACTCACGTAGTACCCGCCAGAGGCAGCCATCTGACCGACGCTAACGACGACGGGCATCTCGGCGGCAGTTCGCTCGACCTCAAGTGCGAGTTCCTCGGTAGCGGCGAGGGATCCGCCCGGCGTGTCGACTTTCAATACGACGGCGGCGATGGAGTCGTTCTGTCTGGCTTTCTGGAGTGCCTCGACGACTGGACCGCTCGTTTCGGGCGAGATGAGTCCCGGCACTTCGACGACCGCAACCTTGTCCGCTGACGTCCCGGTTTCGGTCCCGACGCCGTACGCCATCGGCGCGAAAAGGACGCCAACGAGGAGTGCGACGACGACGATCACCAGGTATGATTGGCTTGCGGTAGCGACTGTAGAGCGTATGCGTTCTGTCAACCTCGACATCCGTTCGAGCGCTCGGTGTGTGTGAGAATATAAATACGGGTAGCACAAATCGCGGCTTTAGTTTTCGGACCTGGTTTCGGGTCGAGGAGGTCGGGGACCTCCGGGTGGAGAGTTACTCGACAGTAACGCTTTTTGCCAGGTTCCGCGGCTTATCGATCGATCGACCGAGTTTCGCCGCGGTGTGATAGGCGACAAGCTGGAGCTGGACGTTGGCCAGGATAGCCGCCGTTCGCGGGTGGGTCTCGGGAATTTCGAGAGTATGGTCGGCGTATCGACCGGCGTCGGAGCGACCGTCGGTGACGGCGACGACCGGCGCGTTTCGGGCCTCCACTTCTTTTATATTTCCGACCGTCTTTCGGGCGAGTTCGTCGTCGTCGACGACGGTTGCAAACACCGGTGTGTTCGCCGTGACTAAGGCGAGCGGCCCGTGTTTCAGTTCGCCGGCTGCAAACCCCTCGGCGTGTTCGTAGCTTATCTCTTTCATTTTCAGCGCACCCTCCAGAGCCACCGGGTAGTTCAACCCACGTCCGATGAAAAAGTACGCGGCAGCGTCGAGATACGCCTCAGCGACGGCTTCAGCGTCCGATTCGTCGAGGATCGTCTGGATATCGCCCGGCAGATCCCGCAGCGCGGAGACGAGTTCTCGGTCCGCCGTTCCGGACCGAGCCACCTGCGTCAGGAGGTTGAGCGCGGTCTGCTGGCCGGCGAATGTCTTGGTCGCCGCGACGCCGATCTCCGGGCCAGAGCGGATGTAGAAGGCGTCGTCGCACTCTCTGGCCATCGTCGAACCGACAGTGTTCGTGAGTGCGAGCGTCTCGGCGCCGCGCCGTCTGGCTTCCCGGGTCGCCGCGAGCGTGTCGGCGGTTTCCCCGCTCTGTGAAACGCCGACGACGGTCGCGTTCTCGATCGGGGGCGGCGAGCTCGCGTACTCGTGGGCGTAGTGTGCCTGCGCCGGGATTCCGTCGGCGGACAGCATCTGGGCACCGTAGACGGCGGCGTGGTAACTCGTCCCCGCAGCCACGAGATGAACCCGATCGAGTTCGAGATCACCGAGTTCGTCGACGGTGACACTACCTCTGAGTTCGTCGACCCGACTCCGGAGGCATTGTCTGAGCGCTCGGGGCTGTTCGTGGATCTCCTTGAGCATGAAGTGATCGTACCCACTCTTGCCGGTCTCCTCGGCGTCCCACGAGATCGTCTCGACCGACTTCTCGATCGGATCACCGTCGGTGTCAGTGACGCGCCAGCCATCGGCCGACAGTTCGGCGAACTCGCCGTCGTCGAGATAGACGACCTGATCAGTGTACTCCCGGAAGGCGGGCACGTCGCTGGCGAGGTACGTCGCGTCCTCGGCGAGCCCCAACACGAGCGGCGAGTCGTTGCGTGCGACGAACACCGACGCCGCTCCGGCGACGAGACACGCGATGGCGAAGCTTCCCTCCAGCCGGTCGATAGCGGCCCGAAAGGCGGCCTCGGGGTCGGCCCCCGATTCGAGCCCGGATTCGATCAGATGCGGGACGACTTCGGTGTCGGTGTCGCTCCCGAACGTGTGGCCGGCGGCGGCGAGTTCGTCGCGGAGTTCCTGGTAGTTCTCGATGATGCCGTTGTGAACGACCGCGACGGAGCCCGTACAGTCCTGATGGGGGTGTGCGTTTTCGTCGGTTGGCGGACCGTGGGTGCTCCAGCGAGTGTGGCCGATCCCGACCGATCCGGAGAGATCGGACTGGCCGTCAAGGGCGTCACGGAGCGCGTCGAGTTCGCCGGCACGTTTGAGCACGCCGAGCGTCTCGTCCCCGCCGAGGGCGACGCCGGCCGAATCGTAGCCTCGGTATTCGAGCTTCGAGAGGCCGTGAACGAGCGTCCCGAGGGTGTCACCGCAACCGACACAGCCGATGATCCCGCACATCAGCGGACGACCTCCGCGTCGTCGTCGATCGTTCCGCTCGCGTGGACACCGGTTCCGATATCGACGTTCGCACCGACGAGGGTTCCGGGTGCGAAGGTGACGCCGCCGCCGACCGATGCCCGATCGGCCACCACCGCGCCGAGTGACTGGTTTTCGAAGACCCGCTCACCGACGCGAACGTCGCCAGGACCGCCGGGTGCAACCGTTCCGGCACCGATGTCGACCGTCTGGCCGACGACGCAATCGAGCAGCGTCGCCCCTGCCTCGATCCGGCAGTCGCTGTCCAGAAGGACATCTCGGAGCGTGGTGTTCGCCCCGATCGTCGCGTTGTATCCGACAGCCACGTTCGGCCCCAGAACCGCGCCGGCTGCCACCTCCGAGTCGGCCCCGACGACAACCGGCGGCTGAAGCGTCGCATCGGGATGGACCCGGGCGCTCTCGGCCACCCAGACGCTGGCGTCACGGTCGGGGGGCGAGACGCGCCCGCGGCGCAGCAACTCACGTGTGAGAAACAGCAGGTCCCACGGATACGTCGCGTCGGCCCAGAGCCCGTCGGTTCGGACAGCCCTGACTGGCCCGTCGTCCATGAGCGTCTCGATCACGTCGGATAACTGAAGTTCGCCGCCGCGGCGATCCGTCCGGGAGATCGCCTCGAACACCGACGGGTCGAACGCGTAGACACCGGCGTTTATCAGCCTGAAATCGTCCGTTTCGGGCTTTTCGACGAACTCGGTCAGCCGATCGCCGGAGACCTTGACCGCGCCGTACTCCATCGGTGTCGGGTGCTCTATCGCGGAAAGCGTCGGGGCACCGTCGAAGCCGGCGAGGACGTCCTCGACGATCCGCTCGTCGATGACCCGGTCGCCGTTGAGAACGAGCATCGGTTTCTCGATCTCCCCCTCGACTTGCTGGAGTGCGTGCGCGCTGCCGAGCTGTTTTTTTTGCTGGACGTACGTGATCGGAACGTCACGGTAGCTGTGGCCAAAGTGCTCTTGAATCCGTTCGCGTCGGTAACCGACGATCAGACAGAGTTCTTTGATTCCGCATTCGACGAGGACGTCGAGAACGTGTTCGAGGATCGGCCGACCGGCGGCGGGAAGCATCGGCTTTGGGCGGTTGGCCGTCATCGGCCGCAACCGCGTCCCCTCCCCCGCAGCCAGGACGACCCCGGTTGTGATCTCCATACCTTCCCTCGCGGCTGCCGCGGAATGAAAGTATCGGCAGTCGATGTGGGGTGTCGAAAGAGCGAGTCGGGGCAGTCCCGTATACAGCGGTGTGCCAGATGAGTATCCGAAAGCGCCGCCCGAGGACGTTCCACCGGAACACCACGAGCGGGCGCGGGAACTACAGATCGAACTCGTCGTCTTGGAAGCACGGCTCGACGGCGCGAACTTCGAAAACCGAGAGGCCTACCGGCGTGCGATCCAGGAACGGCGGGCGGAGCTCGATTCGCTCCGGAGTTCGACTGAAAGCTGACTGAAACGGCAGCGTCCGGGTGTCGTGCAGCCCCGAGCCGACGGGGCTGGAACACAACACCGAAGACGCCGCAGCGACGAACTCACTCCGATGGACATCCTCGACACCACACGCAGGCTCGTCGCCTCCGGGCCACTCTGTGATTCCTGTCTCGGCCGGCCGGTCGCCGATCGGAGCTTCGGGCTGACGAACGCCGAGCGGGGGCGTGCGCTTCGGACGACACTTGCGTTGGCTGATGACGAGCCATACGAGGAGCCGGACGAACAGTGCTGGGTCTGCGAAGGGCTCTGCGATCGGTTCGACGAGTTCGCTGCCCGGGCCGCGGAGGAACTGGGCGAGACCGAACTGTACACGTACCAGGTCGGCACCCGCGTTCCGCCGCTGTTAGAGGAGAACGATCGGCTACTGCGGATCGATGCAGGGTTGGATGCCGAGGCGGGCGAGGAACTCGGAACCGAACTGAACCGCGAGATCGGTCGCCGTCTCGGCCGGCGACTGGACGCTGCGGTCGATTTCGAGCGCCCCGACGTCCAGTTTCTCGTCGACTTCGAAACCGACGGGATCGAGATCCAGCGCAACTCCGTCTCCGTCTACGGGCGCTACCGGAAACTGAAACGCGGAATCCCACAGACCGAGTGGGTCAAATTCGAGACGAGCGTCGAGGAGCTCGTCGCACCGCCGTTTTTGAGCGCATTCCGTGGTACTGAGGCGGTGTTTCACGGCGCCGGCCGCGAGGACGTCGACGCGTTGATGCTCGGCCCCGGTCGACCGTTCGTCCTCGAAATCAAAGAGCCCCGTCGCCGGAACGTCGATCTCAAAGCTCTCGAGAAGGAGGTCAACACCGAAGCCAACGGGGACGTCGAGGTCGAGGATCTGTGTTTCGTCACCTACGAAATGATAGAGCGAGTCAAGCAACACGACGCCTCGAAGACCTACCGGGCGACAGTCGGCTTCGAAGAGCCCGTCAATCCGTCCGCGTTCGAAGCCGCAATCGAGACCCTGGACGGGGCGACGGTCGAACAGCGGACGCCGAACCGCGTCGATCACCGCCGAGCCGACCTCGTTCGGAAACGGGAGATCCTCGAGATCGACGGCTCGTTGACGGACGAATACACCGCATCCGTCGAGATTCACGGCGAGGGCGGCCTCTACATCAAAGAACTCGTAAGCGGCGACGAGGGACGCACGGAGCCGAGTTTGGCCGGAATACTCGGCGTCGGCGCGACAGTCGAAGCACTCGACGTGATCGACGTCGAAGGCGTCGATGAACCGTTCCTGACGCCGGCGTACAGGCTCGAACGGGACGAAGCGCCCGCAAGCGGCGTCGATGTCTCGGAAACCGGCGACGGCAAGTAACGGTTCGACAGTGCGGACACGTTTTTTCCGATCCCCGTCTCTTCGGCTATTTTTCATTGTTTTATACGATATTTCAACTATGAGATAGAGCCAATAAATTTTAATACGACCCATCGGACGGATCCGCCACATGCGAGGACCGATGGCGGGGACGCGGCCCCGATCAGAGAGTTTTGTTGCAGACGAGGGGCATCGTGACAAAGACGACGGGCAAGGACACAGATCTCAGCAGTTCACGACGGTGATCGGCTGATGGCGTCGCGGAGACTGCTCCGGCTCGGCACGGGGCTGTTCGTCGCCACGGCTGTCTTCGCCCTACTCGCGACTCCGGCGGCCGGGGCAGCCGAAACGGAGCCCGCGGCATTCGAGTACCACGCGGCCGACCTGCTTGCGGACGGCTCCGATGAGGAAACCAATCGAACGGTGAAACTCGTCCTCGAAGGAACGGCCTCGGAGGGCGACGTCCTCCGAATCGCGATCCAAGAGTCAGAACGGGACGCGTTCGACATCACCGGCGTCTCGAACGCAACCGGTGATATCGGGATCGCTGTCACGCACACGACCGATGCTATCGAGATCGAACTCACGGATCTCGGCGGAAACGGGACCCTTACCGGGGCTGAAGTAACGATGAATGCGAGTTTGCGGGCCACAGATGCTGTCGCCTCTGGCGCCGCGACGTACAACGCGGCCACGATCGGGCGTGTCGAGGAAAACGACACGGATGTCGGCCT
>Ga0102942_1000104_pt1 | contig 28169 bp, 36 predicted proteins | sample SalPon2_C_H2O_MG_FD_78171 | JGI IMG/M metagenome (GOLD analysis project Ga0102942, IMG submission 78171) | Salt pond water microbial communities from South San Francisco under conditions of wetland restoration - Salt Pond MetaG R2_C_H2O_MG | ecosystem: Environmental > Aquatic > Non-marine Saline... | reverse complement strand
TCATAGAGTTTGTGGATGAGCATTACCGTCAAAACCTGTATGAAGATATCGGAGATGTACCTGAGCCGAGGCCTGATTCCCGGTGAGTAAAGAGGAAACTCTGCTGGAGATCGGGGAGGCGTATAACTCCGAGTTCGAGGCCGCACAGTACATGCAGATACCGAACGGTTACGGAGATCACATCGAAAGACTGACTGAATCAGCTCAGGACACAGTTCACAAGCTTTACCAGAAGCTACTGGAGAAAAACAGTTACGGCGGCAGCGATCAAGAGGCCCTGGATGCAGAGATCGAGCGGCTGGTAACGAGCGATATCCCTACCGCTTTCAACGACATCGGTAACCACATCAGCCAGGCCCGAGAGTTCGAGGAAGATATTGCTGAGGACCGTTTCTACGGAGAGTCCAACGCGATCGAGTGGGGCTTGTCCCAGGATGAAAGGCCTGAGAAAGAACAGGATTTTATCGAGAACCATCGTGAGGCAGAAGGCCATTACCGCAGTCTTTTCGAGACCCTGGATAATCCTGTCGGCAGTGAAGAGAACATGGTCGAGTTTATCGAGGAAGAGTACGATATCAATCTGCTGGATGTTATCCCCGAGGTTCCCGAGCCGAGGCCTGATATGAGGTAGGGTTAATTGTTTGACTTTTGACAGTAGATTATATTATATGGCTCGAGAGATTGTCAGCGACCAGGAGATTTTAGGCGGAGAACCTTTCTTGGAGGATACTCGTATTAGAGTTAGTGACATCTCTGTAAAGTACGAAGAACTAGGTTATACAGTTGACGAGATCTGTAAGGCCTACGAGAGATTAGAAAAGGAAGATATTGAGAGTATAGTTAGTTAGCTGTTATTCAAGTTTTTTGAGGAGATCTTTGTATTCATCCGCGATTTCTCTGAACTTTCGCTTAGAGTGTATCCGACGTGTCGCCTGCTCGGCTTCTGCTTCAAGGTCAGACATAGTTTATTGTAGAGGTCGAAACTGATTTATAAAGTTTGTTTTCTGTTTTTTGATATACCGATAAGTGGCGCCAGTCTTTTTTGCTGGAGTTTGAAAGGCCGCGAGGTGGATAATACAATGGATAAACACGCAGACCCTTCGAACAGTGTACTCCTTGAGACCATTGAAATGCTTGAGGAGCAAGACGCTGCTATCTGGAATCAGGTAGCTGAAAATCTTGGAAAAGTTAATCGTAAACGTGCGGAAGTCAACGTTTCCGACATCGACCGTGTTGCCGAGGACGGCGAGACGGTTGTTGTTCCTGGAAAGGTTCTGGGAACAGGCCGACTACAGACTGATGTAGATGTTGCGGCTTTCAAGGCTTCTAACGGAGCTAAGAGGAAGATCTCCGAGCAGGGCGAGTTCATGTTCATCCGTGACCTTGTTGAGGAGAATCCTGAAGGAACAGAGGTGAGAATTGTAAAATGATGAAAATCCCTAGGATTTTCGGTTTTACAGAAAACAGAGGTGTTTTCGAATGAGCAACGAAAATGAAGAAATGAAAGTTATCAGTGCTGAAGGAAAGATTCTGGGCCGTCTGGCTTCTAGGATCGCTTCCATCGTTAAGGATGGTAAAACAGTTAGAGTTGTCAAATCTGAGGACGCAGTGATCTCCGGAGACGAGCAAAAGGTTCTCAACGATTACAAGACCAAGAAGGACAGAGGAGCTAGAGACAGAGGCCCTTACTTCCCGAAGAGACCTGATAGAATCCTTAAACGTACCGTTAAAGGAATGCTTCCAAGCAATCCTTCCGGGCGTGACGCACTGGACAACGTAAGGACTTATCTTGACGTCCCTGAGGAGTTCGAGGACTTCGAGGAAGTCGATGTTAAGGAAGGCGATGACCTTCTTAACAGGAATTATGTAAAGCTTGGCAGAGTATCCAAACATATTGGATGGAAAGGCAAGCGGGGTGTTAATCAATAATGACAGTTACAAGCACAGGAAAGCGTAAGACCGCAAAGGCACGCGCAACAGTTGAAGAAGGAGAAGGCACCCTTCGTATCAACTCCAGGCCTCTGCATGTTCAGCAGAAGGCTATCAAGGAGAGAGTTAAGGAGCCTCTCATCATCGCAGGCGAGGAAATCTACGGAGATCTGGACATCCACGTGACTTCTGAAGGCGGCGGAATCCAGGGACAGGCCGAGGCCATTCGAATGGCAGTTGCTAGAGGCCTTGTAGAGTACACCGGCAGCGATGATCTTGAGAGAGACTTCAGAGAGTACGACAGGAACATGATCGTCGAGGATCCGAGAAGGACCGAGACGAGAAAACCTTCGCAATCCTCAAAGGGTGCGCGACACAAACAGCAGAAATCCTACCGTTAACTACGGTCTTTCTGCTATCTATTTTTGAGGTGTAAAAAGTACAATGCAACTTCCGGTAAGATGTCTCAGCTGCGGTAAAGTGATAAGCCAGCACTGGCAAGAGTACGAGGAAAGAACCGAGGAAGAAGGCGAGGACCCAGGAGAAGTCCTTGACGATCTTGGAGTCGAGAAGTACTGTTGCAGAACAATGTTCGTAAGCCACGTCGACACGATCGACGAGGTCGCTGAACACAAGATCACTTAATTCATTTCTCTTTTCTATTAATCCAACTGACAAACAGTCTCCGTACACGCTAGATCTCTCATCAAGATACTAAACCATATACTTCCAGAGAACTGAGCTCTACCGAAGGCCTTCATAACCTATCTTAGGGAAGATGCATTACCTTTGTATCGTCAGATGAAGCCTCCGGAGGCTCTCAGAGAAGACCCTGTTGTTATCAATAGATGTAGTGCTGTTAAGGCTACTATATATACTACTACTCATCATCACTACACCATACACACATGACATATCGTCATGATTTCCTCTACCGGATTCTTCTTAACGCAGGCAAAACCATCTCAAGGTTAGATGCCAGGCTCATGTCATCCAAGTCTACAGGATCGGCCCAGATCATCTTCTCGAACCTGTCTTCCTGTATCTCAGGTTCTTCATCTGTACTGGCTATGTATCCGTGCCAGAGAAATATCTCGTCCTCTCTCTGGAATTCTCCGCTGTAGAAAGGTTTCTCAAGTTCGACCTCTGCACCGATCTCTTCGCGGGCCTCTCGTACCGCGGTCTCTGTCGGGGATTCGCCCTTTTTTACTTTTCCGCCCGGGACATCCCAGTGGCCTTGTTCCTCTCTGTAAAGTAGAAGTATTTCTCCGTCTCTGATCAGTATGTTGCCAGCTAGTTCAATCATTTCTGTATCTCCTGCTTTAATCTATTCTTTATGCTGTTGAATACTTCTTTTGATGTATCATTTTCTGCGGTATCTTTATAGTGGCTGTTCCAGTTTTCATCCACAAATCTTTCTCCTGCAAAAATTCTCTCCGAGCTGTAACGAGGGATAACATGGAAGTGGAAGTGTCGGCAGTCATTACCTAGAGTTGCCTGATTGTACAGGTCAGGGCCAAAAACCTGATCCAGCACATCTTCAAGTTCAGGCAGTACTTTTTCGAAAAACTCCTTTCTTTCTTCAGGCCTTAGATCTGTCAGATCTACTGCGTGTCTCTTCAGCTTGACCAGTGATCGGCCTAGATAGTTTTGATCTGTAAAGAGCTGTAGTTCCCAGTGCCGGTATTCCTTAATCACTGTATCGGAGAACTTCTGCTGGCAGAACTCGCATTCAGAGGTCTTCATACGAATGTGAATAGGAGGACCATGATTATTAATCCTGCGAGGTTTCCTGCGATGAACTCAGGCCATCCGCTTGATTCGATGTCTTTTGCCTCTTCAAAGGCCTCTTCTACGAACTCCGTCAATACCAGATAGATCATCGCTCCTGCCGCGAACCCATATCCTACCGGGAGGAACATCCGGGCCTGGCTGACGAAGATGAATGCGATTACTGCTCCTATCGGCTGTGGGACCGATGAGAATATTGCTGCCCCCATTGTTTTCCAGTTTGAGACTCCGGAGGCCTTGAAAGGTATCGAGATTGCGATGCCTTCAGGTATATTATGGATAGATATTGCTATTGTCATTGTTACTGCGATTGCAGGTATTGCGAGGCCCATGAAAGGTATTCCGCTTTCAAGCCCCATCTCTGCGAATGCTACCCCGATAGCTACTCCTTCCGGGAAGCTATGTACTGTCAGGACTCCAAGGATCAGAACCATCTTCTTGAAGTCTCCTTCTTCAAAGGTTCCTGGATCAAGTTCGATATCATCGACTATTCTCTGTGCTGCGACCACCAGGATTCCTCCCAGGATCAGTCCAAGGCCTACAGCGAAGTACTCTGAATTAAATAGCGGATACTTCTGTGCTGCTTTAAGACCTTCAGGTATAAGCCCAAGGAAGGATGCTGAAAGCATTATTCCTGATGCAAGACCCCACATACCGACCAACAGTTTCTTGCTGAACTCTTTTACGAAGAAAAACGGTACTGTTCCCAGGCCTGTCGCTAAATCAGTTATTAGGCCTGCAATAAATACTACTAACAGGGCCTCCGGTGAAACCATGCCGAGTAATTAAGCACGTAGATTTAATACCTTTTGGAAGATCAAAAGGTTTAGGCCAGCCTAAAAATTATCTGGTATAATTAAAAGAGATAAGAGAAGAAATAAGATGTTTTAAAGCCTGCTTTCGATTTTTTCTGCTATCTGCTCTCCCTTATTGAGCTCGTTGCGGTTGTAGGTTATGTCCAGTTCGCTGCCCTCGTAGATAGGTGTTATGTGAAAGTGCAGGTGGAAGACTTCCTGGCCTGCAGCCTCTCCGTTGTTCTGTGCGATGTTGACTCCTTCAGGGTCGAAGGCCTCTCTAACTGCGTTCGATATATTTACCAGGCCGTCAAAGAGATAGTTCATGCCTCCGGCCTCGTGAATGTTTTCGACGTGTTCCTTTGGTACTACCAGGGTATGGCCTCTGGATACCGGGTTGACGTCAAGGAATGCGATCATGTTTTCGTCCTCGTATACAGTATGGGAAGGGACTTCGCCCTCGATTATCTTGCAGAAGATGCAGTCATCAGTCATGGTATCTAATAGGTGTTTTCTACTTATTGTTGTTTTCGAATCCGGGCCTAGAGTACCCTTAAAAGTCTTAACCTCGTCTAATTGAATACGGATTAAGCGGCAGTAGTGTAGTCTGGCCAATCATCTCGGCCTTTCGAGCCGAAGACCCGGGTTCAAATCCCGGCCGCCGCATCTCCAATCTGAACTTTCCGGATTTGATATCCTCCAAGAAAATCATTTGATTTTCGGACGGGTTCAAATCCCGGCCGCCGCATCTCTTCGTGTTGCTGATGCCGGAGATTTCCGAGAAAAACCTTGCTTTTTCGATAATCACGGCATCCGAATGCATTAATTCTGTGATATCTGTATCGAAACTATTTTTTGGTGTGAAAACTGTTTAATACCAGCGAAGGCCTTTCTGTTGTATGGATCATAGTTTCAGCTGGAGGAAGGTCCTGGAGGCTACCCTGGTAATTGTAGTTGTGTATGTGGTTGGTTCCCCGGTACTGGGCACAGATGTTAGTCCTGTCAGCATGATGAAGGCTATAGGACCTTTCATTGTTCTGTATGCTCTGTCTTCAAAGGCTTTGGAGAGGGTGAGTGAGGATAGAGAGGAAGAGAAGGTAGATTACTATTAGTGAATGTTGTGGTTTCGGTCGCGGTCTCTCTTGTTGAGGGCCTCGTCTACTGATCGGTCTTCTGAGTTGTTTGCTGTCTGAATGATTTCGTTAACTCTTTTGTTGCCTGTGTGGCTGGCTTCTAGCTGGCCTCGGAACAGGTCGCGTAGATCCTCCCACTGTTCTTCTTTGATCATTTCCTGTACCTCTTCTTTCTTCAGAGCATCGACAAGTTCTTCCCTATCCATCTCTTCGAGATCCTGGACGATTCCCTGGTCTTCCATCAGTTTCTGTTTCCGTTTGACAGCGATCAATCCATCGATTACTCGAAGCGCGTCCATCATGTGTGCGTGTTCGTTGTGGTATACGCTCATCTCGTCTTCCAGCGATGCGATTTCCTCTGCAAGTTCTTCCTGCATCAGTTCGTCCTCTGTTGATCGGATCTTCTCGAACTTAGCCCGTCTTTTCTCTGCGAGGCCTTTGTGTTTGTCTCTTTTCAGCTCCATGTCGGCCTTTATCTCGGATCTTTCCTGACGGAGTTCCTCCAGGTCCATTTCCTCTATGCTTAGCTCTTCTTCATGTGAGAACTTGTTGACTATTCTGGTTAATACGCTTACCATACCTGTGTTTATTGGAACCGGTGTAAATAAGGTTTTTCAGTAGAGCTCCCTGTAGGAGTTCCAGCGGTAACTCAAAGTTTTGTAGCATTCCTCGGCTTCATCGCCTACATGGAAGAACAGGCGTTTCCATTGACCGTCTACCTTGATCCTGATGTTTGGGTAGATCGATCCTTCCTCAAACTCGATGTCTTCTATATCTTCGAACCTGGCGTGTTCTACCAGTCTCTGCTTGCTGAAGTTACTGTCGATGTTTTCCCAGTCGCTGGATTCGCTTCTCCTTCTCTCAACGTGAGTCTTCGTGACTGCTACCTCACCGAGATCTGATTCAAATCTCTCAACTTTATTCCCCGACATATTCACCGTCCTCTCTGCGGAAATCAGGCTCATCCATCTCCTCATGGACATGAGCTACGAGGCCTGGAGTCCGTGCGATTATGAAAAGGCCTTTACCCAGGCGATGATCCCATTCCAGATCACTCATTACTGCTGCGATAGCGCCGTCAACATTCATTACGAGGCCTATCTTCCTGTCAGCGAACTCTTCTTGAATCATCTTTATCTTCCCGACTTTTTCTCCTGCAAGGCCTAGTTCCTCTGATTTTGAAAGTATTTTCCGGGCTCTAGGATCTTCTTCATCGTATACTTTGTGGCCGAGGCCTGGAATCTTTTTCTCTTCTTTCAGGTATCTGTCTACTATCTGTTCTGCAGTTTCATCGGATTGAAGGATCTTCATGCATTCTTCTATTGCTCCTCCATGCGCATTGCCTAGTGAAAGTATTCCTGCGGCCGCTGAAGTATTCATTTCGTTGCCTCCACTCTGTACCGTTCGTGCGGAGACCGTTGAAGGGTTTCCTACTCCATGATCGATCGAGGAGGAAAGTATTGTATTGAAGAGTTCTGATTCTTCTTCGCTTGGTTTTTCGCCTTTGAGCAACAGCCAGATGGCATCGGCGAAATCCATATCCATTACGTTTTCCAGGGCCTCTCCCCGGATGACTGCGTCTTCTCCGGATGATGAGATTGATGTTTCCCAGTCGGTCATGGTAAAACTTTTTTGGGTATAAATTTGAAGTCTTTGGCGGTTTTTCTACGGTAAGTCCTGCCAGTAGTCTCTGAGTTCATCGGAGATTTCCTGTTGTTCGTCAGTTTTCTCCAGTACTTTTTCCAGGTATCTCTGGAAGTACAGCCTGTTCCTATCCTCGATATCTTCATCTTTGAACGTATCATGGAGCGGTATTTTTCCTTCCAGGTTTCTCCTTTCGTTTTCGACCGTTTCCCCGGGATACAGTTCGAATTGCAGTGCATAGGCCAGTCCCAGTTCACTTGGCCTCATACTGCCGAAGTAGCTTTCAATGATTTCCTCGGCATCATCGCCGTGTTTCTGGAAATCGGATTCCAGTCTTTCGATGGTATTCGGGTATCCGGAAATTTTTGAAACATAGTTCTGTGAGGCCTTTTCCAGTTTCTTTTCTCGTTCGACCAGTTCATCAAATATTTGGCCGTAGACATGTTCGACATAGGCCTCGGGATCGTCTATCTCCTGTCCACGTATCTCCTCAGCTTCCTCTATATCTATGGAGAATTCTACCTGTACGGCATCGTCTTGAAGGCAGGATATATCTACGTGTTTGGTTTCTCCTTCAGCTTCTGCATCAAGGCTTTGACCGTTCGGAGATATATCTACGTCGTAACCGTTTCTTCTAAGATGGTGTATAACAGTCTCAAAGTCAAGAGGAGGTATTTCTTTACTTTCTGAGGTGCTTACCGGGTTTATTCTCTTCTTTTTCTTTCCTTCTCCTTCAAGCATCTCGAAGTCCTGTGTGAAATCTGTTGGTAGGGCCTGTGGCATATTTTGATTGGCGGGTAAAATAATAAAAGTTTTTTACTTTAGGCCTTCGGTCACCGCCGCTTCTGCATAATCCCTGTTTGTCCTGCCAAGGTTAAGCCCTTCCACAAATTTCCGGGGGTCTTCGCCTTTTTCAAGACCCATATCTTCCTCCAGCATCTCCGCTTGTACTTCGCGGGCTGTTTCGAGCATCTGGCGGTATTCTTCAGCTATACCGGCAATATCAGAGAACCTTTCTCTTGGGTCTATTTTTACTTCTTCTCCCTGTAAAGGGTACTCCAGTATAAACCGGTCTATATCAAGTTCCTGCCGTGAGATCAGTGCATAGCATGCGATCTTGAACTTTTCGTCTTCATCAGGCAGAGGTCTTCTATCTGAGTAACGTGTCTTGATATCCCTGAGCTCTGTCTCACCGCCGACCTCTCTCACTATATCTGTACGGCCGGTAAAACCATTGTTCTCTATCAGTTTCTCGGTTTCGACATGTGAGGCCTGTTCAAAGTTCTCAGAATAGTAATCAGCAAGCTGGTCTACAGTATCTTTAAGTGAGGTCCCGTATACCTGTTCCCAGATAATATCTTTTGAAAGAGCCTGTTCGTCCTCAATCCTTTGAATTATATCATCGGTAATCTGATCGAAGAAATCCTCTGAGTCCAGTTGCTCGTTCAGTTCATACAGGTTAACGGCAGCATCATGTACAAGCAGTGTCAAGGCATAATCCGTATCCTCTTGTTCGAAGTCAGGCTCTGGTCTATAATCCCTCTCACCGGAAATAGCCAGGTTGCCTGCTACAAGATCATAAACTGCCTCCTGATCACCATAACCCGACTTCCTGCGGAAAGTATCCAGTTCGCTGACACTGAACTCCTCCAAGAACTTTGCCCCCAAGCACCAGTTGATAGGCAAGGCCTAAGAACCTTTCCCCATAACTTCCTTAAGTACACCTCCTATCTGATGATGTACATCTGCTACATACACTCCAGCTTCCTCTAAGGCCTTCTTCTTGTGCGAGGGCTTCCCACGATCACCTCTGATGATTGCACCTGCATGACCATACTTTTTCTCCGGCATAGACTCTGTAAAACGACCTGTTATGTAGGCAACAAGTGGCTTGGAGAATTCGTCTTCAGCGACAAGTTCTGCAGCCTTTTCCTCATAGGTACCGCCTAACTCTCCGAACATTACCACGGCCTCAGTCTGATCGTCTTCCTCAAACAACTTCAGAGCATCCTCAAAAGTCGTCCCTGCTATTACATCTCCTCCAAGGCCTAAGGCAGTAGAGATTCCGAAACCGGCCTGTCGTATGACCCATGATGTCTCTGTGGTCATTCCTCCCGACTTGGAGATAACCCCGACCTTCCCGGGCCTGTAAACTTTTTCCGGTTCGTTACCACCTATAGGCCCAAGCTTGCACTCTCCGGGGGTTATTATGCCTACAGAAGTAGGGCCTACCATCGTCGCGTCTTCCTCCTCTACTCGCTGGTAGATCTTCCAGGTATCTCTGGTCGGTATTCTCTCTGTGATCACGTTCAGTGTCTTGATTCCTTTTTCCAGAGCCTCGAGTACTGCGTCTTTCGCTGCAAAAGGCGGTACGTAGATCAGGGAGGTGTTGATCTCCGGGTGCTGGTTGAGAGCTTCCTCTACGGTATCGTATACAGGCACTCCTTCAACTTCCTGTCCTCCTTTACCCGGCGTTACACCTGCTACTACGTCTGTTCCGTACTTCAGCATTTCAGATATCTTTTCTGATGCTTCTCTTCCTGTTATTCCCTGTACAAGCACCTTTGTATCTTCATCTACTATTATAGCCATTTACTGATCCCTCCTGTATTCTTCCACCATATCCATCAATGTTTCGGCTCTGAGCAAACTGCTAGTTTTCATCATTTTTCACCATCTCCATTAAGACTTCAGCAGTTTGGGTCATCGGCGTGTCGTTCCTGTACAGTTTCATGTTGATATCAAGTTCCTCCCTCTTTTCTCTGAGAAGTTCGAAGGCCTCATCTGCGTGAGGTCCATCCCTTCGGATTACAATCGGGTATTCGGGTCTTTCCTCTTCTAGGGCCTGAATAAATCCTTCCATCGTTCTCAGTATATCAGTGTTGTTCGCCGTTCCGCCGACGTGCCATAGACCGTCTAGGTCTTTTGACATGATGACCTTGGAGAGCCTGTAGACTTTTTCTGTCGGTGGATTGCCTCCGTATTCTGTGTAGTTCGCAGGTTCTCCGCCGTACTCAATCAGCGCATCCATGTTGGTGAGCGAGGCCCCTCCTCCTGCCAGCATCATCCCAATATCGCCATCAAGTTCAGTGTATTTTCCTGCAACGCCTCTATGGTCGTCTTCATCGATCTTCTCTGCTTTTACTTCTCTATCCGTTTTTTCTCTTCCTAGATCGGATCTGTCAGGCAGGTCTCGGTCATGTCGATAGTTCGCGTCATCGTCCAGATCCATCATCGCATCAAGAACAATATAGCCGTCTCCGGTTCTGGCCAGAGGGTTCACTTCCAGCAACCTTGCATCCTCTTCGAGAAAGGCCTGGAAAAGCTTGTGCAGGGTACCTGCTAGCTTCACGAGCTCCTTCCCTTCAAAACCCTTTCCCTTCAGAAACTGCCGGAACCGGAACTGTGAATCGTCCTCAAGCGGTAGCTTCGAGCCCTCCCTGTCTTCTATTCCTGTACCGCCGTCACGGGAAAAAATCATTGCAGGTTTACGAGAATCAGTATCGTAGATGAAGGAGACGTAGTACTCCTCCGTTAAATCTATTTTTTCCTCCACGAGAACATCTTTAATCTCTTCTGTATCGATCCGGCCGCCGATCATCTCCTGTTTCTCGGCTTCGGCCTCACTCCTGTTCTTTGCGAACCTGATACCGCCTTTCTCCTTCCTGTTGTTGGAAAAGACTTGGGCCTTAACTACGTACTCTTCCTCTTCTTCAGTAAGGCCTTTTTCAGGTGTTTTGAGGCCGTTTTTCTCTAGTATGTTTTTGGCCTCATGTTCTTGGAGTTTCATTGTCTAGGAAGTTGTTTTACAGATTTAAACCAGTTAAAGTATATCTTTCATGTCGGACCTGTTTGCTGACGAGGCATCGGAAAAGTCTCCGTGTCTATCATATCTTATCTGACCTACATTAGCATCAAGTAAAAGCTTGGCTCCCGGGCTTTCTAGCGGGCCAGAAGTGCTTTCATAACCCCATTTTAGTTTGTGGTCTCGAAAGTTTTCATCCATATAGTGGTCGTAAATGTTTCTGACTGCTCCCTCGGCAGCGATCTGATCTACCTCCCGACCTTCGTCCAGAAACCCTCCAGATAAGTCTGCTCCATAATCAATACCTCCTGCAACAGCTCTGGAACCATCATAATCCAGACCATCCATTTTCAGAAGCGAATTAAAAGTCCTTAAATCGGAGACTATCTCTCCCATCTCTTTACCCTGAGTTATCAAATGGCCGAGATAACCTGTTTGAGACGTTTCATCATAGACTGCTATTGCAACACAGTCTGTGAGGCCTGAAGCAGTTAATACCCCTTTTTCAGCCTTCTTAATCTGTCCGGGCATGCTTTCACCCGCCATATCGCCAGATACCTCCTGCTGTTCCTCCGGTTCTGTGAGCACGGAAGTCCAGTCAATACCTATTTCCTTCAGGTATTCTCCAGGGTTTGACATTATATCTCCTGTACAGATTATCGTACACAAAATTTATTACTCAGTTATCTTCTGGCGCTGAGAGGCCTCAAATAGAGGAAACCTTAGAGACGTATATACATCTAGTAGAACCTTTGATACTGTAATAATCCCTTTTAAGGGATCTAGATACGTTTATGTATGGCGGCAGGATCAATAGGCCGCTTCAAAGGCTTTAAACCGCTAAAAGATTGATAGAGGCCTTAAGTAAAGAAATAGAGGTATCTAGGAGGTGATGTTCGATACAGGATTGAGGATTGGTACCGCATTTGAGTAAGATGCAAGATGTTGTAACGGGAGGTTCCTATTGAGAGGTATTAATTCATATGGCCTTACGGCTGTCAAAACCTTATTTAACAAGAACAGAGGTGATTTGAAATGAGTAGACGCATATTGGCATCGCTTATGATTATAGGCCTAGTGGGGGTAGGATTAGGAAGTACTACTATGGCCATGTTTAATGACAGTGAGACCAGTAGTGACAACCAGTTTACGGCTGGTGAGCTTGATCTCAGGATTGACTGGGAGGAAAGCTATAACGGCGAGCAGATAGAGACACAGAATTTGACGAATGATCCTGGAGCGATCTTTGATTTCGAGGATTTAAAGCCAGGAGACCATGGTGAGGCGACGATAAGCCTTCACTTGGAGGACAATCCCGGATGGGTCTGGATGAATCTTAACCAGACATCTAATTGGGATAACGCATGTACAGAGCCTGAAAGGGCGGCAGAAGGTCAGTGTGGTAGCACAGGAGAGCTTGATGAAGAGCTTGAGTTTGTGATCTGGGCTGACGACGGAGACAACGTTCTACAGGAAAATGAGAACGTGATCTTTGAGGGTACCGCAGATGAACTTGAAGATCAGTCTTCAGAGGGAGTACTTCTTGACGGAAACCCTTCAACAGAACAGATTGACGCTTTCGAAGGAGAGGAGACAGGTTACATAGGAGTAAAGTGGAATCTACCGCTTGAAACAGGCAACCACATCCAGGGGGACTCAGTTTCCTACGATGTAAGCTTCTACACCGAACAGGAAAGACACAACGAGAACCCGGACAATCCATGGGAATCTGACAACGAGACAGAAGAACCAGTAGGACCAGAACCAGAGCCAGAACCAATCAGTGCAGACAACATCAGATTAACTGCAATGTGTACAGATGAACAAGACAATCTTTCACAGTTCAGAATTAGGAACAGCAACGAGCAAGAAGTAACGGTTTCCTATGATGTCTATCAGGAAACTAACAAGACAGAGATTACTGTAGGTGCAGAAAGTGAAGAGTTTGTTGAAGTTCCTGCTTCAGAAGGTGACGCAACTGTCAGAATGTTTTACAACAATAGTCAGATAGATGTCAAGGCCAACAATCCAAGCGAGTGTGACCTTGGAGAGCCTAATGAGGTATTAGAACCTTCCGGCAATCTGACGTTTAACGACCAGATGGTTGATGATGGACAGGTAACTATCAACAACGTCAGCACAACTGTAGGTTCTACAGTCTATGTTACCTACGAGGATGGTAACGACACAGTCATTGCAGGAATTCGAAACGCTCCTGCGGACCTTGATAACTTCGATCCTTACACTGTAGACGTCGAAGGATCAGGAGTTCCTGGCGAACACACAGCCCGAATGATGGAAAAACCGATCGCATTCGGTTACAGTCCTGGAGACGTTTTACAGGAAAGCACACTGGAGAAACAGTACTTCTCACAGAGTGCACAGATCACAGCCGAAGAAGAAACAGAGTTCACAGCGACACAGGGAGACACCACAGTAGAACTTGAGCCTATCGAAGGCGACGAAACAGCACAGGAGTTCTACGATTTCAGACTTCCTGAAAGATACGATAACGAAGCAAGTAGGAACGCAACCAACGGAGCAAGCTTCCCTGGAAACGGTCCTTACTACGGATCAGCAGGAACTGAGGATCTCCAGACAGGAGACACATCCCTGATGTTCCTGTACGAAGGCCCTGAAGGCCTGAGCTTTGTAGTCGTACATGAAGGAGATGGCTCCGACGACGGAGGATCAGCAACGTTCGAGGTAACAGATCTCAACGGCAACGGAGAATGGGTAGTCAAAGACGACTACTACCTAGACTCTGATGGAACCATCGCTTCCAGCAACTACGACCGCTGGAACACAAGCTCTAACCCTCAGACCATCGACTGGACCTGGGGTTCTGGAGGATCAGACGGAGGAGTATTCCAGCCTCTATCTGAAAACTTCAGCTTCACAATCAGCCCTGCATTTAACGAAGAAGCAGGCCTTTACGATGATAACTTCTATGATGGTGAAGTTGATGAGTGGCAGGTCCTATCAGGAGACAGAAACAATCCTGACAGAACCACGCTTGACATGGAAGAAGAAGTCACAGTAACAGCTAATTAAAGCTGGGGAGGCAACTCCTCTTCTCAAATTTCTTTTTTATTCTGTTAGATACATTCTATAACACCTGTTGTTACATAATAAGGCCTAAACCTTTCAGAAAAGCACATACATACATGAATAAACGAGTGAGGTCCTACGGACTGTTAGCTCTCTTGACAGCCACCGTTCTCGGAGCAGGAGCGTTCGGTCTATCAAACAGCGGTTACACAGACTCTCTTACAGGCAGTTTCACAGAGGCAGAGGAAGACGAAAGCGTTTATGTGGAAGAGATTCGCTGGGAGTTTGGCAACGGTAGCGTAGTTGAAGGAGCTATTGCGAGACAGAATTTTTCAAAGGGAGAGCACAACGTTACGGTCTACGTTGAGAAATCTGACGGTAGATTGGACGTATACCGGGCCCAAATAGAGGTAAAGTAATGAACAGTCGAAAATCAGTTGTTGCATGGTTGATCATCGGAATAATAGTAACACCTTTCCTAGCGTACGGACTAAGCTCTTTTATACCTCAATACGATAGTTTTATTGTTACGTCTGGTTCAATGGAGCCTGAGATCCAGACAGGTTCTCTACTTTTCACTGTAAAAACCTCTCCTGAAAATATAAGTGTAGGCGACACCATAACATTCCAGGAAGATGGAGCTCATACCACTCACAAAGTAATAGAGAGAAACGGCTCTGAGACAGGTATCTCTTTTAGAACTCAGGGAATAGCAAATTCGTCACCCGATCCAGGAACGGTTACGGAGGCAGAGCTTGTAGGTAAAAAACTACTTTCAATACCTTTTCTAGGGCATTTTATCGTCTGGACAGGCACCACCACAGGCGTAATGCTTCTAGTTCTAATCCCCGGAATAGTTCTGATAATTATGGAGGCTCGAAACATAACCCGCGAATTGTGAGGACTCCATGTAGAATCAACCTTTACACAGCAAATTTTCCAGAGTATTTTTTGGATCACCAAAACTGATTTCAGGCCTTTGAACAAATCATTTCCATGGTTTATACAGGTAGAGGAGACAGAGGCCGTACGGATCTTTCTTCCGGAGAACGGGTTTCAAAGAGTTCTGAGAGGATAGTTGCCTACGGTACAGTCGATGAATTAAACTCGCTGGTAGGAGTCTGTAAAAGCTTTACCGATGAGAAAAAGGAAGACCTAGAAGAGGTACAGAATGAATTGCATATCCTTCAGGCAGAGCTGGCTAACAGAGAACCTGAGACCAGAGTCACACAGGAAAACATTGATAGACTGGAAGAACTCTGCGATAACTACCAGAAGGAATGTCCTCCGCTGAGAAGCTTTGTGCTAGCAGGAGGATGCAAATCAGCATCACACCTGCATCAGGCCCGCTCAGTTGCCAGAAGAGCCGAGAGAAAAATTGTAGAGCTCGACCAAGGGGAGGAACTTCGAGAAGAAGTACTAGCCTACATCAACCGTTTAAGCGATCTTTTCTTCCTGATGGCCCGGCATGAAAACTTTCTTAATGAGGTAGAGGAAAAGAGTCCGAAATACTGAGTTCAAAAAGTTGTATCATACAGTATCCCATAATCAGGAGATACGAACAACCTGTTAAACACAGGAGCATCATTCCATGCGGCCTCATAACCGATGTCTCTACCTTCAAGAGATTTCTCAGCTATTCGACGGGCCTCCTCGGTGAAGTCGCGGTCTGAAAGAGGATTATGCTTGGAAGCCATTGTACCTCCGAGAAGCACTTCGTAAGGCCTCTCCATCTGCTCAAATTCAGCTACAAACTCATAAATATCCTGTTCCAGGGCTTCGTTCTCCAAAGTACTGGCATGCATGAGATAGCCTGTGCCTGTATCAGGATCATAGGCTGCGACTCCGAGACAGGTACCAAGGCAGTCAACACCGATTACTTTAGATTCAGTCATATCATATTCATCTTTCCCGACTTCGACCCATTCATTCGACTCCTGGAACTTATCTAGTACTTCGGTCATCCCAGAAAAACTTTCAGGACAGAGAATTAAAAATACCTGTCTAAAGCTTCCGGTTCCAGTCTTACGTAGAGAACTTTTCCTCAGCCAGTTTCTTGGCCTCCTCAACCTCCTCATCAGTCAGACTGGAGTATTCGAACTGCCTGTCCTCAACAAATTTCTGTATCAGGGCCTGTATAACCTCCTCTCTGTCTGCAACAGTGTGATCGGTTATCCTGGAAACCCTTTGCTCAGCAGACTTGACAGCTTTATCAGAGACCTTCTCCTTACCTATTCTAAGGACCTTCAGCATCTCTTCAGTATCGAGATCATAGCTCATAGTCGTATGGTGTAAAACCGCATCATCTTTCCTGAGCTGGGCTGCACCCCCCAGTTTACCGTCCGGATGCTCGATATCATTTAAAGGCTGGTAGGTCGCCTTTACTCCCAGCTGTTTCAAGGCCTCAACAACGAATTCATCAAGCTCGCGGTAGCTTGCCTCGACATCGCCAGCAACCATATTCTTTGGAACGTACAGAGAATAAGTGATCACATTTCCCGGCTCACAGAACATCGCGCCGCCACCGGTACCCCTACGAACAACTTCAATGCCTTTTTCCTCAGCGTATTCATGTTCGACCTCGTCCTCAAAGGCCTGGAACCTTCCTATCGGCACACTCGGATTCTTGCGGTACCAAAACCTCAGAGCAGGCCTTGAGTCGCCAGTATTAACTCTTCCAGTAAGAACTTCGTCGATCGCATGATGCATGGCCTCCGAGTATTCGCCTTCATTGATTATACGCCACTCAGTCATTTTTCACCACCTGCAGCCTGTTTAAAGGCCTCTGCGATATCTTGACGGGAAAAGCCGATGAGTTCGGCCTCAACCTCCTGCAGCTCACGTATTATATCTGATTTTTCCTCCTCCCTTTCAAGACCTTCAAGCTTTCTCTCAAGCTCCGAAAGCTTCTCTGGAGGTTGAAGGAAGAAGTCTCCTCTTATGACTGCTTTCTGCACATTACCATTTTCAAACCCGAGGCTGAGTTCAACCATCTTACCGTCAGGAACTTTACGTGAGGCCTGTTTCATAAGATAGAAATAGATATTCTCAGTATTAAATCCGGTGCTTCTGCATAACTTATCAACAAGCAGGAACAATTTCTCATGCAGGAGAAAGATAAATGGCCTGGCATAGCAAAGAATTAGACAAGGTTTTTGAGCAACTCGATACCAGTAGAAAAGGGCTTTCAAAGGAAGAAGCAGGAAAGAGAAGAGATAAATACGGGTACAACAGTATTGAAAGCAGCGACAGCATCTCTCCTGCCAAGATATTTATCAGTCAGTTCCAGGATGCACTGGTCTACATGCTTATCGCTGCGGCCTTAATATCTATCGGTGTCGGGTTCATGCCCGGAGAGAGCGCCCGTCTAACAGAAGCCAGTCTGATAGTTTTCATACTTGTTTTGAACGGAATCTTCGGATTTATACAGGATTACAGGGCTGAGAAATCAATTCAGGCCCTAAAAAAGATGTCGACTCCCGAAGTTAAGGTTTTGCGTGACGGTGAGAAACTGGAGATCGAAGCCAGCAAGATTGTTCCCGGCGACATCATCTTTCTGGAGCCCGGCAGCTCTGTACCGGCTGATGCACGGCTGGTTGAAGCCGATGGCCTTGATGCAGATGAATCATCTCTTACAGGAGAAAGTGCAGAGGTCGATAAAAAGCCAGGAACGGTTGAGGAAGATGTTCCTGTGGCTGAAAGAACCAACATGGTTTTCAAGAATACCAACGTCATCAACGGCTCCGGTAAAGCAGTAGTCGTCGAGACAGGTATGGATACAGAGGTCGGAGGAATCGCAGAGCAGCTGAATCAGGCCAGAAAACGTTTGACACCTTTCCAGAAGGAGGTCAATCAGCTGGGCCACAGACTGAGCTATATTATACTTGGAGTTATCACGGCCGTAACTGTATTCCAGTTCATATTCACGTCTGCCGCGCCATTGACAATATTTCTTGCGGCTTTAAGCCTGGCAGTAGCTGCCAATCCTGTAGGTCTTCCTGCAGCGGTGACACTGGCCCTGGCGATGGGTTCACGTAAGATGCTGGAACAGGACGTTCTGGTCAGACGTCTAAACGTAATCGAAAGCATCGGCTCGGTAGATGTCATCATCACAGACAAGACAGGTACACTGACAGAGGAAAAAATGGCGGTCAGAAAAGTGCTTTTCCAGAACGAGGAATTCGACGTATCTAAGAAAGAAGCAGATAAACCGGCCTTCGAGAGAGATGGTCACGAAACTGATTCTGATTATCTTAAGCCCATTCTTAGATGTGGACTGGAATGCAACAACGCGGAGGAGGCGCCAGAGGAGGCTGATACCGGGTTTTACGGCGATCCAACGGAGTCGGCTCTGCTTGTGGCGGCTAGGAAAGGAGGTTTAGATGAGAGATCTGAGCGGGAACGAGAGATACCGTTTAATTCGGACAGAAAACGGATGACAGTAGTGACAGAAGGGGGCGAGGCATTCATGAAAGGAGCACCGGAAGTAATCCTAGAGAAATCCACCAGAGTATTGATTGATGGAGAGGTTCAGGATTTGACAGAAGATCACAGAGAAAAAATAGTTGAGAAAAACGAGGAGTTCAGTAAAGACGCATTACGTACACTTGGATTTGCCAGGAAAGAAGTCGAAGACCCAGAAGCAGAAGAGAATGAAATCGAGAATGGCATGGTCTTCCTCGGGATCCAGGGAATGATTGATCCTCCGAGAGAGGAAGTTCCTCAGGCCGTACAGGACTGCCGGGACGCAGGGGTAAAGGTGGTTATGGCTACTGGAGACGACGAGACAACTGCGAAAGCGATCGGAAAACAGACAGGCTTCGACTCCAACAAATCGATGAGCAGCAAAAAGTTTCAGAACCTGAACGGAGAGAAAGACCAGGACAGAATAATAGATACCGAAATCTTTGCCCGTGTAACACCTTCAGACAAAGTCGATATACTGAAAGCACATCAGGAAGCCGGTAACAACGTGGCGATGACCGGAAACGGTGTAAACGATGCGCCAGCACTGAAGAACGCAGATATCGGAGTGGCTATGGGAGAAAGAGGAACAGATGTAGCCCAGCAAAGCAGTGACATGATCGTACAGGACGATAACTTCGCCAGTATAAGAGATGCTATAGAAGAGGGAAGAGGTATCAGCGACAACATACGGAAATCAGTCAACTACCTGCTCTCAGGCAACATGGGAGAGGTAATGATAGTCTTCTTCGGCCTCTTGATTGGAGGTATCTTCTTCCCAGAAGTCTTCCAGACTCACAGCGAAGCACTTATCCTAACACCGATGATGCTGCTTTGGATCAACTTCATCAGCGACGGCTTCCCGGCACTCGCATTAAGCACCGACCCACCGAAGGAAAACATCATGCACGAGACAGATAAATACGGGAGCAAATCCCTCATAGATACCACGATAATGAAGTCAATACTTTACATAGGCCTGTTAATGACAGTCACAGGCCTGCCAGTCTTCTTCCTATCGCTAGGTGAAGGCCTGCTCGTGGCTCAGACCGTGCTTTTCACATTCATAATCCTGGCAGAGATGGCCCGTATACAGGTCATACGGAACCGTTACAGCCACAGCATCCTCAGCAACAGATGGGTGATAGCATCGCTCGGAGTATCTATCGGCTTCCAGTTCCTCCTGCTTTACACGCCGGCTGCAGAAGTATTTGGCACCGCCTCTCTAGGCCTTGGTAACTGGATCAAGATACTGGTAGCAGCAACAGGTTTCTCACTGCTGACAGGGCTGTTCTCGAGGTTCAACCGATGAAATGGCGGTTCATCCCCTTCCAGCACTACAACCCGTATTTCAAGATCGGCTTGAACGATACTTTGATGGATTCAGTCAGGGAAAACGGCGAACCTGTAGTTTTTCTCTCCGGCTGGAAACCGAACGCAGTCAACCTTGGATACAGTCAGAGCTTTGAACAAGAGGTCAATCAGGAAGAGTTCGAGAAACGCGACGATATAGTCCTTGTCCGACGTCAGGGTGGCGGAGGTACGACCTACTTGACTGAAGACGGCGAGATCACGTGGGGAATCGTCGCACCAGAAGAAGTGTTTCCTGACGACGTCAACAAAGTCTACAGGCAGGTCTGCAGTTCGATAGCAGAAGGCCTGAAAGAGATAGGTATAGAGGCCGAGCACCAGCCGATCAACGACATCGTAACTGAGAAAGGTAAGATCTCAGGGGCTACAATGAAGAGAGACAGCGGTGTCATTTACATCGGTGGAACGTTGCTTTACAGTGTCGATGCAGAAGGAATGTTCTCGCTTCTGACTCCTGATGAGGAAAAACTGAAGGATAAACAGATCAAGGAGTTCAGGGATAGGGTTAGCAGCGTTGAAAAGGAGTCGGACGCGAGCTTTGATGAGGCTGTTGAAGGCCTGAAATCAGGATTACTAAGAGAACGAAATTTTGAATTTTCCGAGCTGAGAACTTCTGAAGTTAAACGTGCGGAGGAGTTAGCTGATAAATATTCGAGCGAAGATTGGTTGTATAGACAATGAGCATCGCACCCGACGGTATCGCCGCTTACGATGTAGAAGTCGAGGAACCCGAGCACATACCTGATCTGGTCAATCTTACGCAGGAAGTCGGCCAGTACATGCCGGTAATGATAGGCTTGAACCACCATGAGGGCTACGACGGGCCTCATGCGATGCGAGGCAGGTACGAGGAATTCGGTGACTTGGAGCCTGGTGAAAATGTTTTCAGGCGTCCGGACGGCGGCAAAACTGTTTATACAGATGATTCAAAATATGCTTTGAACATTGGTGCACCTCTAGAGCCTTCAGAAGATAAGAGAGCGAATAGTTACGCAGAAGAACTCCATGATTTCATCGACGAAAGGACTGACATGACGTTTCAGAGAGGTGAACGCGACCTGTACCTAGGCGGCGACCAGCTTTTCGGCGTTTCACAGCGTTTCCAAAGCAGTTCAGCAGTTCTACGGGCTTACTGGGCGCAGGAGGTGCCTGAAGTGTATGACCTCATGGAAGACGATGGTATATCGGAGGAGGAAATCGGGGATCATCAACAGGCTATGCAGAAGTCAGCGGAAGTTCTCGGAGAACAGAATTTTTATCAGAAAGTTATGGACGAGTTCCAGGCACAGGAACTGAAATCCGGGGATTTACTGGAATATCATAACTCTAATGGAAAATCAGCTAGGGAACTGCTGGAGGAAGAAGGTATTCATGAACCAAAAGTCTGTTTTCTTGAAAGACCGGAAAAATAAAAAAAAGAGTAAGTGTTTACTCAGGCATCTCTGAAGTGTATCTGAAAGTTACGTTGTCACCATTGTCCAGAACATAGTTGTTGACTGCCTTGGTCACTGATTCATTGTTGACGCTGTAAAGCCAGCTATACGTATCGTTCTGCGCCAGACCGTCGATCGAGGTAACGAAGTACCCGAAGTCGTACTCCGTGTACTTAACCAGATAAGTCTGATTCACCGCGTCAAACGCCGTGGAGTTAACGTCTATACTGATCTGGTCGCTCACAGTACTGTTCGGCTTATCCAGAGCCAATGATACCTGTACTTGGCCCTCACCTGTTTCAGGCGGCTGGTTCTGGTACTGCAGCCCAACAGCTGCTACAGCGACTACAATTATGCCTGCTGCTATGTAAAGGAGTTCAGTTCTTTCGATAGAGTCCAATCCTTTCTTTAGATCCATACAGTATCAACCCAAAACCTAAAGTGCTCGCAACATGTGTCAATGTGAAAGGTGCTGCTGAAGCTAGATAAGAAAGACCTATACCTGTGAAAGATGCAAAACCTAGCGAACCAATGTTAACAACCAGTTCATAAGCTATTACACCTACCAGTGCTGAGCTGAAGAACGCATACTTGACTTCAGATACTTTACCGAAAAATCCTCCTGATGCTCCTGCTGCAGCCGCTCCGACAACCTGAAAAACAGTCCATGGGCCTTGTCCACCGTATACTAGGAAGTTGGAGATATAGAATCCTGTTCCTCCAGCAATCATACCTTCACGTGTACCAAAGTAGAATCCTGTCGCGGCTGCTACGGCTATCAAAGGTTGAACGCTTGGAATATGCTGAAGTGCTACTCTACCTGCGACACCGGCAGCTGTAAGAACAGCAGTCTTCTTCAGTATATCTGTTTTAGTATCTGTATCTGCTGATTCCAACAACTCCAGTGACGGCTTTGTTTCCGGTTGTGCAAATGTATCTGTAGAAGTGCTGATAGATCTATCCCCTCCTCATTCCCCGTGAACCAGTATTAACAAGAATGTAATAAGAAACTAACGACAGCACCGACCTGTTAAAAAAATAGCCGACTGAAAACAGTTTACAGGCTTCCAGTGCGAGGGTAGCCAAGTGGTCAAAGGCGCAGCGTTGAGGGCGCTGTCCTGTAGAGGTTCCGGGGTTCGAATCCTCGCCCTCGCAAACACTTATTCGATAAATCGGTCAGGTCTTGTAGCTGCTACGATTTGATCTCCTATATAGCTTCCTTCTACGAACTCTCCTTCCTCATTGACAAGGCCTTCGTGGTCTCCGACTTGTTCTATCTCTTCAGACCCTGCGATTACAGCAGGCGTGTTGAAGTGGTGTGCGTATCTGAAATGAATTCTGGTGTCTCCGTACTGTTTTTCTTCGCCGTTTTTGCCGTCGATGGCACGGCCTTCTAGGCCTGCTGGAGATCCTTCTAGTTCATGTTCCAAGTCTTCTATAATCTGTCTGGCTTTTTTGGTGTTGGAGTTTATGGAGAATGCGTTCCAGCCTGGATCTTCTCTCTGGAATACCTGTACCCCCTCCTCCATTATCACGTCTCTTCTATCTTCATCTATCTCCGGATATATTGTTATGAACTTGCCTTCCTGACGGCCTCCTTCATTGTTATTGAATGCGTGAACATCCTGCATGACTTTATGGCTTACATCGTTTTCCTGTAAATAGGGTAAAACTGTTTCTGCTACATCTCTTGCTTCATCAGAGTGTGCAGCTACTCTCAGTTTCCAGCCCTGATGCGGTGATTGACTTTCTTCATCAGGAAAATAATTTACAAAAGTATCTGAAAGAGAGGATTTTCCTGGCCAGAACTGGTCAGCATCTCCATATGACTCTTCTCCTGTAGTCAGATCATACCATTCCCTGTCAATCGCGTCCCGCAGGATGTATCTGCCATCAGAGTCTGTTACTCTCGGTACAGGCCTTCTATTGCCGTTGGACTTAGAAGGGTAATCACCGTCGAGCATCATTTCGATTTCACTCTCTATTCTATCGACAAGCTGATCGCTGGTATACTCAGTGCCCGAGACAGCGCTTTCAAAAGCAGTACCTTCCTTATCATCTAGGTGGCGGACGTAGTCCTGCCAAGTAGTAACCAGGCCACTATCATCACTCATGTGTTGTTATCTAAGAGTAACTAATAAAAGTATTTCTGTTGTATTTAACCCTCAAAGTACCTCTGAGCCAAAAAAGAAAGAAGAAAAGAAGTGGAAGAATTATCCGAAGATGCCGCTTAGAAGATCGTTGACGAATCCTGGACGGTTGGAGTTTTCAGCTGGGCCTTCAGTCTCTACTTCTGTTTCAATCCCGTTCTGTTCTACTTCGACTTCTGTTTCTGTCGTGTTGCCGTCTGTCTCCTGTTCGACTTCTACTTCTGAGCCGTTGACTTCGCCTTCAAATTCTCTTTCCGACTCGTCGTCGGACCGTGTCTCGTTACCGAGACCTTCGCCACGTGCTTCTTCAGCTGTTTCCGAGGCCTGTTCAGGTAGTTCAGGTCTCTCAGACTCGTTCTCAGCTTCTTCATTTTCTGCTTCTTCGAGTTCGCTTTCAAGTTCTCTTACCTGTTCTCTGAGATCTCTTACCTGTTCTCGAAGGTTGCTGATTGTCTCACGTGCTTCTTCCAGGTTTTCGACCGAATTAGAGGATTCAGATTCGCTCTCTCCTCTCTCCTCTCGTGCTGAGCCTTCCTCAGGATCGACATCATCTTCAGTCTCCTCTGGGTCATCTTCTACTTCCTCACGCTCTCCGGAGTCTGAAACCGTTTCGTTCTCCGAATCATCGAGGTCATAACTCTGAGCTACTGCCGGTGCAGCAACCATCATCAGTACTGCTGCAACCACCAGAAGCTTTCCTTTGATTTTCATAGTAGTAAGAACAGGACATCGCTCATTTAAATCCCTATACCAGTATTATTCTATTGAAAAACAGATAAATATTAAACTCAAAGCCTAGAAAACGTTGTTATGAAACATGAACGCACTATACTACTATTTGCAGCAGTCATAGCTGTTTCCGGCTGCATGTCAACCAATAATGCTTCTGAAGGCCAGTTTGAGCTGCTTGTCTCAGATCAGGCAGCAGCAATTGACGACTTCGACTACCTCAATGTTGCATTCTCCGAAGCCCGCATCTTCGCCACAGGAAATGATACAGTGAACGCAACCCGTATCGACCTGTCTAATACCTCATCATCGGACCTGACACAGCTCCGGGGCGCTTCAGCAGAGTCTCTCATTAACACGTCTCTATTGACAGGGAACTACTCCGGGATCGAGTTACATGTTGAGAATGTAAATGCCTCAGTCGAGGACGAGAGCGTTGAGGTCAAAGTCCCTCCAGAGAAGCTGATGATCACCAAGCCCTTCGAGATAAGGCCTAACGAAACCACTAGCTTCGTTTTCGACATCCGGGTAACGCTGAGAGGAAACGAACAGAACAGCCAGGGATACATCCTCAGGCCTGTAATCTCCGAATCCGGAGTAACAGGAAAAGACGTTGAAATGGAGAGAACACGAACCAGGGATAGAGATCAAGTCAGAGATATGAATCAGACACAGCAGCCATCAGAACCATCTAATTCTTCCCAGGGACAGGGCCGGTAAAGGCCTCAACCCTCTTCTTTTTCTATTGATGAACCCAATCATATCTTGAATGAGTCTTCTTTCTGGCCTTGTTTGAATACTTCTATATCCAGAGCTTCTTCGATATCTACAGCAGTGAAATACCGGTTGAATCCCTCTTCCCTGCTTTCCGATATGAAAGGAGGGTTGGTGAAGTGATCAAGGCCTTTGAACTCGGTAAGATCCAGGTCATGGATGTGGGCATTGAAGACAGCCCGCGCGTTATCGTGATCCCGCAAAACATTGTTTATCTCTTTCTTGTTTCCACAGAAAGCTCTCTCAGGGTAGACATCCCAGAAGTGGCTGTCGGAGATATCTCTGAAATGGATAGGATGATGGATCACAAGAAAGGCCTCTCCAAGTTCTTCAAGAGTTTCATCAAGAAACTCAAGCTGTTCTCTCGATACCTGTCCCCTGGAACCCGAAAGCTCTGGCGCGGAAGAATCCAGGTACACGAAGTTATGGCCTTCAACCTGTTTCACGCCGTAAGCTGGCTGTGAAAATATTTCAGCGAACTCTTCCTGTCCGACATCCTGTTCATGATTTCCAGCGATAAAAAGTGTTTCGGCATCGATTCCCTCTATCCGCTCCCTTATCTCCCGTAATTCTTCAAGGTCTTCATCCTCTTCAGGAGCCTCCATCCCTGTTGTTACAGCACCTCCGATCATATCTCCGAGCACGATAACCAGGTCAGGATTTTTCCGCCTTATCTGTTCTAGAGTCTCATCGAGGGATTGTAGGGCCTGCTCTCTGTTTTCCTCCATCAGGTGTATATCGGAGATTACTGCTAGTTTCATAGCTACTTTTTAACTTTGAGAGGTTAAAGTGTTTGATGTCGAGCAAAGTTTCTCCTGTTTTAACATGATGAGAAATCTTTCGACATCGTCTGATCCTCGAAAAGAGGGATGATGACGAAAACACCCACTGATTCGATGATACTATTGCTCTCATACCTGCTGATGTTTTCAGGCCTCTGTCTTTTGACAGCTGCAGCCGTTAGAAGACATCAGGAAAAAGAATTCAAGCATCTGATTTACGCAGGTTTAATCCTTATTAGCGTTGCAACAGGCCTGATAGCTACTTTTCTGATATTTTTCTAGAGAAGCAGGGGATAGTTAAAAAGTTTCACAGTTCAAATCAATTTTACAACACTGGTGGAGGTAGGTTAGCTGGCCTATACTACGACCTTGTGGCGGTCGTGACGCGGGTTCGAATCCCGCCCTCCGCCCTTGAATCGATATCTATGAGATACCGTTTACTATTAGTCTTCGCCGTGGTGGCCGCAGCATCGCCTATTGCAGCTGAAAACATTGGAAGCGAAAAAGAGATTTCTCCGGAGACACCAACATACAGTAATAGTGTTTTGCTGGCATCTTCAGGAGGGAAAACAGCTCTGTCATCGAGACTATCTGAGAGAGGAGGAATCTTTGTCGCAGATAGATCTAACGGAACACAGGCCAAAATCGAGGAAGGTCATGTACAGGACGTCGAAAAGAAAAATAGTACTCACATCGCCTATATTTCGCGCAACCTGACCGGAGAAGGAATACGGTCGATGTTCAGAATCCGAGATATGGAGACAGAGAAAACAGTATCTGAGACGAATATCTCCAGAGAAGTAAACGATATCGAAAAATACGGCGCTCAATTCAGATTTGCGAACAGCTCCGGGATATACACGGTAGCGAACCAGACAGAACCTGTCAGCTCCACTGATATCGATGAAGAGGCCGAAGTTAGGGATCTCGAGTTCTTCGATAACACCAGTATCCTTGCGACCAGTGGGCCTGACCAGATCATAGTTAGAGATAGGAACTCCAGCACAAGATTCAATGTTTCAAGGCCTGAAGATATCCAGATCATAGGTTTGAGACCTCTCAATATTCTCATAGTCCATGAATCTCGGGTTGTAGAGTACAAGAGCTTGGGTAAAGGCCTTGAGGAGGTCTGGAGTTACTCCGGCCTGGATAATGGTAGAGCAGTCAATCGTCTGTCTGATAACACCACTATCATAGCTGAAAGGAACAGTGTTTTCGCAGTCAACAGCTCCGGTGAAGAAATCTGGAAAAAACAGTTTTTCAGCGCTTCTGATATTGAAGGCAGCAGTAAAAAGGCCTACTCTCTCGAGGGACATAGTTCCGGTGTTGAAGTTGATTCTTATTGGTCTCCTGGCAAAGAGACACCAGAAAGGAGGTGGCCTGGCTTCCTAGAAGGTCTTTTTGAGGCTGATTTCAGCAGTATTTTAGGCTAGCTCACGGGTCCTGAAATTCAGATAGTCGAACCCTATTTAAAGTTTAGAGTAGTGTTTGAGGACACGGGCATGAGACCTTGTCTCTGTCCGGAGACAGTCTGACCATTTATAAGAGTTAATATGGACTGTATTGTTACCCGGCAAAGAGACTTGTTGGGTGAAAGCCTGAGAAGGCCTTTGATGAGCGTAATACTTTTACGTGATGTAGGAGAGACGGACCCAAAGAAAACACTTACGTGTTTTCTAGACACATGTAGCCGCACACAAGTTAAACTGTGTGCAACTACAACTTGACTGGAAAGTTTGGAACTTTCCGCTTAAAGACTCGAAGACTTAGTCTTCTGAGTCCGGCGCTTCTTCCATTGAGGAGAAGGCCGAACCCGTCAAGAACCCTCCATTGATTTGGAGCAATTCCGGTTGATCCTGCCGGAGGCTACCGCTATCGGAGTCCGATTTAGCCATGCTAGTCTACCGGGCTTGCCCGGGGCAGACAGCTGAGTAACATGTGGCTAACCTACCCTATGGACAGGGATAACCTCGCTAACGTGAGGCTAATACCTGATATCAGAGGAAAACAGGAAAGTTTTCTCTGTGAAATGTTTCGATGCCATAGGATGGGGCCGCAGCTGATTAGGTCGTTGGTGAGGTAAAGGCTCACCAAGCCGATAATCAGTAGTAGTCGTGAGAGCGAGAGCTACCAGTTGGCTTCTGAGACAAGAAGCCAGACCCTACGGGGTGCAGCAGGCACGAAACCTTCACAATGCACGGAAGTGCGATGGGGGGACTCCGAGTGTAATCTTCCTACAAGGAAGGTTACTTTTCTGCACTGTAAGGAGGTGCCGGAACAAGGGGTGGGCAACACTGCTGCCAGCCGCCGCGGTAATAG
>Ga0102942_1000102_pt1 | contig 28480 bp, 25 predicted proteins | sample SalPon2_C_H2O_MG_FD_78171 | JGI IMG/M metagenome (GOLD analysis project Ga0102942, IMG submission 78171) | Salt pond water microbial communities from South San Francisco under conditions of wetland restoration - Salt Pond MetaG R2_C_H2O_MG | ecosystem: Environmental > Aquatic > Non-marine Saline... | reverse complement strand
TGGGAGCCGACCCACACCCAGACCGGGCTCTCGGACTTCGGCGCCGGCGGGCCGGCGGGGGAAGCCGAGACGATCGAGTCGTTCACGATCGTCACCACCGAGCCAAACGACGTCGTCGCCGACCTCCACCACCGGATGGCGGTCGTACTCGACCCCGACGAGGAGTCGACGTGGCTCCACGGCAGTCCGGACGAGGCGGCCGAACTCCTGGATCCACACCCGGCCGAGGAGTGGCGCGCCTATCCCGTGTCGACGCGGGTCAACAGCCCCGCCAACGACGCCCCGGACCTGATCGAGCCCGTCGAGGCCTGATCAGTGCGAAGCTGCGAAGTCAGCGTCAGTACACCAGTTCGCCGGACACGAACTTCCGAGTGCGCTCGTCGGTCGGGTCTTCGAAGATCTGCTCGGCGGATCCGACTTCGGTGAGCCCGTCACTCAGGAGGACCCCGACACGGTCTGCGATACGCTCGGCTTGGTGCATATCGTGAGTTGCGACGACGACGCCGATGCCGCGATCCCGGGCTTCGAGGACAGCCTCTTCTATCGCTCCGGTGTTCCGAGGATCGAGATCGGATGTTGGTTCGTCGAGCAGCAAGTAGGTCGGATCGTACGCGAGCGCCCGCGCAAAGGAGACGCGCTGTGCCTCCCCGCCGGACAGCGACGTCGCGCGCTGGTCGAGTTTGTGGCCCAAGCCGACCGCTGCAAGCGCACGTTCGACCGCTTCGGGCGTCCCGTTGGAGCTGACGACCGAGCGAACCGCGTCCCGGAGCCGGTCGTCCCAGGAGCGACGAACCCGGAGGCCATACTCGACGTTCCGGGCAACGGTCGCGTCGAACAGACTGGCCTCCTGGAACACCATTCCGCTCTTCCGCCGGAGTGCCAGCCGACGGTCCTCGTCGACGTCCCACGCTGAGTCGCCATCCACATCGACCCGTCCTGCAGTCGGCCTGACGAACAGCGCGAGAATCCGGAGTAACGTCGTCTTGCCGACGCCCGATGGACCGATGATCGCGAGGACTTCTCCCGGCTCGACGGACATCGAGACGTCCTCGACGACCGGTTGGTCGCCGTAGGCCTGCGAGACGCCCGCGAGTCGGATCATCGGTTCATCGCCCCCTCGTCGCCGAACCGGACGACGACCGCGTTGACCGCGAGCACGAGCGCGACCAGCACGACCCCGAGCACCAGCGCCGTGTTGTACTGGCCCTGTCTGGCTTCGAGCTGGATGGCGGTAGTCAGCGTCCGTGTCTTCGAAATTCCGCTCGCGCTGGTGATATTCCCACCGACGATGAGCACGGATCCGACCTCGCTGATCGCGCGGCCGAACCCCGCCAAGACGGCGGTCGCGATCCCGTATCTGGCCTCCTTGATCACGACGAGCGCCACGTCAAGTCGGGTTCCCCCGAGCGCGCGGGCGGCGTCGCGGACGTTGTCGCCCACGCCCGAGACCGCCGCGAGGCTGATCGCGGTGATCGGCGGCGTCGCGAGCACGAACTGCGACATAATCATAGCTTCCTTGGTGAAGATGAGCTCCAGCGCCCCCAACGGGCCCTGGTTCGAGACGACGAAAAGCACTATCAGCCCCACGACGACGCTGGGAAACCCCATCCCGGTGTTGATGATCGCCTTCACGACCTGCTTGCCGGGGAAGTCGGCGAAGCCCATCACGATCGCGACGGGGATGCTGAACAGCGTGCTCAGGATCACCGCGGTCCCGCTCACGTACAGCGAGACGTAGATGATACTACGGACGTATCCCTCCCGAAACGGGAACTCGAGAAGCGCCGGCAGCATCACGACCGGTTCGAGCGGCACGCTCACTCGTCGTCGGAGTCGCCACTCCAACCTTCCGGAACGTACTGCTGGAAGTCCGGATCCTCCGAGACGGCCCTAGGGAAGAACAGCTGTTCGCCGTTCATCTGGTAGTCGGCGATCGCGTCCTGGGCGGCGGGGCTGGTGATCCACCCGATATACGCCATCGAGAGGTCGTAGTTGGCGTTCTCGTGGACGCCAGGGTTGACGGCCATAATCCCGTAGGGGTTCGAGAGGCTCTCCGGACCGCCCTCGATCGGCCCCTGGACCAGGATCGTTAGATCGATCTCCGAGCGTTGGGAGATGAACGTTCCGCGGTCCGACAGCGTGTAGGCACCCTGCTGGTTGGCGACGTTTAACGCCTCGCCCATCCCGGTACCGGTCTCCTGATACCAGTCGCCACCGGGTTCGGTCCCCGCTGCCTCCCAGAGGTTCAGTTCCTTTGTGTGGGTCCCGGAGTTGTCCCCACGGGAGACGAACGGCGCCTGGGCCTCCGCAATCGTCGTGAGCGTCTCGGTCGCGGAGCTCATCCCCTGGATGCCTGCGGGATCGCTCTCCGGGCCGACGATCACGAAGTCGTTGAACATCAGATCGCGGCGGTTGACACCGTAGCCATTGCGTAAGAACTCGTCTTCCAGCCCGCGGGCGTGAACCATCACCACGTCGGAGTCGCCGTTACGGGCCGACTCCAGTGCCGCACCCGTTCCCTGTGCGACGGCGTCGACGGTCACGCCGTACATCTCCTCGAAGCTGGGGTGGATCGCGTCCAACAGCCCGGTATCGTAGGTGCTCGTCGTCGTCGTCAGCGTGAGCGTCTCACCCGCCACTCCGGCTTGATCCTGGCCGTCCTGTCCGCTCTGCCCACTACCGAGCGCTCCCGAGCAGCCGGCGAGCCCGGCGATGCCCGCAGCGGCACCGGCAGCGAGGAGAGATCGCCGTGAGACGGTCGTATCCGACCGCGATTCGTTCTGATCCTCCGTAGGGAACCGTTGTTTCGACATAGACACATCGGCGTTCTACCATCGGAGACATAATGCTTTTGCTCTCCTCCGCGAAGATGGAGGTATGGCCCGCGCACAGTTCGACGCCTACATCCGAAACGATGGCGTGACGCTCGACGCCAGCGACGTGGACCTCCTCCGGGCGATCGACCGGGCAGGCTCGCTCAACACGGCCGCGGCGGAACTCGACAGGTCTTACGCCCACGCCCAGCGGCGAATCGTCGAACTCGAGGACGCGTTCGGGGCGCTGGTCGAACGGCAGCGCGGCGGGTCCGGCGGCGGCGGCAGCACGCTCACCGGAACCGCCGACGACCTCCTCGCGGCGTTCGAGCGGACGCGGACGGGCTTCGAGGGCGTCGCCGACATCGCCGAGACCGTACTCACGGGGCCGATTACCGCCCGCGACGGCGAGTTGGTCACCGTCGAGACCGATGCTGGCCCCGTCCGTGCCCTCGTCCCAGACGGCGACGGTGTCGTCCAACTGTCGATCCGAGCGGACGCGGTGACGCTGACTGACCCCGACGACACGCCGGTGCCCGAACACACGAGCGCCCGAAACCGGTTTCCGGGAACGGTCAGAAGTATCGCGGCCGGCGAGCGCATCGCCCGGGTCGCAGTAGACATCGGGGTCGACGACCCGCTGTTGGCGCTCGTAACCGAGGACAGCCGGGAGAAACTGGGATTGGGTGTCGACAGCGATGTCGTCGCCTCGTTCAAGGCGACCGCAACCCGTGGCACTCCGTTCCGAGGCGGCGAGGGGTAATCCGTCCCGTGAGTTAACCAATATAGCTTTCGTAACCGAATCGTGCAACCACCAACGCTATCGCTCCGCTTCGTGTCTGTCAACTACGTTGTCTGGATAACGTCGACCACGGCTGTTCAGACTGCCCGTTGTGAGTCTCCGATATTCTCCCACCAAAACGCCTGAATCATCTATTTTCGATCCAAGCGGTTTTGTGTCCCGGGTGGTTCTCGTCACGTAATGGAGACTGCCGTCGGAGAGTACCGCGACAACGGGATCCGAATCTCGCGTCGGGAACTGACCGGAGCGTTAGGAGATTCGGTTACTGTACTCCCGGTCGTCGTCGCGGTCGCCGCGCTCACGGAGCTCTCACTCGCGCGGCTTCTCCTCGGGTTCGCGGTCTTCCAGGTCGTCTGGGGGCTCTACTACGGAGTCCCGGTGTCCGTGGAGCCGATGAAGGCGCTGGCTGCGCTCGTGATCGCCGGTGGGCTCGGGGTCGAGGAACTCGCCGTTTCCGGCCTGTTTATCGGGCTCCTGCTACTGTTCGTCGGCGCCACCGACACGCTTTCGCGGATGGAGTCGCTTATCGGCCGGCCGGTCGTTCGCGGTGTCCAGCTCGCGGTCGGGCTCGTCTTGCTGGAGACCGGTGTCCAGTTGAGCCTTGACGGTCCCGTGTACGCGCTGGTGGCGCTGTCGGTGGTGGGAGTGAGCGTCGCAGCGGGCCGCCGGCGGATGAGCGCGCTTCTCGTGCTCGCCCTCGGCGTCGGAGTCGCGGTCGCAACCACCGGCGTCCCGACTCCTCGGGTGCCGACGCTCGAGGTGACGCTCCCGAGCGCGGCGGGGCTCTCCGCGAGCGCCGCTGGCGCGACCGCGGCACAACTCGCGATGAGTGTGGGCAACGCGGCTGTCGCCACCTCGCTCCTCCTCGCGGAGTACTACGACGCGGACGTCTCGGCGGACGACCTCGCAACCAGTATGGGTGCTATGAATCTGCTGGCTGTTCCGTTCGGCGCTATGCCGATGTGTCACGGCAGCGGGGGCGTGGCCGGAAAGTACGCCTTCGGCGCTCGGACCGCCGGCTCGAACCTGATCTTGGGTGCGGTCTTCGGGCTCGCGGCGGTAGTCGGGGTCGGGGTCGTCGCGGCGTTTCCCCTGGCGGTACTCGGCGTGATCCTCGCTGTTGTCGCACTCGAACTCTGTCGAACCGGGGTCGACACCGCGGACCTGCCGCTTTCGGTCGGCGTCGGGGTGGTCGGTCTCGGCACCAACGTCGGCGTCGCGTTCCTCCTCGGCGTCGCAGCCCACCGGATTCGCCCGTACGTGGGTGACTAGTAGTCGGTGCAGACCCGGTGGTCGGGCCGTCGTCGATATCGCGGCGATACGAAGCGAGACACCGACACCGGCCACCACAGGGAAGTTCGGACCGTTCGTGTGGTCACGTCTCCACTGCTGCATACAGGTATTCGCTGCATCACGGGTTCGCGTGATTCCGATTGCGTTACGGGCTCGGCACGTTCACGCACTGAGCGCAGCGCGTCACAGCGTTGGATCGGACGAGTGCTTGGTTGCGGGCGCTACGACAGGTCTGCTCATCCTGCCATCCCGAACTCGAACCGCGCTCCGCCAGCCGTTCCCTCGGTCACGGACAACTCCCAGCCGTGAGCCTCCACAATCCGCCGTACGATGGTCAACCCGAAGCCGGTGCCATCACGGGCCGACGAGTGCCCCGGTTCGAGAACCTCTTCCCGCCTGTCGACTGAGATTCCTGGCCCATCGTCTTCAACGTACATTCCTTGATCGCCGTGGCATCCGACACGGACGGTCACGTCAGGCCCACCGTGTTCGACGGCGTTCCGGAACAGGTTCTCGAACACGTGTCGTAACCGGTCGGGGTCGCCTTCGAAGGTCGTCTCGTCGGCGATTTCGATGGTCGCGTTTGCAGTGTCTACTGTCGCCCAGCACTTGCCGACGAGATCGGTCAACCCGATTGATTCCATCTCGTCGATCGTTTCGCCCTGGCGAGCGAGCGTCAACGTGTCCTCGACGATAGCTTCCATCCGGTCGAGCGCTTGCAAGAGCGAGTCGAGATGCTCGCTTTCTGCTTGCTCGGCGAGGAGTGTCGCACGACCCTGTGCGACGTTGAGTGGATTACGCAAGTCGTGCGAGATGACACTTGCAAACTCGTCGAGTCGCTCGTTGTGCTGACGTAACTGTCGTTCCCGTTCGACGCGGTCGGTCACGTTCCGGGTGACCCCGATGAGACGAGTTATTTCGGCATCGGTGACAACCGGGGCAAGTTTCGTTTGCCAGAAGCGCGCTCCCTGCCCGACCCGGAGCTCCTCCTGATACGAAACTGGTTCACCAGCGTTGACACAGCGGTGGTAGTTTGCCTCCAACTCTTGCCCCTGCTCGTCACCGAACACGTCTCGTGGCGTCTGACCTCGCACCTCTTCGGTCGTGATGCCAGTTTGTCGCTCGTAGGACGGACTGAGCCGTTCAAATTCGAATCTGACATCACCATCGTCCGACCGTTCGACATCGATAAGAAAGATCGCGTCCTCCACGTTGTTCAAAAGGGCTTCGTACTCTTCGGCGAGTTCCCGAACTTCGATCTCGTACTCCTTTCGCTCGGTGATGTCGCGACTGCTGAGGAGAATTCCATCGATGAGGCCGTCGTCAAGTCGGTTCCTCATCGTGGCTTCGATCCAGCGCCACGACCCGTCGGTATGCTGGAACCGGACTTCGACAGTCTGAGACTCTGACGAGTCCGACAGAACGGACTCGACAGCCTCGGCGTCCCGCTCTCGATCGTCGGGATGGACGAATTCGTATCCCTCGTGGCCAACCAACTCGTCAGGATCGTACCCAAGAATGCGTCTGACGGCTGGACTCACGTAAGTTATCGTCCCGTCGGTGTCAACGACTGTCGCGAGGTCGTTCACCTCTTCGACGAGCGTCCGATACCAGTCAGCCCCGCGGTTATCATCCGCTCCGGGTGTCACACCATCTCCCATTGGTGCTACTGTGATCAGTACGTACAAAAAGAGTTCCACCCCCCAGTAGGGGGTGTCGGATCGATCCAGGTGGGACCGTCGAGATACCACACTGGGGGGCCGAGGTGTGTCTGTTGCATAGCGACCCACCGGAGACTCTCGACAGCGATGGGTTCAGCTTCTGGTAGTGGTCTCGGCTCTGGGTCTCGGGATTCACTATCAGACCGGACTGAGACGGAAACGGCCGATCGGATCCGGTCTGGCTCAATTTCCGAACGCCGACCGCCTGAAACTGCGCATTCCAGTCCTGCTGAACTTACGGCCGTCTCAACGCCACCACAACTTCGGAGCATAGACATTGATGCGTGGCTTTTAACGTCCCAACTACATCCCGAATTCAACTGGCCATCACTTGATAAATTCCCTTACACTGAGAAACCAGAGCTATGATCCAAGCAACCCACGAGACAGTTCGTACTCAGACGGGGCTGTTCGATGGCTCCACATCAGTCTCGGGTTCGGCAGACTTAGACAGGTGGATAAACGCAACGACACATCAACGAGGGCCCTCAACTAGAACGAGAGCCTGTTGACGCCAACAGATAGCCACGCATAGCACAGTATGTTGCGGCTTGCGGTGGTAGTGGTACACTACATAAGGAGATTCTGGTCCCGGTCGACGGGAGTAGCAGCTCGAATGAGGTGCTCCGTTGTGGGATAGACTTCCCACAAAAGTATGATGCTACGGTCCATCTGCTGTACGTCATAGGCAACGGACTTCGCGGACGGTACCACGAGACCGAAGACATCGAAGACGTTGGGAGCGCGAGCGAGCGAGCAGGGGAGAAAGCATTCCAGACAGCCCGTGAACGCGTCGAGGCATCGTCGCTCCCAGTTGCAGTGCATCTCGACCATACGATTTCTCAGAGAGGGATCACCGAGACATCCCAGGAGGTCGGTGCTGATCTCATCGTCATAGAGACCGAGCGACGATCAGGCGAATGTCGGGATTTAACCGCCAGTGCGACCGAACGCGTCGTCCGCACGAGTGCGGATGAGATTCGGGCAATCGCAAGACACTCTATGGAAACCCCATACAGCGCGTTTCTTCCGGAGATGGTGATCAGTGACGCCGCCGACAACTGGGATGGGGGAGAGACTGGTGAAGAACTGCTCTCGGACCCCGACACCTGTGTCCTCGGTGCTGAGATGGGTGATACAGTCGTTGGATTCTCACAAAGTCACCTCGTCGAAACCCCTGCTGGCACGATTGGCGAAATCCACTGGCACCATATCGACCCAGAGTATCAACGAGAGGGTATCGGAACCGAGCGCTTCAACCGAACACGTGCCACCTTTGAGGGCCGAGATGTGAGCTGGATTCGAGCGTTCGTCCCTACCGACTACGAGCCGGGGAATGCGTTCTACGAGGCACGTGAGCTCGGGTCGACCGAATCACGGACTGTCAAGATTAGCGGGAAAGGGTATGACGAATGGTGCGAGGCCCATACTCATCGCGGGGAAAATGACGTCGACGAGCGTCGTGGTGGCGAACTGCAGTCGACTTGCGATGACGGGATCGACCACGGTGTGGATCGGTGGAGGAGTGTCTAAGTGGTCTGTGTCTCGCTGGGGAACGTCCGGTGTCCGACGAGGTAATCGTACCCTCCACCGAGTACGAGTCCATAGACCAGATACGCGAGTAGGGTCACGACTAACAGCGGCAGGTCGCCGACAATAGTCTCGCGCCCGAGGAAAATATCCAATAGATCACCGACGAGATAGCCTGACCAGAGAATGAGCCCGAACACGGCTCCGTGAGCTAGCCCGGATTCGCCGGGAAGCCCCCACGTGAACCCTGCAAAGAGAAGGGGCCAAGCCACAGCAAACAGAAGCCCAAACCAGATGAACGTCAGCAGCGTTGCGGTCAGACTTCCGAGTTCGCAATAGGGTGGTCCACCGACAGCGCACAAACTCGTGAAGGTGGCAAACACGAAGAGATTGGATCCAGCAAGAAGGAAATCCGCGACTAATAGAAACACCAGTAGCACTAGTGTCGCTGCAACCCCACCGCCGAGACCACTTCGTACTGAATTCATAGCCCTCTTTTCGATGTTAACGCAGAAAAGTATACACCGGGTTCGTGAGTCACGGCGAGCACCTACAGCTTCGTTCTGCTCAACACCGTATTTCAACGGGCAATGCCTCCCTGGCATCATCACTGCGGCTGTCCGTACCATCGCCGTGGTCAACCGTGTCCAATCTGTGACGAACGGGGGTACTGGCCCCGAACGCGAGAGGAGTGGGAGGAACCGCAACGAGCCGAGGTCGAACCCGTTGCACAGCAACCCAATGACCTGCGCGACGCGATCGAACGTCTCAACGAGCGAATTGACGCTCTCGAAGTGGACTGAATACTGGTCGGGCCTCGATGTACGACGTAATCCTCTCTCCGACGGATGACTCGAAGAGAACAGACCGAACGCGTGATCACGCGTTCGGCTACTTCATCCTAGCCGGGCCGCGAACGCATCCCACGAGGACATACGATTCTTCGAGTTACAGACGTTTATGCGGATGGTCGGTTGTGGTGCTGCCCAAGGCGCTGTCCGCTTCAGTATCGGCGTGGTGAGGACTACGGGCCGCATAGTGATACGCACTTCAGGGCAGTCAGACAGCTCAACCCTGAGACCCTCGTCGATGGCATCAATGAGACGACGGATCGTTTGCTCTCAGTTATCGCATCCGAGGTGTTGTTCCGCCGGCCCGTAACTGCCGCCATCGACATCACGACCATTCCCTACTACGGGGAGACGGCTGGGATGCCGATGGTGAGTGGGACGAAAGACGGCGAGGGTCGGGCGTTCAAGTTCGCAATGCTGTAGATTATGGAAGACTCAAGGCTAAAACCCCGCCCTTCAGACCACTTCCTACACGCCCTCGCCAAACACATAATTGAGCAGTGCATCGACCACGAGGTCGGGCGCATCGCCATCGGTGACTTGAGTAAGATTCGAGAGGACGAGAACGGTGACTCTCGGAACTGGGGCAAGCGTGGGAACAAGAAACTCCACGGCTGGGAGTCTGACCGCTTCACTCGCTTACTCGAATACAAGGCCGAGGAACACGGCATCCTCGCTGACCGAACGAGTGAGCGAGATACGTCGAAGACGTGTTGATGCTGTGGGCGAAAGCGTGACGCGAATCGCGTGGAGCGTGGTCTATACTCTGTGAATCGTGCGGAGCGACGATGAACGCAGACGTGATGCGGTGAATGTTCGCAGAAAGATAGCTCAGAATCCTCCTACAGAGGCTATGAGTAACGGTCGTTTGGCACGGCCAGCAGTCCACCTGTTCAATCAAACCCCGGGGCGTTTCGCACCGAGCGAACAGGTGGATTGCAAACGCTAATATCCCAACGCTTGGGAATCCTCGTCCTTTAGCGCGGGGAGGATGTCAACTCGTTCAGGATGGGCAGAAATCGAGCACTCCGTTAGATGATGGCCCCGAAACGGCGAAGATTCGATCCGAAACTGTTCGCCACCGACCGCCAGTTTTGTATAGCGATATAAAATTTATGAGTTCGTACTCGAACAACGACCACCGGACCACAGCGACGACCGACGTCCTATGTGGACGTGAAACCCGATAGCCGCTGCCGATCACAGGCGGCGCAGTCTGCACTGTAGGCACCCTAGCCAAGGAGAGACGCGTCGAACGGCACGGCTCCCGAACGGAGCGGCCGGGCGGCTCTACTGATAACAGTCGTATCGCCTTTCGGTCGCAGGTGAACCCGCTACTGTCCGAGAGCCACCACTCGACGGCCGTCAGTGGCGCCACTTGCCTCGAGACTCGTTCAGTCGCTACACCGGGATACGAATCGCCTACCTGCTCCGGTACGCATCTGTGAGCCAGCGTAGATCACCGCGGACTCGGCGAGTCACCCCTGAACTCTTCGTGGATGCCCGCCACCTGAAAGAGCGGGCGACAACCTGTCGCCGACAGCGCGTGTTCTCTCGACTTAACCCGGCGAACGGCGCCGACGAGAATGACGGACCGGGCGCGCACCAATCGCCGTCGAACTAAGAAAACAGGAGCGGACGGCGTGCGTCCGAAAGTGTAGTATTCTCGTCTCGAACGCGCCCCGGAACAGAGTGACCTGGAGTGGCGTCTTCCGGGGCTTCACCCCCAGGGGTTGCGGACTGAAGACCGGGTGGTACACAAGCGGTTGACGACCCCGGTCTCAGGGAACGCCACCTGGAGTTGCTGGCCGCCTGAGGAATGATCAGCCGTTAGGCGAAGCCGACTACGATGGGAGTTGGAGGCTCATCCAAATACGTCCTTCTTCATAGAACAAGTTTTAGATGTGTGGCTGAATCTTTCCCCAGTTTTGATAATATAAACACAAATATACGGCTCTCTGACGCTACTACGAGTACGCCTAAGATGCCTTATCCTCGAATCTGCAGTAGAGTGAAGTGGGCGGGGCGCCAGGCGTAGGTATGGCGAGCGAAGAGCTCGACACCGAGCGGAAGACTGTGGTGACCTACGTGCCAGCCTACCAGAAGCGCGAGTGGGCTGCTCACGCCGACCAGTTCGAGATGAGTCAAAGCGAGTTCGTTCGGACGATGGTTCAGGCAGGACGCCGGGAGTTCGGCGTCCCGAAGAACCCGACCGAGGCCGAGGAAGGCGCGACTGGATCAGGCGCAGACCACTCGAGCGGCGACGGACTGGACGGCTTCGAACGCCGCGTTCGGGAGGCGTTGGCGGCTGAGGAGTACCTCTCGTGGGACGAACTGCTCGCGACGCTCACTGACGACATCGAGGGACGACTCGACGACACACTGCAACGGCTCCAGTCCTCGAACGTCGTCCAGTATAGCGGTCGCCACGGCGGATACACTCTCAACGAGGACACGTAGCGATGAGTACCGAACCCACTCCGGATCCTGAGCGGGACGTCGAGGACCCCGTCGCGTACTTCCTCCAAGATATGACGTACCACGGGAAGTCCGACCGAACCCGGGCAGCCTACGAACGAGTGCTCCGCGAGTTCGAGACGTTCATCGCGGAATCGGGACAACGGGTGGGAAACGCCTCACACAGGAACTGTATGGCATGGATCCACTCGCTCCGGCGCTCCGACGCGGCGGACAGTACCATCGCCACGTACGCCTCCTATCTTCACCGGTTTTACGCGTACATGGCCCAGATCGGTGCGTTCGACTCGAATCCAATGACGCTCGTCGTCGAGGAGATGGACGAACGGATCGACACCAACCCATCGCGCCGGGAGGTCGGGCTCACGGAGCTGCGGGAGTTCCTCGAAACGGTGTCACATCCCCTCGATCACGCGGTGATCGTAACGCTGCTCAAGACGGGGATGCGGGTCGGCGAGCTGTGTAATCTCGACCTTCGAGACGTGACGCTATCGGATCCGAAGCCGTTGCGTGCGGCCGGCGCCGACCCCGTGCAACCGCGAGCGCAACTGGCCGGCCGCGGACCGTCGGTGTACGTTTCTCCGGATCCGGCTGCGGGCACGGAAGTCGCCGGGGAGCAGCGATCGGCTTCCAACAAGCGGAAACGATCCACGGTGGTCCCCGTCGACGCGGAGTTGGAGACGGCGCTCCGCTGGTGGCTCGCGATCCGGCCGGACGCACGATCGGATGCGGAGCCACTGTTCGTGAGTACGTCGGGCAGCTGGGGCGCCCGGCTGACGCCGGATATGGCCCACCACATCGTTGAGCAGCACGCGGGCGCCTTCGGGTGGCACCACCCCGGCGGCGGTGCCGAAGAGAACGTCACGCCGCACTACTTCCGGCACTTCTTCACCACGCATCTCCGGGACCGAACCGGGGACAGGGGGATCGTGAAGTACCTTCGTGGGGACGTCAGCGGTGACATCGTCGATACGTATACGCACAACTGGGGGGACCGAGTCCGAGAGACGTACGAGGCGCACATATACTCAGTATACTGACGTTTTCTCCGAGTCTGCTCGAACGTATAAATCATATATCGCTATATCAAATCTGCCCGGATCGAACCTCGGGATGCTGGGCAGATTGCAGTCGATAGCCGGGGCCGGCCGCCGGACCGTACCTTTATTTAAATGGTGCCGGTTCACGCTAGTATGTCGCCCGAAATCACCCGAATCGAGAGCAGAGAGTTCACGTATGACCTGTCCGACGTCGGAACGGATCACAACGGATTCAATCTCGTGTACGCTCCGGGTGACACGACGACACGGAAACTGTTCGGCGTTCGGATCTTCACTGATACGGGCATCACGGGCGAGTACGTTGGCGGGAACTCGCCGGGCGCGGCGCAGATCAACCTGTTTGCGGACTACTTGATCGGCACGGATCCCCTTGCGAGAGAGAAGCACTGGTCGGAGATCAAGCGCGCGCTCCGGAAGTACGACCGGATGGGGATGGGTCCCATCGACATTGCGTTGTGGGACTTCGCGGGGAAATATTATGACGCCCCGATCCACGAACTCCTCGGGACGTACCGAAAGCGACTGCCGGCGTACGCGTCGACCTATCACGGTGACACGGCCGGAGGATTAGACTCTCCGAACGCGTTCGCCGACTTCGCCGAGACGTGTCGCGACCTGGGCTACGACGGGTTCAAAATCCACGGCTGGGGCGGCGACGACAGCGCCCGGGACTTAGACCGGGAGATACAGGCGATCCACGCGGTGGGAGAGGCCGTTGGCGAGGAGATGGACCTGATGCACGACCCAGCGTGCGAGTTGGAGACGTTCGCTGACGCTCTGACACTGGGGGAGGCCCTCGATGAAGAAGGCTTCTTCTGGTACGAAGACCCGTACCGGGATGCAGGAACCTCCCAGCACGCCCATCGCAAGTTGCGGCAGCATCTCGACACCCCGATACTACAGACGGAGCACGTCCGCGGGTTGGAGATGAAAAACGACTTCGTGGCGAACGAAGCGACGGACTTCGTCAGGGCTGATCCGGAGTACGACGCGGGAATCACGGGCGCGATGAAAGTCGCGCGAATGGCCGAAAGCTTCGGGCTCGACGTCGAATATCACGCCCCGGGGCCGGCCCAGCGGCACTGTATCGCCGCGACTCGGAATACGAACTACTACGAGATGGCGCTCGTTCATCCGGACTGTCAGAACACCACAGCACCGATCTACGACGGTGACTACGACGACCAACTCGAGAGTCTCGACGACGACGGGATGCTCCCGGTTCCGGACGGTCCCGGACTCGGCGTCCAGTACGACTGGGAGTACATCGAGGCCAACCAGACCGGGAGCGTCCACGTCTACGAGTAACGACGCACGCGACAGTCTCCGTGGAGCCCGCCCCGTACACCGGTTCGTGCCGATCACCCTCTGAATAGAAAAGACTGAGTGAGACGCCGCCGACGTGAGGTGTATGCAACCGGTTCAAAACTACGTCGACGGTGAGTGGACGGACTCAGACTCCGGCAAGACGTTCGAGACTGTCAACCCAGCAGCACCGGGAGAAGCCGTCGCGGCGTACCAGGAGTCGACGGCGAGCGACGCGGACGCCGCGGTAGCGGCCGCGGCCGATGCCCAGCAGGAGTGGGCGGCGGTGCCAGCACCGGAACGCGGGGCGGTTCTGAAGTCCGCAGGCGACGGTCTTGCCGAACGGAAAGCGGAGTTGACCGCACACCTCACCCGCGAGGAAGGAAAGACACACGCCGAGGCTGGTGGTGAGGTACAGCGCGCGATCGATATCTTCCACTACTACGCACAGAAGACTCGGGACCTCGGCGGAACGGTGAAGTCGTCTTCGGGACGGCGGCGGAACCTCTACATCCGCGAGGAGCCGGTCGGTGTCACGGCGCTTGTCACCCCGTGGAACTACCCGATTGCCATCCCGGCGTGGAAGATCGCCCCCGCGCTCGCTGCCGGCAACGCGGTCACGATCAAACCGGCCAGTCTCGCGCCGGGACCGGCCGTGTCGATCGTCGAAGCACTCGACGCGGCCGGGATCCCCGACGGCGTGATCAACCTCGTCACCGGCCCGGGGAGCACCGTCGGCAACGGGGTGGTCGGACACGACCGCGTCGACGCCGTCTCGTTTACGGGGAGCAGTGCCGTGGGCAAGACCGTCTACGATCTCGCGACGGACGATAGCAAACGGGTTCAAACGGAGATGGGCGGGAAAAATCCGACCATCGTTACCGAGTCCGCAGACGTCGAGGAGGCTGCAGACGTCGTTGCCAGCGGTGCGTTCGGCGTGACTGGCCAGGCGTGTACGGCAGGATCGCGTGCGATCGTCTACGAAAGCGTCCACGACGAGTTCGTCGACGCGGTCGTCGACCGAGCGACGGCGATCGACGTCGGTCCGGGCGAGGAGTACGGTATGGGACCACAGGTGAGCGAAAGCGAGCGCCAGAGCACACTGGAGTACATCGACGTAGCAGAGCAACAGGGCGCGACGCTCGCTGCGGGCGGCGAAGCGCTCGACGGCGGCCGGTTCGGTGACGGCTACTTTGTGGCGCCCACAGTCTTCAGCGACGTCTCTCCGGACCACCGAATCGCACAGGAGGAGGTCTTCGGGCCCGTCCTCGCTGTGCTCGAAGTCGATGGGTTCGAGGACGCGATCGACGCCGCCAACAACGTCGAGTACGGCCTGTCGGCCAGCATTCTCACGCGGAACCACACCGAGGCAAACCGCTTCGTCGACGAGATCGAGGCAGGAGTCGCCAAGATCAACGAGAAGACGACCGGGCTCGAACTGCACGTCCCCTTCGGCGGATTCAAGCGCTCTTCCTCGGAAACGTGGCGGGAACAGGGTGACGCGGGCCTGGCGTTTTACACGATCGAGAAGACAGTCTACGAAAACTTCTGACGGTGTTAGAGGAACGCGAACGCCCGAACTGACGATCCGCTGGTATTCTGGAAGTTCAGTGGGGGGTAAAAGAAGTACGCCCGACGCGTCGCAGCGTCACCACGTACCGAGCCTAGATTCCGGAGTTCCTCGATCGGGATGATGTCGTTTTCGAGCAACGGCAGGTGGGAATCGGCAGGATGGACGTCCGTACTCGGGCCGTGCCCGGGCACCTCGTCGTACCAGCCGCCGACGCTCGGGGTGTCGATCCCCACCGCCTTCGCCTCGAGATCGGCGAGATACTCCGAGGCCTCGCCTGACAGATGGGGGAACTCGAACATCCACTCGTCGGTGGTGCCGTAGTACCGGTCCCATCCCGTATTGAGCATCACGACGTCACCGGACTCGATGTCGTCTTCGTACCGAGCGATGTCGTCGACGCTGATCGCAGCCGAGTTCCCGACATCCGTCAGATCAACAACGACTCCCGCGCCCATAAACTTCGACACGGGGAACTCATCGAGCGTCCGCCCTGCCGCAATGAAGTGCCGAGGCGAGTCGACGTGCGTCGCCGTGTGCGTCCGCATCGTCACTTTCTCCATCGTGAACCCGTCCCGCGCCGCCAACGATTCGTGCTTCAGATCGATCGGCGGGAACGACGGCCACACCGGAATGCCGTTGTCGATCGGGTTGCTCAGGTCGATGATCTCCTCGGGAGTGTCGAACATACGACTGAGTGTGGTTACGGCATCCTCTTAGTTTTTAGTCCGTATTCCGGACGAGTGGGGACCACGTGCCGCTGTGTGGATCGGGGCGTAACGCGGGCCCCTCAGAGGCCTCGCAACCCGAAGGCATCCAGCGTCGCCTGCTCGGTTTCGACGAACTCCGAGGACTCGTACTCGTCTCTGAGGCTCGAGAGTCGCTCGTAGCCGGACTCCTGCTCCGCAGTCCACTCGGCGGCGAACTCGCCGGAGTCGATAGCGTCCAAGCGTTCGCGCAGAAACTCGCGAATCGGCTCGCGGTCGAACTCGTCGAGTCCGAGGAGTTGCCCGTACTGACTCGTCCGGGAGTGAAGATCCATCTGGGAAACGAGCCCCTGGGTCGCGCATTTCTCGAAGATGTGTGCCATCTCCCGCGAGAGGTACGATTCCAGGAGCGTCACTGCCGGTGGCACGCCGGCCGCCGACTCGACCTCGAACCGGGCCAGCAGTGCGGACGCGAAGACTGGAAAGAGGCCCTGTTCGCTCATCAGGTCGGTACGGGTTTCGGTCTCGAACTCGGTCTCAATCACGCCCGAGCGTGTGGCGCCTATCGCGTGGGCGACGGCCAGCGCACGCGAGTGAGCCTGCCCTGACGCGTCCTGTTCGACGGCGAGCAGGGCCGGCGCACCCCGACCGTCCTCGTAGAGTTCGCGCACGACTGCGCCGATCATCCGCGGTGCGACGAGTACTACGTCGATGTCGTCGTCGAGGGCGATCCGGTCGCACGTGACGTTGTATCCCGACGCGAAAACGAGCGTGTCACCCGTCTCGAGATTGGGGCCGACGTCACGGTCGTAGATCGCAGGCTGGACTTCGTCGGGGACTAACAGAAGCACGACGTCTGCTCGCGCCGTCGCGTCGGCGATGGAATAGACCTCGAACCCGTCCTGTGTCGCTTGCTCGTGGGAACTGTCCTCGCGGTTGCCCACGATGACGTCGACGCCCGACTCGTGCATATTCCGCGCCTGGGCGCGTCCTTGGTTGCCGTACCCGATGACGGCGACAGTCTTCCCGTCGAGCGGCTCGAGCGTGGCGTCGGTTTCGTGGTATATTGGCGTCTCGATGGTAGTAGGCGTCGCCATAGGCGGGCCAACGGCAGGAGTTATTATAATAGTTCAGGACCGGTCGTCCCGCGCCCGTAGCGCCTCCCCCGAGTCGGCCGGTCACTCGGAGATCCCGTACACGTCGCGACCCCAATCGTACGCCGCCTGGTCGTAGACCGGGTCCTCACGGTGTAGGTCGTCGATCACGGCTAACTCCTCCTCGGGGAGTTCCCAGTCCCACGCGGCGCGGTTCGCCTCGATGTGCGGCGGCGATGTCGACTTGGGCAGCACCACCGTATCGCGGGCGATGGCCCACCGCAGGACGACCGCCGCGGGCGAACGGTCGTGTTTGTCCGCAATCTCCCGGATGGTCGGCTCCTCGAAGACCTTCGTCCGAGCGAGCGGTGCGGCAGCCTCGACGACGGTGTCGGTTTCCCGGCAGTACTCCCTGAGTTCGGGTTGCTGGTAGAGCGGGTGGAACTCGATCTGGTTGACGGCGATCGGCACGTCGCTGATGTATTTCGCACAGGAGAGCTGGTACGCCGAGAAGTTCGACACGCCGACGTTGTCCACCACCCCCTCGTCGTGCAGCGCCGCCATCGCGTTCAGCGTCTCCCGCAGCGATATCGCCGGATTCGGCCAGTGAATCAGGTACAGGTCGAGGTAGTCGGTCCCGAGCCGATCCAGTGACTGTCGACAGGACCGAATCACGCTCTCGTAATCGAGGTTCTTCGGCAACACCTTCGACGTGACGAAGAGCTCCGAGCGGTCGTAGTCGGCGAGCACGTCACCGATCTCTGACTCGTTTTTGTACCCCTCCGCGGTGTCGATGTGGGTGTACCCGGCCTCAAGGGCGGCTCTGACCGCCGACGTGACAGTGTCACCGGAGAGATTCCACGTTCCGAACCCGATCATCGGAATCTCGTCACCGCTCGGCAAGGTCGCGATTGGCGCTGTGTCCATAGCCCGACGGACCATCGCAAGCTACTAATGTGTTGGCCCGATCCCACAGTCGATCCGTCCAAAGAACTAAGATAATCTGCCCAGTGTGGCGTGGTATGGCCGAGACGACCGCGCTGCTCGTGGGTGAGTCCTGGCAGACGATTTCGTTCCACGTGAAGGGGTTCGATCTCTTTTCAAGTGCGGAGTACACCGAAGCCGGCGACTACCTCGAGGCAGCGCTGGAGACGGACGGTATCGAAACGACGTACCAGCCGTGTCACGTTGCGGCCGCGGAGTTTCCGGGGTCACCGGAAGCCATCGATGCGTACGACGTCGTGATACTCAGCGATATCGGATACAACACGCTCGCGATCCCGCCGGAGACGTTCAGCGAGGGAACCCGCCGACCGAATCGGCTCCGGTTACTGGAGGAGTACGTGCGCGGCGGCGGGGGGTTCCTCATGGTGGGTGGGTACCTGTCGTTCCAGGGAATCAACGGCCGGGCGAACTACGCCGGGACGGCCGTCGAAGACGCGCTTCCGGTCACGCTGGAGCGGGGAGACGATCGGGTCGAGCGCCCCGACGGGGCGTACCCGGACGTCGTGGCCGCGGACCATCCGGCCGTCTCAGATGTCGATGGTGAGTGGCCTGACTTCCTCGGATACAATCGCTTCGAGACCGACGACGACGCGGACACCCTGGTCCGAGTTGGCGACGATCCGCTGTTGGCGGTTGGAACACACGGCGAGGGGCGGTCAGCAGCGTTCGCCAGCGACTGTGCGCCCCACTGGGGACCGATGGCGTTCGTCGAATGGGAGGGCTATCCGCGGTTGTGGGCAGACACCGTCCGGTGGCTGGCCGGCGACCGCTGAGGCGCTGCCGGCGGCCCGGCGGCATCCGCGTCTCCCGCGTTCTCAGACGCCAGTGACCGGGTTCCGCAGGGTTCCGATCCCCTCGATGTCGACGACGACCGCGTCGTCCGGCCGCAACGAGAAGTCGTCGTCCGGGACGATCGACGTGCCCGTGAGCAGCACGGCGAGTTCCGGAACCGCGTTGTGACGGGTGAGATACGAGACCAGTTCCTCACAGGTCCGGACCATCTCCGCCGTCGTGGTCCGTCCTTCGAACACCGGCGCGTCGTCGCGGTAGATAGTGAGCGACATCTCGAGGTCGTGAGGATCGTCGATATCGGTCGCGACGCACGGCCCGAGCGAGCAGCAGCGGTCGTAGATCTTTGCCTGCGGGAGATACAGGGGATTGGCACCCTCGATGGTTCGGCTGGAGACGTCGTTTCCGACGGTGTATCCGACGATCTCGCCCCGGTAGAGCACGATTCCGAGCTCCGGTTCCGGGACGTTCCACTCGGAGTCGCCGCGGATACCGATGGCTTGGTCCGGACCGACCGTCCGGTTGGGCGTCGATTTGAGGAAGAGCTCCGGCCGGTCGGCGTCGTAGACGTCGACGTAGATCTCTGGCATCCCGCTTTCCTGGGTTCGGGCCTCCTCACTGATCTGGTATGTGACGCCCGCAGCCCACACCTCCTCGGCGACGAGTGGGACGCCGGGATCGCGTTCGATCCGTTGTGGTGGAAGCGTCTCAGCCCTTCCGAGAAGCGGCCGTGCCACCTCGTCGAGCGTGCGGTCGGTTACGTGTGCGGCCTCGGCCACCGCTCGAAACGAGTCTACGCCCGGCTTCGCTGACGTCAGGTCGTACCCCGTGCCGTCCGCCGTTACGAGTAGTCGCGTGGCACCGTCCTGCCGTTGCTGGTAATACTTCACACCGTTCGTGACCGAGAGACAAAACAAGAAAGTTGTTGTTCTACCACGCTGATCGATCCCGTCCCCAGAGATAGATTGAATGGGTGGCGTGGGACGCACGACCGAGGATTACTGGATCCGAGTTGCGCTTCGCTACCCTCCGTGGACGAAAACCTTAGATGCGAATCCTGTGAACGGAATCGTATGTCGGCCACTCGTCTGTTCTATCCGGACGCATGGGTCTCTACTCGCCTGAGAGGACTCGAGAGGGACGGCCGCCCCGGTGGGAGGCACAGTTAGGATGCCGGCGCTCGGCATCGTCGCCGACGACCTCACCGGCGCGATGGACACCGCGGGCGGAGTCGCAGCGCGCGGCTACGAGACGGTCGTCGCCGCCGTCCCCGACGCGTCGCCGCCGGACGCGACGGTGGTCGCAGCCAACACCGACAGCCGCTATATGCCGCCCTCAGAGGCCGCCGCATCGGTTCGGCGGAGCGTCGACACGATCGGCGCCGAAATCGTATACAAGAAGATCGATTCAACGCTCCGGGGAAACGTCGGCGCGGAGGTTGCTGCGGCGCTGCGAGCCTCGGCAGCGGAACTCGGTGTGGTCGCCCCAGCCTTCCCGGCCACCGGCCGGCGGACGTGGGACGGGGTCCACACGGTTGAGGGGACGCCCGTGGCCGAGACGGCGTTTGCGGCCGACCGGAACGGCCCCACGTCATCGGCCGTCACCGACTTGCTCGCCGGACAGGGGTTCCCGGTCGAACGCATCGACGGTACGGAAGTCTCTCAGGGGGCGGATCGAGTCGCGGTATGCTTCAGTGCCGCCATCGAACGCCGCGAGCGGCCACCGATCATCGCGTGTGACGCCCGGACCGAATCGCACCTGGAGACGGTCGCCGCGGCCGCGCAGCGATTCGACGCCCTGCTCGCCGGCAGCGGTGGACTCGCTGCCCACCTCCGGTTGGACGCCCCGGCCGACGCCTCTCCACCGGCCCCACGGCCGGAATCCGGAGCGCCACTCGCCGTCGTCGGGAGCGTCAACGAGACCACACTCGAGCAACTCGGCCGCGTCCCCGACGCGTGGGTGTACCGCCTCGATCCACACAGCCTGCTGGACGGGACTGCCGACGGGGCGGTCGCAGTCGCGGCCCGACTGGATCGCGACGTCCCGACCGTGCTCACAGCGGCTACCAACCGTTCTACCGTGGACGACACGCTCGCTGCCGGCCGCGACCGTGGCCTCTCGGACGCTGAAATCGGTGACCGGATCGCGACGGGCCTCGCCGGGGTTGCCGGGGACGCCTGCCGGCTCAGTCGGCCCTCGGGACTCGTTCTCACCGGTGGGGACGTTGCCGTAGCCGTGTTGTGCGCGCTGGAGGCGACCACAGTCTCGCTTGCCGGAGCGACAGTCGACGCCGGGATCCCCGTCGGACAACTGGTCGACGGCATCGTGGCCGACGTCCCGCTGATCACCAAGGCCGGAGGATTTGGCACCGAAACGACCATCGTTAATTGCCTGGACGCGCTTGGCAATGAACGATGACTGACTCACAGCCGCGTATCGGTGTGACGATGGGCGATCCTGCGGGCATTGGCCCGGAAGTGATCGTGAAAGCGTACCGACAGCTCCGCGACGCCGGGCGGCCGATCGTTATCGGCGACGGAGACGTGCTTGTTGCGGCGACCGAGGTGTGCAAGTCGGACCTCGGGGTTGAGCAGGTGGAGTCCGTCGACGATGCACAGTTCGATTCCGGTGCGATTCCGGTACTCGACCTCGACAACGTCGGGACGCTCGCCCGGGGTGAAGTCCGCGAGGAGTACGGTGCTGCGAGCTTGGAGTACATCGAGCGAGCCATCGAGTTGGCGCAGGCTGGTGAGATTGACGGGATCACGACCGCCCCGATCAACAAGCAAGCCACCAAGTTGGCCGGTAGCACGTACGCCGGTCACACGGGGCTGCTCGCCGACCGAACCGACACCACCGAATACGCGATGATGCTCATCGAGTCCGACCTTCGTGTGACACACGTGAGCACGCACGTTCCGCTCCGGGAGGCGTGCGAGCAGGTCACGACGTCGAGCGTCCACAGCACGATCAGACTGACCGCCGAGGCGCTCTCGGATCTGGGCATCGAGGATCCAGCCGTCGGTGTCGCCGGGCTGAATCCGCACGCGAGTGACGGCGGCTTGTTGGGAGATACGGAAGCGACCGAGATCGACCCGGCTATCGAACGGGCCCAAGCGGAGGGCATCGACGCGATCGGGCCTGAATCGCCGGACACGGTGTACGTTCGCGCCGCCCAAGGCGAGTTCGACTGCGTTGTCTCGATGTATCACGACCAGGGCCACATCCCGATCAAGATGGTAGGGTTCAGTAGCGGCGAGGCGGTTTCTGGAGTCAACGTGACCATTGGACTTCCAATAATTCGTACCAGCGTCGACCACGGGACCGCCTTCGACATCGCGGGGACGGGCGTCGCCTCCGAGCGAAGCCTACTCGACGCGTTCGACGTCGCCGCAGATATGGCTCGCGCCCGAGGCGAGTAACGAGTCCATACCGTTCTATAATACAGAACCCGTTCCGGATCGGCCCCGCAGTCACCTCAAGTGGCGCACGGCACCGGTATCCGAACGCGACTGAGGACCGTCTCGCTTCTCGATCGGTCAGCCAGACTGCCCCGACCGAAGTATGCGAATTGGGCACGTACCACACGAGACGGTACTAGGGGAGTAATAACAGGTGTACGCATATTAGGGCGTGCCATCGCCCGGTGTTTGATGGGAGGCTATCGCGCCGAGATGACGGCATCGCGGACGGTGCCTGTTCTGTGTGAACGAATCTATTCAGGAGTGGACGCTGTTCAGTTCGATCACGTTCGCTGCGCTGACGACCTTGTCCGGAATCGTCTGTTCCAACCGCTCGCCTTTGAGCCGGCTGGTGGGAGCGGAGACGCTGATCGCACCCAGGACTGCCCCGTCCTGTCTGATCGGTGCTGAGATGCAACGGAGCCCTTTCAACCGTTCTTCGTCGTCGACTGCGTATCCGCGTTCGCGCGTTGCTTCCAGTTCCTCCCGGAGAGCCTCGGGGTCAGTAAAGGAGTGGTTGGTCGTGGCCGGCAACGGACCATCCGCTATGATCGCATCAACCTGGTCGTCGTTCATGAATGCCAACATCGATTTGCCCAGGGCAGTGGTGTTCATCGCCGCACGCTCACCTGCGTGGATATCCAGGTGGACGGACTGTGCACCCCGTGATCGGTAGAGATAGACACACTGTCCGTGCTCCTCGACGGCGATGTTGACCAACTCGCCGGTTTCTTCAGCCAGCGCGTCGACTTCGGGCTTCCCCATTCTGTACAGCGTCATCTTGTTACGGCGATACCCGCCCATCTCGAGAAACCGAAGCCCCAGGGAGTAGCCGTTCTCGCCGTTACTCACGTAATCGTGCTCCTCGAGCGTACTCAGGTGGTTGTGGACGACGCTCTTCGAGGTGTCGAGCAGTTCGGCCAGCTCCGTGACGCCGGCCCGATCTAATTGCTTGAGCGCCTCGATGATCTCGAGCGTTCGAGCGGTGGCTTTCACAGGATGCTTGGCTTCGTCTCCCATACCCGCTCAATGTGACCTTGGGTGTAAATAATTTTCTATTATATAGAACAGAATACATAACCTACAAACAGTAAGATGTGGATCGAACGGGCCCACAGCTCCGATTCGAGCTCAACACGGGCTGTTTTGTAACCCAGAACCATTTCGGCCGGTGTGATCGAGCCGTGCCGGGATACGGCCTCCCAGCCGTTTCCAGCCAGTGTCGGGTTCCGTGTGTGAACGGACTCGAGCAGAGAAACGGCCACCCGACCCCGGATTCAGCTACTCGGGGACGGGTCGACACGAGCACCCGACAGTACCGTCGGGGCTCGCGCTCGTGAGGGGACAGGCGCTATCAGATCGACCGGGTCACGTCCGAACCCGTTCCTGTGGCGAGCGGATCCCCGGCCCAAATCTACGCCTTTGTCGTTGGGACTCTGCCCCGACGGCTGAGCCGGTCCCCACGGCCCACCCGGAGCTGGGCGACGACTGTGGACGACGAGAAAACCGACTCAGCGACGGGTACTGGTGTCAGTTCAGACGGGTTGCCTCTTCACCGACGCCGTCGAAAAGGTGGACGTCGTTGGGATCAAACACCAGATACCCTTCCATACCTTCGCGCAGCGCACCGGAGTTGACTTCTGCCGTCACGTCTTGGCCTTCGGGCGTCGTACACCGGACGATGTCTTCGGTTCCGATCTTTTCGACGACGTTGACCGTGACCGGGACTGAAAAGCCGTCTTCGGGATCCGTGTCAGCCCACGTGAGCCGTTGCGGCCGGATGCAGACCGCCAGGGTCGTCTCGGTGGCCGCACGCAGCGGCTCCGCCGCGTCCCCAGACAACTCGAACACGAGTTCCCCGGAGTCGAGCACAGCCGCGTCGCCGTCCCACGAGAGATCGCAGTCGAATCGATTGATCTGTGGTGAACCGATGAACATCGCCACAAAGAGCGTCTGGGGCCGGCTGAACACCTGATCAGGGTTGCCGAACTGAACGACGTTTCCGTTGTTCATAACCACGAGATCGTCGCCCATCGTCATCGCCTCCTCTTGGTCGTGCGTGACGTGGATCATTGTCACCCCGAACTCCTGCTGTAGCTGGACCACTTCGGCACGGAGCTGGCGTTTGAGGAGTTCGTCGAGGTCGCTGAACGGTTCGTCCATCAAGAAGACCTCTGGGCGACGAACGAGCGCCCGAGCCAAGGCGACGCGCTGCTGCTGTCCGCCCGAGAGGTCAGTGATCTTCTTGTCTATGAACCCGGCACAGTCGGTGACTTCCGCGGCGTCTTGGACTGCTTCTTCGATCTCCTGTTCGCTGTACCCTTTTTCGGCCCGCAGCGGGAATGCCACGTTCTCCCGCCCGGTCATATGTGGGTACAACGCCAGATCCTGAAACACCATCGAGATGTCTCGTTCCTGCGGCGGGCGGTCCGTGATGTCCACGCCGTCGAAGGAGATGGTCCCGTCGGTCGGGGTTTCGAGCCCCGCCACCGAGCGCAGCGTCGTCGTCTTCCCGCACCCGGATGGGCCGACGAGGACGGTGAGGTTCCCGTCCTCGATGTCCAGCGAGATGTCGTTTGTCGCGATGATCGAGCCGTACCGCTTGGTCAGGTTGTCGATTTCTACTTTTGCCATTGTTAGATATCGGTCATACCGAGGGTCATCCCTTCGATGATGTTGTCCCGGAACGCGATGAGGATCAGTGTCGGCGGCGTCGCCACCACCGCGGCCATCGCCATAATCCTGTTCCACTGGATCTGGTTCGATTCGATGAGCGTCGGGATGATGGTCGTGTACGTGGAAGTGCTGTTCCCGGTGATGATCCACGCAAAGAGGAACTCGTTCCACGCGAACACCCACGCGAGCATCATCGTCGCCACCAGCCCCGGACGAACGAGCGGGAAGATCACTTTCCGGAACGTTTGGAACCGGGAGTAGCCGTCGACGAACGCCGCTTCCTCGAACGACGTGGGGATCTTGTCGAAGAAATCGCGCATAAGCCACGTCGTCAGCGGGAGATTGAACGTCAGATACAGCAGCATCAGCCCGAACAACGTGTCCTGGAGCCCGAGTCGGCCGTAGATGAAGAAGATCGGAAGCACCACCGCGACCGGTGGGAACATACGGGTCGAGAGCAGCCAAAACGACACGTGACCGCCCGGATCGACCCAGCTGAACCGCGAGAACGCATATCCCGCGAGTGCGCCCAGGATCACCGAGAGGATCGTCGTTCCGGTGGCGATGATGAGGCTGTTGAGTATGGCGTCGATCGCCCGGGAGTTACTAAGCACCCACACGAACGCGTCGAGTTGGAATCCCTTCGGATACACCGTCGGCGGGAACGTGCCGATCTGGCTGAGCGGTTTAAACGCTGTGTTCAGCGTCCAGTAGATGGGGAACGCCACGAACAGCGTGTACACTACGAGGAGCGCCCGTCCCGCCCATTTGAACCCGTTCGTCCGAGAGGTGCTCATACGGATCCCTCCGTGTTCATAAACCGCCAGAACAGTAACATGATCAGTATCGATCCCAACCCGATGACCCAGGTGAGTGCCGCGGCCCGCCCGATGTTGAAGTCACTGAATCCGACGATATACGTGTAGAAGGTCGGCAGTTCGGTTTGCGTTCCCGGGCCGCCACGGGTCATAATGAACAGTTTGTCGAAGAACTTGTACGCGTCCATAAATCGCAGAATGAACGCGATCGCGATGAGAGTCTGCAACTGCGGCAGGGTGATCCGCCGGAACTGCATCCACCGGGAGGCGCCGTTGACCCGGGCAGCCTCGTACATCGAATCGGGGATGCTCGCGCGGCCGCCGTATATGATCAACAGGGGGAGCCCGACCCACTGCCAGGTGTCAGCGATCATGAGTGCCGTCAGCCCCAGCCACCGTGACTGGAGCCACGGTAATCCGCTGCTCCCGAACGTCCCGAGAATCCCGTTGACCGCCCCGCCACCCGGCAGAAAAAGCAGCTGCCAGATGCGGCCCGCGACGAGCGGAGCGATCATCATCGGCACCGCGAACAGCGTGAGCAGTCCGATACGGACGCTCCGTCGCTCGACGTAGTTGTACAACGCCAGCGCGAGGGCCATACCGAGCAGTACCTGAACCGTGACGCCGACGCCACCGTAGTACAGGAAGTTGACCACTGAGTTCAAGAATCGCGGCTCCGTGAACAGCCACGCGAAGTTCTCACCAGCGTTGAACGTCGGCTCTTGATAGGCGATCGATGACGGCGTCCACCGGTTGAAGCTCAGCCACAGCGACCACAACATCGGGCCGATCGTGACCAGAAACACCGTCACGAGCGCCGGCCCGACCAAGAGCAACGGTGTGAGCTTCTCCCGGCGGATCGGGATTCGTACCGCGATACGTTCTTGCAGCGAGTCTCGAGTTGTGCTCATATGAATCAGCGTATCTGCTACCAATAAACACATCAAATAAGAAGTTTGCGCCGCGACGGTGGACTCAGACGTAATCGAGGTCGCGGGCCGTCTCAAGGAACTCCAGATACTGTTGACGCTGCGACTCCCGCCCGAGTTCGTCGACCGTCGACCGCCACTTCTCGGCCGCGTTGTCCAGCGCCTCCTGCGGGGATTCCTCGCCGGTGAGGGCCCGCTGGATGTGGATCGAGAGATCGTTGGTGTACTGGGTCGCACCCGGCCACTGTGGCTGCGGGAACCCGTTTTCCATATTCGTCTGCCCCGCCCGGATGTGCTGTAGCGCCTGTTCCTGCGCGGAGATCCCCCCGACGTAGTCGGTATCGGGCGAGAAGATCGGCGGATTCTCCGGGAATCCCTCGCCGGTGCCCCGCAACGGGTTGGACTCCGTATAGAACTGCGCGGCCTCCTCGCCGTAGTGATCCTCGTTCGAGGGATCGAGACCGGTAAACGGGTCCGCAACCGCCTGCGTCAACACTGGGTCGCGCGCCAGCCGGAGAATGGCGTAGAACGCGGCGTCCTTCCGCTCCTGTGGGAGACTCGCCGGGATCGAGTACAGCCGGTTGTACAGCATCATCGCGTTCCGCCGGATGCTCCCGTCGTCTTGCTCCCATCCGGGCACGGCCGCCGACCGCTGGTCGCCCACAACCGGGAAGTCGCCGCGAGCGGTGAACTCCGTGAGGTCGATCCACCACACCGACATCACGACGTTGCCCTGCTGCCACTGGTTGACCGTCTCGGCGATGCCGAACTGGGCCGATCCTTCGGGGGCATAGTCGATCGTCTCGACCATGTTCTCGAGCGCGGCGACCGCGTCGTCGGAGTTGATCTGGGGCTCCATGTCCTCGTCGAAGTAGATGACACCCCGAGACGCCGCACGATCCATCCACCACCCGAAGTTGAACGGCCGGGCGCCGTACACCTGTGTCCCGTACACGCCGTCTTCGGTGTTCTCCGTGAAGTATTCAGCCACTTGATTGAATTCGGGCCACGTCTGCGGCACCCGGAGCTCCTGGCCGTACTCCTGTTGATACTGCTCTTGATGCGTCTCGTCTTGGAAGTAGGAGGGTCGATAAAACAGGTTGTGGATGTCGCCGTCGATCGGCAGTGCGACCGTATCGCCGTCGAACTCCATATAGAAGCGCTTGTACGGTTCGATGATGCCGTCGAGATACTCCTGAGTCCCCTCGTACTGTGCCAGATAGTCGTCCAAGGGCTCGAAAAGCCCGCGAGCCTGGAAGTCACCCAGATACAGTGGGATGTTGAGAACGATGTCGTAGGGGACGTCACCGGAGATCAGATCCGAGTTCAGCGACGAGTAGTAGTTGTCCGCCGGCAGCGTCTGACCGCTGTTGAACGAGATGTTGGTCTCCTCTTCGATGAGCGGCCCGAACATCGCGTACAGCGGGCCGGCGGAGTTGTCTGTCGTCCACCTGAGTTCCACGTCCGCGAACGTCTCGGGATCTTCGATGGGGAACGGCCGCGTTACGGTGTCGCCGCCACCGTCGTCGCCGCCACCGTCGTCGCCGCCACCGTCGTCGCCGCCACCGTCGTCGCCG
>Ga0102942_1000095_pt1 | contig 28902 bp, 30 predicted proteins | sample SalPon2_C_H2O_MG_FD_78171 | JGI IMG/M metagenome (GOLD analysis project Ga0102942, IMG submission 78171) | Salt pond water microbial communities from South San Francisco under conditions of wetland restoration - Salt Pond MetaG R2_C_H2O_MG | ecosystem: Environmental > Aquatic > Non-marine Saline... | reverse complement strand
GGAGCAAAGCGCTGGCGGCGAGACACAGTACTTCGAGGCCTCATTTTAAGGCGTATTCTTCTATAAACTCTTCTTCCATATGCGAAGTTTCTCCTACAAGAATCATGCAGTGAGGAGGCCTTCCAAACTCGTGTTCAGCAAGTTCTCCAAGAGTTGAAAGAGAAATATTCTGATCTTCATTGTTGGCTCTTTCAAGAACGATTGCCTCTCTATCTTCAAGGCCTTCATCCAGCTGTATAAGTTTATTTGCAGCATCGGCTGCATCGTAGTCGATATCCAGAAGGACAAGAGTATGAAGGCCGATTGAATCATTTTTCTCGACGTGTTCGAGTATCGATTCCGGTGCGAAGTCTTCTGGCAGCGTCACTGTTCGACCGAACTTGTATACGTTGAGGCCTGTCTCTGAGATCGATGTGAAGATTGAAGGCGCGTGGACTACTTCTGTTTTCAGGCCTTCTTTCTCGGCTCTGTGCTTTATGTCGTAGTGTGTTGTTGCGGTCAATGCGTTGCCTGATACCAGGAAAGCCGTGTCTTCTTCCTCTGCGGATTCAATTATCCTGTCTTCCTGCTCTACCTGTTCTCTCGACAGTTTCTCGATTTCCGTTCCTGTCTCTTCCTCAAGTTTCTGGAGATCGACTGTCTCGGTGTTGGTGTAGAACTCTGCATAGGCTTTGTCAACGCTCTCTAACGCCTTGATACCTTTCTGTGTTATTTCTCCATCGTCAAGTCCGAGTCCTATCAGGTAAAGCATACGGTTATATGATTAAACCGAATTTTTATCAGCATGAAGCAGGATGAACTCGAGGCCAAGGTAAGAGAACTTTTCGAGAGACAAGACTTCACAGTAGAGAAAGACAAAAACAGCTTCAAGGCCTCCAACAGACAAGAACTGACACTTAAGGCCTTCTCATCCGAAGAATACAGCGCTGAAGAGGTTGGAGAAAAAGTTGAGGCCGATGATAAAGTTTTCGTGGATAAAGACCTTGAAGAAGTTGAGGATTTGATTGAAAATGATGTCTCGGTTCTCCACGAAGAGGGAGAAGATGAAAAAGATTTTGATACTCCTTCTTACGAAGTTATCGGCGATATCGCGGTTGTAAACGATCTTGCCAGTATCGAAAAAGAAGAGGCCGTAGAGGGGATCTTGCAGCATCAGAAGGTAAAGACCATACTGTTGAAGAATGAAGGCCTCTCCGGAGAGTTCCGGTTGGGCAGTTACGAGAAGCTTTACGGCGAAGAAACCGAGACCACGCATAAAGAGTTCGGCTACAGGTTCAAAGTTGATCCTACAGAAGTTTATTTCTCGGAAAGGTTTGGAACTGAAAGGAAAAGAGTCGCGGACCAGGTAAAAGAAGGTGAAAGCGTTCTGGTTATGTTCGCTGGCGTAGGTCCTTTCGCGATGCTGTGCTCGGAGAAAGCAGAGAAAGTAGTTGCGGTGGAGAAAAACCCTGTCGGAGCCCGCTACCTGAAAGAAAACATAGAGCTGAACAGCGCGGAAAACGTGGAAGGCCTTGAAGGCGATGTATCCGAAGTAGTTCCCAGCCTAGGAGAGTTTGACAGAATCATCATGCCGCTGCCCGAATCAGCTGATGAGTTTCTGGACCTCGCAGTTGATCACATCCAAGATAACGGTGTTATACACTATTATCGTTTCCTGGAAGAGGGCAACTGGGGAGAGCTGGAAGCAGAGATAGAAAAGGAGATCGAGAATAGAAGCCTTGAGTACAAGATTCTGGACAGAGTTGAATGCGGTGAGCGAGGGCCTACATCAACCAGAGTTTGTATTGACCTTCAGGTAACAAAACATATTTAATATTTGCTGATTTTATTTTGGATATAAGGTGTTAAAATGACAATTGGAAATCGCATTGGCAACTGGGTTGATAGACAGGTCCAGGATGCAAGAGACATACTGAGTTTTAGCTATGAAAACATAAGAGGTAACAATCCTCCAAATCCGGGTAGAAGACAGTTCGTCAAGGGTACCGGAGCTGCCCTTCTGGGAGGTGGGGCTGGAGGAGCAGCAGGAGGTTATGCTTTAGCAGATGACATAAACAGTTTTCTTGACGGAGACCAGCAGGATCCTTCCAGCGGCAACGGTCAGACCGGAGATAGCGGGGGAGAGCAAAACGGCGGTACAAACGGCGGAGATACCGGCAACAACGATGAGAGCTCCGATCCCGTAGATGACACAGATCCTGAATCAGAGAGTATCTACGAGGTTCTGGACGATTCTGGAGACACAGATATTGAGATAATGGAGGACTGGCTGGGAGACGCGTATGATCGGGGCCATGACGTAGACGACATTGTCATGGGTTACAGCGACAGCAGAGACGAAGACTATCTCGGATTCCAGGACAACGGCGATGTGGCTCTACCTCTCTATCTTACCGATGATAAAGGATACAGCAACTCGGAAGTTGATACTCTTAGAGAGTACGATGAAGAAGGCAAGCTTCCAGAAGTCCTGGAACCTGCAGTATAGAATAAATAGAGGGAGAAATGGAGAGGGAGAGATCTTTTAGGCGAGTTCTTCCTCATCCATTAATCCTTCCAGGCCTCTGAAGACGTTTCTTATATCGTCTTTTGCAGAGTAGTTATTCGAAAGGGCCTCGGATAGTTTCTCGTCTAGATATGTTTCGAAGTCTTCTCCGTCGGTAAGTTCTGCTATTCTGTCTCTTAGATCGTCTGCTACGAATTCATCTTCGAAGTACTCTTCTCCCATGGCATCTTCTAGATACTCTACCTCTCTTACTGCCTTGTCTGCCTGAGCATACTGTCTTGCAGCCTTTGCGCCTAAAGTATTAACCGCATCGTTGTAGGCAGACTGAAGATCGCCTTCTGCATCGTCGAGGATCTTTCCTTCGAAAGATACTCCTCTCTCGTCGAGGATCTGTGCCATGTTTCCTATACGGTTATCTGCTAGATCTTCTATCCAGTCTGTGAGATAGTCAAGTTCTTCGTATACATCTTCAACAAACGATTCCGTCTCTTCCGCTACATCCCTGTAGTCAGATACCGCTGCTTCGTGTCTTGCTTCGAAGCTGGCAAGATGATCTCTCTTCATCTCTCCATGTCTCTGGATATCACCTTCTAGATCTGCTACTACATCTTCCATTTCAGATCGCTTCCTCTCGAGAGTTCCTTTTGCTGCATCAAGCTCGGCCCGAGCTGCGGTTGATCCATCTTCTGATCCTATAGCAGATGAGTTTGCAGACTCTTCCTGGGCCTCGATCGCTGCCTGAGCCTCTTCATACTCCTCACGGGCCTCTTCAAGTTCCTCTCTTTTTTCTTCTATTTCCTCCTGTTTGGAGGCAATTTTGCTTTCACGGTGCGTGTATTTCTCGTCAAACTCTTCGACTTCCTCAGAGAGACGGGAAAGGTATGCTGCCAGGCCTAGGTCTTCCTCATCCCATTCCTCGAAGCTATGAGCTCCCTGATGAGGTTCAAAGTCGTGAGTCATATCCTCATCTATCGGCTCTCCTGCATACTCCATAACCGTGTCGATTGCTTCTGCAACCTGAGCTGCAGGTTCTGAAAGAGCAGTCTCATAGCTCTGCCTTCTTCTCTGCATGTCTGTTTCAAGATCAGACCTCTTTGCATCAAACTCATCTACTAGAGATCCAAACCCGCTAACCACTTCATCTACCGAGTCTCTGTCAACATCTCGGTCGCCTGAGAGCGCTTCCCTTACCGCATCTCCAGGCCTTACGTGATCTTCCCCTATACCCAGGAAACCGTCTGATCCAAGGCCTACTCTTTCTCTCAGTCTCTGGAACGTTGATCCAGAATTACCGTTTTCAGAGGCTTCAGAGCCAGAATCTGGAGAACCGTCATTATCGTCTCCAGAACCGCTACCGTCAGTCATAGCTATCCTATTGTTTTCGTGAAACTCTCTTGTCTGTTCCGAAGTCGGAAAATTTACTCTTTCCTGTTTATTTTTATTGTCAGCCATTTTTATTCACTAATAACATTAATTAGGCTAAAATGTCTTATATCTAACGTTCAAAAGATGAAATTTACTTCCTTACAATAACAACAACGTTATATGATTTGCTATTAAATTATACACAGGAGGATTGGAAAATGCCAGAAAGGCTTCAAAGAAAAATTAATGCATTTGAATCGCTGCTTGAGGAAGAACAGCAAGATTCTTTCAATAATCTGAAGAGCGAGTTTAATTTTGTAATAACCGAGAAAGAACTTATTTCAGCGCTCGAAGGATTTTCAAGGCCAGTAGTCCGTATAGACAGATCATATGACATGGCCGACGAACTAGATATAGAGTTAGGCCCGGAAGGCGAAGAAATTATAGATAGCTATGAGGAGTCTCTTGACGAATTCTTCGACCCCGTTGAAGGATGGCTAGAAGAGGAGTTCAAAGATCATACGGAGGCCGAACTAGGATTAAAGGCCGAAGAGATATCCAAAGAGATCAGTGAAGCCGAAGCAGTTGCAGACGAATACGAAAGAGAGATAGAACTTGGTCTATCAGACCTGCCAGAAGAGAAAAAGGAAAGAATAGTTGAAACACACGACTTCGACCACACAGATCCAAATACAGGTGACAACTGGGGCTATGGTTTTCTAAATGCAGCTTACGACGCCGGATCATGGATCAAAACAAAATCTACAGGCCGAGATCATCACCGGTACGAGGATGGAGACGGGAACGCAAAGGCCTTCCCTCAGGATGAAGATCTCAGCCGTAGAGCGGTTCTCGGCATGGGCAAAGAAGCCCTAGGCATCGTCTTTCTGGGTGCTGTAGCTGATGGGGCCTCAGATGGAGAGATCGACGGCAATCTCAGAGGAGATGCACCGACCAGCGGAGGTCAAGAGAGACAGGTCTTCGGATACGACACGACATACAATCTTTCGGAGGTAGAGGTCTGTGCTGCAGACTATCAGATGAGTCAGGCCCAGCAGTTTATGGAAGAGGAAGGTCTCTCCGGAGAAGATGTCCGGGTTTCTCTCTCGGCCGATGGAAGTCTTGAAGTATACGGAGAGAACAGAGATGGAGAGTACACAGAGCAGCTTTTCGTTACAGATAGCGTCTCATCATGGACATGCAATCTGAAGTAATCATAAAGGCAGCGGATATAAAAGAGTTGTTATCACTATAAAGTAACAGGTGCTACTGCCTTTATGTCAATGAACCATGCCGGCAAGTTTACAGCATTCCTGATCTTAACGTTAGTATCTGTTTCAGGAGTAACTGCGACGATTTCAGATATCGAGATTGATCCACTGAGCTCTCAGTACGAGAAGGGATCTAGCATCACTGTTACGGGCGATGTATCTGGTTCTCAGATTGATGAAGTCACATTGCAGCGTGAGACAGATTATGGTGGTTCCACCACAGTTGGGGAGGAAAGCAGCTTCGGGTACTGTTACAATGGATGTGGCGTTGATATAGATTATACTTTAGAGAATGAAGGCGAACATGAACTGTTCCTAAGAGCTGCGTCCGGGGACCAGAGGAAGAACTCAGATACTGAGACCATTGATGTAACAACAAACAGTCTTGGTTCTCCGGAGTTCGAGCTGAAAGACGTTAGGGCTACAGATTATGCTCTTGAAGACAACGAAGAGACAGTTCTGACCGCAGATATTGAAAACATCGGAGATACAGGAGCCAGCGTAATGGTGAGATGGTACGCAGAGAGAAACGGAAACGAGATTTCACTCACTAACAAATGGCAATACATACCTCCAGGAGAAGAGGAGACTCTCCGATCCTCACAGCTATCCTGGCAGAACCTTCAGGACAAAGGCCTTGAGCTAGACAAAAATTATGATTTAAAGGGAAAGACGAAGTACGGGGGAGAAACCTTAGACACCCAGACCGCAAGCAACAGGCTAATAGTTAATTCTGTAGACCTTGAGACCTCCCTTACTGTGAATACTGTAGACGAAGAAGGAGACGAACTTGATTACGTCGATATTACAGTTGACGGCGAGACAGAAGGTACAGGATACGATGCAGAAGCGGTTTTTGAGAACCTCAATCCCGGCAGCTACACGATAGAGGCCGAAAAGAACAATTACAGATCGGTTGAGAGAGGAGTTTATCTGAGCCCTGGCGAAAAGCAGGAAGAGACTATACAGCTCAGTAAAGAACCTGAAGAGGCCGAACTCACCGTATACACCGGGAGAATCAACAGAGATGGGCCTGAAAATGTAGATGTTACTGTTAACGGCCGGACCATGGATACAGGATCAGATGACAGGGTACGCTTTGATCTTGATGCAGGAAGTTATACTGTTACTGCTGCTGCTAATGGAGAGTACGCTGATGAAGATGTAAGCCTTGATGATGGGGAGCGTGAGACCATCTATCTGGGTCTTCCTGTTGACGACGACAGTAGCGATGATGAGGATGCTACTCTGACCGTAAATACCCGTGATGAAGATGGCGGTGAGCTTGAAGATGTTGATGTTGCTGTTGACGGAGAGGAGTTTGATTCCGATAACTCCGGGAGCTCAGCTACTTCTATATTCGATTTGGAAAGCGGTAGCTACACGATAGAGGCCGAAAAAGAAGGGTATGAGACAGCTTCTAAAGGCGTATATCTGAGTCCTGGTGAACAACAGGAAGAGACAGTTTACCTGGATAGGGAAAGGACTTACCGTAACTGTGATCTATCTGTTACCCGGATAAGTATTGAAGACCATACTCTCAGCAGTGGAGACAGCACTGAAGTATCCCTTACGATCAATTCAGACAGGGAGCAGGATTTCAAAGTGTTGATAGAGAGCGAAGAAGGCACTTACTATGAGAAAGAGATTACAGTTGATGGGGAAAGAACTATAACGAAGTCAGTATCTCCTGACAACGATGTAAAGATCTACTCAAAAGTCGAGGCAGTTAACAGGCCTTGTGGGTACGAAAGATGGGAGAGCAGCGACGAGATAATTGTTGCAGAGAGCTATGACGATAATGAGTATGAGCTGACGGTAGACGTTGAAGATGAGGATGGAGACAACATCGAAGACGCCAGAGTAGAGATCAGTAACAGCGTTGATATGGTTGATCAGACAGGTAATAATGGAAGAGCATACTTCAGCCTTGAGGATGGAGACTACGAGCTTGAGGTCTCGAAAGACGGATACGGTGATGAAGACAGGGAGTTCAGTATAGATGAATCCGACACAACTATAGATGTAACCCTTGAAGAAAATGAGGAGGACTCAGATGATGGAACCGGCCAGTTCACCGCTCGAGTAATAGATCAAGATGGTGATCGCCTGGAAGAAGCCCGTGTAAGCGTAGAAAACGGAGATGAATTTACCATATTGACTGATGAGGATGGCGAGGCCGAGTTTGAGCTTGAAGCCGGAGATTACGAAGTTGATGTTTCCAGAACCGGTTACGACGATATTTCTCGGGATATAGAGCTTGAGGAGGGTGAGGACATTACCGAGGGCTTCCAACTGTACAGAGAGGATCAGATAGAGATCAACGATTTCAGTTACCCCGGCAATGTCTGTAGAGGCTCAAGTGTTTCAGTATCCTTCAGAGTTTCCAACACCGAAGACTCACGTCAGTTGATAGATTTACAGGGTTCAGGCCTTGGAACAGGCACACCAACAAGTTCAGTAGTACTTGACAGCGGAGAGTCGAGAAGGGTTTCTCTGATCTTCACAGGAGTACAGGGAAGCGGTTCCGAAAGGTTTACTGTTACAGCAAGTAACGGAGAGACTGTTTCCGCCTCCAGAAGCATAGATGTTCAGAGCTGCGGCGTTTCAATAGGCGGTACTGCTGAAGATATTTCTCTCAGCATCAATCCGGACAGAACCCTTTCCAATCAGCCTGTAAAGGTTAAAGGATACGTTGACGGGGCTCCAGGCCGTTCGGAAGTACAGATCAAGGTTGACGGCAACGAGGTCGGTGAGGTCAGTACCCAGCCGGACGGCTATTTCCAGAGCTACATCCGAGTTGCACAGGTCGGAAAACACTCGATCTCGGTAGAGACCGATTCAATCAGTGCAAACAGAGAGCTAGAGGTTCTTCCGACAGCCTCAGCCACTCTAGTCAATCCTCCACAGCAAGTATTCGAGGGCGAGGAATTCGAGATATGTGCGAACGTTGACTCACAGATAACACCAGAAGTACTGCTATTGAGAGATGGAGTAGTAATGCAGAGCGAGAACGCAAAAGGAGAGGTATGTTTCAACCCTACAGCCGACGATCCTGGAGAACATTTCTACACAGTCAGGGCCTTAACATCAGGCCAGGGATCGGAGGCGACTGCAAGGATCGAGGTGCTTGAGACCGCTCCTGAGACATCAAGTTTCCCTGAGCAGCTGGCAGCAGTAGAGTCAGAGTCCGGGCTTGTGAAAGCCGAGATCTACAACACGCACAGCGAGTTGAAGAGGTACAGTATCGGGCTCGAAGGCCTTCCGGATAATTGGGTTTCGACTTCGGAGAAAGAAGTAATCCTTGACAGCGGAGAACAGGATACGATCTACTTTTATATCATGCCCAAGGAAGAAGGCAGTTACAGCGGAGACATAGTGATAGAATCTGAAGAATCTGAGATCTACAGAGAGAATGTAACAGTCAGAGCTGGCGGGACAACAGAAAAACAGAGTAGAGGATTGTTTAGCAGGTTCTCAGGCCTCTGGCCTTTCTAATTTTTTTATCGGGCCGAAGTCTTCATCTTTTTTTGTTACTATCGACTAATATATAAAATTTAAGCAAAAGTGTTATTGACAGGTGACAATTAAATGCAACGTCTTGGAAAAACTTTGTTTGTAACAGTACTGATTTTAACCTCACTTACAACAGTAGCCGCGAGCACGGCCGATCTGACAATTTTCCCAAAGGAAGCGAGTACCCCTATAGATAATTATGCTTCCTATGAAGTGGAGGTAGAGAATACAGGGCCTGTGAAGGATTATTACAGCATACTTACTGAGACTTCTGAAGTTACGGCCCAGCCAACGGATTTCTATCTTGATTCTGGCGAGTCCAGAACTGTATATATTTGGTACGATCCTGATACAAACAGGGATGCTGGCCGTTATTCGTTTGAGGTCACAGCAGAGTCACGCGCCACTGATCGCAGATACTCTGTAACAGGTATCGCTAACGTAATTAAAGAACACGATGTAAGTGTTTCCCTTGATTCTTCCAAGACTGTTTGTAGAGGAGAGAACGCAAGCTATGAGGTAGAGGCCACCAACGAAGGCATTCAGCCCGAGGAGTTTGAGCTGACTACTGATTATGGAGAGCTCTCGCAGAACAGAGTCAATCTGGAGGATGGAGAGACGAAGTACGTCACACTGACAGCTTCTTCAGATACTGCAGTAGAACAATCCTTCAACGTTGTAGCTGCATCAACTACAAGTTATGCACAGGATATCCAGAGAGTAAGCTTTGTATCGGAGACGTGTTACAGCTCCGATATATCGATCACTCCCGAGAACCAAGAAGTCCCGGCTTTCAACACGGCAGATTACGATGTAACTGTGCTTAACCAAGGTACTAAGGCAGATACATTCACAGTACAGACAAATGAAGGAACTATTTCAGAGAACAATGTAGAGGTTGGTCCGGATTCCAGCGAGACACTGACTCTTTCAGTAACTCCTGAAGAACTTGGAGAGAAAACATTGACAGTCTCTTCACAGAGCCGTTCCGAATCAGAAGCCTCCGCAACACTGAACGTATACAACGGAAACGATGTAGATATCTCCTTTGATGAAAACGTGAAAGCAGTTTGTGAAGACGAATCATTCAGTTATGAAAGTAGTATTGAGAACACGGGAGAGGCCTCAGATACATTCACGCTGTCGACAGATGACGGATTTCTCTCAAAGGAGTCCGTAGAACTTGATTCAGGGGATTCAGAGACTGTTGAAGTATCGTTCAACGCCTCAAATTATGAAGAAGGTAGTGAAAACTCCTTCACTTTGACAGCTGAGTCCAGCACTTTCGAACAGCCAACAGATTCAGTTTCTGGCAGCTTCCAAGTCTACAACTGCTGGGATCTAGGGTTGAACGTAGTACCAGAAGTCAAAAGCGCTGGAGAAAACACAAGCACAGTCTATGAGGTACAGCTTAACAACACCGGAACACAGGAAAACACCTACGAACTAGCATATGAAGGGCCTTCATGGGTAGAGATCAGGCCCGACTCTGTAACAGTACCTGCAGGAGAGTCCGGGACAGCCTACATCTATGCCAGCATCCCATTCCAGAAGAAGGGACAGGTAGAGATAACAGCTACAGCAATTGGAAACGAAGTACAGAAATCCGAGACTGTTAGACTTGTAATCGGAGAGGATATCGAAGAAGCCATGGAAAGCACTGAAGGAGGTAACAGGCTGACAGGAGCATTCCAGAGAAACGCCTCCAACCTGGCCGAATCAATCCAAAGCTCCAACTCGGTAATGAAGCTTGCTATCTCATTGATCCTGACCGCAGGAATCGCAGCATTTATCCTCTACCGAGGATAATCATCTTTTCTCATCCCGGTACCTTTTCTTATTTACTTTTTTTCTACATTTCTCTCCGTTCCCATCAAAAGAATTGCAAGAATGAAGGGCCTTAATCTCTTCCTCTGCAGATAAAAACAGATATATCACAGGGCTCAGGTAATTGTCAAAGAACAGCTGAATATTTGCACAGCCCTGCTACGCTTCATAGACACGAAAACCCGGAATAATGACCGAAATGCCAGCACAGTATGTGTAAGTGTCTGGGCCTGAGGCTAGATAGTTCAACAAAATCAGCTGATTAAGGGCGTAGAGAAAGAGAAAGGAATGAAAAGTAGACCTTGTGTTTTAGGGTCCTGTTGTGACTGTGATTCCTGTTGAGTCTTGAACCCTGTAACCGTAGTCAGCCTCTACAGTTATCTGTGCGGTTGTACTTCCCTCATTGGTTGATACATAGCTTGCATTCATATCCATGCATGTTGAAGGAGGATTGCCTACAAGCTCCTTCTGTACGTTGTTTTCCTCGAACTCCAGAAAGCTGCTGGATGTAGAGACGGAGAGATTGATCCTGTCAGTGATATCGCTGCTGACCCCTCTGTAAGCATTTCCGTTAACCAGAGAATCTTCATAGATGAACGGAGTTCCTGATCCCTGATTTTGCATCGTGATACAGAAAGGCAGGCTTTTCGAGGAACCTCCAGATTCTTCAGTGAATATTACAGGCGATGAGGCCTGAACTCCTAACTGGATAGGGCCTCCAGTGTTCTGAATTGCCGGTGTAGCTCTGTTAGGCTGATCTTCGACCGAGTTCGTATTTACAAGGCTCATCTGTGTGGATGCCTCTGTACTGTAGCGGTAGAAGAGATCTGCGTCAAAGTCATAGTCTATATCGATCTGATTGTTACTGTTAGGTGCGTTAACACTCCATTGAAGCGTTCGAGTTAATGCGGCCTGACCGGAATCAGGGTTAGGGCCTCTTAGAGTATTGAAGCCGTCCTTCCATTCTCCTCCCTCTACAGACCAGAGACCGCTGTCACTTCCGAACTCTGGATTGGTCAACCGGGCCTGTACATTCTCCGCGTCCACACCTCCTCTGTTCTTTATATTCATCTGAAGTGTAGCTGGCTGACCTCCGGATAAAGAGCTAGGGGAAGCTGAAAAACTTGTGATCTCTACGCCGGATGTCTGGCTTACTGTTACAGAGTTGTCGCTGGTGTTGTCTGTACATCCTGCCACGATTACAACCGCGGCGAGGAGTGCGAGGCCGAGTTTATGGTCTGGTGTCTGCATTAGTTGTTCACGATGTTTATATTGAGTGTTGGTTCTTTTGCGTATTTATAATATGTGGAGAAATACAGGTTTCTGGAGGCTGCAGAGTCTGCCTCGATGTTACAGGAAAACTCCAGTTGGTTCCCTACTACAGGTTCATCCTCCTCAGGGCAGCCGTTGAAAACCGAGGGCTGTTGAGGATAGTACTCGAAACTGTAAGGAGAGGTTACTCTTCCGTCTCCCACCTCCTGAACCGTAAAGTCCGCTGTGCGGCCCTGAAGGGTCGCCGGAGTTTCAACACTTAGACTTCCCTCCACCTCTCCATTCGAGAAGCTGCGAGTTACCGTAGCAGTACTGTTGATATCCTCAAACTCCTTGAACTCAAGCTCAAGAGGCCTTACAAGGGTCAGACTTGAATCATACTTGAGGTAAAGAGTCATCGACTGGGCCTTCTGCTCTGTGCTCATATCCACGTCCTCAGGCACTGTCAAATCCCATTCGCACCTCATCTCCGGTCGAAGGCCCTGCTCAGCCGGCCTTATCTCGGATGGACTGCATGACTTACCGCTGACCTCTACAAGCCCTGTGTTGATCAAAGTATTGTTTATTATCGATACTTCCTCTGTATGGTAGTTCTTCAACCGTAGAACGGCCTTTGCTGATTGACCAGGCCTTAACGTATTGTCCGTGGTTCTAAGTTCCATTACTTCAAGTCCCTGACCCTGTGCTCGTTCCTGTTCGCTGTTGCCGTTTCCATCGTTTCCTGTCGGCAGATCCGTACATCCTGCTACTGCCACTGTTAACGCTATCAAAACCATTATTTTATTCTCCACTGTATTCCACCTCAACTGTTCTTGAGGGAACATCCTTCGTGTACTTGTAATCCGCGTTTACAGATATCTGAGGAGTTATACTGGGGCTTCCGATCGATCCACCGTAATCAAGATCGCATCGAATGACTTGAGAATCCCCCTCATACATTATAATCTGTTCCGGAATTTCACAGCTATCTCTATCAATATCGATACCTTTAGCCTCTAGCTCCGGGTTGGAAATATCTATCAGGCCCTGATAAGGAGAGTCTTCGCTCTGTTTCTTGCTGAACCTTACCAAAACCTCGATACTGTCCTCTTCGATGAAAACCGGGGCTCCCTGCTCTGAGCTGCTGCCGATCAACTCTATATTTATTGCAAGAGGACCTTTGGAGCTTTGAGATGTTAGCTGTGGCTCTCCTCCCGCTTCAGCACTTCTCTTGATCTGTAGCTGTCTGTAAGCATCCACACTGTAGTTAAAGGGTGCTTCAAAACGTAGTTCGCAGGTCTGGCCCATAATAGGTACATCGCCTGTCTGCTGTAGCTCCCAGTTGAACTGGGCCTCCCAGTCCGGGTTAAGGAAGTATGACTCCTGTGCATCCATTGTCTGAGAGCTCTGTGCCTCATAATCCGTAATCTCAAACACGTCGGTACAGTAATTAGTCATTATCTGGTCGCCGTTTCTTCCAGCTACTAGCGTACCGTTCATCTCACCTGTATTCATTACACCCATAGAGACCCGGACACTAGAATCTTCACGTATTGTGCCGGAGCTAGGCTGTATGCTCGGGCCCGAAACAGTAAGGGCCTTTCCGGATGACTGCTGTGTTTGCTGGCCGCTAGGGCCTATACAGCCTGAAACTATTACTGTTAGAAACAAGATACTTATACCTAGCTCCCGTCTTTCCATATATCATACTATGTTAGGCCAGATTAAAAGGTTTTTAATCGAGAAGTTCTGGACGCCTGTAGCCAACGAAGCAGTCTACTACAATCCGTTCAACACTACAGTTTATGCAGTCCTGTTCGGAGTTGCAGCCCTTTACCTGGTCTACCCTTTATCCAAAAAACTAGGTATCAAATTCAATAAAGAGTTCTTCAAGGGAATCGCACCTTTCGTATTCCTAGGTGGTGCAGCAAGATCACTGAAAGATATCAACGCAGTAAACACAGTGTTACTGGAAACACCTTTCATCTACATAGCCCTGTTCATCTTCACAGTAACTGCGATAAAGCTCTCACAGATAGCAGGAGAAAGAACAGATACAGATTACGAAAACATACTTGCAGTAACAGGCCTGATACCACTGGCCCTCACACTTTCCTTCTACACAGTAAACAACTGGCAGGCCCTTGGACTATTCCTTTTCACTGTGGCTCTCTGGGCCTCCGCCGGATTACTCGCATTAAAGGCCCTGAAACCTGAACTTCTTACACCAGCATTTACCCTTCCGATCGCAGCACATTTCCTCGATGCATCGACAACAGTAACCGCGCTAGAGTTCGGAGGCAGCGAGAAACATGTACTGGCCCGGTTCTTCATAGAGAACCTTGGGCCTTACAGCATGTTCCTGATGAAGGGCCTGGTTATAATCCCTGTAGTATACTATATCTATAGGGAAATTGAAGGTGAGGAGAGAAACTACTACCTGTTCCTGATAGCGATGCTCGGATTTGCGATAGCAACCAGAAATCTTATCTCGACAGTGGCCCTTACCTAGCCATCAAAGCACTGATATCGTCCATCTTCCAGTACTACAACGCCAGTGAGGTCCCCACTGTCATCTGTACAGTCTTTAACTTCGCTGTTGAAAGATTCTTTCGGAGATTCCTGGCTCGTAAACCAGTTTACCACCTGTTGAGGAAGACTCTGCTGGTTTGAGCAATCGTTCCTTGAGGCTCCTTCGAACAACATAATGTTGCCTGCATCCGGGTTATCCATAGCCCAGTACTTCATGAAGTCTTTCATAGAGGACGAATAATTCGAACCAAAGCCTGACTTACAGAGTATTGGTTCTACAGATCGGACCTCCACATCATTATTACCGAAGCTTTCATGTTTCACAAGTGCTGCGCCTTCAGAGTTTCCATCAGCAGCACTATCCAGAGTTGAACGTTCTTCATCGGTTAGGCCTATCGCAGTATTCCTCTGATCTTCCGGAAGGCCTACCCTAGCAGGCGCATCACCTAGGTCAGGATTTTCAAAGTCTTCGATATCCATGAATGTCTGACTGTAATCTTCTTTGATAGCCTTCCATGTGTATGCTGTCTCTCCTTCATCTATCTCTCCGTCAACTTCCTGTCTATTCCAGAGGTCTACAGCAAGCCATGATCTTTCCTCATCTTCGTCAGGAGCGCTCTCAAGATCGCCGCCTTTCCTTACCGAGCACCCATCCGAAGCGTCAGGCCTTGTATCACTATCACATTTACTTATGAGATGCTGCGAATCAATTCCCTCATAATCCTCTTTCATGTCTTCAGGTACAAGGTAAGGACAGTTCATTCTCTGATCAGCGCCACAAGCATTGTTCTGGGCCCGGAAATTGGTTACTGACTGGCTTAACTCCACAGTATAGTTCGCATCCACGCTCATCCGTAGCGTCTCTCCTGTCGGACTTATAGATCTTGGAGATTCCAGGACCATCGCACAGATAGCCTCCGAAGGACTATCGCCAGTCTCATACCATTCGCCTCTGATAAACTCTCTCTGACGTTCAGAGAGCTTATAAGTATCCTCTCCTGTCAGCGTCAGGCCCATACAGTTAGTACTATCTCCAAGAAGATCCTGATAACGCTCTGGCGCGTTACCTACATCAACAGTAGCTGATGAATCACTTATCTCAAGCTCGTCAGGCGCTATCTTGTATCTTATACTGTTCTGAGCTGTCTCAAACCCGATCCTTACCAGAAAAACATTGGGACGGATATCATTGCCATCTTGAACATACGTTGCAGGATCCTGAACATTAATAAAAGTTTTAACAGGTGTATCAGCTGTTTTAGACTTCTTAAAATCAGGTCTGCCTTCTATATTATCTGCGGCCATAGCCTCGAAAGAAATCTGGGCCTGAGAAGAGTAATTATATTTTATATCAAGTTCAACATGCCTGTTGAGGCCTAGAGCTGGCTGCATAAGTCCGCAACTGCTCAGGTTAAGATCTGTTAGTGTTCCTGTAGGCGTTGCAAATCCTCCAGGCATTATACTACCCGACTCCCCTCCGTAAGATGTCGCGTACTGGCCGCTAAGAGGCTGCCAGTCTGTAGAGCAGAGAGTCTGCGCTCCTTCAATACCGGCAAATCCTTCGGCTTTCTGTACCTGTACCCTGTACTGAGCGTCACGAGCCTCGATACCCTTCAATCCGTTTCTAGGATTGTAGACGGAGAAGGTTGCAGGGAAGACATAGCCAGGCCTTCTGCCGGAGACATCCACAGTATCGCCGCTGTTGACCGAGAATTCTTCGATATCAAGCTTGTATTCCTGGCCTACTTCTTCAGAGCCTGGTTGTTGAGTATTGTTAAAACGCCATTTTCTCATGCAGGCCGCATTACCGAAGCACTGGGCCTGTTTGGCAGCTTGCTGTGCTGCCAGAAGCTCATCTTCTAGGTCAAGGCCTATAACCTGGTTGCCTACAGTATTGCTTGCTAGAGATCCGTATCCCGTGGTAAATACTGCTCCTATAACCAGAAGTATTGCACCTATCTTGAATATGCCGCCTAGCGAGTGGCCTCCTTGCTGTTGTTGCTGGCCTCTTCTGGTACTCATTGAGTTTGAATGGGATGCGCTCGTTGAAGTACCTTGGGAGTACAGACCGAGTTTGTGATCGAGGCCGAGAAGTGTGAAAAGCTCCAGGTCAAAGTACGGGATCAGAAGAAGAGTTGCAGTAAGTATTCTCTTGGGCCACGAAAGCTGTCCAAAATCTATCTTCTTTACAGGCAACTTACCTAGAACAGGTAGGCGGGTTATTCCGAAGACACCGAGCCAGTCAAAGTCTACAGGAGTCGGTAGAACATAAGCAAGTAGGGATAAAGCCTTGTTTTTTATCCAGCTCATTCTACAGGCCTCTGTGATAGGGCTTTGAGGTTTCTGACAATGTATGATCCGTTGCCGGAAAGCCTGAGATTGTTCTGCTCTTGAAGTGTTCCTTCAGGCAGTGATAACGATGTAAACTGGTCCGGCATAACTTCATCTGAGTAGTCGTTTACCTCTACCGTCACCGGACTATCCGAAGGCATTAGGTTAACATAGTTGAAGTTGATGTACTCTGTTGTGCTTTCTCTGTTTGCGAAGGCTAGAGTGCTCTGGTTCAGTTCAAAACTGGCCTCTGCAGTGCCCGGTTCTACAGTTCCAAAGTATCTTATTGATAAGTCAGTATTTTCGAGGTCATAGCGGGCCTCTCCCTCTGTCTCGAATCTTACGGTGTTGTATCCTGTACTGATTTGGTCGCGATCGAGAGAGACAGACTGCGTTGAACGAGATATCTCCTGTGAGAAAACATTCTCATCGTTTAAGTATACTTCAAGCGGAGCTGTTCTTGTTGATGCGTCTACAGGAAGCGTGAAGGTAAGATTTGCTGCGGTGAACTCCTGTTTCTCGTACTGGTAAACTCTGAAGGATTTTTCGTAGTCGTTGAACTTTCTATCGTTTACCGTGATCTCTACGTCTTCTATCGAGTACTCTGTAGATGCTAGAAGGCCTCCTCTACGTGTTCCGATTTCTATATTATTGTTGCCGGGCCTGAGAATGTCTTCTGAAATATTTACAGATGGAGTGCCTGTCGTGACAAGTTTTTCCTCAAATATATTGTTCCCGTTAACTTTGACGTATACTGCTCCGTTGCCGTCCTTTCCAAGTACCTCAAAGGCTATGTGTCCGTCTTGCGGGGCTGTAGCGTTGTATTTTACTGTTATCTTTTCTCCGCCGAGAAGCCTGTTTCCAACCGTTGCCTGTTCATTTCTGTAGGCCTGTACATCGCCTCGGCCTTCTCCTACGGAGAAATCACCGAAGTTTACTGTTCTGACGTCCTGTGTTGCGTCGCCTATCTGGCCGAAGCTCTCGGTGTAAAGTGTTAGTTCGGATGTTTCCTGGCTGTTGAAGTTGTATTCCTGTGAGGCTACAAAGAATAGTCCGAAGACTGCGAGGCCTGCTACAAGTATGACGGCGAACTCGTTCTCCATGCTTACCAGTGGTTTTTCCATGTTTTTATTTGTAGGTTGTTATTTAGCGTGTATGAAGCTGTTAAAAACCGATCGTGGGGAAGGATACACAAACATAAGGATTGAGAACAAGGACGATCTCTGGTACCTGAAAGACATTATCGGTAAAGGTGACGAGGTCAAGGCCTTTACCCGGAGGACTAAGCTTGATGGGAGGGAGAAAAAGGCCTGTACCTTGACGCTTGAGGTGGAGAAGACGGAGTATCAGGAGAACCGTCTGCGCGTTACCGGAGAGATCTTAGAGGGGGCTGAAGACATTGAACTTGGATTTCACACCTTCAACCTGGAGCCAGAGCAGGAGTTCGAGATCTGGAAGGAATTCACCGAGGAGGAGTGGACCCGACTGGAAGAGGCCGAGGAGAAACGAAGTTATCAGGTGTTTTTCGCACTTGTGGAGAAAGGAAACGCAAATTTCTATATTGTAGAAGAGTCTGGTATCAGGGATCTGTCAAACGTCGAGGAGAACATTCCTGGCAAGATGTATTCATCGGATAAGGATTCGGAGAAGTTCTACGATCAGGTAAAACAGGTTATAGAGCGTTCAGCAGACGGAATGGATTATATAATACTGTGTGGCCCTGGCAATCAGAAGAATAAGGTGAAAAACCTTCTTTCGGATGAGCTACTGAAAAAGACCATGCTACAAGATACGTCTGTCACCGGTAGGACAGGCCTTCATGAGGCTATCAAGAGAGGTGCATTGAAGAAAGTGGTTGAGAGCTCTCGAATATCCGAGGAGTCAGAGGTCATACAGCGTTTTCTGGAAAGGCTGAATGAAGACAATCGTGTTAGCTACGGAGAGGAGCCTGTAAGAGACCTTATCGAGCAGGGGGCAGTGAATAAACTGATAATCACCGCGGAGAAACATAGAAGAAAACCTGATTTGGCCCGTAAAGTCGAACAGATGGGTGGCGAAGTAAGTATTGTACACGCCGATCACGAAGCCGGCGAACGACTTAAGAACTTCGGCGGTATCGGCGCACTCCTCCGGTACGAGACCTAGTCTTGGGGTCTTGGTTCAAGTGTAAGAGGTATCTCTGCCTGTTGTCCATCCCTTATAACAGTTATGACGATTCTGTCGCCAGGCCTTGTGTTTTCTGAAAGATAGTTATGGACTTGATCGATACCACTTATCTCTGTCCCGTTTATACCAGTTATCACATCACCACCAAGTCTGTACTTGACACCGTTTAACGTTGCGTTGCGGTCGCCGGCTCTGATCCCTGCTTTATCTGCCGGACCGTCTTCAACGACGTTCATGATTAGAAACCCTCTGTTCTCTGTCAGATTCATTGCTTCAGCGATATCGGAATTCACATCAATGCCTGATACTCCTACCCATGAATGCTTGTAGTCTCCTTCTTCTATTATGCTGTCAGCCACCTTTGTAACCGTGTTTGATGATATTGCAAATCCTACACCGTTAAAGCTTCCTGTGCTGGACTGAATAGCAGTGTTTACCCCGATTACCTCACCTTCAATATTCATTAGAGGGCCTCCGCTGTTCCCCGGGTTGATAGCTGCATCTGTCTGTACTATATCAGGAATACTGAAGCCTCCTTCAGTTCTGATATTTCTGTTTTTGGCAGATACGATTCCTGAGGTCATTGTTCCGCTGAGGCCGAATGGATTTCCTACTGCGACCGCCGTCTGACCTCTCATTAATTCAGAACTATTAGACATTTCCAGAGGTCTGAGACCGCTTTTATCCACTTCAAGGACCGCAATATCATTGTAGACGTCTGTACCGACTACCTTGGCTCTTTTGCGCGATCCGTCGGAGAATATAACGTCTATCCTATTTGCATCTTCTATAACATGATTGTTAGTTATTATATATCCATCACTGCTGTATACAAAACCTGAGCCCTGTGAAGCCTCGTTTCCAGCTGCATCTATCGATACAGTTGAGCTTTCTACCTGCTGGTACAGTCTTATCAATGCTCTATCGTTTCCTGTACCGTTTACGTATACCACCTGCTGTCTGTCCTGTAAATCAGAGAAGTCATTTTCCAGAGAGTTCAACCGGTGATCCATCTGGACATACATTGCTGTTCCTCCGATAACTGATCCAAAAAGCAATACGGCCAAGACCCCGAAGACGTCAATTTTCCTCTCCAGTTTCATTATGTAAATTCCTTTCTCCTCTGAGAGTTTTATACCTCATGAAACCAAATACTTCACATGGTAGAGACAACCCGGCATTTTACAGCAACATGTTTCATAGTAAACGACGATAAAGTGCTTCTCCATTTCCACAAGAAACTGGAGAAATGGTTGCCGGTAGGAGGTCACATCGACCGGGATGAACTACCTCATAAAGCCGCGGAAAGAGAGGTCCTAGAAGAATCAGGCCTTAAAGTAGATATCAACGGTAGAGAAAAGCTTTCTGACGAGGTCGATAAGCTCCCAAGGCCTGACAAAGTTTTACTTCAGGATATTAATGATCATCACCAGCATATCGACTCAGTCTTCTTTGTGGAGACGGAGGAAGAAGATTTTGATTCAGAAGAAGGTATCGAGGAGATGGCCTGGTTCAAGGAGGAGGAAATAAAGGAACTGGATGCAGCTAAAGAAGTCAAAAATCATAGTTTAGAGGCATTGAACAAGTTCAGGTGATTTACTTGAAGAACAGAATATTTCAGTTGACCCCTTTAGGCCGCGCTGATAAAGAGGTAAGGGAGTTCCTGCGTGATGAGCTTTCCAAAGAGGAGCTTCATGAATACGAGAGAGCTCTGGATAAGTTCCGCTCCGCAAAGATGATCCACCTCATAATCAAGTCTTTGCTTTACGCAGGATTGATTACTTCCGTTGCTACGACTGTTGGCCTGGATCAGGCCTACATTCTGCAGAAGATTGCTTCCTACATCGGTGTAACGTTGCTGCTGATAATTTATGGAATCTCAAGATACTTCATGGATCTGTACCGGGAGCACTACCAAGTCCAGAGAGAAATAGTGATCTCAAAGGCCGCAGAAAGAAACGGAGATAAACAATAATCTTCAGAGATAAGAGTTCGCCGGAGCTGGGATTCGAACCCAGGAGAGGCGTATGCCTCACCACCTTTCCAGGGTGGCACCTTTAGCCACTCAGTCACTCCGGCAAATTGTAAATTTTCTGTGGGCCGAGAAAACTCATAAGAGTTTTCGACCTCCGGCATAGCTGAAAATCCAGTTAGGGGATTGTGATGGTCCAGAAAAACCATCTGTTATATAGATTTTTGATATAGAAGTTTTAAATTAAGAAGGCCTTTCAGTCCTGTTTCCATCTTTTCGGATAGGTTTCTGGTTCCATGTGAACGGAGTTGAGTGTGGCAGCGGTTTCATCTGAGTCGTACATTTTTTCTGAGGTCATCCTCGCCTCTGCCAGCGCAATTAATTCGCCTTTCAGTGTCATTATCGCGATCCGTTCTCCTTCGCTGATCCCGTCCTGTAGCTGGGAGATTCCTGCAGCTCCCAGATCTGCGCCGTTGGCCACTGCGTTTACTGCGGAATCTTTCACTACTATTTTTCTCAGGTGCGATACTGCTTTCTCTATCGGATACAGTACTTCTCTCAGGGCCTCTTCATCGTCTTCTTCCTTGTAGAAGTGGTATGCGTCGACTATGTCCTGTAGAGTATCGGAGTCTTCTTCACTGAGTGCTCCCTGCTGCGTTCTTCGGAGCTCCTCCATTTCTGCTTCTGTACCGAGTTTTTCTCCTAGCTGGTTTATCAGTACACGTACGTAGAATCCTGACTCGCATTTTACTCTTCCAAGCACTTCTTTTCCGCGGGCCTCTACTAGTTCTATTTGGTATACTTCGCGTTCCCGTTCCTCCTTCTTTACCGCGGATTTTTCCGGAGGTACCTGTTTGTTGACTCCTTTGAAGTCCTGAAGAGTTTCTCTTATTTTTTCTTTGTCTTTTTCGTCTTCGAGTTCGGCTAGAAATACGTATTCTTTGGATGCGTGTGCGAGGGCGTTGTTTACGCGTGTTCCCTGGTTGAGGCCTACCGGAAGTATGCCTGTGGCGTTGGGATCAAGTGTTCCGAAGTGCCCTGTTTTCTGTAGGTCGATCTCTTCTTTTACCCAGTGGCTGACCTGGTTGCTTGTAGGGCCGAACGGTTTATCGACTATGAAGAATCCTTTCTGGAGAAGTTCCTCGATGCTTCTTTTCTCGGGTAGTGTGCCGTATTCTTCTGCTGGCTCGGCTTTTTCTCTGGTATACCAGGACGCATTCTCCATAACTGGTTTTTGTGAGGTTAGTTTTTTATCGGCGTCACTGGATTCCGAGGGCCTTTCTGAATCCGTAGGTTAGCGGCATGGTTACCAGGATGTAAAACATCAGCCAGTGCATCTTGTCGCCGGCGAGTGGAAGCGAGAAAGGTAGGTTGGCGAAGTGTGCGTTGAGCCGTACGTTTCTCTGACTTTCGCTTTCTCCAAGGCCTGTCACATCCCATTTCACTCCGAGTGCTTTGAGGGACTGGCCTACTTCCGCGGTCTGGTTGTCTATCTCTACGGTATTGTTGTAGTAGTATACGTCTGTTTCTCTGCCTGCGTAGTGAAGCTGGCCTGTGAACAGTTCTGGTTCTGATACATTGTTCTGTGGCTCCATTGCTACATTTGGTGCGTATGTGTGGCCTAGCCATGGGAACATGAATGCTACGAAGATCATGGTGCCTATCATCGGTTTGAAGTTAAGCATCATGAACTTCTGGTTGAGCTTCATGGACTTCGACATGTGTTTCCGGGCCTTTTCCGAGTCGTCTTCTTTCTGGGCCTCTTTCATTTTTTCCTGATGGGAGCTCATCTTCTCTTTTATCTCGTCTGCTTTCTCTATATCGAGCAGTATCCAGTAGATTATTGAGAAGAGGCCTGCGAGGCATGCCGAGAAGAAGAACAGTGATAGGTATGGGCCCTGTGCTAGTATTGGCTGGAATAGCTGGGTCATGAATGGGAATACTGTGTTCTGCATTACTGGGATTGGCATTGTCTGATCACTTTTTGTTTCTGGTTGTTTAAATTAGAGAGGAAAAATGTGGTTTTTCAGGAGATGAAGTCCTTCATTGCTGGGTGGAGTTCCTCCATGTGTTTCTGTGCCAGCTGTTCGTATAGCTGGTACAGGATCATGACTGTGAGCAGGATTCCTGTTCCTCCTCCTGCGGCCTGTGTCATGTTTGCGAGTGCTGCGAGCAGTCCTACTGCGAATCCTGATAGGACCGTAAGGCCTGGAATGTACCGGTTGAGTACTTTCTTGATTACTCGTTTGTCTTTTCTGAATCCTGGTACTTTCATGCCTGTCTGCTGGATCTGTTCTGCGACTGAGTCTGCGTCCTGTCCTGAGGTCTTCATCCAGAAGATGGAAAAGACCACTGATCCGAATGCGTATACTGATACGTAGAACAGTGCGTGGAATATATCTATGGATGTTATTCCTGAAAGACCTGATGTTAGCAGGCTCTGGAAGATGTCTACAGGGGCCTGCAGCCAGTTGACTAGTCCTGACTGTGCCTGGCCTCCGGAGAAGCATCCTAGCGGTGAGCAGCCGTCCTGTCCTGCTAGTGTTGTTCCTACGATCTGGACGTTGGATACTAGTGCTGCGATCAGGATTACCGGCATGTTTGATGTGTACAGGAATTTGAGAGGCCATTTCTGGCCGAATCCTCTTACGTTTCCGAATGTCAGCGGTATTTCTACGCGCATGCTTTGCATGTAGACTACTGCTGAGAATACTAGTACTGTCGATATTATCGGGATTAGTGCTGTGAGGTCCTGTGTCTGTGCGAATACGAATAGCTGTCCGACAGGGTTGCCTCCTGTTGTCCAGAACAAAGTGTTTTCCGGTGTTACGAGAGGCGAAATTATTGTGATGTATACCTGTCTGGATACTCCTGCTGCGATGAAGAGGCCTGTTCCTGATCCGAATCCCCATTTCTGGACTAGGTCGTCCATCATGATAATCAGCCATCCTCCAAGCGATATCTGGCCTGCGAGGAGTAGTATAAGTGCTGGGTCGCCTGCTACGTTTCCGAATGTGCCGGAGAGTACGTATCCGAAGGCCTGTACTATTGTTAAGCCGTATGCTAGTAGTTTCTGTGCTGCCTGGAATTTCTGTTTTCCTTCTTCTGTGTTGGTGTTCCATGGCAGTAGTTCTGATCCTACCATCATTTGCAGTACGATGGATGCTGTGACGATAGGGCCAATTCCTAGTGTAATTATTGAGCCGATCTGGGCTCCTAGAATGGTCTGGTATGTGGCAAGTGTCTGTAATGCTTGTTCTACGGATGCTGCGTTGGCTCCGTATAGATCTATTGATCCTAGAAGGAAGTACAGGCCGAGGACTATGCCTGTCCAGGTCAGCATCTGTTTCAGTGACTGTTCTTTCTCTGGTTCCTTTACGCTTGGCAGATAGCCTGCGGCCTGGACGATCCAAGACATTTTCTTATTCCTCTAGTGCTTCCTGTCCTGCTTCTTCGATCTTTCTTTTGGCGGATTCGGAGAAGTCCTCTGCGTGAACCTCGATGTCCTTGTATAGCTGTCCGCTTCCAAGAACCTTGTCGTATCCTGCCTTGTCGGCGTGGAAGATGTAGCCGTCTTCTGTTTCTTCGGCTGCTCCTGCTTCAACGAATTCTTCGATTCTCTGATCGATGTCTTTGAGGTTGATGCCGTTCTGTTCTGTGGAGCCATGTGGAGTGAATCCTTCTTCTCCTAGCTTGTGGACTCCGTCTTCGGTCATCTTTTCGTGATTTGCCTTCTTTCCTGTTCCTGCTTTGCCTCTGCCACCGCGGCTTCCTGCGCCACGGTTTTTCTTGGAACTTCCGTATCCGTTACTTCCGGACTTGTTTTTCTTGGATCTTCTCTTTGTCATTACCGAAACTCACCTATGGTTAGTTTCTGGGAAAGCTGAAAATCGATGATTTTCATTTTCTACACCATTTTCTCCAGTAGACTGTCTAGGTTTTCCCTTTCTCCAAGGCTTCCGCCTTGGTTTACGTTTTTCTTTGTATCCTTATAACCTCTGCTTGGAGGAGTGAGATTGATTACATCTCCGGATTCGATCTCCGATCCTTTCCTCTCCTCAAGAAGTTCAAGAGCCTCTTCGGAGATTTCTCCGAATGTGATGTAGTCTTTGGCCTGGTTAAGCATTCCTCTGATGGAGTCAGTGTCTTCGTATACTACGCACTGGTTCTTTCTCTCAAGGTTGATGTTTTCTAGAGTGGCGCTTATTTTACGGCCTGCGTCTACGTTTCCTCTTACTCTGATTGCTGCAATCATTCGAAAACACCTCTGTTTTCTGTATCACGGAAATCTACGATTTCCATCACTTTTCGTCACCTGTGCGCTGGTATTCGGAGAGCTTTTCCAGTGCGTTGAATGTTGCACGGATAAGGTTCTCTCGTGTTCTTGTTGTTCCTCTGGACTTTACCCAGACGTTGTCGATTCCTGCAAGCTCCATAACCTTCTTGACGTCGTCTGATGCGACTAGGCCTGTTCCTCTTGGAGCAGGCTTGAGCTCTACTGTTACGGAACCTGATTTTCCTTCTACCTGGAATGGGATGGAGGCCTTGTTTTCTCCTTTGTCTTCCCATGATCCGTTTCCTCTTGGTACTTTGATCAGGTTGAGCTTGGCGTTTCTGTTGGCGTCGTCGATTGCTGCTCTTGTATCGTCTGATTCTCCTACGCCTAGTCCGATTACTCCGTTGTGGTTTCCTAGTACTGTCATTGCGTTGCTGGAGTATCGTGCTCCTGACTTGTGCATACGTGCTGTACGCTTGGAGACTGTACGTCTTTTTCCTCCTCCTTTTCCTGGAGTTCCTCCGATAAGCATTACTTCTTCAGATAGGTCTGTAAGCTGGTCGACGATCTCTGGCTCCATAATCGGTCTTTCGTGGTCAAGGGCCTGTTCAATCGTTGTGATCTGGCCGTTCGCCACGGCTCTACCGAGTTTTGTCTTCGGAGTCCATATCTCCTCTTCTTCCATTTCCTGTTCTGCCATCAAAGATCACCCTCTGTGATCTTTTGCAAGCTGAAATTGTAATTTCGCATTAATAGTCACCTTCGATGTTTTCTTTGACTTCTTCAAAGTTTTCTGTAATGTTTGAGTCCTTCATCTCTTCGATGTGCTCTCCTCTGATTCTTCCTTCTTCAGGGAAGACCTTTTCTCCTGCAGGGATGTCTAGGCCTGCATCAATCATTCCTTTGAGAGCTGCGAAGATTCGGCCTCCTGTCTTCTGTTCTCTGAGGCCTATGTCGAGGATTGCTTCATCTGAGTCTGCTTTCATTCCTGTCAGATATCCTGTCAGGTATGCAGCAGGAAGGTTGCCTGTGTTGTGTTCCCAGCCGTATTCCTGTAATTCTTTGCTTAGTGTCTGGGCTTCGTTTTCGTCTCCTTCTCGCTTGTAGTGTGCGAGGTGTGCTCTTGTGTGCTGGTTACTGGTTCTGATTACTGCTCTTGGTTTACCTGATTTAACCAGCTTCAGTCGCTGTTGGTAGTCTGTTTTCTGTTCTCTTCTCCTTCTGAATGGGACTTTGTAATTTGATGTCTCTGCCATATTCAAAAATCGCCTCCACGATTTTTTGTAATCTGAAAATCTCTGATTTTCATACTTAATCACTCCATTTTGTTCTCTACGTAGTTTTTGACGTGTTTTGTATCTCGGAAGAATCCTCCCTTTGCTCTGTCGTACAGGTCTCTGTACTGTTCCTGTGTGATTTCTTCGTTATCTCTCATCTCTTTGAGCTCTGATCGGATTGCTCTGATATTTTCCATCCATTTCTTCTTGTCGGATTTTCTGGCACCTTTCTTTCCTTTGCGGCTGCCGTGTCCTTTACGTCGGCCTTTCTGTTTCTGTTTCTTCTTCTCTCGTGCTCGGCCTTTGCTTGTTCCTTTGACGTCTTTCTTCTGGATTGTATCTCCTTCGATCAGGTTTCTGATATCCTGACGTGTGATTGCTTCATCTACTTTCTCCTGGTTGTCGGGATCGATCCATACTCGGTCTTCTCCGACATCCATGATGTCTGCTGCCATTCTTCTCTGATTCTTCAAATCCATTATTCTTCACCTCTGTTCAGTACCTTGACTTCAAGATCGTCTGCTTTTTCGATTATCTGTTCTCTTTTTCGGCCTCCTACTGTGGAGCCGATCCGTGCAGCTTCTACTTCTGGATCTACTTCTTCAAGATCGTCCGTTTTGTGGACCATTACTTCTTCGTATCCTGAGGGATGCTTGCCTCTGTCTTCCTTAGGCGTTCTGAATCCTGCCTTCGGCATTTTCTGGGCGCTTTTCTTCTTGAGCCGTGCGTTGGAGTGGTGGCCGATAGGCTTTCTCCATGAGCTCTTTACTCTGTTTCTCTTGTGTGTTTCCTGTCGTTTGAAGTCTTTACTCACTGCGGGTCACCTCTGTTATGTAGATTCCGTCCTGGAATGTTCGTGGATCACGGTTTCCTTTACGGGAAAGCTGTTCGATCCTTGCTGCTGTCTGACTTACTTTATCCTTGTTCGGGCCTTTGACGGTTACTTCATCGTCGTCTACGGTTACTTCTACGCCTTCCATGATCTCTGCTCTTCTCGGGAATCTTTCTCCCATGAAGTTTTCAACTACTACTTCGTCGCCTTCCTTCTTGATCGTCATCGGGAAGTGTGCGTATACTCCTTTCAGTGTGTAGACATGCGGGTTGTTGAGGCCTTCCACCATGTTTCCTAGGTGGGACTTGAAGGTCTTTGCTACTGAGACGATGTCTTTCTTGTCTCTGAGCGCTGTGAATGTTACTGTGTCCCCTTCTACGTCTACTTCTACGAGAGAGTGTTGAATCTCTTTCTCTGTCTCGCTTCCGTTTCCTTCTACCTTGAGGACTCCGTCATCTGTGTATTCTGCGTCGAATCCTTCTGGTAGTTCGTATGTTAGTTCTTCTGTCATTTTCTTGTTCACCTAGTAGACGTATCCCAGCAGTTTTCCGCCGATTCCTTGTTCACGGGCCTCGTAGTGAGTCATGAGGCCGTGGCTTGTGGTTACCAGTAGTTCTCCGAATCCCTGGGCCGGTAGGTATCTCTTGGCCCATTTCTCGTATTCTTCGTTCTGTACGGAGAACCGTGGTTTTACGGACTGGCATTCGTTTACCTGGTTTTTGACTTCTACCCGGAATTTGCCTCCCTGGCCGTCTTCTACGTGTTCGAAGACGCCGATGTATTCAAGTTCCTGTAGCTTGAGCAGTAGGTTCTTGACTAGGTTGCTTGTTGGAGTAATTGTTGCGTATTCGTTACCTGCTTCTACTGCGTTGTTAATGGAGGACATTGCGTCGCTGAATGTATCTTGCTGCATTTTCTTTGTCACCTAGTTGAGCTGTTCAAATCCGAGTTCTTCTGCGATTTCACGGAAGCACTGTCTGCAGTAGTTGAGATCGTATTTGCTGATTACTCCTCTACCTGTTCTTCCGCATCTTCTGCATTCTTTCTTGGATTTTCCGTAGTCTCTGTGTTTTGGAGCGTTGTGTTTCTCGAATTTCTGTCTTTTTCCTTTCTTGTGTCTGATCTGTTCCAGTACTGCTTCGTAGCTCATTATTGAGTCACCTCTGCTCCAAGTTCTTCTTCGACAAACTGCTGTGCATCTTCATCGTCTACCTTGTGATCTTTACCAAGCTCTGTTGGCTTGTGATCTCTCTTCTTGACACGGTATCCTGGTCTTTCCAAGTTGACCACTACTTCGAATCCTTTCATACCGATATCAGCGTCGTAGTCCATTCCTGGTACGTCGATGTACTCTCCGATTCCGAATGCGAAGTTTCCGTTGCCGTCGAATGATTCTGCAGGGATCTGGTTGTCTGCTGCAGGTAGTACTTTTTCCAGTAGTTCTCTTGCTTCTTCTCCTCGAAGAGTTACCTTTGCTCCAATGTTGAGGCCTTCTCTTAGGCCGAAGGTCTTGGATGAGTCTTTCGAGGATGTTCTTACTGGCTGTTTTCCTGTAAGCTTTTCGAGTAGTGTGAATCCTTTCTCTACTTCGTCGCCTACTTCGCCAGCTGAAGTGTTTACTGTTACTTTTGCGATTTCTATCTGCTTCATCTCGTTAGTCATTCGAAATCACCCGTGATTTCTGAGTGTCCAGAGAATCTCTGATCTTCGTACATTATTCTGTCACCTTTACGTCTTCGACAGCTACAACGTTTTCCAGTCGTGTATCGAACTGTCTGTC
>Ga0102942_1000091_pt1 | contig 29367 bp, 35 predicted proteins | sample SalPon2_C_H2O_MG_FD_78171 | JGI IMG/M metagenome (GOLD analysis project Ga0102942, IMG submission 78171) | Salt pond water microbial communities from South San Francisco under conditions of wetland restoration - Salt Pond MetaG R2_C_H2O_MG | ecosystem: Environmental > Aquatic > Non-marine Saline... | reverse complement strand
TCACCGAGGCCGCCGAGACCGTCCGGGCCTTCTCGGAGAACACCGTCGGGGGCGAGGACAACGTGTATATGCTCCGCGGGGCGGCTGCCTGCGCCGCGTTGGTCCGGGGCGTCGGGTCGTACAAGCAGGCAGTCAAGCGTGCCGGGGGCGACGTGTCGGTTTCGTTCGTCCGGAAGTGGGCGCGCGTCCACGACCTCCCGCAGGCGATCCGACGCCACGTCGCCCGCGGCGACATCGCCCCCACCGCGGCGAAGCACATCGCGCGGGTCTCCGGCGTCGACCGCTACGACCTGGCGTGGGCGGTCGTGGACGCCGACCTCACGGTTCGGCAGGTGCGGCGGATCGCGGGCGAAGTCGACAGCAGCACCCCCGCCGCAGCGGTACTGCAGGCCAACGGGATCGAACCGGGCCGGATCGAGCTTTCGCTACCGCTGGAGGTCTATCGGGAGCTTCGGCGCCGCGCCTCGGCCGAAAACGCGGATCCCGGCGAGATGGTTGCCGAAGCGCTGGAAGCGTATCTCGTGGAGTAAGCCGAGGACGGAGAGTAAACGCTTATCAACGACGCCAGGTTACCGTAGGGCGTGGGCCGGTAGCTCAGTTCGGCAGAGCGTCTGGCTTTTAACCAGACGGTCGGGGGTTCAAGTCCCTCCCGGCCCGTCCGAACCCGGCGAGCGAAGCGAGCAGCGGTGCGGTGACGGCGGAGGGGCTTGAACCAGGGAGCGAACGACGTGAGCGACCGTGGTTCAGGTGTCCCGGCCTGTCGGTCGCCTCGCCGAGACGTCGATCCGGGTGAGAAGTTACTTGTGCCGGTTGAGGGAGCCGATGAGCCGACGACCCCGCTCGAGCAGCGTCGGCGACGGCATCACCGGGTAGTAGGGCTCGGGGGTTTCGGATTCGATTCGAGTGTCGTCGTGTTCGGGTTCGGTGTGCATCGCTATCAGAATGGTGGGGCTGGAACGGTACCAGAAGTCGGGTTATTCGCATAACCTCTATTTATACCCCCGCCGGCATCGGGCGAACCGAGCGGTTCGAGCGCTCGGTCTCGACCGACCCCCGATCACTCCAACGACCCGTTCAGCACCTTTGCGGCGACGAGGATGGGGTCCCATACCGGGCTGAACGGCGGGGCGTACCCGAGGTCCTGTCGCTCCAGTTCGGCGACCGTCATCCCGCCACCGAGCGCGGTCGCGACCGTGTCGATCCGGATCGCCGCCCGATCCGTGCCGGCGATACTCCCGCCGAGGAGCCGACCGGTGTCGCGGTCGGCGGTCAGCGTGACCGTCGTTTCCGCCGCGCCGGGGTAGTACCCCGACCGCGACCCCGCGGTAATGGTCTCCGAGACCGGATCGAAGCCCGCCGTGCGAGCGCGGTCGTGGTCGAGAATCCCGGAGCGGCCGCACTCCAGGTCGAACACTTTCACCATCGCCGTGCCGGAGACCTGCCCGACCGGCGTCGGAGTGCCGCCGACTGTCGACCCGATGGCCCGGCCGGCGCGGTTCGCCGGGAGCCCCAGCGGGTTCCAGGTCGCGTCGCCGGTGACGGTGTGCGGCATCTCCGCGACGTCGCCCGCGGCGTAGACGTTCGGGACGGAGGTCCGCCCGTGCTCGTCGGTTGCGACCGCCCCCGACTCCCCGAGTTCGACCGGGGTCCCGGCCAGGAGCCCGGTGTTCGGCCGGATCCCGATCCCGACCAGGGCGGCGTCGACCGACAGTTCCGTGCCGCCGGCACACACGACTTGAGCGACGCGGCCGTCAGCGCCGTCGAGTCGGGTTACCTCCTCGCCGAGGTGGAGCGTCACCCCCGACTCCCGGAGGTGACCGGTGACGGCGTCGCCGACCGCCTCGCCGAAGCCGGGTACCGGTCGGTCGGACCGTTGGAACAGGTGGACGTCGAGATCCCACGCGGAGAACGCCTCAGCCATCTCAACGCCGACGTATCCCGCACCGACGATCGCGACTGTCTCGGGCGGTTCCATCCCGCCGTATCGCTCGGCGACCCGCTCGTCGACGGCGTCGCCGCCGCCCAGGTCGGCCACGTCGAACTCAGCCGGCGGGGTCAGGTACGACCGGATCGCGGCCGCGTGATCCAGGCCGTGGAGGGAGAACACCCCGTCGAGCGACGACCCTTCGATCGGCGCGGAGACGGCTCGGGCACCGGTGGCGACGAGCAGGTCCCCGTAGGAGTGGTTCGTGGTCGCCCCGTCGTGGGCGACGGTGACAGTCCGTGCGTCGGTGTCGACAGCGATGACCTCGTGACCGCGTCGGAGGTCGATGCCCCGATCCGCCGCGTCCTCCGGCGACAGCGACAGGAGGTCGGTGAGGTGTTGGATCTCACCCTTCACGAAGTAGGGCGTGCCGCAGTGGGCATACGAGACCCACGAGCCCTTCTCGAAGACGATCACGTCGCGCTCAGGGTCGGTGCGGAGACACTTGCTCGCTGCCGAGAGGCCGGCAGCGTCGCCCCCGACGACCACGAATGGGTCGGACATACGCGTACCTCCGGCCGCTGGGGGGAGATAGCTTTCGACGGTGTGTACTGTGGGAACACGGGCGCGGGCAGTGCGACCGGCGCCGCCGCGAGGGCTTATATGCGATGTCGGGACCACACCCCGCGTGCTCTGAACTTCGCCCCGTGCCGGCCAGCGGGTGCCCGGTACACCGGCGCGGGGGCCGTCGTACCGGCTGTTCATCCCGACGAAGCCGCCAGTTGCTACGCCGACTGCATCCCCACCGCAACCGTCCGCCGATCCGACTACGCTGACGCGATCGACGCTCAGCCCCGGACGTTCTCCCCGACCGCGTCGCCGACGAACGCGCCGTCCTCGTAGACGACCGTGCCCCGAACCATCGTCAGTGACGGGAAGACGCCGGTCATCCCCTCGAACGGCGTCCACCCGCACTTCGAGTGGAGGTCGTCGCCTCGGATTTCTCGGGGCCGTTCCGGGTCGACGAGCACGACATCCGCGTCGTTCCCTTCCGCGATCCGCCCCTTCTGCGGCAGGTCGAACACCGCCGCGACGTTTGTGGCTGTGACGTCCCGGACGCGCTCGTAGGAGATCTCCCCGTGGCGAGCACGTTCGAGCAGGAGCGGCAGCATCGTCTCCACGCCGGGAACGCCGCTCGGCGCGTCCCACAGGCTGGCCTCCTTCTCTGCGGTCGTGTGCGGCGCGTGGTCGGTTGCGACGATGTCGATCCGGCCGTCGACGAGCCGGTCCCACAGCGCCTGGCGGCGAGTTTCGCTCCGGAGTGGCGGGTTCATCCGACCGTAGGTGCCTAGCTCGGTCGCGTCCGCCCGGGAGAGAAACAGGTGGTGTGGCGTCGCCTCGCAGGTCGCCCCGCCGTCAACCGCGGCGTCGACGCCCTCGGGCGTGCTGGTGTGAGCGATGTGGATCCGCGCCCCAGCGGCCGCGCCGATCTCGACCGCTTCCTCGACCGCCGCCGCCTCCGCCGCCGCGGGTCGGTACTGACTCCAACAAGCGGCGTCGGCGTCGCGGCCGGTTCCGCCGGCGTCGCGGTCGTACGCCGACTCGTCGAACCGGGTCGCGTCCTCGGCGTGGACGGTCACCGCGACGCCGGCGGCGGCGGCACGGCCGACCGCCGCTGCGAACTGGTCTGTATCGATCCCCATCCCGCCAGTCGAGTCCGCGAGGAACACCTCCCCGAGCGCGAACAGCGGCCGGTCGAACAGAGAGTCCGGCTCCCAGTCGCCCGTGACACCGCCGTTGAGTCCGTAGTCGACGTACGAGGCAGTCGCGAGCTCTGCCTTCCGGTCGAACGCCTCCCCCACGACTGTCGGCGGCGTGGTGTTGGGTTGGTCGACGACGGTCGTTACCCCGCCAGCGGCGGCGCTTCGCGAGCCCGTCGTCCAGGTCTCCTTGTGCGCGTCGCCGGGCTCTCGGAAGTGGACGTGGGCGTCGATCGCGCCCGGCAGCAACAGCCGACCGTCGGCGTCGACGATGCGGTCCGTCGGATCGGGGGCGACCGCGTCTGCGACCGCGACGATCGTGCCCGATTCGGTCCGAACGTCGCGGCGTCGTCCATCGGCGGTCCGCCCGTCACGGAAGAGTGTCGACATACGCTGGGATCTCTACCAGTCGACCTAAGCGCGGCGGTTCGGGTCGGCGCCTCATCACCTATCTGTCGCTCAGAAGCGACAGCACGTCGAGTGGGTCGCGCTCTAGCCCCTCACAGAGCGACTCGACGAGCGCGTCGACCACCGGGTCGGGCGCCGCAGTGCCGCCGCCGCGGTCGACGCTGCCGACCGAGTCCGGATCGAACGGGACGCCGAGCGCCTCGTAGATCGGGTCGAGGACCGCCGCGATCGTGTCGTGATCCGTCGTGATCACGATCCCCGAAACGAGCGCGGCGTCGCGCCGGACTCGCTGTGCGATCCCTACCATCTTCCCGTGAGCCTGGATGGAATGGTCGCCGGGACAGAACGCGGCGTCCGGCTCGCCGCGGCGTGCCGGGACGCCGAGCGTCCGGAGCGCGCGGACCACACTGGACGTGGCGGCATCGTATCGCTCGCCGATCCCACTCCGTGGATCGGGTGCCGGGATCGCCACGGCGAACGCAACCGTCGTCCCGGTGTAGGCGACCGCCCGCCCGCCGACGCTCCGTTCGACCGTCCGGTACCCGCGGTCTGCGGCCACGGACCGAGCCCGGTCGTACCCCTCGGCCCGCACGTCGCGCCGCCCGAACGCGACCTGTCGGTGCGGCGTCCACGCTCGGACGACGGGCGTGTCGGTCGCCACGGCCGTCTCGAGGCTCGCGTCGATAGCTACCCGGTCGGCGTCCGGCTCCGCGGCGCGTCCGTGGAGAACGTGAACCCGCTCGGTCTCGGGACGGATCTTCCGGATCACGTACCCACGCGTACGGGCCGACGCATCTAAGCGCTCCCGGTCCACGAACCCCGTATGGTCGGTGAGCCGGGGTGACTTCCGATTGGTCCGGACCGGACGGACGTGAGCCACCGGCGGCGTCGGCTGGCGGATCCGAGGTGGTCCGGCTCCCGTCGTCGGTGATCCGCAACTACCGGCGGTTCTCGCTGTACAACTCGCCGTACCCCGCACACGACCGTGGCTGTGCGATCGATCTCTATCCGGCGGGCGAGTTGGGACTGTCGCCCGTGGCCGGCACGGTCCTCGAGACGCGTACCGTCCGGGCCCCGCCGAACCCCGAAGCGGCCGACGAGGAGTTCCTGATCCTCCTCGACGTCGATCTCGACCGGACGGGACTCCGGATCGGCTGGCCGGCCGACGAGGGTGTGGTGGCGCGGATCCTGCACGTCCGGCCGCACGTGTCCCCGGGCGACGTCGTCGACGTCGGCGACCCCCTCGGGCCGATGATCCGGTCGGGCTTTTTCGCCCCGTGGGTCGGAAATCACGTCCACGTGGGGTTCCGGCGACCAGAGCAGAACCTCCACCGGGCGGGCGGATCGCTGCCGCTTGAGGCGGTGGTCGACGTCGAGCCGCTCGAGTGGGACGGCGTCGGGACCGTGACCGAAACCGGCGCCACGTACGCGGTCCTCGACGCCCCGGCTCACCCGGCGCCAGGCGAGCGGTTCGCCGGGATCGCCGGGCGGGTCGGCGGGCGGGCGGATCCGGGCGGCGAAACGGCGACGGCCCTCGATGGTGGGCTCACCCACTACACCGGCGGCGGACTGCCTGCCCGAGCGGTCGCGACCGGCGCCGACCGCTTGGAGCCCTGCTCGGTGTCCCTCTTGGGCCACCGCGTCGGCGACACCACCGGCCGTGACGTGGCGTGGCGCAACGTCGACGTCCTCGCGAACGGCGACCGGATCACGGGGCTGTCGCTCTTCACGGCGCTCGACCCGGAGTTCGGGGCGAAACTCGTCTGCCCCGACCGCGAGTTCGCCGTCGGCGACGAGGTCCGGGTGACCGTCCGCGACAGCGACGACCCGATTCGACTCGGGTGACGCCCGAGTGGAGCCCGGCAGCGGGAGCCCGCCAGCGTCACTCGAAAGCGATCTCCCCGCGTGTTGCGACCTCGCCGAACAGCCACTCGGCGTGGTCTAAGGCGTACTCCCGGTGGTCGGGTTCGATCGCGCCGATCGCATCCTCGACGAGCACCGGTCGGTAATCGCGGAGTCCGGCACTGCTGGCGGTGTGGAGAACGCAGACGTTCGCGAGCGTGCCGCAGACCAGCAGGTCGTCGACGCCGCGCGCCGAGAGCCACCCATCGAGTTCCGTCTCGTGGAACGCGTCGTAGGTGTGCTTCTCGACGACGTGATCCGACGGCTCGACGGCGAGGTCGTCGACGATCGCAGCCTCCCACGACCCTTCGACCACGTGCTCGCCCCAGCGGTCGAACTCGTCGTAGTAGTGGGTGTCGTCGAACTGCTCCGGCGGGTGGACGTCGCGGGTGAAGACGACCTCCGCTCCGGCGGTGCGTGCCTCAGCGAGGAGCGCGGCCACGTCGTCGGTGGCTGCTTGGCTTCCGGGCGCATAGAGGCTGCCGTCCGGGTGACAGAAGCCGTTCTGCATGTCGACGACGATCACCGCGGTCCGATCGGGGTCGAACGGGTCGGGACGCATAGTCGACGGTCGGACTCGGATCGACAAATGGGTTCTCCCCGTGGTTCCGGCCGGCGGCGGAAAGCTACTTGCCCGTGTGGCCCTTTCTCCAGGCAATGACGCAGCGACGTGGGCTCGTCGCCGTCGCGCTTGCTGCCCTCCTCGTGCTCGCCGGGTGCAGCGCCCCCGCGATAGAGGCGCCGACCGCGTCGGCGCCGAGCGGTGGCGGCGAGGCGGCCGCGACCCCGAACGACGACTTCGACGACCCCGAGCGCGACGTCCTCGGGTGGGAAGATGGCTACTGGTACAACGAGTCGGTCTCGGTCGACCAGTCCGACGGCCTCTCCGACGGGGAACTCCGGGTGTACGTCGCTCGGGCGATGGCCCGCGTCGAGTACATCCGTGGGAAGGAGTTCACGCAGCGAGTGCCCGTCTCCATTCTCTCCAGAGACGAGTACCGGAACCGATCCGGCGGCTCCGGCGGCTCCGGTGCGCAAAGCGACTACCAGCGGTGGAACGATCAGGTGTGGGAGGCGCTGTTCGTCGCCGGCGAGTCCCAGGACAGCGAGTCGGCGATCAGCGACACCAGAAGCGCCGCGGTCGCGGGCTTTTACTCCTCCCGGGACGACGAAATCAAGGTCATCACCGACACCCCGGAGTCGCCGACGATCAACAACGCCACGCTGGTCCACGAACTCGTCCACGCGCTGCAGGACCAGCGATACGACCTCTCGAAGCCGAAATACGGCGGCGACACCCAAGACGAGCAACTCGCGGTAGACGGGCTCGTCGAGGGCGACGCGAACTACGTCGAAACGCGATACGCCCAACAGTGTGGCGCGGCGTGGGGCTGCGTGGCGACGCCCGAGAGCGCGGGCGGCGGCGGTGGCGGTGGCGGTGGCGGCCCGAACTTGGGGATCCTGCTGACCATCTTCCAGCCGTACTCCGATGGCCCCGTCTACATCAGTGACCTCGTCGACCTCGGCGGGTGGGCGACCGTCGACGAGGAGTTCGAGAACCCGCCGGGGTCGACCGAGCAGATCATCCACCGCACCGACGAGGAGCCCGTCCCGATCGAGTACCGCGATCGTGCCCGGAACGGATGGGGGACGTTCCCCGAGCAGGGCGTCGGCGGCTCCGACACCGTCGGCGAGGCGTCAATGTACGTGATGTTCTGGTACCAGGCCCGGACCACCGGGGCCGACACCATCGACCCACGGTCGCTCGGCGACACCGAAGGCCCATACGACACCTACAACTACGAGGCCGAGCCCTCCGCAGGGTGGGGGAACGACCGGTTGTTCCCCTACCAGCGGGGGGTCGGGACCGACGCGGAGTACGGCTACGTGTGGGTGACCGAGTGGGATACTCAAGAAGACGCCCGTGAGTTCCAGCGGGCCTATCGGGCGATCCTCGACGCCCAAGGCGCCGAACGGCGGGCGGAGAACACGTATGTGATCCCCGACGGCGGGTTCGAGGACGCCTTCAGGCTCACCCGGTCGGGCACGCGGGTGACGATCGTGAACGGCCCCACGACCGAGGATCTCGACGACATCCGACCGCGGCCTGCGTGACCGGCGGACCCACGCCAGTTGAAAGCGAATCCCCTTCGAAGCCGCGCGACGGACGAGTGCGTTTTTCAATCTGCCCCGCGAACGCGGGGTATGGAGTTCGACATCGTCGGTCCCGACGCCATCCGCGAGGGGTCGGCGACCGACGCCTACTTCGACCGGACGGAGGCGACGCTCCGGTATACGGAGCGGAACCCCAGAGTCGTCGCGGAGGTGACCGCCGACCAGTTCCCCGACGGGCACTACGAGTTGCTGTCGGGCGTTCGCGACGCCGCGGCGCTGCTCGAAGGCCGCGACGTCGACGTCGACGCGGTCCCGTCGGGGCGGCTCTTCGACGGCGGACCCGTGCTGCGGATCGCGGGCGACTACCTGGAGTTCGCGCGGCTCGAGACGTCGCTTCTGGGATTTCTCTCTCACGCCTCCGGCATCGCGACCGCCGCACTCGACGTGCGGCGGGCGGCGCCCGACTCGGTGGTGCTCTCGTTCGGCGCGCGGCACGTCCACCCCTCGATCGCGGCGGTCGTAGAGCGCGGCGCGCTGACTGCCGGGCTCGACGGCTTCTCCCACGTGGCCGGCGGCGAGGTCTTAGGTCGCGACGCCGGCGGGACGATGCCGCACGCGCTGTTGCTCTGCTTCGGCCGCGGCAACCAGGAGGCCGCGTGGCGGGCGTTCGACGAGGCGGTCGGCCCCGAGGTCCCGCGGGTGGCACTGTGTGACACCTTCGACGACGAGGCCGACGAGGCGCTCCGCGCCGCGGAGGAACTCGGCGACCGCCTCGACAGCGTCAGGCTCGACACCACCGGGTCGCGCCGCGGCGACTTCCGGCACATCATCCGAGAGGTTCGGTGGACGCTCGACGCCCACGGCCGCGACGACGTCGGGGTCTTCGTGTCGGGCGGGCTGGGCCCGTCGGAGCTCCGCGAACTCCGAGACGTCGCCGACGGGTTCGGGGTCGGCGGCTACGTCTCCAACGCCGACCCGGTCGACTTCGCCCTCGACATCGTCGAGGTCGACGGGGAGCCGACGGCCAAGCGGGGGAAACTCCCCGGGGTCAAGCAGATCTACCGGACGCCCGACGGCGACCACCACGTCGGGCTCGCCGACGAGCCGGGCCCCGAGAACGGCGAGGCGCTCCTCGAACCGCTGCTGCGGGCGGGCGAGCTCGTCGACGGCGTCGGCCTCGGAATCGACGCGGCGGCCGAGCGAGCCGCCCGCGACGCGGAGCTGTGTGGCTACGGATCGGAGTGAGATGTTGCAGAGGCGCTGTTCGGCGTGCGCTCGAATCCGGTCGTACGGGCACTGTCGGTCGCGATTCAGAGCTCTTCGACGCTGCCGCCGTCGGCGCGCTCCCGGAAAACCTGCCCATCGAACAGGGTGATGGTCGCGTCGTCGTCCTGCCACGCCAGCGGCGAGAGTCCCGCCTTCCGGCAGGCGTGAGTGAGGAACTGATGTTCGTTCCACCCGTTCTCCGTCGGGATCGTGGGGTAGAGCCACCCGTGGGTGCCGCCCTTGTCGATCACGACCCCGTGTGTCCCCAGTTCGACGTCGTCGAGGGGGTCGTCGGTCTCGGCGTAGTCGCAGACGATGCAGACCGACACGGTGAGATTCGAGAGTTCGGGCTGTTCGATCTCGGACCCGCAGGAGTCGCCGGACGCGGCCTGGATCGCGGCGTCGACGACGGCGTGGCCCAACTGGTCGTTGCCGCGGTAGGCGCCGGCACAGCCGCGGAGTCGCCCCCGTCCGCGCGTGGATCGGATCCGGACGAACGCCCCGGTGCGAGCGTAGAAGGCGTCCCGCATACTGCCGGGCTGTTCGCGTTGGCCGTGCAAAACGTACGATTCGACCGACTCACGCGCTAGCTCGACCGCCCTCGCCCCATCGTCGTAGGTAAGACGAACGGTCTGCGCCTCGGACATACTCCTATTCAGACGCTCACACGACTTGAACGCTTCCCTTCATTCTTCGGGGTAGACGCCCGTAACGGTGGCTTCGGAGTGAAATACGGTTAGCCGACGGTAGCAGTGGCGTACGTCCGGTATGAGCCGCATAATCCACCAGTAGGTCGGTGTTTCGAGCGTCGACCGAAGGCTTATCCGGCTCTCCCGCCTCTGACCGACCGGCAGAGAGAGCTCGGCTCCCGTCGGTCCCCCGGACCGATGAGGAAAGTCCCCCCACCGTCCGGACGGGCGACCCGGCGCAAGCCGGGAGTCGGAGACGGCTGGCTCTGGAACAGAAACGAAACCCCTCGGCCCGACCGATGAGGCGCGGGCGGCGACCGCCGCCCGGTGCAAGCGGGGCGACCCGCAAGCACGCGACCCGACCCGTAAGGGAAGGAAGCTAACCCGTCGAGGGCAGCGCGGCCGCGTTGCGGCCGCGGAGCGCAAACGGGCAGACTCGCCCGTACGCCGACGGCCGAGAAAGGATGGAACGGCGAATCCTCGCCGGTGCAAGGCCGCGCCGCGAAGGTAGTCCGGACAGGGCGCGACCGCTCAGCCGAATGCCGAGCCGAACAGAAGGGGGCTTACTCCTCTCAGCCGCCCACGCCGCGAGCCGCGGCTCCGGCCGGCCGGGGTCCGAACCTTCTTGTCCGTCTCGGGTCTCGGTCCCGCTATGCCGAGTCGATCGCGGTCGGTCTACGCTGCGGTGGCGCTCGCCGCCGTGCTCGTCCTCTCGGGGTGTGTGGGCCCCGCCCTCGACGCTCCGGCGACGGAACCGGGGTCGACCGGAGGCGACGCGTCGACCGGTGCGCCGGGGACGACCGCGGCGACGGCCGGGCCGTCGACGCCGACGCCGACGGCGGTCGGAGAGCAGGCGAGCCCGTGGGGGTCGGGCCCTGTGGTCGTCGCGGTGGCGGACCCGGCGGGGACCGGCCGGGAGTGGACGCCGCTGGTTCGCGAGGCCGTGACGTTCTGGGAGGCGGAGTCCGAGCGGTTCGCGGGCTATCCCATCGACTACGATGTCCGCCCCGACGCCACAGACCCCGACATCGTGATCGAGTTCGTCGACACCGTTCCCGAGTGTGACGGGGCGGGCGACGCTGCGGGGTGTGCGCCGCTGCTCACCGACAGCCGGCAGATCGACCGGCCGGAGACGGTGTCGGTCCGGACGGGCTTTGCCGACGGCTCCACGGTGACCGTGATCCAGCACGAACTCGGCCACACCCTGGGACTCACCCACGACGACGCCCCGGCGGACGTGATGGCCAGTCGGATGGTTCTCTACACCGAACCGCTGCCGAACGCGACCGAGCGCGACTTCGCGTGGGACGACCCCGAATTTGCCGTCTACGTCGATAGCGACAACGTGAGCGATCCCACGGAGTTCCGCGCGCAGGTGCAGCGGGCGTTGGACTACTACGAGGACGACCCGCCGGGTATGCCCACGAATCTCAGGTTCACGCTCGTCGACGACCCCGACGACGCCGAGATCGTCGTGCGCCCGGTGGAGACCTCGCCGTGTGGATCCGGGGCGGTGTCCTGCGGCGGCACCGCAGGCTGGGACCCCGACGGCGACGGCGCAGTCGAGACCTACTCGGCGCTTCGGATCTCGGTCGTCGACCTCGACACCGACGCGGTCGGGTGGCACGTCGGCTACTGGCTGGCGTTCGGGTTCGGAGCCGAACCGGACTCGGAGAAGCCCCCGCCGTTCCGGGACGCCTCCTACGGGGAACGGCGGAGCGCGTGGTGGGAGTGACGGGAGCCGGCCCGGTTGCGTGCGCCGCCGCAAACGGATCCGCAGCGTCGGCACACACCGCCGGCGGACTCTTGTCTCTGGATCACCAAGGGGCGGATATGAACGGAACAGGCGACGGCAACTCCCCGCTCGAAACTGCCGCGTTCAGTGCCGACGACCTGATCAAGGCGCTGCGCGCGGAGTTCGACGGCGAGGACGCCGAGTACCGGGTCGTCGCGAGACAAGCGCGGGATCTCGCCGACGCCGGGGTCGTAGCCCAGGATCGTGGGGAGCCGCTCACGGTCGCGGAGATCGTCCGGAACCTCGCCGACGCCCCCGAGGACTCCGACGTCGCCGACCGGTGGAACTGGTGGTTAGGGGCCCTGGACACGGCCTACGGCGGCTACCGGGAGTTCGAGGTTCGAGCCGTTCCACGCGACGAGTAGCGGGTCCCGCCCGCTACCCGACCGTGAGCGTCTCGCCGACGCTCGGAGCCGCGGCCGAACGGCCGTCGGCGTCGAGTTCGGCCGCGAACTCCGCACACCGGTCGCCGTGGTTGACGAGGATCTCGCATCCGGCGTAGCTCTCGAGAAACGACCGGAGCCCGCTGTGGTCGGCGTGTGCTGAGAAGTCGTACTGTTCGACCCGTGCGGCCACCGGCATCACCCGGCCGTCGATCTCGGCGCGGCCCGTCTCCACGAGGCGTCTCCCCGGTGTCCCTTGGACCTGGTAGCCGGTCAGCGTGATCTTGTTCGTGGGGTTCGACCGAATCTCGGGGATGTAGGTCATGGCCGGGCCGCCGGAGAGCATCCCGCTGGTGGTGATGATTGCCGCCCGCTGATCGGTGATGCGTTTCCGCTGGCCGTCGCGGCCGGTGACGAACCGGGCGTGCGATATCGCCCGTCGGAGCGCGTCGGCGTCGCGGACGAATTCGGGGTACTGCCGGAGCATCCGGGTCACTTCCGTCCCCATTCCGTCGACGTAGCAGGGGATGTCGTGCGCCGCACAGACCAGCAGCAGCTCCTGTGTCCGGCCGATGGCGAACGCCGGAACCACCACGGTCCCGCCCTCCCAGAGGGTCTCCTCGACGCTGCGGGCGAACCGCTCCTCGACGGTGGCCCGGTCCTCGTGGTCGACGTCGGAGTACGTACTCTCACAGATCACCACGTCGGCGTCGGGGCGGGCGGTCGTCCCGGCGACGAGCCGCTGTCCACGGATCGGCTCGCCGGAGCGGTCCGTGCGGCTCGCGGAAGCGTCGCTCCCGCGGTTGTCGGCGGTGTGGAAGTCGCCGGTGTAGAGCAGCCGGGTGTCGCCGTCGTCCACCAACACGTGGGCGCTGCCGGGGATGTGACCAGCGTTGTAGAACGTGACCTCGTGGCCGGCTGCCGCGAAGGGTTCGCGGTAGCCGTGCGGCTCCGAGACGCCGCGGACCCGCCGGAGATCGGTCTCGGTGAACGGACACTGGAGCGTGTTGCCGTGGAGCTTCAGGGTGTCCTCCGCGAGGGTGACCGCGAGCTCTCGGGTCGGCGGCGTCCAGTGGATCGGCGGCCGGGCCTCACCCGACAGCAACGCGGGGACCGCGCCGGCGTGATCCAAGTGACCGTGGCTCACAACCACCGCGTCGGGATCGGGGTCGGCGACCGGAAACCGCGGGGGCGTTCCCGCGAGCATCCCGTAATCTAAGAGAAGGGAGTCGTTGATGAGGATCGCGCTCCGGCCCACCTCGCGGGCGCCGCCGAGGAACTGAACGTCCATCGTCCCTCGATACCCGCTCGGGACGTTTCGACTCGTCGGTTCGACGCGGGCGTCGAGCCGGTTCGCCGCTCGGCGGTCCCGGTAGCGTCTTGTGTCGCACCGGCGAACCCCGAATCGATGACGCTGCTGGAGAATCTGGCGTTCGTCTTCGCCGCCGGGTTCGTCACGGCGCTTGCGACGGGGATCGGCGCGTTACCGTTCGTCTTCTTCGATACGGTCAGCGACAGGCAGAACGTCCTGCTGTGGGGACTGGCGTCGGGGATCATGGTGTCTGCGTCGATGTTCGGACTCGTCGAGGAGGGGCTCGCGGAGGGCACGCCACTCGAAATCCTCGCCGGGATGGGCGCCGGCGTCCTGCTCGTGGTCGTGGCACACGAGGTGCTGCTCGACGCCGACATCGACCCGCGTCAGTACGAGGAGGCTGACTTCACGCGGCTCGTGCTCATCCTCGGCGTGCTGACGGTCCACAGTTTCCCGGAGGGGATCGCCGTGGGCGTCTCGTTCGCCGACCTCGGGCTGGCCGGCGGAACCCTGATACTGGGCGTGACGGTCCCGCTTCTGGCGGTGTTTATGACGGTCGCGATCTCGATCCACAACGTTCCGGAGGGGACCGCGATCTCGATCCCGCTGAAGTCGATGGGGGTTCCGCCCTGGAAGATGGTGTGGTGGGCGGTCTTCTCCAGCCTCCCGCAGCCGATCGGCGCGGTCGTCGCCTTCGCGTTCGTCCGCGTCGCGCGGGAGTTCCTGCCGTACGGCTTCGGGTTCGCCGCCGGCGCGATGATCTACCTCGTGCTCACGGAGTTCGTCCCCGAGGCGCTGGAGACCGGGGCCGACCTCCCCGGCGGCGGGCGGCGCGAACTCGCCGTCGGGATCGCGGTCGGGGTCGTGGCGATGCTTCCGCTCGCGTTCATCTGATACTGAGCAGTCTCAGGGGTAGTCCGCAACGATTTCGGGCACACTGCGAAGGACCGTCCGGAGGTGGCCAGCGTCGGGGACCACCTGCAACTCGGCGTTCGGGAGTACTGTCTCGAAGCGCCGGACCGCAGCCAGCGGAACGTTCGTGTCGTCGGTCCCGTGCCACAACCGCACTCCGACGTCGATGTCGTCGAACGCGACGTTCCAATCGCGGGCGGCGTGACGGAATTCGGTCACGGCGCCGGTGCGGTGGTTCGCAAACGCCTCGAGGAAGTCCTCGCGCACGACCTCGGCAGCGGACTCGGAGACGACATCCGCTGCGTCACCCGTAGTGTATTGACCGACAACGAACGGCGGATCTCGGTGTCGCGCGAGCCACGCGTGGGCACGGAACGCCGCACGGAGCAGCCGGGGTGTCGTCGTGGCCATCCCACCCAGAAGCCGCTGGGCGGGTGGCTGCGCGCCGACGACGTGCGGTGGCGTCGCCCCGGCGACGACGTCGAGCCGATCGATCCGACTGGACTGCGTTGCTGCGCTCGCGAACGCGTACGGGGCACCACCCGAGAACGCGACTACGCCCGCGGTGTCGATGTCGGCGTCGTCAAGGACGGGAGACACGATCCGGGCGGTGTCCCGAACCGTGCGCTCGGGCCACGGGGACGATTGCCCGTACCCGGGGCGATCGAGTGTGAGCAGCCGGATCCCGTGTGAACGCGCCGTGGTATCGAACAGTTCTGCGAGTCGGCGCGATCCCGGCGTGCCGTGGAGGAAAAGCACCGGAGTCCCGTCCGGCGACCCGTACTCGGTGTACGCCACGGTGCGGTCGTCCGGCAGCGACACAGTCGCCGGTGAGTGAGTGTTTCGCGCCATCGGTCGGTATCGTATCGTCAGTCCGAACCGTCGTCGAGCCGGAGATAACACCTGTAGTAGGTGTCTCCGTACTGGATCAGGTCGTTGTGTTCCCGGATGCCGGCGTCCTTCCGGATGTTCCCGTCGATGTAGGGGCGTCTGTCGATCGCGCGCAGAAGCTCCTGGTAGGCGTCGGAGAACGGGTGCGTTTCGCTGTAACTGTCGGCGTCCGCGTCGGTAATGACCCGCCGGGCAGCTGCTGAGAGGTCGGTCTCTCGGACTCGCGCGCCGACGAGTGCGGCCCTGAGAATCGACTCCATTCGGTCGGGGGTGTCCGCCACCGGTTCGGCCGTCGGTCGATAGCGGGGCTCGTGGAACTGTTCGTGGGTGATCTCGACGTCGTAGGTGGTCTCCCGGTAGGTGACGTGGGGTGGACCGTCCTCGGCGAGGAGGTCGCTCCCGTCGCGGGCCGCCTCGCTTCGATACGCGTATCCACCACGCTGGACCAGCCCCGACGGATACCCGCCCTCCGAGCCCCGGGCTCGCGCGGCCATGTGTGCGATGTGGACGGCCCGGCGGTCGGACTCGGGCAGGCCCCCGTCTTCGCTCCCGTCGACCGAGTTCGCCGCCGAGTCTCCGGCTTCGAACAGTCGGAGCACGGGATGGGTTTCGGTGACCTCGTCGACGACGACCGAGCCCAGTTGGGAGTAGGTCCCGTCGCGGACGACGTACGCAGGGTCCTCGGGGCGTGCGAAGAAGGGCTTCCGAAGCTGCGTCGTGTACTGCTCGTCGTTCAACGCGGCTTCCAGCGCCTGTGCGTCCCACTGGTCGTCGGGGTCGTGGGACTCGTGGACGTACCTGGTGCGGAGCGGGCCGTCGACTCGGGTGAGCGAAAACGTCAGTTCGGCCCCGGGATCCGCTCGTAGGAGACCGTTATCGGAGCCGAGACACCCCGCGGAGGCGGTGAGCCCGGCGGCCAGTCCGCCCGCGAGAAGGTGGCGGCGAGACAGCGGAACGTCGTGCATACAGTTCCGGTCGGTACGGCGGGACAAAGGCGTTCTCGAAGGTCAAGTCGGCGTTTGAGCGACCGGCGTTCGGCGTAACACCCTCGAAACCGGTCACTCGTCGTCTGCTTCGCCGTCGTCTTCGGAGAGTTCGTCGGCCCGGAGGTCCGAACTCGCCTCCCGAACCTCCCGCATCACGCTCGAGATCCGCTCTTCGGCCTCCATCTCCGCTTCGACCGAGAGGTCGACGCCTTCGACTTCCAGGAGGAACTTCGCGATCTCGGTCACTTCGTACATCAGTTCGTCGAGCTCCTCGGCGGTGAAAAACCCCGACATCGCGCCGTAGAGAAAGGTCGCCCCCGAGGTCCGGACCTTCTGCTCGAACGACGATCGGGCCTGGTTCACCGCTTGTGGGGTGTAGGTGTCGGTCATGAACGGCACCAGTTCGGGGAGGTTCTCGCCGATCTTGGTCATCTCGACGCCGGTCTCGGTGCGGAAGTCCGCACACAGCCGGGCGATGGCCCACTCTCGGGCGGTGATGTAGGTCCGGTCGCGGAGGAAGTCGTTGACGCGGTCGTACTGGGCGCCGTCGACCTTCTTGAACCGGGCGTACTTCTGTACGTCCGGGGGGGTGTCCGACGCGTCCGGGGCGTCAGGGCCGCCCGTTCCGGTCTCGGGAGTCGGCTCCGGGCTGTCGGTTCCGTCCGGCTCCGACCCGGCGTCCGAGTCCGGTGCGTCGGCGTCGGTCCGCCGCGGTCCCCCGGTCGACGCCTCGGCGTCGTCGTCCATACTCCGGGGTGTCGCCCGGACGGCAAAAAGCGTTCCCTCGCGCACCCCGACGCTTTTTTACTCCCGCATCCAGGGCACAACGTAGTATGAAGATCCTCCTGGGAATCGGCGGCGGCGACGACTCCCTCCGGGCGCTGGAGCAGACGGTGTCGCGCGCGGTGGCAGCGGGCGACGACCTGACGGTCGCAATCGTCGACGACCCCGGCGCCGAGCACCCGGTCGACGACATCGAGGCCGAGGTCGATCGGGTGGTCGAAACGGCGGGGCTCGACGCCGAGGTCCGACACGTCGACGGCGACGCCGGGAGCGAACTGGTCGCGCTCGCCGAGTCCGAGGGGTTCGACCGGATCGCCCTCGGCGGCGGCACCACGAGCCCGATGGGGAAGATTCAGCTGGGCAGTACCGCACAGTTCGTCCTCCTGAACTCTCACGTCACCGTGTCGCTGGTCAGATGAGCCGGGACCGCAACTACCCCGAAACGGTCGCGGGGCCGTTCGAGACGCCGCCGCTGACCTTCGAGGACCGCGAGGGCCGGAGAATCGAACTCCGGCCGTACGACGGGGACGGCGACGACGAGGTGTTCGAGGCGCTCGTGGCGATGTACGTCGCGTTCGACCCCGCCGACCGCGCGCAGGGCATCCCGCCCGGTGGCGAGGACCGGATCCGAAGCTGGCTCGAGGGACTCCTCGAGAAGGGCAGCCTGAACGTGCTCGCGTGGGACGACGACACCGTGTCGGGCCACGCAACGCTGGTCCCGGACGACGACACCTACGAACTCGCCATCTTCGTGCTTCAGGCGTACCAGGAGTCCGGGATCGGCACCCGGCTGATGCAGGGCCTGCTCGGGTACGGCGCGGAAAGCGGCGTCGACCGGGTGTGGCTCAGCGTCGAGCGGTGGAACAAACCCGCGATCGGGCTCTACGAGAAGCTCGGCTTCGAGATCAGCGGCTCCGAGAGCTTCGAGATGGAGATGAGCGCGCGCATCGCGACCGGCGACGGGTAAAAGCGACGGGAAGGGAACGCCACCGGGCGCGGGCTACACCGACAGCACGGGCTGGCTGGCGTACAGTAGGACGTACTCGGCGGCCTTCGCCAGGACGCCGGCGTCGGGCGCGTCGACCGGCTCCCGGGGGACGACCAGGAAGTCGGCCCCGACGTCCTCGGCAGTGTCGAGCACGGCGCTGCCGGGGTGTCTGAGCTTCATCGTGGTCGAGAAGCCGTACGCCACCGACGTCGACACCGGAACGTCGTTGTCGGCGGCGATCTCGCGGGCAGTCTCGACGATGGCCTCGCCGTCGGCGGCCACTCGGGCGTCGTCGGCGATCCCGTCGCCGATTGCCCGGACGACCTCCTCGTGGAGCACGTGGACGACGTGGAGTCCGGCGTCGTACTCGGCGGCGATGGCGGCAGCGTACGCGACCGCGTCGGTCGACTCCTCGCTCCGATCCACGGGTGCGAGTACGAGGTCGACGGCGAGCGGGCGGCGGGTCATACTCGCTTGTGCGACGCCGGGGAACAAAAAGCCCACCTCGTCGCCCCGGCGGGGTTTATTTCCCGTGGGGCGCAACCCTCTGTGTATGTTCGAGACCATCGTGGTCGCCACCGACGGTTCAGGGAGCGCCCGTCGCGCGGTCGACGTGGCACTCGATCTCGCCGAGCGATTCGACGCCGCGACCCACTGCCTGTACGTCGTCGACGACGGGGAGGTGACGTCGTCGCCCGAACGACTCCGCGAGGAGATGCGAACCGCGCTCCTGGAACGCGGTCAGGCGGCCGTCGCAGCGGTCCGGGCGGCCACCGACCGCGAGGTACGGACCGCGGTCGAGACGGGGCGGCCGGCATCGGTCATCGACGAGTACGCCCGCGCGGTCGACGCGGATATGGTGGCGATGGGGACGCGCGGGCGCCACGGCGAGAACCGGTTTCTGCTGGGATCGGTGGCCGAGCGGGTGGTCCGGACCTGTCCGGTGCCGGTGTTGACTGTCCGCCAACTCGCCGACGACGAGGACGCCAAGGAGGCGACTGGAACGCCGGAGCGGGGGTGAGCGAGTCGCAAGCGAGGCGAACTGCGGAGCAGTGCCGCCCGGGCTCGTCTCTGACCGTCTCGCAGCCGGAGCTTCGGTGGGGACACGACCGGTGATACGACGGCCGGTCGATCACCCGCCGAAAGGCGAGTGGATTCGGTACGGCTGTAGGCTGGCACCCATAGTGAGCGAAATATCGATGGCGGCTGCAGGTGGCCGCCGGGGCGTCAGACAGTTGTGCCGGGGTACCATCGTGCCGTCGGGTGATTGTGATAGTTACGTCTTACTTGTGTCTTACTGACATTTTTCCGTATGGGCGGTGTGTGCTACCGTATGTCGTACAACGAGAACAGGTCGCCTGATATCCCACCGGAGTCGTCGGTCGGAGCGGCGAAGGACGTTCTGCTGCGTCCAGGTGTAGACCAGGTGTTCGACAGCCTATGTTGCCGGCGGCGGCGACTGATACTGCTGCTGTTGAAACGGGGGAGGATCCAGCACAGAGCCGACCTACTGATGCGGGGAGGCGACGGACGAGAGGACCTCGAAGCCGCGCTTACTCACAGCCACTTGCCGAAGTTGGCGGACGCGGGATACATCGAGTGGGATCAAGACACCGGCGAGGTCTCCAGAGGGCCGCGCTTCGAGGAGATCGAACCGCTGCTCGAACTGATCCAGAACCACGCCGACGAGCTGCCGCCTGGGTGGCCGTGACGCCGCAGTCACGGATTTATCCGTCCGGCCGCGTAGCGTCGTGATATGAAGGTCAACCGGGAGCGGCTCCGCGAGGACATCGAAGCGAATGCGGCGTTCGGCGCGGTCGACGCCGACGAGGGGCGGGGTCGGACCCTCCTGACGGGAAGCGACGCCGACCGAAAGGCCAGAGCGCGGTTCGTCGACCGGCTCCGCGACGCCGGGCTCGACGTTCGGGTCGACGCCGTCGGCACCATCGCGGGCCGGTGGACTCCCCCCGGATGCGACCCCGACGCGGCCCCCGTCGCGTTCGGCAGCCACCTCGACTCGGTCCCCCGCGGCGGGATCTTCGACGGCCCGCTCGGGACTTACGCGGCGCTGGAAGGAGTGCGCGCGATGCAGGACGCCGGCGTCACACCCGACCGGCCGATCGACGTCGTGTCGTTCACCGAGGAGGAGGGCGCCCGCTTCGGGATCGGCACGCTGGGGTCGTCGGTGGCGGCGGGCCACCGGGACGCCGCCGACGCGCTCGAACTGGTGGATGACGACGGCGTCACGCTCCGCGAGCGCCTCGACGCAATCGGGTTCCACGGCGACGACGAGATCGACCCCGGAGCGTGGGACGCGTGGGTGGAACTCCACATCGAGCAGGGGACTCGCCTGACCGACGCCGGCGCGGACGTCGGGGTGGTCGAGGCGATCACCGGGATCACCAACTGCGAGGTCACGGTCGCCGGGGAGGCCGACCACGCGGGGTCGACGCCGATGTACGAGCGGACCGACGCCCTGACCGCCGGCGCCGAGTTCGTGCTCGACGTCGAGCGCGCCGCCGAGGAGGTCGCCGCCGACCGGGAGTCGGCGGTCGCGACCGTCGGCCAGGGGACGATCGAGCCGAACGCCCGGAACATCGTCCCCGGGGCGGTCCGGTTCCAACTGGACCTTCGCGACACCGACGCGGGGACGATGGACCGGCTGGTCGACCGGTGTCGGTCCAGCCTGGCGCGGCTGGAGCGGACCGAGGGGGTCGAAACCGACCTCGACCGGTACCGGACCAGCCCACCGACGCCCGTGGCCGACCGGTGTCTCACCGCCGCCGACGACGCGGCCGCGGCCCGGGGCGCCGACGCGATCCGGCTCCACTCCGCGGCGGTCCACGACACGGCGAACCTGGCCGGAGCGACTGACGTCGGCCTCCTGTTCGCGCCGTCGGTCGATGGCGCCTCCCACTCGCCGCGGGAGTGGACCGACTGGGAGGACTGTGCGACCGCGGCGGGCGTCCTCGCGGAGACCGTCCGCGCGCTTGCGGCGTGAGCGGGTGCACCGCAGGCCGTCCCGCCGCTCGGAGGGTTCGGCTTTTTGTGAGCCGTCGGCGAAGGGGCGCCCGTGACCCGGTACGCAATCAACCCCCCCGAACTCAAGGACGCCCGCGGGATCGGATACAACCACGCGGTTGTCGACGGCGGGCAGTTCTACATGGCCGGACAGGTCGCTATGGACGCCGACTCGAACGTGGTCGGTGACGACATCGAGACGCAGGCGCGGAAGGCCTACGAGAACGTCGGGATCCTGCTCGACGCCGTGGGGAAGGCGTTCGCCGACGTAGCGAAGGTCACCACCCACGTCGTCGATCCCGCCGAACACTACTACGACGGGTACAAGCAGGTCTACTGGGAGACCTTCGAGGAGCCGTACCCCTGTCACACCGTGCTCGGCCACGACCAACTGGCCAACGAGGGCTACCTCGTGGAGATCGAGGTCGAGGTGCCGCTGTCGGAGGCCGACGTCGACGCGATCGAACCCGACGGCGAGGTCATCCGAGCGGTGTAGCCCCCGAACCGCGCCGGTTTTCACCCCGGCAGCCGTCGACCCGATTATGGACGACGAACTCATCGACAGCGGGCAACTGCCTCTATCGCGGAAGTCCCGGCTCCCCGGGACCGGCTTCTTCTACCCCGACTCCTTGGACGACGCACGGACCGAAGAGCGGGTCGCGGCGGCGGTCGACGGTGCGGACGTCGTCGTCGTCGCCGACACCGACGCCGACGGCTTGGGGTGTGTTGCGCTGCTGCGGGAGGTGTACGACGCGACGCTGTCGTGGGCCTCGTTCGAAGACGACATCTCCGACCGGCTCGACCGATGGAACGACCCGGCCGCAGGCGGTGCGGACGACGACTCGGAGGACGAGAGAGACCACCCCCGGTCGACGGTCGCGCTGGTCGGCGCCGGCCCCTACTCCCTCGACGAGGCACTGGAGAACGTCGCGGAGTACGCACCCGAGGGAATCGACCTCTACGTGTGTGACCTGTGTCCCGACGAGTACGGGTGGATCGCCGAGGCGCTCGCCGCCGCGGTCGACCTCGCGGCGTCGGTGGCGTGGTACGACCACCACCAGTGGGACGACGAGACCGCCGCCGCGGTCCGCGAGGCCGGCGTCGACCTCGTGGTGGGGGCATCCGACGAGGAGTGTTCGACCGACGTGACGCTCCGATCGCTGGGCTACGACTTCGGCGAGCAGTGGACCGAACTCGCGGCGGTCACCCGCGATCACGACCTCTGGGAGAAGGAGGACCCGAGAAGCGACGATCTCGCGGACTACGCTTACTGGACGGATCCCGAGGAGTACGTGACGATGGTGGGGACGTTCGGCGTCGATCTTCCCGAGGTCGTCGCGGAGTACATCGACCTCCGGCGGGTCGAAAAGGAGAATCTGATCGAGGCCGCAGTGTCGCGGGCGGAGCTCAAGCAGGTCGGCCCCTGGACGGTGGGCGTCGCTTACGGTCGGTGTTCCCAAAACGAGGTTGCGGAGGCGTTACGCGAGCAGGGCGCCGACGCGGCGGTCGTGGTCAAGCCTGCGGGCAGCGCGAGCATCCGAGGGTCGGAGACCTTCGAGCGCGCTCACGAGGTCGCGGGCCGCGTCAACGGCGGCGGCCACCCCCGCGCCGCCGGGTGCAAGCCCGACATCTACGACGATATGCTCGACTACGCTCACCACTGGACGACCGAGGGAGCAACCACGAAACGGGTGATCCTCCGGGCGTTCGAGGCGGTCGCCGACGAGGTGGACGACGAAGCGTCCGACGACGGGACCGGCGAGGCCGACAGCGAGTAGCGAGGCACCCGGGCTCCCGGAGTCACTCCTCACCCGACGCCCGCCGCGGGAGCACCTGCCCCCAGACGTACTTGTCGAGGAGCCGGACAGTCAGCGGCTCCTCAACCGCGATCTGACACGAGAGCCGGGGGTAGCCGAACCGGACGGCGGCGGCGTCGTGCCAGTGTGTCGGCTCCGGGGCGGGGTCGACCTCGACCGTGCAGGTCGCACACAGCCCCCGACCCCCGCAGTTGGCGTGGCGGGAGAGCGTCCCGTAGACGGGGAAGCCGCGGTCCAAGAGCGCGTCCCGCAGGTTACGGCCCCGCTCGACCGCGATGGTCTCCTCGCCGTCGCCAGCGCGGACCGTGACGTCGACCGTCTCACTCATATCGGTGGTCGGGTCGCGTCGTACCTGAGTCTACCGGCAGGAGCTACGGCGGTTCGGGTCACTCGGTCGCTTCGGCCGGCTCGGCCCCACCGGGTTGGACACCGGTCTCCGCCTCCTCGCCGACGACCCACTTGTCGGAGTAGCTCGCCCCGCAGGTGCAGTGGGCGTAGGCGTGGATCACGTCGCCCCGGGCGTACAGGCCGCCGACCTCCGCGTTGCGCTCCTCCGAGAACGCGAAGACGAATTCGACCTCGTGGGACGCCTCGGCGTCGGTCTCCCGCCGCGGGCACTCGCCGCCGTCGAGGGCCCGCGAGACGTGGCCGCGGGTCTCCATCGCGCCGCGGGCGAACTCCATCGCCTCCAGCCCCGTTCCCGCGGCGAACGCCCGGCGCCCGTCGTCGCCCGGAACGACGAGGACGTACCCGGAGTCGACGGTCTCGCCCATCTTCGGGAGTTTTCCCTCACTGTCGAGGTACGACTCGGTGAGAAACAGCGCGACGTCGTCGTGTCGCTCGCCGTCGAGGAATGCGGAACGGTTGCTCATACCGCCGGGAGGCTCCGAAGCGTCAAAAGCCGCCTGATACGGACCGTGGTACTCACGTGTCGGCCGTCGGCCCAGTATCAGTGTCTGGTCGCACGTGCGTCGCGGACGTCTGCACCGTCCCGAACCTTGTCCTCGCAGTTGGGGCAGACCCGCGGGCTGTCCATCCCGTTCGGCGCGAACACCCGGACGTACTCCCTCGTGACGAACGAACCGCAGTTCTCACACGTCGGCATCGACCGGCGATTAGGAACCGATCAAAATAATATTTCGGGATAGTCTGACATGTAGTTCAGTTTCGGAGACAGCACGCCGGCGTTCGGGGTCGGTGATCGGACGGCTGTGGGCGGGGGCGAGCCGACGGCGGTCGGTTCACATCCCGCCGGTGTCCTGGGCGACGACGAGGTCGAACGGGGTGTCGGCGGGTTCGTCGTCGGGTGTGAGATAGCCCGCGGCGAAGGCGGTGTAGACTTCGCCCGCCCCGAGGCTCACGTCGAAGTCGGCGACCACGTCGCCGTCGTTACTCTCCGTGTCGCCGCGGATCTGGACGGTGTACTCCCCACCCGGGACCTCGACGTAGCCGGCCTCGCCGTAGGCGACCCCGTCGAACAGGGCATCCCCGGTAGACTCGACGGTGATGTCGACGGCCGGGGCGTCGGGCGAGGCGTGAACGGCCCTGAGTCGGGCGGTGTCGCTGCCGGGATCGGAGTTATCGTCTTCCAACACCAGCGGCTCGAACGCCTGGTCGGCGTCGTCGCCGATCTCGCCGACGGCAGCGATCGTGTAGTCGGTGCCGGCGTCGACCGAGACCGGACCCGAGAACACCGAGGTGTCGGCGTCGCCCGCCGCGGTGATTTCGACCTCGCGCTCGCCCGCCGGTACGTCGAGATAGCCACTGACGGTGGCGAACGCGACGTCTTCGAGGGCGGCGTCGCCGTCGACGTAGACGTCGACGTTCGGCGCGTTCGGCGACACGTGTGCCACCCGCACGGACGCGGTGTCGCTGTCCATTCCGCCGCCGGTGTCTTGGGCGAGAAGCAGGTCGAACGGGGTGTCGGCGGGTTCGTCGTCGGGTGTGAGATAGCCCGCGGCGAAGGCGGTGTAGACCTGGCCGCCCTCGAGGCTCACGTCGAAGTCGGCGACCACGTCGCCGTCGTTACTCTCCGTGTCGCCGCGGATCTGAAGGGTGTACTCGCCAGCGGGGACCTCGACGTAGCCGGCCTCGCCGTAGGCGACTCCGTCGAACAGTGCGTCGCCGTTGGATGCGAGGGTCACGTCCACCGCCGGTGCGTCGGGGGAGGCGTGGACGACCCGTACACGGGCGGTGTCGCTGCCGGGGCCGGAATTGTCGTCTTCCAGCACCAGCGGCTCGAACGCCTGGTCGGCGTCGTCGCCGACCTCGCCGAGTGCGGCGATGGTGTAGTCAGCGTCGGCCTCCACCGGAACCGGACCGGAGAACACCGAGGCATCGGCGTCGCCTGCCGCGGTGATTTCGACTTCGCGTTCGCCCGCGGGAACATCCAAGTACTGGCTCACCGCGCCGAAGGCAACGTCCTCCAACACGGCGTCGCCGTCGGCGTAGACGTCCACGTTCGGCGCGTTCGGCGACATATGCGCCACTCGGACCGACGCGGTGCCGGCCGGGGTTTCGGTCGGCGTTGCCGTCTCGGTCGGTGTCGCGGTGTCGGTCGGCGTCGCGGTGTCGGTCGCCGTTCCGTCGCCGCCGGTCCCGCCGCAGCCGGCGAGGCCGGCAGTGACACCGGTGCCGAGTCCGAGTAGTACTCGCCGTCGCGTGGTGGAGTTCGTGTTCTGTGACATCCACCTGGTCCGAGGTCTGACAGACACATAATATATTTCGTGACTCAGACTAAATTTCCCCTCAAATCCGTATACATTGTCTTCTCAGGCATTGTATCAGGTGTTTACTCTTCGGCTACGAAAGGGTTTTATGCTGTATTCTCGGATAGATGAAACGTGGGTGATCACGATCGTTGTGTCGGGACTATATGGACGATTCCCCGGCTGGGAATGTCGTTCTGACGCGGGGCAAGAACGTCGCTGGACCCATAGCCGCCGGTGTATCGAAAGCGCCCCATCTGCGGCTCGCGGGCGACGCGGCGTCTCGCCTCCGGTTGGAGGACCCACTGTCCCCGTAACCCGCTCTCCGAAGACCGCAACTATCCGCCGTCCCGGTGGATTCATAATAGACGGTGGAAAATCCATTGACGGATGGATACGGTCCTCTGGCAGACGCTCGCCGGTACGCGCGGGGGACCGAACAGGGCCCGTATCCTTCGCGCGCTCGACGACCGGCCCCGGAACGCAAACCGATTGGCCGAGGATCTCGATCTGGCGTACAATACGATCAGACATCACCTCGACGTGCTCGAAGACAACGGAATTATCACGAGTAGCGACGCGGACTACGGTACGATCTACCTCCCCAGCGACCGGACCAGGACCCACTGGGAGACGGTCGAGACTGTCCTCGCGCGGCTCGAAGAGTAACATGACCCGCACGCACCCACACCCGACACCGCCGATGCGCCGACCAGGAGTGATCGTATGTCCCTAATGCTCGACGCAGCCCGCGTCGCTGCGGGGCTCAACATCCTCCTCCTCCTGTTCGTGATCGGTATCTGGGTGAATACGTATCGGGAGATCCGCGCGCCGTTTACGCTCGCATCCGTGGTCTTTGCGGGGTTCCTGCTCGCCGAGAACATTGTCGCACTGTTCTTCTACTTCAACGCGCCGGCGATGCCGGCGGTCGCCGTCCAGGTGATGATGATCCTGCAGATACTCGAGACCGCCGGAATAAGCGTACTCGCGTACGTCACCTGGCAGTAGTCGGGGCGATCACTCGGCTGCGGGGCGCCGGGTGGCGGTGACGACCCCCGCCTCAACGTCCGCGGTCCGACAGTCGAGCCCCTGTTCGTGCGGTTTCGGGGGGAGACACCGGAGGACTCGGTCGTTGAACCGGACGAAGACCGTCGTCGCCTCGAGTTCGGAGACACGGGTCACTGTCTCCCCCGGAGGCTTCGGCAGCAGGAGGTCCCGCGTCGGGGGAGTCGACGGGGACGGCCGCTGCCCGGCGCGGGGCACCACCCAGACCACGCCAGGAGTGGTCCCGTGATCCGACCGACGCGCTCGTCGGCGTGCGACCAGGGTGGAAACCGGATCGTAACCGGAGTTATGAGGATCATAATCAAAACCAACTGGGTTAAACTGAGTGGCGTTAGCATCGGTACGTGATGGGTACGCGTGTCTACGCCGATCGCGAACTGCCGTCGGCGACGGAACGGGTGGCAAGGTTCCGGCTGTACTCCGAAAAGATGTCGCTGGGAGAACTTGAAGACGCCGAATTGCTCGTAGTCGACAGAGAGAACCACGAGGTCAGGGAGGGCCCACAGTTCGAAGAGGGGTGGGACGAGTTGGTCGAGTAGCTGCACACAGCAGAACAAGTATCTGTCTGAGTCCGTACCGTCCGGTATGGGAACGGCGGTCGTGGATCAAATCGTCAAGTCGATAGCCGACGCAAAGGATGTCGATCCGGTCGATCTCGACATCGTGATGCAAGAGTGGGTCGACACCGACGCGCTGCGACTGCTGGCGGACCACCCCAGCGACGCGTGGCGGATCCAGTTCGAGATGCCGGAGCACACAGTGACGATCACGGGAGAGGGAGCCATCCTGGTTGACGGAACCGAAGAGCGGGCCTACTCCTGAGCCGGACGGCTGTGGTCTGTCACACCCGCCCGTACGGCGGGTGGGGGGCTCGGCTACCCCTCGTGGCCCGCGTACCCCAGCAGCCGCGGGCAGATATCGGCGTCCGTCGCGCCCTCGGAGACCAGCCCGGTGAGCCGGAGGAACGCCCCGAACAGCCCGACGACGCCGGTCGTTCCGAGGGGCCCGTGGGGCGTACAGACGCAGGTGTAGACGCCCGCCTTCTCAAAGGTGTCGTCGCCGGAGTCGGTGAGTTCCGACTCGAAGCCGTCGCCGGCCACGTTGTGGCTCCCGCTCTGTCCGGTCCAGGTGACCGTCGCACCCGGATCGACGCGGACCGCCGGGGCCGACCCCGAGCGCTGCGCCGGCGGCGACTCCGCCGCCGGTGGCCCGGAGCGTGCCCCGCCGGGAGACCGTGGGCCCGTCGTCAACCGCCGATCCGCCGTTCGCGCCCGTCGAACATCCACCAGTGGTCGTCATCGTACACGCGACCGACGGGGTCGGTTCGAAGGTCCGGCCCGCTCGTTCCCGCACCGCGACCATCTGACCGAACATATTCGTGGGTGATTTACTCCTCGCGCCTCGACAACCGTCCACCGATGCCCCGCGCGACACTCTCCCTACAGATCCCGGAACGGGTGTGGGTATCGGCCCTCTCGAAGCGGTACCCCGACGTGGCGTTCACCGTACTCGCGGCGATGCCGGCCGACGACACCGGAGTCGGGTTGGTGGAGATCTCCGCCGCCGACGTCGAACCGATCGTGGCCGCGGTCGGGGATCACGAGTCGGTGACGTCGGCGACCGTACTCGAAGCCCAGCCCGACCGGGCGCTCGTTCAATTCGAGACCACCGAGCCCCTCCTGGTCCTGTCGCTAAGCGAGGCGGGGATCCCACTGGAGCTTCCGATCACCATCGAGAACGGCGAGGTGACGGTGGAACTGGCCGCCCCGCGGGAGAAGCTCTCGGCGCTGGGGACGCTGCTGGAGACCTTCGGGATCCAGTTCGATCTCCTCTCTATCACGCAGTCGATCGATACCCGGTCGCTTCTGACCGACGACCAGTACGGCCTCTTGGAGGAGGCGGTCGAGCGCGGCTACTACGACACGCCGCGCACGTGTACGCTCACCGACGTGGCGGAGGCGGTCGGACTCGCGAAGTCGACCACGAGCGAGAAGCTTCACCGCGCCGAAGGGAAAGTGCTCAAACGGTTCGTGGGCGGCGACGACGACGCAGGCCTGACGTGAGCAAGCCAGGCGGGCTGACGACCGCTCTCACTCACGGCGGCGCAGCGCGACGAGCACCGCAATCAGCGCGAGTTCGCTCGCCATCGACGCCGCCGCCCACGGGTCGCCAGTGAGATGCCGGACGACGTTCGCGACGGGCGAGATGCCGTGGAGCAGCGGCTCGCGTCCGGGGAGGAAGCCGCCGTGGCCGGTCAGGTGCCACGCGAGGTACCCCACCACGTACGTGAGCGCCAGGACGATCCCCGCGACGTAGTAGGGCCGCCGGTTCGGGGCGTTGCGGCTGAGCGAGACCCCCACCAGCAGCGCCGTCGCCGACAGCACGAACGCGGCGGGCCGGGGATCGAAGGCGAGCGCCTGAGGGGTGGTGTAGAGCAGGTCGAACAGTTCGAGCAGCCCGTGGTTCGGGTCCAGAAGGTGCAGCACGGCAACGAGCACCGCGAGCGCGGCACCGAGATACCGAAGCCGACGGGTGGAGACTGCGGACGCGCCGCGGTCTAGGGGATCACGCGCCGTGGCAGCGGGGTCGTCAGCGGACATCTACGGGCGTTCGGCGACCCCTGGTATTGAATCTTCGGCGGG